>Ga0310121_10001837_pt1 | contig 21019 bp, 13 predicted proteins | sample CB27_Tmax_986_MG_FD_203504 | JGI IMG/M metagenome (GOLD analysis project Ga0310121, IMG submission 203504) | Marine microbial communities from Western Arctic Ocean, Canada - CB27_Tmax_986 | ecosystem: Environmental > Aquatic > Marine > Oceanic | place: Canada: Western Arctic Ocean | collected...
CTTGAGAAGCGAGTCCCTTGAACGCCTGAAGCTTGATGGGCTCAGGGCGTTCTTGTCCGGCTTCCAAGTTGGAGTCGATCGCTGTTACTTCCTGGCCATTGAGAGATGTAGGCGGGGCTGCAAGTCGGCACGCCCCGTTGGCGGCATGAACGACTGCAACGAAGACAGCGGCGTTTCCCCCTGGCCACAGCATGCTGGGAATGGCGGAGAAAATGGACCAACCAGACTGGAGAAGCACCTTGAGGCTCGCCTCCCGAGTGGCCCCTTCAGCGATGCTATTCGTGGCGATCAATCCCCAAGTTCCGTGCTCTCCCAAGAGTTGGCTCGCGCGTCTCAGAAAGAGAGCGCTTAAATCCACCTTCGCGTTCCGAAGGCTGAACTGCTCCTTCTGCCATGCGACATAGGAATTTCCTAGTGTCCCCGAAACCTTGAGCCCAGCAATAAAGGGTGGATTGCCGACGAATCCATCCAGGTAGGCGGCACGATCTTCCGTCGAGCTCCCAAGCGGGTCGGGCCGTTCTTCGTAAAACACCTCCGGAAACTCCAACCACCAGTGGAAGGGTGCGTGCTGGTCTCGAATCTCGCTGACCCACCTCTGTACTGATTCGCTGAATTCCGCACCTTCCTCTAGCCAGGCCCGAACGCCCTCCTCTCTCACCTTTCTCTCAGCAAGCCTCGCGCGCTTGTCTTCAGCTGCGAAAAACGCCCCAATGCATGCATCGGCAACTCGCCGCACTTTCTCGGTCGCATCATTCGCATCGAAGAGTCGTTGTGCCTTGAGCTTCTGCCCTTCCGGAGTCGAGTCGCCGGCAAGTTCGTGAATCTCCTTACGAATAGTCACGACCTCATTAAGCGCGCGCTTGATCTCCACGCCGAGGAAGCTGAGCTGCTTCTCCGGCTTCCAGTGGAAGGCCCGGAGTTGCTCAAGGTCGAGACCGATGAGCGAGTCGCCGTGACGGAAGCTGTGATCAAGGAACGTGAACGGAAGTTCGCGGGCCAACGTAAACAGCCAAAGCGACAGTTTGGCCAGCTGCACCGCCATTGCGTTCTTGTCGACTCCGTAGAGGCAGCGCTGGGCAACCAATCGGCGAGCGTGGGCGACGACGTCACCCTCCGGGCAGTTCGCAGCGATTTCCTCGACCTCGTGAGCACGCCCCCACGCGGCCACGACCTCATCCGCCAATTGGCGACAGCACTCCACAAGGAATGCGCCCGATCCCATGGCAGGATCGCAGAGCTTGAGTTCAAGCAGTTGGTTGGCCGTGGGCTCCTCGCCCAAGCAGCGTATGAGCGGCTCTAGCGTTTTGCGGACGATGGGCTCGGTCAACGATCGAGGCGTGTACTGCGTCCCCGAACGGCGGCGCTCCGATCCCGGCTGAAGCACGTACTGGCCAATGCTTGCCCGCTGCTCATGCGCGAGCCCCTTCTTGCCAGCGGCCAGCGGCAGGAGCGCTTCGATCGCGGCGTTCTGATCTTCGGCCTTGTTATTCCCGACGTCATCGAGCGCCTTCTTGATCTTCGTGGCGACCGGCTTGTCGAAGCCGCACTCGTCCTTCAGCCACTTCACGCGCTGGCCGGCCGGGCGTGCCAGCACGGCCTCGGGTTCCACCCAGAACTTCGCCGCTCCCTTCTTGCCCTTGATCTTGATCGCCACCGCGGGCGATTCGCAGGGGGAGACCTGATACCCCATCAGCGCCTCGTAGACGCTGCCGATCTGCTCCACGTCGAGGGTGCGATAGCTGAGCCGCTGGCCTTGAAAGATGAGCAGGCTCTGGAGCAAGGCGAAGACCGTCCCGTCATCGACGGTCGGCACCTTCACCTCAGCGCGCGCCGTCTGCGTGACGATCGGCGCGCTTCCACCGGACCAGCCCTCGAGGAAGGGATAGCGGTGCGGGTCGAAGAGATCGCCCTGGCGAGGCGGGATGTGGAAGTCGCCATGCTCCACACCCAGGTAGATCGCACGGCTGAGAGAAATGATGTGGCCCCACGCGCCGAAGCGATTGTTCATCGAGTCGGGGAAGTTGCCGTGGTCGCGCTGCAGCCTCTCGAAGAGCCCAAGCAAGCTCATGCGCTTGGCATAGAGCGGGTGATCGACGGGGAGCAGGCCCCGGTCCTCTGCATAGAGGATGAACACCAGCCGAAGCATGACGGTGAGCAGCCCGCGGTAGAGGTGCTCTTCATCGCGCTCGAGGGCCTCGCGCAGAAGCCCGCTCTTGTCGCGCTCGGCCGCCGTTTGAAAGCCCTTGAGGAGTGTCTCCAAGCCGCTGAAAACCTGCTCGGCCAGATCCTCGGTCACCGTTCCCTGGTACTCGCGACTGCGCCGCAGGAGCGACGGCAGGGCGTTCTCGTCACTCACGCCAAACCACTGATTGGCGCAGAGCAACATGATCATCGCATCGAGAATCGGGCGCCCGCCGACTGTGGCCATGTCATCGGTGCGGAAGGTGATGTGGCCGGAGGACTCGCCGTGCGGCGCGTAGACCAGCCGGATGACCTCGCGATTGGTCAGAATCCCGACGGGCACTTGGCAGTGCCGGAGCAGGCGATCGAACTTGGCGGCAGCGGGGTAGGACCAGCCACCGGTGGTGATCTCGGGCTTGTCGAGGGGGAGGCCGATGGCGTCGGGGTTGTGCTCGCCTTCCTCACCCTCGATCGCGGTGACGTCCCAGAGCAGCGCCACGTACTTGGCGGCGGCGTTGGAGGCGGGGCTGCCGGCGCCTTCCCGGGGCTCGGGGTCGTCTTGGCGCAGAAGGCCGAAGGTGGGCCGGATGGTTTGGGGGCCTTCGGGGGCGTAGAGGGAGACTTCGTCGGGGATCTGAGAGGCGGTGCCGAAGAGGTCGGCGTCGAAGTCGAGGAGCTGGATGAAGAACTCGACGACGTCAGTGATGTGGCGCGCGGCTTCGTCGGGGCCGGCGGGGCAGAACTCGCGGAGCTTCTCTTGGGTGTCCGGAGCTTGGCGGGCGGCGCACTGGGCTTCGAGCAAGATCGGCTTCGCGACGACCAGGCCGTCGGACTCGGTCTGCACCATGCCGAGCCATTTGTCGTGGAAGAATTCTTCGCTGCGGGTGGCCATGGTTAGCTATTCACCCTCTCGACCTGGGCCAGAGGACGACTAGGCCCACGGGCTGCAAACGGCGGAGGCTGACCTGGTAGATCGCTCTGAGGTCGTCGGGCTCCTCCTCGATCTCCTTTTCGATGGCTTCGAGACGCTGTTGCATGGCGACCCTTTCGGCCTCGACTTGCCTCTGCTCGCCCTTGGTCAGGTTTTCGAATTCGAATGTTCGCTGTTGCCCCGGCTTAATCTCGAGCTGCTCTTGAATCGCGTCCCGCTGATGATTAAGAATCACCTTGAGCTGGTCGGCCTCCTCTAGGCCGCGACGTTCGAGATCGAACTGGGCTTCTTGCGCGCGGGCATCGGCTTCCGCTTCTACGTGCGACCAGAGCTGGCCGAAGAGCTGCGGGGCCGCCTCGCTCACCTTGTTGCGAGCCGCCTCAGAAATGCCTTCCAGACTCGGAGATTCCGCAAGCACCTCTTCCAGGGAATCGAGTGCGCGTTGATCGGCTGCTTCAGCAAAGGGCCGCAGAGGCTCGTCGCTACTTTCCACCCAGCGGGCAGCAACGCTGACCAGCTGGTCGTGAAGGCGGGCAGCGCCACGGCCAAAGAGCGACAGCCGCCCGAAAGCGATTACGCGGATCAGGTTGTCACGGCTACTTACGATGGTCACACGGTTCAAGTCATGGGTGGAATACCCTTGCGAGAGGAAACGGCTCAGGATGCGCTTCACGAACGGGTGGGAGAGGTGGAGCTAAGCCGCCGCACTATTCATTTTCGGCGGAGGCTCAAACAGCACAGGAAGGGGATCTTTCGCTCTCCAGTCACTGAAATATTCGTCCCGACCGCGAGGCAAGCGAAGGCTGTCTAAAGTTCCAGCCCAAGACTCGGGTAGCTGGGGAAGCCGAAAGGCGCTCGCCCCGGGCACGGCATCCGGTGCTGGCTCGAGAGGTTTGGCGCCGCTCAGCTCCAGGCCAGAATTGATAGCGTCGCGCAATAGCTCGGGCTGGAAGCTGGTGACTCTTCTCGAACGTTCTAGGATTTCGTCCACGTGCTCGAGCGATCGCGCCAGTTCTTCACGGTTTGCGCGGGCGGCTTCGAGTTCGGCGGCCGCAGTGGCCTGCTTTTCCTGCTCGTTTTCGGTCTCGTCAATTTCAGCGGCGGTGTTCTCGTCAATGCCCTCTTTCTTGAGCTTGGACTCAATCCTGCTCATGACCACTGGGCTCAGCGAGCCGAGCTCACGCTGGATCGTTTCGACTTTCTTCGCCAGCTTGTCGAGAACGATGTCCTCTTTACGATCATTATAAAAGAAATAGTGGCAGCGCACTTCCGGCTCGCTCTGAAGTGTTCGGTCGATGCGCCCGTTTCGCTGTTCCATGCGAGCCGGGTTCCAGGGCACGTCGTAATGGAACAGGTCTGCACAATGGCCCTGGAGGTTGATCCCCTCTCGAGCAGCATCCGTAGCGATCAAGATCCGTACAGGGTGTTCGTCGGGCGGGCTGTTAAAGGCTTGTTGAATTTCCGCACGTTTGTCGTCCCCGAGCCCGCCATGAAACACCATCACACGCCGGTGCCCGTCATCGGTGTGGGCCAGTGTGCGCTGAAGCTGGCGCTGGATGTAGCTCTTGGTGTCCATAGCCTCGGTGAAGACAATTACGCGTGTACCACTCCAGGCCTTGCTGGTGCCGACTTCGGGATCCAGGCCGGCCGCCGGGCACTGGTTTTCTCGGACCCAGGCGAGGAATCCGAGGATTTTCGCATCGGCGCCGTCTTGGTGTCGCTGGGCGAGTTCGCTCATTTCTTTCAGGAGCTTGAGCGCTTGCGTGCTTGGAGCGGCGAGCTTCGCGGTCGCAGCGGCAACGGCAGCTAGCTCAGCGTTTTCGTCTTCCGCCTCGTCTCCGTAGAGATCGTCAATTTCGATTTCCTGGGCGCTCGATTCCTGCAGCTCTTGCAGGACCGCCACGCCGCTCTTCCCGCTAGCGTGTTTTTTTAGCGTGCGGGCAAATGCGGGGACGCTACTCAGAAGGCGCTTCTGAAGGTTGACAAGCGCAAGTGCACCGCCCTTTTTGTCCTCTTTGCGTAGTTCTTTGTAACGGCTTAGCATTCCAGCGAGCTGAAGCTCGAAGGGGGTTTCTCCGCCGATGCGTTGCTCGGGGCCCGGTGCTTCCTCAGTTTCGGTAGCGTACGTCCATTCAATGCCGTCGTGTTGAAGGCTGTGACGGACAAGCTTGCGCGTGGGATACGACCCGCGGCCGAGCACCCGCAAGTCTTCTTTCAGCCGCCTCACCATGACGGTATCACGTTGGCTGGCGTCGGTTACCGGTACGGCTCGCATAAACCGTTGCGGATCCAGGAGCTCAAGAAGCGCTGAAAAACTGTTGGAGTGCCCGTTGTGCGGTGTGGCGCTGAGAAAAAGGCGGTTCTCGAAACGGGGTGCGACGTCTCGAATGACTTTGGTGATATTTGAATCTGTCGCGTACTTGCCGGCCGACGCCGGTGCCGCGGCATGTGCCTCGTCAAGGACCAAAAGGCTGCGCTTCACACGTTCACCCAGCACGCCCAAAAGTGGCTCTCGATATTCAGCCCGCCGCAACAAATCGTGCGAAACAATGAAACGATTATGGGTGCTCCAGGGGTTCACGCCAAACCCTCTCTCACGTCGCCGACGATCGACAAAGGCGCGGGTCATTACCTCAAAATGCAGTCCAAATCGCTTCGACATTTCGTCGCGCCACTGAAGGCACACTGATGCAGGGCAGGAAACAAGGATAAATTCTACGCGCTGACGGAGAATAAGCTCTTGTAGTACGAGCCCCGCTTCGATCGTCTTACCGAGGCCCACATCGTCAGCAATGAAGAGATTGGCGCGGGGCAGAGATAGCGCCCGGCGGAGAGGTTCAAGCTGGTGGGCCTGCAGCATGATACCTGCGCGGAAAGGGGCTTGAAAGAGTTCGCGGTCGGTCGCGGTCACCGAGTTCCATTTGAGCGCATGAAGGTAGGCGGCAAAAAGGCGAGGCTCGTCGATCTCGTCGCCCAGGCCCCCGAGACTCGGTTCGACGACTTGGGCGCCAAGTTCCATTTCCCACAGGACGTCGATAGGTTCTCCTTGATTGTCGTCGTCGAGGCAAACAGCCTTGATCAAAGTGAGCTGGTTCGGCAGCGGTGGGGGGCAAACTTCCTCGACCAGCCATTGACGATGCCTAAGTAAAATGACATCCCCTTCTTCGGGCGCCTGCCGATTCACACGGCTTGATGCAAAAAGACCCGTAATGACTTGGTCCACAGTGTCGCCATCAAACGCCTTGAGTAGGCTGTTGGCAAGTTCGCTTCGAGATCGCACCGAGTTGTCTAAGTTATGGTTGCGACAGGCACGGCGCAGCTCGTCCCGTGTCAGTCGTCCGAGCACAGGGGCAAACGGGATGTCGACCATGTTGAGCAAGTGAGTTACCTGCTCATCACGAGTCTTGTCTGGGAGCGCAATCCCGTATAGCCGAGCCACCTCGGTAAGGCGGGGCCGAGATAGGACACGGAGTAGCGATTTAGGTGTTAGATTTGCGTTCAATGTTTCTAGCAGCTAGTAAATTAATTCCGTATAGTAGTGACTTCCCAGGTTTTGTGCGCACCGTTGATCCGCATTATCCTTGTGTGACAACCTCGATAGCTGCCGTAGTACCGGCACAGATATCCGTTGTTTGCAAGAGAACATCGCATGACTGATCCACTAGGTTCTGTTCGACAAATTGTGAAAACTGAGATGGTTTTTCGGACCTGGTTGTCAAACTCCGCCTAGTCGGGGCGGCTTTTTTATGGGCCGGTTTGTATTCCGTATCCGCGTCGAATCGCATCACAGCCGAGATGACGCGCTGTCGATTCCCGGCGGTGCGAAACATGCCAATATGACGAATTGAAGATGAGCCGTCTGTGACCGTAACCATGTGCGATTCCGATCCTGTACTGGGAAACGGGCGTTGGCAAGTAAACTGGATTGAAACGCCGCCTGGCCAACAGGCCTCGTACTTTTAGCCTCAAAAAACGGCCCACTGGACCCGCTGTAATTTACCAAAGAGGCCGCCTCTCCAACAGCGGTTGAAACTGCGTAGAAAAGGCATAATTTCGGGGCCAATGGAGGGCGGAATGAGCCAGAGACAACAGGCTATTCTGCACTGCCCCGATGAAGTGCGTAAATTGCGACGGGTCTTTTTATTGAGTAAGTGCCACCATTAGCCGGTTGGCCCCGCGCCCGCTAAAGCTTCCCTGTGATAATAATATTCACCTGGGGTCTCTTTATCCGTTTCTACGGCAGAACGCCAAAAAATCTAAAGCCCAAGGCGATCAGCAACGTCTTCATGGCGGGGATCTTCAGAATACACTTTTTCGTACTCCTGGCGAGCCCGATTGGCCTGCCCCATCCCGTCATACACGCAAGCCCGTTCAAAACGAATCGCACGCAAAAGGTCGTCTCCGCGATCTTTTGTTTTACGGAGTGCGACGGTCAACGCATTTCGGGCTGCGGTCAGTAACCCGAGCGTTCGCAATGTCGTGCCTTGTAGAACACCAATGCCGCATCCACTGAAGACTCGTTATCCACCTTCCCGATCAGTTCGACAACTTGTTTTGCCAGGCGTTTGCTCTCAGGCTGAGCCTCGCAAATCAATTCCACCATCGAAAGCTTGACCACCACGTCGTCGGGGTCGTCTTTGTGAATTTTCTTCAGACAGGCGAGGGCTTCCTTGGTTTTCTTTTGCGCCTGCAACACTTCGGCCAGACCGAGCAGTACACCCCGGCGGCAGGGACGAATATGGGCGACCAGGTTTTTTGTAATGGGCAGACCCAGCTCGATACTCAATCCGTATTTGTCAAAATACCTGCCAAGCGTCGCCTGCCTGGCAAGTGCCTTTTTTAGAGTTCTCTCGGCTGCCGCGTAACGGTGTTCACCTACTGTAAGAAATCCGGCCAAAAAGGCCCCGTCAGCCAGATGCGTCGCAGTCTGTAGTTCGCTGATTGCCTTCTGCGGCTTTCCCTCGATGTACGCTTTGCAGCCCTCGACAAATGCCCGCTCTCCCTTCGGCGTCAGCAGACGATCGAAAAAACCGAGGTCCAGTTTATTCGCCGGCGGTGGTGGTGCCGTTTCGCCCCTTGGCTGCGATTGTCGTTTCGATCGTCGCTTCCCCCCTGCGCCGCTGCCGGTTTCGGTGTAGAACAGCCCGGTGCCGGGTAGGCCCACCGTGCGCCGCACGCCCCGCGGACCGACAGTCACTTTTGCACCGCGAACACCGAATGACGTAGAGATTCCCGATTTGCTGAAATTCAGCGTGACGCCGGGGGCTATCTTCATGCGGCGGAAAAAACGAAAAGCCATGTTTTTAGACTCTGGCAGTTACGATCAGCCCAGTGGTCGCAGGTCACTATCGTTTATCATCGTCGCCAGCAAATCTTGTTTACGTGGATTTGGATCGTTAAGAAAAGCACCCACCCGGAGCAAGACAAGTGGCAATTTTTGCGCTAAAACAAAGCCTACTCGACTTGGCCTAATTTACCAGACGCACCGAGCACAGAACACCGGCGATTTGGCCTGGCGTTAGTGCTTCGGTGGTCTGATTCATAGGATTCCGTCTTTCGCATCGTTTGCTTGCAATTGCGCCGTGATGAACCGCGCGCTGGTGCAGGAAACTTGAACTACAGCGTTATTTGAAAGAAGGGGCAGTCGGCCAATAGCATTCGCTCCTTGAATGACGAGATAAGCATCCAGCCTGGCCAAGGGTAATCGCCTTTTTAGCGCGAAAAACGGCTTGCTGGAAACGCCCTAATTTACCAGAGAGGGTGCCTCTCCAACAGCGGCCGAGAGCGCGTAGAGTCATCAACAGAGCAGTGATTGAAACCGCTTTTGTACCCTTGATGTGATGGTCAGAAACGAGTGTGGACGATGCCGGTTAAACAGCATGTTAACGCTGCAGTTTTGATTGCTAGTTTCCTAAATGATGAAAGAAAGTGCGACACAGCAGCGTAAGTGAAATATATTGGTTACGGCTCCATTCTGGCTCTACAAATTGATGCGTGGGGCCGTTGGTTGGGCACAATTACGGGCGTGGTCTATTCGAAGGATAGATCCACTCTTATTTAGTTTGGAGTAACGTGAAGTTCTGAGAAGCGTGAAGTTAAAAACAATAACGCAAGTAAACGCTCACTGCTCGTACATCTCCAATTTCATCAGTGTTCTCTTGATGAGAGGATCTGTCAAAAGCTCTACGCTGGCAGCAAAGGCTACGCCCCAGGTGTCCTCGTCCACTCCGGGCAATTTTTCCAAATTGTCCGAAAGCTGTCGCATCAAGAACGAGTTCGCCAACGCCGCCTTTACGTATTCGATGTGGACATATTGTTGTCTATTCAGGCCGTTACCAACTGTCGTCGGCGGACCATCCGCAGCACAAATGTTCTCGGATTCAGTCGAGGGCGGGGTATCTTGAAAGCACTCTTGTGCCTGTTGCTCATCCGTCCGCTTGTTGTTTTTAAACGCTACCATTTTGATCGCCTTTCTTCTGGATCTTCTGTTATCTAAGGGGCATCCGCTGCCGTTGTGCACGTGTTTTCAGTTCCTGCTGGCCTCTTTTGGTTTTTGCGTCGCCAACTGTGCAGAGAAGAGCCGACGCTTGTGAGCACCACGGCTCTTCCTTCGCTGGCGCCCTGCCATACCCGGGGGTATTCATTCAGGGACCAGACAAGTTTTAGCAACGCACTCCATCGGTCTTTGTACAGGTTGCGTGCGAACGGCTATTTCTTTTTGCCAGTTGTTGATGTTTGTTCCAGCCACCGTTTGAATTGATGGCGTTCCTTAGGTGTGGCCTTTTTCCAATTGGTCTTCAAACGCATAAGCGGCGAGTTGGAATCCACATGTAAACCCGCAGCGATGGCCGCCTTTCGGATAGAGGGGAATTCGCCTTGTTGAAAACGCACCAAGTATGCGGGGGAAGATTCGGCCAATCGCTTTTCGAGCCGTTCTGCTTCTCCCGATACCGGGTTCGTGATCCCGGCTGCTTTTTCTGCTGCCGTTAAATCGAGGTGCGATGTGCCGTTGGTTCTTGCCACGTAGCGTCCCTTCAGGAGATCGGCTGCCACGTCGGGACGTGTTTCGAGCACCCGGATGAAGCGTTGTTTCAGTCCGCTGGCGGGTTCCCTGATTGCATCCTGAAACCCCTCTCGATACAGAACGTCGGAGGCGAGGCGTTCCACAGAAGCGGCTTCTTTTCGAACGGTGGGCCCTTTGTCTTTGCCGACGGCGATCTTATGAGGTGTAAGGATTTTCCGCACCTGGCTCCGGGATAATCCGAGTTGCTTTGCGATCGCAGACTGTGTCTGGCCTTGGCTGCGCAGGGCCCTTACCTGTTGGGCCAAATCGGATCCGTTGGACCCACCGGTGGTCGATCGTTTTTGTTTGGCTTCCACGATCTGTAGTTCCAGGATTTCCCGAATGACATTCAGCTCTAATTCTTTTTTCGCGATGGGTCCTAAGACATCGGCCACAATTTGTTTCCACTTCTCGTTGCCTTCTTCGCGAGCCAAGGCCATCGCTTCCATGAAAATGTCCAAGCGTGTAGCGATAGCATGGGGCGAGGTGCGCGCAATGGTTGAAAAGAATTTCTCCTTTTGGCGTTTTGAAAGGTTGGCGAACCGCTCGCGAACGTGTTTTGCAGTGGCGTCGCTAATTCCAAGCGGGTCCAGCGCGGTCCAGTCAAGATCGGGCAGTGTGTTTCCACCGACGTTCCCCAAGGGATTTGTTTGCATGACCGTGTACGCCTGGTAACTGCCGTCGTTTTTCTCTGTTCCCCATTTGTGCTGTCCGTTAACCGTTGCCATGGTGTGCTCCTTGGAAAAATAATTGGGTGAAAGGATTGGTTGTCTCACACTGGTGGTCCAGGGTCACCAGAAACGCTTTGCCCATCATTTGACGTCTCAAATTCCCGGATTGTAATTCTGCGACTAGTGCCGCCTCGCGTTTGGGGCGTATGTCATACAGGTTGTTGACGGGGACGCCGACGACCTGGGCGTAGATGTCTTTGACGGCCGGACGAATTACCCTGGTTACAAAACTCGGTGGCCCGTCCATCCCCTTGGCCAAGTCGGTGACGGTTTGTTCGACCACGGGCTCCAGTGGCATGCAGTCGATCCCCCCGCGATCAATGCTCTTGTAATGCTGTGTAACATGGCCACATAATTCGTTCCGGACGGCAGGGTGATCGGGGAGGACCGCATAAAGTCTTGCGAAACCGCGGCCTGCTTCGTCAATGCGACGAGCCTCTTCGACAACCTGCTCGATCTCGAGTGTGTTGACGATCTCCCTATGGCCGTTCTCTGCGACACGAATGGACGGCAAGTCGAAATCATCAATCGAAGACCCGCACGCGAATAATTCGCTCATTTCCGCATAGACGTTGCCAGGTAGAACCGGCGGTTTGTCGCCGTCACCCTGGATCCAGGTTTCGCATAATTCGTAGGCTGCTTTGAACAATCGTGGCCATTGCGAACGCTCGTCGGTGATGGTGGACGGTGGCCTGGCCACTTCGGATGCCCACGACCAGAATTGCGGAGCCGAAGTGGTGTCGGCTGTGATCCATTCGCACATTTGGCCGATAAGTCGTATCTTGGCTGATGTCTTTAGTCCAACATTGTTGTCCTCCGGATTCTGCCAGGGGCTGTCACTTTGTCGATGTGCAGTGAAGTCGTCCAGGGTTTCAGGATCGCAGCGGAGAATTTGTTCTTCCATGTTCAGCGCGAAATCAATGGCCGATTCGACGATCCCATTCTGGTTGAAAGAGCTCGACGTTATGACGTAAGAACGATCTAGCTTTGCGGGTGGAACTTCGTTGGACGCCGATAGGTGCATGGTCCGTTCTGCCCGCCCGATTCCCTGCACCGTGGCTGGAAGCGGCGGAACCGGCTTGGCGTAGGCGGTGATCCCACAGTAGCGGTTGTTCGTGTTTTCCTGTGCCATTTGGTCGACGATCAAAATGCGGGCACAAAGAGAATCCATCACCCCATTTTTGAGGAAACGCATCCAGGGGTGCTCGCTACCTAACTTTTGTCCACAGTAGACGCTCGATGCGCTCCAGCCCTGTTCTGCCGGGAACTTGTCCCGGTGTGCTTCCAAGTATCGTTGGATCGCATCCTCCGTAGCTTTAATTGTTTCGACACGGCTGACACGGATGATGGCGTGCACGGGAAACGTGTTGACGATCTGTTCTGTCAGGTTGTCCATGGTGGCCGGAATCCAGGGGCTGACAGGTGTCTGCTGCCCTTGCCGATGTGCCGAGATGGTACCGATTTCCTCCGGAGACAAGTGATCCAGGCGGTACATGCACTCGATCACATTTTTTGCCACCCGGTCGATTTCTACTTTGTATTGGCCAACGTCATCTCCGTTGTCTGCCTCAATCCGTTGCCCATCGACGTCGATGTGTGTGTTCACCGACTGTAAGTCATCCAGTTGGTCGACCAGCAGCGACTGGTCCCTATCAATCTCCGACATGCTGCTATCATTGGTGATGGCTTTGTCGCGTCCGTAGACTCCGCATAGGACGATTTGCGAAAAGACTTCGCTTAGATTGTCGATCGGCGTTGCCGTGAAACCAAAACAGGCCGAGTATTCCGCAGCGTTCACAAGTTCGAAGACTTTCTGGCGACCCCAGTGCATCTCGTCGAAGCAAACGACCTGGCACCGGTGCAGGCATTCCAACGCCTGTTCGCAAAAGGTTTCGCGTTGCGTGTCGGGGTCCCGCGGCCAAACGGTTTGAATGCAACAGACAACGATGTCGATGGCTGGATCACTTGTCGCCTGGTCCAACCGATCCAGGCCCGAAACGCTCCGTACGGTCGGGGCCATGTGCCAAATGTTATGCTGCACGAGCTCGTGCTTTAGCTCGTCAGCGAGCTGGTCACGCGAGTTCGAATCTTTGGCAACGACCAAAAGCTTGCGGACCCGGGGTCGACCCAAAAGACTGCCGTAAGTCTGCTTGATCGCGTAATTGATCGCACAGGGCACGATGGCCTTGGCCACAGTTTTTCCGGAGCCTGTCTTCATCGCCCAAGTTAGCAGGCGGCCTGACCACTGCGGAATCGGCTCGGCAAAAAAGCTTGCAAACTGTTGGATGCGGTCCCATACCAGCCGTTGTGACGCTCGCAGATTTTCAAGTTTGGGCACCTGGTCAAATACACCCTTTCGTCCCCACTCGGGCGAGTTCTGCCCAGATCCTAGCGAACAGTTTTGACCCCAGGTTTTAATCGTGAGGTTGTTCGGTTGATTTGCCAGTTCGAGCACCGAGGCGTTCGATGCGCCGGGATGATCAAGGGTATGTTGTCGTCGCGAAACGATGTGTTGTACCGTCAACCGGCCCGGATCGTCACACGTTGTAATCGGATCAAAGAACACCACGGTCCCGTCGTCTGCACGACGGGCGCAGTCTCCGTTGGCTAAGGCGTAGTTGCAGAACCGGTCCCATTCCCTGGACTGTATCTTGTTGGGTCGCTGGATGTTGGTTTTCATGGTTATCGTTCTCCTGCTACCAGTGCGGCTAACGAGTTCACTGGTGTGATGGGATTCATGGATCGGAAAATCTTTGAGCGGGCGACTTGTGGCTGCTCTGGCTGGGCGTCGTCAAAGGGTTCACCGTTCCACGGCATGTGTAGCGTGGTGGTGAAATGAATCTCGTCCAGTTTGTCGTTGTCGTCGTCCGTTTGACCGTAGCAGTCAAAATGTCCGCGTTCGTTAAGTTGGCCAGAAAGCGCCACGTCGAAGTCGTAGCTGTGTTTCGGTAGTTCGTCCACCATTGACCAGGCTTCTCCGACGGACAGGTCCACTTCGTAGCGGTCAGCAATATACCGCTGTAACATGTAGGCCTGCTGGATGCCGGTCGCTGAAATGATTTTGGTTGGCGTCATCGAATGTGTTCCTTCTGCATTCGGGGTTCGTATGTCGTAAAGCACAAATGCCTGGACTAGGTTGTTGCTTCGATCCTGTTAGACGAACGCGTCGGATGAGTATGTGAGTTGTGATCCACCTGCGTTGGCGATAGTTCCGTCGTTGTTCACTTAGTACTAACGGGCTGAAAATGCTTTTGTCCGGATTTATTTTCAAATTCTTCCGACAACGCTTAAGGTTGCCAAAACGAATGCAGGAGATGCCAATGGAATGTCCCGCCCTGTTGGTAGCTATTAACGGCGGGTTCGGAGAATCGTCCGGAAAGAAACCCGGAATTCGAAAAATAGTCAGGGAAATTATGCCGAGAAGACCGTTGGTTGCAGTCCTTGGAGATCGGTCACGAGACTGCATCACGGACCATGGCAGAGTGGTCCGCTAGAAATAGGGTACGGCATTCAAGAGGTCGGGAAGTTTTTCTTTTGCCGACTTGAGATCTTCTGGCACGAAACGCTCGTACCAACGCTTGATCGCCTCGGTTCCCTCTTGCTTAAGAAAAGTCCTGATTTCCGTCATCGCGGATTCAAAACCAGGCTGGTGACTAGAAAGTATTGCGGCTGAGAGCCGCATGAAACCTGCCAGCAATGCTTGGATGTTTGGTTCAGAATTTGTTTCATTTGGTGCTGGAGTCGGTTTACTTTCATCATGGAAGGCTCTGGCTGCTCGCAGAAATCGATCCGAACGGTCTTCGACGGTCCTGGCTTCCTGGCGAGCGGTCGCCTGGAGATAAAATGCAAATGCCTTTCTTTTCCCCTCTTTTTCGTACTCCGAATCTTCCCATGTTTCTCCACACTGCCGTGCATAGCAAGCACGGTAGCCAGTTAAGAACTGCCAAGTGTAAGGGTGAATGGTCGATTTTTTAGACTCGAGCGCATCAAGCTCTTGTTTAGCCTCATCCAGCAATCCATGCCGAAGCAGTCCATGAATCAGATAGGCTTTTGTTCGGTGAATGTTGCCCCGGTCTACTTTGTTTTGGATTTCCAAGGATTTGTCGAACCATTCCTGCCAACCCTCTTTTTCTAGAACAACCATCCCGCGAGCAAGTGTGTTGTAGAGCATGTATTGTGATTCGAACTTCACACGATAGGGGTCTGTTTCGATAGTATTGGTGAGCGGAAGAAGTTCATCATAGACAAACTGGAATTCATGTGCATCAAACTTCGCAGCTGCGCGACGCACTCGAACATCGATCAACTCTTCGTGGCTCGCCAAGTTTCCAAGCTCTTCGAGTGTTGCTAGGACGTTTGATGAATGCTGGACCGCCTGCTTGAATTGACCCAGGTCTCGATTCAGGTCTTCGAGCTGTTGGTCAATAGCCAGGGAAACACGTAATGGAGCTTCTTTGGACCGCGTGCTCACTCGTTTGACACGCTTTGCAAACTGCAAAGCATCTAGTTGTGTTGTTTCTTCGGCTAACCACTCGATTCGTGTTGTTGCCGAGTTTACCTCAGTCATGGTAAGTGGAAACTCTTCGAACAGAGCATCTATTAGGTTGTGTTCGACCAGTTTGTCCGCGAGATCTTGGAATGAATCGACGAGCCATCGGTCATCGAAGTACTCGTCGAAGTGCTCGGCATCTTCTGCATCACTTCGTCTGACCAGCAGCGATCCGCGGCCATACTCGCGAATAAATCCGTTGAGCTTTTCCTCGATGGAACCGACGGATGTGATTTCGTCTCCAACCGGTTCAACCAGGCAACAGGCGCACCGAAAAAGAGAGGAGTCTTTGTCGTTGAAGGCATCGACAATGGCCAGGAGCGCGGCCAAAGTCATCGAGGAACCGCCAGAACGGTGATTCAACTCCTCTTCGATTGAAAATAGAACGAGCTCAGGGGTCCATTCCTCAAGAGAGTGTCCGGACTTTTCTAACAGTCGAAACAGGGCGTCTTGAATGTGGCCTGCGCGGAAAGGGAGGTAATGGGAGCACTTCCACTCTTTCTGGTCTCGTTTAACGATGAGTGGATTTACGAATCCCGTCTGTTCAATTGCGTCGTTGACCAGGAGGCCAACAACCCGTGGATTGTTTTTTACAGGAGAATCTTCAATATTGACGTCGGGTAAACGGTAGAAGTAGTCTTTCTTAATCGTGTTTTTGAGACGGGCAGGAAAACGAATGTTGTCTTTTGTTATCTTGGATAGCAGTCTGCGTTGGTGGCCAATCGGATCCCGAATGTCAGCGGTTTCGGAGTGCAAATCACGGAGGTAAAAATGGGGATTCGTTGATCGCAGTCCGGACTTACTGTGAAACAAATCCCGATTTACGGATTTCGTACGCATGTTCTGCCGCCATTTGTCAGCGAATTCAAGAAGGCACGCTGTAGATTTGATTGTTTACGCGAAAAACAGCTTTGCCATCCTTAAACGTTATCATGTCAGATGAATGCCAATCGGGCTCTGGATGCCAGGACACAGTCTCAGAGCCGCTTTCAGCAAAAAGGATGGTTGGCGGCTTTAAATCTTCCGGATGATGCCGAGGCTTGGAAAACTGCAGGATGATCCCTTCTTTATATTTCAAAGCGGCGAGAACACCATTGTCGCAATACAGAATTGTCCCGACGGGCCGTTCGGACTCGGTCGGGGTTTGAGGATCCTCTTCTGCGGAAGCTGCAGCGAGTGCAAGGGGAGTTGAATCGAGAGGTGAGTCGTCGTACCAGCTATGGGAAAAGACTTCCGGTAACAAGGTAATCGGCTGCGCAGCATCTGCTAGAGAAGATCGCAAGGTCTCCACGGCTGAAGAAAGTTCCCGCATCCACGACTCGTATTCTGGGTCGCAATCAGTTTCCTTCTGTAATGATGTCGCATCGAGATCTGAGGCCACTATCTTCGAGAGTATTTTGTTGGCTCGGTTGACACTCGCAGTGGGGATTGTTCCAGAGCGTCGCTGGGTCAAAAGTTGTTCTTTATGTACCCAAAAACCGAAGCCGCACCGCACCACCAAAGGAGCACAGTCGGCGTCATTGGGAATTCGCACATCCGCTGACCCAACCAATGGATGATCATCAGCTGGCAGTAGGTAGAGCAAATCGTCGTCGTCCGGATCAATCGTAATGACTACCCATTCAAGTGGCATATCGGCAGGAAGTGGGAATAGGTAGAGATCCCCGGGTTCCGGGACATCTGTTCTAGTTGAGAGCTCGGCCACCACTCGTTTGTATCGACGAATTGACTGGTCAGTCAGTTCTTGCAGTTGTTTTTTTCGTTTGTCGTCAAACATGCCATGGTCTTTCGGGTTCTCTCATGCGCCTTTGGGCGAATGTCCTCGCCTTTGGACTTTCGCTTTGTTTTTTACTTCCTTCGTTCTGGGAAAATGAATCCCCAGTAATCCGACATCGTCTGTGGAGGAAAATCTAACCGCCTAGCAAGTTCGGCGCCTGGTGGGATGTCTTCATTTGATTCGGATATCGTTTCCAGTTCGGTGACCACCCGTAATAAGTTACGTTTTTTGTCGAAGTGGAAACGGCTTTCGTTGATCCGTTCGCGAGCGTTCTGAATTGTCTGTTTGAAGAGCTCTCTAACGTCATAACTGATGTCTGGATCAACTGTCCGGGCATTTTCTAAGATTTCTTTTAACTTTGAATCATTGTCTTGGTCATTGTCCTGATACGATACAGAAAGATTGGTGTTTTCTTTTCCGGTTCTCTCAAAATGTGGTGAGAGGCCTTTTTGTCGTGCAAGGTTTCTGGCTGCAGGTTTTAGGGCATTTAGCAAGTCTCTGAAGACGAAAGCCGTTATGCCTGAATTTTCTAGTTGTTTCAGGCCATTTACTGCTAGTTCAGTAGCCGACGGACTAATCTTTGTGAATTCTTCAAGCTGATCCTCCCAGACACGAGACTCGCTCACTGCCCGAGAGACGGTGTCGGGGTCCGAAGGTTTCTTCAAATTCCCACCTTCGAAGCAGAGTCGTGTTTCAGATTCGATGCGGGCCTTTGACAGCGGCGATGATTCCATGAGTCCGCCATTCAATAAGCTTTCGACGCCTCCTTTCACATTTTGAAACACTGCATTACCGACAGGGTCGAATTTCCTCTGTAATTCGTAAATGCAATTGTCGATATTCCGATGGAACATCCCATCAAGATCTGGTTCCGAATCGCGCCTTTCCATCAGTCTTCGGATCCTAGCGATCAAAAAGTTGTAGCATTCAAAAACAATGTCCTCTATTGCCCCTTCTTCCTCCCAGTTGAGAAAAGGAATGCCTAAATGTTCTGGAGCTGGCTGGTTCTTTTTTCTCAGGCCACGTTTTACTGCACACCTGTATTCCGTCCAGAACTCCTCCGGGGGGTACTCCCCTGAGGAAATCACAGGAATGTATTGTGTGAACCGCGTTTCCATCGCCGCTCCTTATTCCGCTGGCCACACACGTTCAAGTGCGTTCCGAAGGAGATTCAGTTCAGCTGGTTCGAGTGTTCCGATCCGGCGGTCCTTGGCCAGGAGCTCCACCTTCCGAAGACGGAATATACGGGGTTCGACAGCAAAGGCGGTAGGTTTCGTTAACCCGTTAGGTGCCGAAGGAGAAATGACGACAACCTGCGGGTATCCTCGACCAGCCAACTTCGCGTCGGTACCTTGTAACAGAACCGCTTGTCTCTGATGGGGTGTACAGGAAGTGCAGGCTCCGGGGTGTTCGATTCGTCCGACTGCGTCAAATCCCCACATCTTGTCCGGGACCTTGTAGACAGATCCTGGTAGTTCTTCCTGTGAGTTGATAAAAACAGGTTCACCTTCCCGGTCTTGCATCTCTAAAACAGGGATTTGTGTTTGGTTGCGGCTCCGTTTTTTCATGCCAGAAAACTCACCTGGGTTACAGCGTTGCTGAAGGATAGTAATTGGGTTCTGGAGCTAGGTCTGATGGTGGTTTGGATGTTTTTGGAAATCATGTGACAACAGACGTCTTTTACCTTAACACCGGCGACTAACCTTACAGCATACCGCATTAGATCAGCAGGTTAAAGCATTCGGGCACCCCTGCGAACTGGGCACCTATTTCCGTGTGGGAAAGAATTTCGGCCTGGATTTCCGGACAAACTGGTGCTGAACCCGTTAATGACTTCTAGGGCGGCCGCTTGAGGTAGCGTTTGCCGAGTGCCACGTCATTCTCTTAACGAGGAGCCATGAACGAATGTTAACCGTTTCCGAAGGAACTGTCCGGGCCGTGTTGGAAAAGGCCCACCAGCAAGATCCAGAGGATTTTGTGGGCGACTTTTTGGCCCAACTCCGCCTGGAGAACAAGCAGCTGCACCAACTTACTGATGACTTGTTAGAGCGATTGGTCAGCAGGATGGGACCGCCGCCAATGAATCGTGAAGAGATCAAAAACGTCGCGACTAACGATGATCTACTCGACGGACTGTTCGAGACATGTGGCGAAAGGATGGCCATGGCGGCTAATGCCCGTACGATGGCCGCCTCGCTGGTAGGTCTTGTTTACAAGTGTGTGAAGGCTGAAATCGAAGCGAAGGAACTGGAATATTGACACTGCTGGGCCCGTCCGATGATTTAGTCCGATGCCCAGTGGCCTACCTGTTGTCTTGAGGGTTGTTGGTTAAGGAAACCAGGTCCAGTGTGTGGGTGTTTCCTTTCGGGTACATCCAATGAGTTGCCCGGGTGGTTGAGCGGGGTCGGCCAGGGAAGGCCAGCTTGCACGAACTTCCTGGCGGAGATTCTCGTTCGATCAAGTCGGGGGTGATTTCGGCAGGCTCTCAAACATCCAATTCGGAACGTCCCAGCCCTCTGCGCGCGCCTTTTGCAACCGTTCTACGACCGAATAGCCGTCGGGATCATCCGCGATGCCGTGTCGGGCAACCCACCCCAGAACCAGGCACCCCTCGCCCCGGTCCTTTCCTGTTTCTGAACTAGCGAGATACTTCCACGAACCAAGCGCCTTTGGATCGCATTCCGTTTTCAGTTTCGCGATCAGGCGATCGGCGGTTTTCCAGTCGACTTTGAATCCCAGGGTGCCGGATGCGTAACAGAGCGCCTTGTTGACCAGGACAAAAGTGGTTGGGCCATCGCGTTCCGCGGTGGCGATGAGCTTCTCGACCGTTGGTACCACAATGTCCTGAGGTACCTCGTCGCGTCGCAGCTGGTACAAGAGGAAGTCGGCCGCCCTTGTGTGACCGGCTTGTGCTGATTTAATGAGCCACCGATAGCCTTCTTCAATGTTTTTTTCCAGGACGTCGCCCTCCACCAAGTGGTGGCCGAGGAGATTCATTGCCTGTGGTTCATCGGCTTCTGCGGCTTTAGTGATCCAGCGATAGCCTTCCTCGATATCCTGCTCCAGGCTGTCGCCGTTCAGTAATTCATTGCCGAGTACAGCCATTGCTTCTGAGTCACCGACTTCTGCGGCTTTAGTGAGCCAGTGGCGACCTTCTTTGATGTTTTTTTCCAGGACGTCGCCCTCCATCAAGTGGTAGCCGAGTACAGCCATTGCTTCTGGGTAACCGACTTCTGCGGCTTTAGTGAGCCAGCGGTGGCCTTCTTTGATGTCCTGCTCCAAGCCATCGCCATCCAGCAAGCGGCAGCCGAGCCCTTGCATTGCCTGTGGTTCCTCGGCTTCTGCTGCTTTGGTTAGCCAGTGGCGACCTCCTTTGATGTTTTTCTCCAGGACGTCGCCCTCCATCAAGTGGTAGCCGAGTACAGCCATTGCTTCTGGGTAACCGACTTCTGCGGCTTTAGTGAGCCAGCGGTGGCCTTCTTTGATGTCCTGCTCCAAGCCATCGCCATCCAGCAAGCGGTTGCCGAGCGCACCCATGGCCATTGTGTAATCGGCTTCGGCCGCTTTGGTTAGCCAGCGGCGACCCTCTTCGGTGTCGCGTTGCAGCCCCCTGCCATCCAGCAAGCGGGTGCCAAGCTCACCCATGGCCATTGTGTAATCGGCTTCCGCAGCTTTGGTTAGCCAGCGCCGACCCTCTTCGGTGTCGCGTTGCAGCCCCCTGCCATCCAGCAAGCGGGTGCCAAGCTCACCCATGGCCATTGTGTAATCGGCTTCCGCAGCTTTGGTT
>Ga0310121_10001838_pt1 | contig 21014 bp, 19 predicted proteins | sample CB27_Tmax_986_MG_FD_203504 | JGI IMG/M metagenome (GOLD analysis project Ga0310121, IMG submission 203504) | Marine microbial communities from Western Arctic Ocean, Canada - CB27_Tmax_986 | ecosystem: Environmental > Aquatic > Marine > Oceanic | place: Canada: Western Arctic Ocean | collected...
CTACCACCACACGGCGCCGGTGAACATGACCTACGCGTTATACGAGGCGCTGCGCATGATTATCGAGGAGGGGATCGATCAGCGCATCGCGCGGCACACGCTCAACCACCATGCCTTGCGCGCTGGACTCGAGGCGATGGGCATCGGCTACGTGCCGCAGAACAGCCTGACGACGTTGAACGCCGTCCATATCCCCGGCGGCGTGGACGACGTGGCGGTGCGCGGCCGGCTGCTCGAGGATTACGGGATCGAGATCGGCGGCGGACTCGGGCCGTTCAAGGGTAAGGCTTGGCGCATCGGGCTGATGGGCATGGCCAGCACGAAGCGAAACGTCACCATGTTCCTCGCTGCGCTTGAGACCATTCTGGCCGACCAGGGTGCGGCGATTGCACGCGGCGCCGCACTGACCGCCGTGGCCGGGGTTTATCAGCGAAGTTGATCTACCGCACCAGTTGCTGGGTTCGCGATCGGTAGGTCGTGACGCGCAGATGATTGCGCACGCGATTGCCGTCTTGGTGCAGACGTTCATAAGTCAGCACGTTGCTGGCTTCGATCATGGTCGACCGGTAGCCGAAGGTCGTGGCCAGTTGCGCATCATTGCGCGACGCGTACCACGGTAATGAGCCCTGCAGTGAAGTCGCGGCGGTGTAGTTGGGCCGACCGGCGGTCACCAACAGGAGCGGGCGCGGCTGGCGATAGGCCGATCGAGTTGAGGATGAACAACCGCTCGCCGCGAGGCACAACGCGGCCAGGCAGAGGATCATCATCACCGTTTGCGAGCTTCGCATCATCTAAGCCGCCTCGTGTGGCCGGATCAGTGAAGGCGCGCGACGGGGAGGCCAAACATGCTGGGGCAGCCCCTGCCGTTATCCGCGTGGCAATCTGAGCCGGCGCATCGTGGTCAATCGATAAGCATCCTGCGAGACCCATGCCAACCGTGAACTGCGACCGGGACAGACCAGCCGGTGGCCCTTAACCGACGCGACAAGGCATCTTGCGCCGTCTCCGGCTGGCATGGCAGACCAATCGGTCGTAGCGGTTGGCCGGGATGTTGCACCGAGTCAACATCCAACGCACCGGGATTGGACAGCGTTCGCTGATCGCGGATTGTCGCCCACCGGCGCCGTGCGCCCGAATCAATCGGTACGGGTCATTTGCGGAACCTTCCTTGGGCTTCGTGGGGCCGACGATGCAGCCATTGAGGGCATCGGGGACGCCTCGTGTCGCGTGGCATCTTTGTCCTTCGCGATACTCTTTCATCATGTCTCGACCCGCCGAGTTAAATACGCCAATACTGAATCCTGCCACGTATCAGGGTATGACCGGGCGATGAAGGCGGGGCGTGAATTGTGGCTGGTGCGACCTCGGCCGGGCTTGGGTGAGCGGCGGTGAATTGTTCAGCCTTGGGTGAAGCGGTGTCGATGTGAACATGAGGCGAATGGCGGGGGAGATGTGGTATCCTGTTGATTACTGGTCAGGGGTCGTATGCTGCCAATGTCGAACGATCGATTGTCAAGACGGCATTTCATGCTCGCTGGGGTGGGCGTGTTGATCGGTGGTTGTGCTACACAGAACCAGGGACTGGCGAAGTTGCCCGGTCCGCCCTGGCCTCGGATCAAGCCTGCGCTGAGTCCGATTATCAGGACCCCGAGCGTCCCTGTCATCACGCCATCGTTCGAGGTGCCGGCGGCGCAGTTGCATGCGTTGGGTCGGGATCAGTGGGCCAGAGGCAGGCCGCTTCGCAATCGGCTCAACGCCATGCACGTGATCAAGCGGATCACCGTTCACCACGAGGGCTGGACGAGGGTGCCGTTCGACGACTTCAAGAGCACTGCGGCGCGTCTCGAGTCGATTCGCAACGCCCACCTCGGTCGCGGGTTCGGCGACATCGGGTATCACTACATCATTGACCGCAAGGGCCGGCTGTGGCAGGGTAGGGACATGCGCTATCAGGGTGCCCACGTGCGCGATCACAATGAGCACAACCTCGGCGTGATGGTCCTGGGCAACTTCAACCGCCAGAGTCCAACCGACGAGCAGTACCAGACACTTCGCCGGACGCTTGTCCACTTTATGAAGAAAAACCGGGTCGCCCGAGCCGAGGTGCACACCCACCAGGAACTGGGTCCGACCTCCTGCCCGGGCCACGTGCTGCAGGCACACATGGTCGAGCTTCGCCGCGGTAGGCTGGGCTGACAAATCCGCGCTGCTGGGCCTACAATGTCCGCATGAGCACTCCCGAATCATCGACCACGCCGATCAAGCAACCCCGTTCACAGCCGACCGACGCGTCGTCCGAGGACCTGTCCCGGCAGGTTGAAGCGGCCCTGATGACCACGGATCGGCCTCTGCCGTCTGTCAAGTTGTCGGAGTTGCTGGGCAACGTTGGTGCCAAGCCGGTGAGCGAGGCCATCGCGAAGCTCAACGGTGAATATGAGCAGACCGACCGTACGTTTCGCATCGAACAGGTCGCCGGTGGTTGGCAGATCATGACGCTGGCCCAATACGCCGACCTGCTCTCGGCGATGCACCGCAGCCGCCAGCAGTCACGGCTCAGCCCCGCAGCCTTGGAGACTCTGGCCATCGTCGCCTACAAGCAGCCGGTGTTGCGCGCCGAAATCGAGGCGGTTCGTGGCGTAGCCTGCGGCGAGGTGCTGCGCAGTCTCATGGAACGGCACCTGGTCAAGATCGTCGGTCGTGCTGACGAGCTAGGCAGACCGATGCTCTATGGTACGACCAAAGTATTTCTCGAACTGTTCGGGCTGGCCGGTCTCAAGGATCTACCTGATGCGGGGCAGTTGAAGGTGCAAAATTAATAATTCAGAATTAAAAATGAAAAGCAAGAATAATCACCAGGTGGTGACGAGATATTTTTCATATTTGGTCATCTGCTTTGCGATGCTGCCAGTCGGCTGTTCGGAGTATCGGTTGCGTGGCATTGTCATCTCCGGTGACGTGCAGCGTGTGCTGGTCGTGGATGACACGAATCCGAGCCTCGAGCAGGGTGGGCTGATAGGCGCGGTGATTGATCTTACCCTTGACCCGCGCAGCTTGAAGCCAAGGCCGCTACCTTCGGGTATGACCGATGCGCAGGGGCGTTTTGACATTCCCATCGATGTGGTGGGTGCTGGTCTGCTGGAATACGAGTTGAGCCTGATGTGCTCGTTGAAGGGCTACGGCTGTACCTACCAGGAGATCCAGAAACCGGCCGGCAACCGGCGACTGGTTGTCGTGATGGTCAAGGGCGGGCGGTCGCAGGGTCCGCCCCGGGACCCGCTGCGCGATTCACTTCGGATTCATGACCAGCTCATGCGCAGTGAATCAAACTGATCCGATTAGCCATTGACGCGACCGCGAAAAGGCGCAAGCGGTTGGCGACCCTGCAATGGACCTCCCTGCCGCGTGGACAACGGCGGTCACTGGTCAGGCAACGGCGTTTCTATCTGGCCATGTTCGAGGGTCAGAGTCACGTCCGGCCTGCGCGATCTGGACCGGGCCCTGGCAGTCAAATACTGCCGAGCCCGCTTCGTGACGCCCGGGTCACAGGCGTTGGTTGCCGCTGCCATTACCCTTACAATGGAGGTTTAGCCTACGCACGGAGTCAACGGTGCGGGCAAGTCCGCTGGGTTCCTCGACCCAGCGCCAATTCCGGTGAGCGGGTGCCGACTAGTGGGTGTACAGGCAGACGATTTCGACGCTGCGGCCGGTTCAGGTAGCCGATCCGCTGACAAGGGGTCTCGCCGAGCGTCGCCCCGGCGCGTGGGTGAGCGGGCGGTTCGTTCCGCAGCCAGTCAACCACATGCCGCCAGTGACGACCAGCCGCATGTACGGCGCACGCAAAGGCGACGGTCGCTCTGGCTGGCGCTGGCAGGCTGCCTGATGGCGGCCTGCCCTGCGCTGTTCGTCGAGATCCATCGACCCGACGTCATTGATCGCGACGAGGCACGCGCTCTGGCTAGCTCGATCGAAACTTGGCAACGCCGCAGCGACCCGGATGCCACGATATCTGCAGGTCTCGGCGCCGGGCGTATGGTGCCTTACCTGCACAATGCCATGCAGCTTCAGCACCCTCCCGGCGTGATATGGACACATCTGATCGCCTTTGCACCGCTCGACCCGGCTGACCGGCACCAGCCCGAGCAGTTCATACTGCGCGGCCGACTGGCCAGTGCCGTGTTTGCGTTGGTGACAGTCGCGGCGGTATTCTGGGCCGGCCACTCGATCGGAGGCGTGGTCACCGCTGCGCTGGCGGCCCTGATCTGCATCGCCAACCCGGTGTTTATCTACCACGCACGCTTGGCGACCGCCTCGACGCAGCATGCCGCATTGACTCTGCTGTCGATTTCGGCGGCGCTGTGGGCAATTCGGCCACTACGACCGGCGCCGTTTATCGAGCGGCAGTTCATCGGCTGGGTCAGCTGCGGCCTGGCGCTGGGGGCCGCAGTGTACTCGGGCGGGCCGTGGACTCTGCTTTACGTGTCCGCGCCGGTGCTGCTCATGCTAGTGCTCTGCCCCGGGCGCATGGGCCACCTGATGGGTCTGGCCGCGGCACTGTTGATCGGGGTGCTGATGGTCATGCCTTGGGCGGTGTACGCCGATGGTCACGATCCGCACGCCTACGAGCGTTGGCTGGCGTCCATGGCACCCGTCGACTGGAGCGATTGGCCCTCACTGGCTGATCGCATCTGGCGGCGCGGCGGCATGTTGCTGGCAGCGATGCTGCCTTGGACGCTGTGGATCATGGGTGCGGTCGTGCAGCCGTTTAGCACATCGTCGGCCGGGTCGCGCCAACGCATGTTGCTGGGCTGGGTCTGGTTTATCGGCGCACTGGTGTTGGTCGTCCTCGATCCGGCCGAGGTGCGATTGGCCGATCTATTAATAGTCCTGCCGGCATCGGCAATCCTGTTGGGGCAACTGTTCAACCAGTACACCGATCTGGCTGCCGAGGGCCGATACGCGCGATTCTGGTGCGTGCTGCGCTGGCCGCACATGGCGCTGCTGATCGCAGCTTCCATCGGTTTGCCCGCGATGCTGTATTTCCAGGCGGCATTGGTCGAGCGGGGCTGGCTCGGAGCTGAGCTGACGCCGCCGCCTTGGTATTTCGGCGGTGCATTGGCGCTGGCGTTGCTGGCGATCGTGTTGCTGACGCTGCGTTGGGTCGTGCGGCATTACCCGGCTCGGGCGTTGTCCGGGTGGGTCGCATGGACGATCGCAATCCTAGTTATCACGGCGTTTCCTCTGACGCGCGGCCGGACCATGGTAAGCATCGTGCGCCAGGATGCCTCGACGCTGGCGGCCTTCAGTGAAGGTCAACCCGTGTTTATGCTCCAGCGTCAGCAGTCCGGTGACCAACCCGATCCGTCCCTTAGTTTGTATGCCCGCCGCGTGATTCCCATCATCGATGATGAGCAGCTTCGCCACCTGATCGACGAGCACGATCACTTTGTGCTGATGGTGCCACGTACGGCCGAGCCGCCGCCACCGCAGCTTGGCCTGATAACCACATTGGCCAGCGTTGATGCCGAGTTGTGGCAGTACCCCGCCCAACGCACCACCGACGGACAGTGAGGGCGTAGAGAAGATGGCCAACGTGCTGCGCATCGTCGACGCCAATGCCAATCGCGCTCGCGAAGCGTTGCGTGTGATGGAAGAGGCGGCGCGATTCCTGCTCGACGACCAGGACCTTGCGGCGTCGATCAAGCAACTTCGCCACGATCTGGCGACAACGCTTGGCGGCATCCGCGGACTCGAGGCCAGCCGAGATACGCCCGGCGACGTCGGCACGCGAATCACGACCGCCACCGAATCACGCCGTGCGTCGATCGCTGATGTGGCTGTCGCCGCCGGTAAACGGCTCAGCGAAGCACTCCGCGCGATCGAGGAATACGCCAAGACGCTTGGTGAATCGGCCAGTATCGCCGACGAGGTGCAACAGCTTCGCTATCGCGGTTATGACCTTGAGCAACGGCTTCATCGGCGGCTCGCCACCGGCCGGCGCCGCCAGTGGCGGCTGTGCCTGCTGCTGACCGAGTCGTTGTGTACACACCACACCTGGCAGCAGGTGCTCGATGCCGCCATTGCCGGAGGTGCTGATTGCGTGCAGTTGCGTGAGAAGCGTCTCGACGCCGGCCCGCTGCTCGACCGCGCACGTGTGATCGTACAACGCTGCCACCGCGACGGTGTCAGCGTCATCGTCAATGATCGTCCCGATGTCGCACTGCTCAGCGGTGCCGATGGCGTGCATCTGGGCCAGACTGATCTGCCAGCGCCCGAGGCACGCAAACTCGTGGGTGGACAACTGCTCATCGGCGTCAGCACCTGCGGCCTCGACCAGGCCCGCCGGGCATGCAGTGATGGCGCAGACTACTGCGGCGTTGGTCCCATGTTCGACACCACCACCAAGCACAAGGACACGATTGTCGGTCCAACCTACTTGCGCCAATACCTCGCCTGGGACAAACTGGCCCACCTGGCCATTGGCGGCATCACGCCCGACAACATCGATCAACTGGCCCGCACCGGCTGTCGTGGCGTCGCCGTCAGCGCCGCCATCTGCTCCGCCGTGGACCCCGCCGCCGCCACTGCCGCACTGCTCGCTACGCTGCGGCCCTGACCCCGACAGCCGACCCCGCCCGGAAAATGCTTGAACCAACCAATTCTTTCACAAGAAATGGCACAAGGAGCCTAGGGGGCATGATTGCGTGAATCGGCCTGGCCGACATGATCATTTTAATAACAAGGGCCGGCGGCCGGGGATCGACACTCGATCAAGCACCCGGGTCGCCCAAGACGCTGAGTGCGAACGCCTCCCAGCCCTCAGCGGACAGGGCAATCGGGCGAACGGTGCGGACTTTTTCGATCGCCTGTCGGGGCGACAAGCCCTGGTGGGTTACCAGATAGTACGACAAGAACAGGCCGGTGCGGTCCTTGCCCGCCGAGCAGTGTGCGATCACGGCGCGGCCTTGGTCGATTTGTTGCTGTGCGAATTCCATCGCCCGTGGCAAGAGAATGCGGCAGATCGCCGCATCGCCTTCGAGTGGCGGTGCATTACCGGTCAGCAGGATGCGCTTGTGGGCGATGCCCGCCGCTTCGATCTCGGCCGGTTCGATGTCGTACGGTGTCAGACTCAGGATCGCGCCCACGCCACCGGCACGCAGGGCGGGCAGGTCCCATGCGTCGACGTTCGGCCCCGTTCGTCCGCCAAGTTGATTGTCAATTAACCAAAAGACATTTTTCATGGGTGTAAACTTACCCGCTTGGCGCCGCATCTCCAAGCGGATGAAGAAGCGGGGTCACCGCGCTCGATTCAAATCGCGATTTTCGTCTCACGCGTGTGAGTTTTGCGCTTGACCATGTCAACCTGCCGGCTCAAGCACCAATTATATCCGCCCTAGTACGAGGCAGACATTATGGCCGCCGAAGCCGAAGGAGTTGGACATGACGATCTTTATGTCGCCGTGGCGGGCGGTGTTGGGCACGTAGTCGAGGTCGCATTCATCGCCGGGGTTGTCGAGGTTGATGGTGGGTGGGATATCGCCGGTCTGGATGGTTTTTACGGCGATGATCGCCTCGACGCCGCCGGAGGCGCCCAGCAGGTGTCCGGTCATGCTCTTGGTCGAACTGATGGGCATCTTGTAGGCGTGCGATTGGAACAGCCTCTTGACTGCACGGGTCTCGGCGATGTCACCGAGGCCCGTGCTCGTGCCGTGTGCGTTGATGTAATCTACGTTGGTGATGTTGACGCCGGCGTTTTTGAGCGAGGCCTCCATGGCGAAGGCGGCGGCCTTGCCCTGCTCATCGGGCGCGGTGATGTGTGAGGCATCGGCGCTTTGGGCGAAGCCGAGCAACTCGGCGTGGATATGAGCGCCGCGGTTCTTCGCGTGTTCGTATTCTTCGAGCACGATGATGCCGGCGCCCTCGGCGAGGACGAATCCGTCGCGGTCCTCGTCAAAGGGGCGCGAGGCAGCGGCGGGAGCGTCGTTACGCTTGGAAAGCGCCTTGAGTGCGATGAAGCACGCCATCCCCAACGGGGTGAGTGCGGCTTCGGCTCCGCCGGTGACCATGATGTCGGCCGCATCGTGGCGGATCGCATCGGCGGCGTCACCGATGGCGTGCCCGGCGCTGGCACACGCGGTGGAGACGGCGGAGTTGGGTCCTTGAAGCCCCCAGTAGATGCTGATGTTGCCCGATGTGGAGTTGCACATCAGTTTCGGAACCATAAACGGGCTGACGCGGCTTGGACCTTTTTCCAGAAGTTTTTTATGCCCGTCGGCGAACTCGCCGATGCCGCCAACGCCCGAGCCGATGATCGTTCCGCACCGCCATGTATTTTCATTCGAGAAATCGATGTCGGAATCGTTGACGGCATCGATGGCGGCGTTGAGCGCGAACTGGGCGAATCGGTCCATCCGCTTGGCCTCGCGCTTGTCGAGATGGGGTCCGCCGCTCCAGTCGACGACCTCACCACCGAACTTGGTCTCGTAGTCGGTGACGTCCCATCGCTCGATCGGCGCGATGCCGCTGGTACCGGCCAGTAGCTTGGGCCAGACTTCATCGACACCGAGGCCGAGGCTGGTGACCCAGCCCAGCCCTGTGATGACCACGCGACGATTATTCATGTGCAGGAAATCTCGTGCAGGGGCCGCGCTTCTCCGCCTGAAGGCAAGTCATCGAACTGGGCCATGGCGGCGAGGCCATGGCGTGGTCAGTTCTCCTGCGTGGTGACATGCTGGCGGATAAAGTCGATGGCCTGACCGACGCTCTGAATCTTTTCAGCGTCTTCGTCGGGGATCGAGGTCTCGAACTCGTCCTCGAACTCCATGGCCAACTCGACGGTGTCCAGACTGTCAGCGTTCAAGTCAGTGACAAAATTGGTGTCGCGGTTGATTTCCGTCTTTTCGACACCCATCTGTTCGGCGACAATCGAAATCACCTTCTCTTCAATCTCGGTTTCTTCCATCGTATGAGTCTCCACAGTATCCCTGATTCATCCCTGATTTGGGCAGCCTGCCCAAAAGCTTGGGCTAAAATATAGCGTGGCCGGGCCCGTCTGCCAAGTCGCCGCGCCGAGCGGCGGTCAAGCCATGGTCATGCCCCCGTCGACGGCGATCACCTGGCCGCTGGTGTACCCGGCGTCATCGCTGGTCAGATACGCCACGGCGGCGGCAACCTCGTGGGCGTCGCCAAGCCGCCGCAGTGGGGTCGCCGACAGGGCCCAGTCCTTGACCTGTTGGGGCAGAACGTCGGTCATGTCGGTCTTGATGAACCCCGGTGCCACGACGTTGGCGGTGATGCCCTTGGCCGCCATTTCCTTGGCCAGGCTGCGCGAAAAGCCGACCAGGGCGGCCTTGGAGGCGGCATAGTTGGCTTGGCCGGCGTTGCCGACCAGGCCGGCGACCGACCCGATGTTGACGATCCGGCCCCATTTGCCGCGCATCATCGGGCGAAGCACCGCCCTACAGGCAACGAAGACCGATCGCAGGTTGGTCGTGATGACCTCGTCGAACTGCTCATCGGTCATGCGCAGCAGCAGATTGTCACGGGTGATGCCGGCGTTGTTGACGAGGATGTCGAGTCGTTTGTGCGTGCGGACAACCGAGTCAATGGTGGCTTCGATGGCATGGGAATCCGTCACATCGCAGGCCAACGACTCCGCCTCGCCGCCGGAGGCCTCGATCTCGCTGCGGACCTGTCCCAGCTTCTGCTCGTTGCGTGCCACGAGCACGATGTGCCGGCCCTGCATCGCCAGTGCCCGTGCGATCGCCGCCCCGATGCCACGCGAGGCGCCGGTAACTACCGCAACTCGTTTTTCCGTCGCCTCAGCTACCATCGCTATTCTCGAGCACCATGGCGGCAAACCGGGTGAAGTTCATGCGGGAGGCTCCTGATTGTGATTGACCTTCGTATCACGATCAATCCGGCGCATCAAGCCTGACAGCACCTTGCCCGGCGCCAATTCAATGAACTGGCCCGCGGCATTTTCGATCAACCACTGCACTGACTGTGACCATCGAACGGGATTTGTCAACTGCTCGACCAGTCGCTGCTTGATGGTTGCGAGCTCGGGTTCGTGTGGCTTGGCGGTGACATTGGCGACGACGGTGGCCGAGAGCGATCCCCATTGCGTCCGGTCGAGCGCTTCGGCGAGCCGGTCTGCGGCCGGCTGCATCAGCGGAGAATGAAACGCGCCGGCGACAACGAGCCGCTTGGGCTTAAGACCCATTTCGTCGGCCAGGCTGACGGCACGATCGCAGGCTGCGGCCGTACCACTGATGACCACCTGGCCCGGGCAGTTGAAGTTGGCCGGCACCAGTTGGTCCGCGCCCCGCGCCTGATCGCAAAGCCGCTGCGTCTGCGGCTCATCGGCGCCGACTAGTGCGACCATCGCGCCGGCAGCGGACTCCGAAGCGTCCTGCATGGCTTGACCACGCACGCGTACCAGTTCCAGGCCGCTGACAAAGTCAAAGGCGCCAGCCAGGTGCAGCGCGGTGAACTCGCCAAGGCTCAGGCCAGCTGCCGCACTGATCCGACCAAGCCGGCCTGATTCGTGCAGTGCACGGTAGCAGGCCACCGACGTAACGTAGATCGCCACCTGCGCCAGATCCGTGCGATTGAGTTGCTCTTGTGGACCCTCGAAGCAGAGCGTCTTGAGGTCGATGTCCAACACCTTGCCCGCTTCGTCGTAAATATCCGCGGCAATCGGGTATTGCTCGACCCAGCCCTTTCCCATGCCAACCTTTTGTGCGCCTTGGCCGGGACAGAGCAGAATTTGTGATTTGTGATTTGTGATTTGCGATTTTTCCATGTGTTGATAGATATATCGCGCACCGGGTGCCGAAATAAAAAATCACAATTAAAAATCTATTACAGTCTCCATAGACTCGTCGCCCAGGTGAATCCACCGCCGATGCCGACGAACAGGACCAGGTCGCCCGGGCCGATTCGTTGCTGCTGTGACAGCTCGTGCAGGCAGATTGGCACGCTGGCCGCTGACGTGTTGCCGTAGCGGTCGATGTTGATGTAGAACTTGCTCTCAGGCAGTCCGAGCCTGTCGCGCGCCGACTCGAGGATTCGCCGGTTCGACTGATGTGCCACGACCATGGCCAGATCGGAAGGCGAAATGTCGCAGGCGGCCAGTGCTTGATCAATCGACGCCTGGATAGTGGCGACGGCAAACTTGTACACTTCGCGCCCGCTCATCTGCAGGGTGTCGTACGCACCGGTGAAGCCGTTGGAGTTTTCCGGCAGGTCCGCCTCTCTCTTGGGCGCGTAGAGCAAATGCCACTTGCTGCCGTCACTGGCCAGTGTCTGGTGGAGGCAGCCCTGTCGCGGGTCGTCGGTAGCGCTGAAGATGGCGGCGCCTGCGCCGTCGCCGAACAGAATGCAGGTGCGCCGATCGTTCCAGTCGGTGATTCGGCTGATCAATTCAGCGCCGATGACCGCGACGTTTCGACATCGGCCGGTCTCGATCTGGCTGGCCATCAGGTTCATGGCGTAGACGAACCCGGCGCAAGCAGCGCTGATGTCCAACGCACCGGCGGGCGTCGCGCCGATGTCGTCTGCCAGCTTGGCCGCCGTCGACGGGCAGCACATGTCCGGCGTCAGGGTTGCACAGATCACCAGGTCGATCTGTGACGGGTCAATCGCGGATCGATCCACCGCTTGGTGCAGTGCTTGGCTCGCCAGATCGAACAACGAGATACTTTCGTCAGCGATATGACGTTGGCGGATGCCCGTCCGCTGGTTGATCCATTCGTCCGATGTGTCGATCTTCCGGGCCAGTTCGTCATTGGTGACGATGCGAGGCGGCACAGCCATCCCGGTGCCTGCGATGCGCACGCCGTGGGCACGCTGGACGGATTGCTTCATGCCGGACCCTTCCTGACTGCTTTGACGATACCCTCATTGACGCCCCGGTTGGCGTATTTCAGCGCCATGCGGACCGCCGAGGTAATCGTGCGGGCCTCGCTCGATCCGTGGCTGATCAAACAGATGCCGTTGGCACCCAACAGCGGGGCCGCACCGTGTTCGTGGTAGTCGTGTTTTGCGTAAATACTCTTGACCACGGGTTCAAACTTGATGGCAAGCTGCGGATCGATTTCCATTATTTCCGCGGCAATCGTGCGGAAAAGTCCAGAGGCCAGACCCTCGGCCAGTTTGAGCACCACGTTGCCGGTAAACCCTTCGGTCACAATGACATCTGCGACGTTGTTGAAAAGGCCCCGCCCTTCGACATAACCGACGTAGTTGAGCTTGTCATCATCCTTGATCAACTGGTTGGTGTCACGCACGAGCGAGTTGCCCTTGGCTTCCTCACCGCCTATCGACAGCAGCGCGACCCTGGGTGTCTGCACGCCGATAACACGGTTGGCGTACACGCAGGCCATGTGGGCGTACTGGTGTAAATGATGGGGTTTGGGCTCGGGGTTGGCGCCGACGTCGCAGATGATGATTGGGCCGTAAAAGGTGGGCAGAGTCACGGCGATGCCAGGCCGGTACACGCCGTGCAGCCTACGCATCTCCATCTGGGCCGACGCCACGCAGGCGCCGGTGTTGCCCGCGCTGATGATTACATCACAGTGCTTGTCGCCGCTGTGGCGCCGTCCGCCCAGTTGCGCCAGGCGAACGATTGAACTGTCCGGTTTACTTCGCAGCGCGGAGATGGGCGAATCGTCCATCGCGATGACCTGCGTCGTCGGCTCGATCTCGATGCGCGCTTCTACACCGACGCCGCGCTCCTCGATCTGCTCGCTGATGATCGCCTCGTCGCCGATCAGCACGAGTTGGTCGTTGGGACCGAGCAGATCAATCGCGTCGAGGCTGCCAGCCAAAATGGCGTCAGGAGCGTTGTCGCCCCCCATGACGTCAATCGCGATTCGCACTATTCTTCCCTGGACGTTTTCAACGTCAGCCCCGGCCGGACGTAGCCGCACTGGCCACAAGCGGCATGGGGCCGTTTAGGACTGCCGCAGTTGGGGCAACGCACGGCCGTCGCCCGCCGCAGGGCGTCGTGCGAGCGACGCATGCGTCCCTGAGAGCGTGTCGTTCGCTGGCAAGGAACCATGATCGAGTCCTATTGTGGATTGCCAAAATTACCTGCAAAACAGTAGCCGCAGAGGCCTGCACCGTCAAGCGACGCTTCGTTGTGGCCCGGTGGCCGGTCAAAATCCGTTGCCAAGGGCAGCTAGATGCTTGGCGAAATGATCGGCCAACACCTGTCGGTGGGTCGTCGGCTCAGCGGCGATCAGGTCGTGGACAGCCGGGCCTAGCGCCGCATCGGTCAGAACGGATCCGAACGTGCAGTGCAGAATCTGGCGGCCCGGCTTGGTAAATCCACATCCGGCCGGCACGTTGGGCCAGCATTCAAGGTAGAGCTGCTCGAGACGGGTCGCGTCCGATACGTCGGCCGGTGCAGGTACCGCGTCAAGCTTCGCCGATACGTGATATGTCGCCTTGTCCGTCTCATATCGCCGACGGGCGAACTCGATGATACGCCCAAACAACGCCCCATCGTGACGGGCCACGACCCTCAACGCCTCGAGGTAGCTGGTCCCGGCCGTCTTGACGTGAAACATGCCCTGGGTCGCCCGGGAGAAATAGCTGTACATCGACAACTTGTCAGAACCCGAGTGCAAGCTCAGTTTGTAAGGCCCGAGTTGGCGGGCAATGGCGGCATGATCTTTCAATGACGAGTTCAGCTTCCAGGGGTCGCCCTTGTAGTCGACGCCCTTCTCGAAGGCACCGATGTACCGCGGTGCCAGGCTGACCAGCTTCATGTCGGCGCGCCGGCACTGGTCGGCAATAATGTAATGCTCGGCCAACGTCGTCGGTTGCTCGGTCTCATCGACGCTCAGCTCGATTTCGTAATCCTGCCCCCGCTTCGTCGTCGCCGATTCGATATAAGCCGCCAGCGACAATGCGTGGGCTATGGCCCTGGCGTACTTGACCACCGCACGTTGCACCGTCGGCTCGTCGAACGTTAGCGAGGGGCCGTCCTTGATCGCGATCGTCTTGCCGAGGTATTGATCGATCCAATCGACGCCGGTCTTGGCCTGCTCAAATTTCTGTTGCAACGCCTGCTGGTCGTAGCTGTCGGCCCGCTGATCGACGTGGTCGGATGGATCGATTGTGTAGAATACAAAGCCGGCATCAGCGGTGTAATCGACGTCCTGCTGCGATTTGAGGTGATCGGCGTCGGCGCCCCAGGCGTCGTCAAACATCTCGGCATCCAGTGCGCCGACGGCACAGGCCATCACCTGTTCGGGTGTGCGCCGCGTGCGCGTCATCTCACGGATCGATTGCTGCGCGAAAATACCCTTGATGGGCCCGCCCTCGGCACGCAACGCATCGATGTGGCCCGACGTGGCCGTGCCGAGTCGATCGCCAAACCCGAAACTGGGCGCCAACCCGAGCGGCACTGGTTTTCGAGTGGTGGTTGCAGGCATCATGCGCACTTCCGATTACAAGTATGATTGCATGAAACGCGCAGGCTATCCTAGGGCGGCGCAACGGTCAACGGCGATCCGTCTTTGCGGGTCGGCAGTGGGGCGGGTACATTTACGAATGTTGGCTTGTGTGAGGGTGGCCATCGGCACCATTGTGAGGTAGACGAGTGAACGAAAAGCTTATTTGGCTTTCCATTTTCGTCGGCGTCTATTGGGCTTATTGTCTGTTCTGGGGTTTCAAGGGCGCGCAACAGGCGCGCACGGCGGCAGACTACTTTGTCGCGGGACGCTCGATCGGCGTCTGGGTCTTCGTGCTGGCGGCGACCGCGACAAGTTTCAGCGGCTGGACGTTCATCGGCCATCCGGGCAAGATCCTCACCGATGGCTTGCCGTACGCCTTCGCCTCCTTCTACGCGTTGACCATCCCGTTCACTGGCGTGCTGTTCCTGAGGCGGCAATGGGTGCTCGGGCGGGCGTTTCGGTACATCACGCCAGGCGAAATGTACAGCGACTACTACGGCGGCAACGCGATGCGCCTGTTGACCGTGCTGGTCGCCTTCCTTTTCAGTGTGCCCTACCTGGGCCTGCAGTTACGCGCCTCGGGAGCCCTGTTCAACGTGCTGACTGACAACATGGTCACGGTGGAAGTCGGCATGTTCGCCCTGTCGGCTGTCGTGATGATTTACGTTGCTTTGGGCGGGCTGCGCTCGGTCGCTTACGTCGATTGCGCACAGTGCATCCTGCTGGCGGTGGGTATCATCATTATTGGGCTGCTCACGCTTTATTTTGCCGGCGGTTGGTCCGGGTTTACCAGCGGCGTCGCGGACAATGTGCGCGAAGCGGTGGCGCTCAAGCAGAAGTTGACGCCGGCCGGACACTCGAACATCGTGGCCATGCCCGGCGCCATTCAGACCGTATCGGCCGGCGGTGACGCTGTGGGCGGTGTCTGGACGGGCATGATGTGCCTGACCTACATGTTTGCGCTGATGGGCATTCAAGCCTCGCCGGCATTTTCCATGTGGGCGTTTGCCAACCGCACGAGCAAGCCATTTCGCTGGCAGCAGGTCGTCGCGTCCTCGCTGGTGATAGGCATCATTTTGTTCACCTTCACGATCTTCCAGGGCCTAGGCGGCAACGTTCTGGCAGCCAGGGGCGGCGTTCTGCGAGAGTTTCGTTTGAGTCTCGATGCAAACTTTCAGGATGCCCTGCGGGACAAACAAGTTACCAAGCAGATGCGATTGTCCTTCGAAGCGAGCAAGATCAGCCTGGCACATGATGCTTCCATATCGATCAAAGAACCCGGTAAGCAATGGCGGGTCAGCAGTGCAGACAACAGCTACCTCATAGCCAGCGAAGGGGGAACACTCAACGTCTACGAGGTGCCGACGGAGAAAAACCTGGTTCCGAAGCTGATCAACCTGTTGTCGAGCAGCATGCCTTGGCTGGTCGGGCTCCTGGCGGTCTGCGCGTTGGCGGCCATGCAAAGCACCGGGGCGGCGTACCTGTCCACTTTCAGCGGGATGGTCACCCGTGACCTGTTTAAGAAATACTGCGCACCCAATGCGTCTGATCGTGCGCAGAAAGCGTGCGGACGATTTTTCGTGGTTCTTATCACGGTCGTCGCCCTGCTCGTGGCGGCCAACTCGAAGCAGGCGATCGTGATGCTCGGGGGGTTGGCAGTGGCGTACGGGTTTCAGATGTATCCCGCCCTGATGGGTATCTGTTATTTTCCCCGATTGACGCGCCGCGGTGTGGTGTGGGGGTTGGTGGCCGGGCTGATCGCCGTGACGCTGACCGACAAGATGGGCGTACACGTGCTCGAGTCGATAAAGCTGTTCATGCCCGATCGTCTGGCGGCTTGGATCAAACCGTTTCTTTGGGGCGCGTATCCTCTGACAATCCACAGTGCCGGGTGGGGTATTCTCTTCAACCTGAGCGTTACCTTGGGCGTTTCCTTCGGCTGGCCCGACCGCGCCGATCGACTCCACGCCCGGCAGAAACGCCATCGGTTCCTGCAAGACGTCTCGGGCATCCCGGAAAACAGGCGAAAGAGCGTCGGCTTGGCCTGGTTGCTGACAGTGGTATGGTTCCTCGTCGGCTTCGGACCGTTTGCGGTCATCGGCAACACCCTGTTTTCCGATCCGAACGAACCGAGCACCTGGGCGCCGGTCGGGTTGCCGTCGCTTTGGATCTGGCAACTGCTGATGCTGATCTTTGGTATCTTTGTGATGTGGTTGCTCGCGTTTCATATTGGCCTGTCCAAGCCTATTCCACCGCAGCGCGTTGAGCAGGTTTTCAAGGAACATTTTCCCGAGTACCACGAGGGGTAACCCGTCTTTGGCCACGAGCGTTCATAACTTGGGAGGTGTCAACGTATGAAGCGCGACATGGACCTGATTCGCCATCTTCTGCTGGCCATCGAGGATCGACCTTGGCCTGACAGCGAAGCACTGATCACCGCCAGCGGCTACAGCCAAGATCAGACCTTCTACCACCTTCGCCTGGCGGCCGATGCCGGGCTGATCGAGGGCATGGATATGTCCAGTGCCCGTGGCCGGCATTTCAAGATCCGGAGGATGACGTGGGAAGGCCACGAATTTATCGAACTGGCCCGCGACGACGAGCGATGGCAGCGGGTCAAGGCCGAGTTGGCCAAAGCCGGGTGCTTCCAGTTCGATATCGTCACCGCCCTGCTCGTCGAGGCAGTCAAATGCGAAACAGGGCCAATGAACTAAAATCGCTGCCGTTCGGTTTCTTGTTCATTTGCTTTATGTTGTTTGCTTGTGCCTTGCGATTGGCCGCTGTCGAGGTTTGCCACGCCGCGTCGTTTGGGTCGGATTATTCATTGACATTGCATCAGCGAGGCGCCGCACGATGGTTTTTGGCCGACGCCGCATTGGCTGCTTTATTGGCTCGTGCCGAGGCCGGGGTAAGCGGGGCCTGCAGAGATCCAAATCACTCCGGTCGAGGCAGTAATGGGACGAGTTTCGTGGCGTTCGCTGAACAATCGGATCGTGTCATGCGATCGTTGCCCCCGGCTGCGGGCGCATTGTCGTCACACCGCGATTCGCAAGCGCGCTGGATTTAGCGATTGGCAATATTGGGGCAAGCCGGTGCCCAACCTCGGCGATGCAGGCGCGGCCATGCTCATTGTCGGGCTTGCGCCCGCGGCCCACGGCGCCAATCGCACAGGAAGAATGTTCACCGGCGACCGAAGCGGTGACTTTCTCTACGCGGCCTTGTACCGCTGCGGATTCGCCAGCCAGCCGCAGGCCGTCAATGCTGATGACGGACTGGAACTCATTGATGTCGCGATCACCGCCGCCGTCCACTGCGCCCCGCCCGCCAACAAGCCAACGCGCGACGAGTTCGACAACTGCTTTGAACACATGGATCAGACGTTCGCCTGCATGCCACGGCTTCGTGTCGTGTTGTGCCTGGGCAAACTCGCGACGGATGTCGTGCTGAAGCTATACCAGCAACGAGGCTGGATCGAAAAACGATCGTCGTACCCGTTCGCCCACGGCGCCAAGCACCAGATTGCCGACACGCCCACGATCCTGTGCAGTTATCACCCCAGTCAGCAAAACACCTTCACCGGTCGGCTTACCGAGACCATGATGATCGCCGTATTACGCCGTGCACGCCGGATCATTTCGAAGTAGGCATGCCAACCGGTCGGGAGAACCAGCCGGGCATGGACCTGCCCTACGATGCTCCGAAGCGCGACAGGCCCAGAAACCCGATCGGCAATTCGGTTTTGCCGGCAGTCGCCATGTCGGCCAGTGCTTCGCCGACGACGCTGGCGAACTTGAAGCCGTGGCCGCTGAAACCGCAGGCGACAATGACGCGATCATGGATCGGGTGCTTGTCAATAATGAAGTGGCCATCGGGGCTGTTGGTGTACATGCAGACGCCCATCGACAGCAGCGGGCCGTCGGCGTCGGGGATGAACTGGCGTAGAATCGGGCGAAACGTGTCCTCATCTCCCGGCATCGGTTCGCGGGCCACGGCGTCAGGGTCAGTCGGACTGGCCGGCAGATGCAGGGCCACCTTGAACCCGGGGCGGTCAGGCGTCATGGGAATGCCGTAGTGAATGCCGCCTTGGCCGATGTCGATCAGCCAAATGGGAAATGTCCCGAGGGTGAACAGGTCGGGCTTGTGAGGCCAGACCCAAGCGGTAATCTGCCGGGTTACTCGCACCGGCGGCTGCCACTGGTGCTGCGATTGGTTGGCCATCAACATCGTTGTCCACGCGCCGCCACAGAAGATGACGCGGTCGCACTCATATGCGTCGCGGTCGGTTTCGACTGTGACGGCGCTGCCATTGTCGGCCGACCAGCGCAGCACCCGCTCGTGACCGTGCAACTGCGCCCCGCGCCGCAGGGCTTGCTCGGCAAGGGTCGCCACGGCAGACTCGGGCAAAATGAACCCGGCAGACGGTTCGACCAGGCCCACAAAATCGTCGCGTGGGCGAAACATCGGATACCGCTTGCGCACCTGCTCGACGTCGAGCAACTCGTAGGGCAGCACGTGTCGTTTCATTACCTTAAGCGAGCCGGCGATCGCTTCGCTGTCGGCCGGCCCTAGGTACAGGCCGCCGACGTGGTGGATCAACTTGCGGCCGGAGTCGGCCTCGAGCCGGGCCCAATTCTCGTAAGCACGCTCTATCAGCGGGACGTAATCGGGGTGCTCGAAATAGGCCTTGCGGATTGCGCGCGAATGGCCGTGATGTGCGCCGCGATCGTGAGGGATGCCGAACCGTTCGATCCCCAGCACACGCACGCCCCGCCCGGCCAAGTGATAGCAGGCCGACGCACCCATCGTTCCGACGCCCACCACGATCACATCGTATCGGGTTATCATCTGCCGATGAATTTCATTGCACGCCTTGAATCACCAGTCATCTGTTTCATCTGTTCGTTCGATCCTACTCAATAATTCGTCTAGTTGCTGATCAGAGGCACCGGCGACCATTTTGTTGCTGACGGCCGGGCCAAGCTCTGCGACCGAGGGCGCATCAAAGATCGCACGCAGGGGAAGCTCGATGTGGAACGCATCCCGGATGCGGGCAAGAAGGGTGATCGCCTTGAGGCTATGGCCGCCCAGATCGAAGAAATTATCGTGTACGCCGACAGGCTCGACACCCAATACATTTTGCCAGATTTCGACAAGTCTGCGTTCCAGCGTACTGCGCGGCGCCACGTAATGTTGCGCCAGGCGTGGCCTCTGCGGCTGCGGCCGCGGCAACGCGTCGCGATCGATCTTGCCGTTAAGCGTCAACGGCAAACAGTCCAATACGACAAACACCGATGGGATCATGTAGTCGGGAAGCGTCTGCCGCAGGTGAGACCGAAGTTCGGTTGAGGTGGGTGTGTTGCCGTCACCAGCGACGATGTAGGCCGCGATGTAGTCATCGTCGCCATCATCACGGCGCGCCATCACCACCGTTTGCCGGACCCCCTGATACCGTTGTAGCGCAGCCTCGATCTCGGCCGGTTCGACGCGGAAGCCGCGGATCTTCACCTGTTGATCCGTGCGTCCGAGGTATTCGATGTCGCCGTTGTCCAGCCGTCGGGCCAGGTCTCCCGATTTATACAACCGTGCGTGTGGGTCATCGCTAAATGGGTTGTTGATAAACCGTTGCGCGGTCAGGTCCGGCCGATTCAGATAGCCACGACATACACCAGCGCCGCCGACATATATTTCACCGGGCACACCGTCGGGCACCAATCGCCGATCCCGGTCGAGCAGGTAAACCTGCAAATCGGGAATCGCTCGTCCGATGACGCTTCCCGGTGCTTCGGTGGCGTCGCTGGCCGAAAGCGGTCGGCAGGTCACGTGCACCGTCGTTTCCGTGATGCCGTACATGTTCACCAGGCATGGTTTTTGGTCGCCATGGCGGTCAAACCATGGCTTGAGGCTGTGAAGGTCAAGCGCCTCGCCGCCGAAGATGACCCATCGAAGCGTTGTCTCTGTTCGGCTGTCAGTCTCCTCCACACCCATGAATTGAGCAAACGCGGATGGTGTTTGGTTGAGCACCGTTACCCGCTCGCGGTGCAGCAGGTCAAGGAAAGATATTGGCGATCGACTGATCCGGTAGGGTACGATTACAATCCGGCCCCCGTGCAGCAATGCACCCCAGATCTCCCACACTGAGAAATCGAACGCGAACGAGTGAAACATCGTCCACACATCGTGCTCGTCGAAGCCGAAGTATTGCCGGGTTGTACCGAACAGGCGAATGACGTTGTGATGGCTGACCAGTGCGCCGTTGGGTGTACCGGTCGTTCCAGAGGTGTAGAGGACATATGCAAGATTGTCCGGATCGATCGGCGTGTCAGGATTGGTGGTGCCTTCCTGATTGATGGTGGTCCACGTGGCATCAAGCTTGACGACATTCATCCGCGGGTTTTTGAAAGCCTCTGCAAACCGTGAGGCCTTGTGCGGATCAATGACCATCACGCTTAGATCGGCGTCGTCGACCATATAGTCCAGTCGCTGCTTCGGATACGACGGATCCAACGGGACGTATGCGCCGCCCGCCTTGAGGATGCCCAGCATCGCCAC
>Ga0310121_10001839_pt1 | contig 20994 bp, 16 predicted proteins | sample CB27_Tmax_986_MG_FD_203504 | JGI IMG/M metagenome (GOLD analysis project Ga0310121, IMG submission 203504) | Marine microbial communities from Western Arctic Ocean, Canada - CB27_Tmax_986 | ecosystem: Environmental > Aquatic > Marine > Oceanic | place: Canada: Western Arctic Ocean | collected...
TCGACGCTCATAACAAGGGCCCCCGATCCATTACTTGGACCGCCAAGGCCGAGACGATTCTCGAAAAAGTCCGCCGCGCCCGCGCCACACTGGATAATCTGCAACCAGCGTGAGACACTACACTAGCCTGATCTTATACATGATCCCCGCGCGGATTTCCAATTGATCCGCGTGCACTCGTGAAGGAGAAGGAAACATGAGAAGCTTTTCGGTTACTTGCCGCTTGTTCGCATCATGCTTCGCTTTGATGCTACTGATTTGCCTCTCCGGCTGCTACGGACCGTCCGAGGAGTCGTCGTGGCCTCTCTCCCAAACGTCCTCTTCGGACGAAGTTCAGGACGCGCCCGCGGCCGGGCACGGCGATGATTTCAACGCCGATGACGTCGAGTAGCGACTGACGTTCGCGTGGCGCGCGTCACGGAGGACTGAACGCGGGCGAGGTTTCGCTCACGCAAGCGACCGATCCTGTTGATCTCTTGGCTGGACAATTCGTGGGGCAACACGCTCTGGACCCGTTCGAGGCGGTCGCGTAGGAGCTTGACGTTGGCGAGCTCGTTCAGTTGGCTCTCCGCGACGCGGCTGGTGTCGTATTCGAGTACGGGGCGGTCGTCGCGATAGATCGCGGCGCCGTGGGCCAGAAAATTGTGGTCGTCCGCGCACACCAGGCCCACCCGCGCGTCATTCATCCAGTCGGTCTTGAAATAATCACGGATCGGCTCAAAGACACGGGGCTCGATGTCCACGCAATCGACACGGTCCATGTCGTACATCAAAAATCGGCTGGGGGTCTGACCGGCCCCGATGCTGACCACCATCGGGATGGCCAATGGGAACGACGCCCCGAGAAGACGCCCAGCACGGTGCTGAGCGCGAACGCCGTTGAACCGAGGACCAGCGGAGGCCTGGCGAATCCAGCAAACCTCGTAGACCAGGCCCGCGAAGCCCGAGAGAAAAAAGCATGTGATCGCAACAACGTTTCGCAAACTATTCGCTTTCCCAGCGGGGTCAGTCGAGTGAATACTATTCAGGCCTCAGAAGCACGAATTTGAGATCTCCCGCTCTTGCGTAGGTTTAACTTCGTGTCACCATCTGTTTGGCGTGCTTATTCTTAGCGGAGTGATGGAGCTGGAGATGAGAACATTTCTGATTGACGACAAGCTGTGGACCGATTGCTTCGCCGACCCGCGCGAGGACACCTTCGGCCCAGTCTACGGACAGAGCAGGGCGCTGGTTTGGACGCTCTGCTACCGCGTGCTGCATAACGAAGAGGATGCCCGCGACGTCTTTCAGTCGGTCTATTGCCGGCTGCTCAAATGGGCGCGAGACCCCCGCCACCGCGAACTGCCCCAGATTCACCAGCGCGGCATCTATTATCTGGCGTTGCGAGAGGCCAATAACCTGCGCATGCGACGATCGCGAAGGGCGCGCAAGGAGGTTGCCATGGAAACCCTGCCGGTTGCAATCGACACCGGCACCCGAACCGATCAGGCCATCCACGATCGGGAGACGCGCAGCCTGATCGAGGGGATCATCGCGACGCTGCCCGACCGTTACCGTCTGCCGCTCTTACTCCATTACTTCCACGGGATGACGCACAAGGAGATTGCGATGTTGCTGGGCAAGCCGGCCAGCACCATCTCCAGCCGCATCGCCACGGCCCATCGCAAACTGGAACCGCTGATGCGTCGCGTGGGACTGGGCGGGGCGGCGATGTTGCTTGGCGTCATGGGGGCGCGGGCCTCTTTAATTGAGCCGCGGGCGGGGCTCGATCTTGCCAGCGTGTTTAAGCGCATCCAGGAGGAGGTTGGCGCGGGCGCAGCCGGGGCAGGCGGCGCGGGGGTGGATGGAGCGATCACGTCCGCCACAACGACGCCTTTTCACTTCGCCCTCCACGGTATTCAAGCCAAGCTGGCGGTGCTGGGTCTGTCCGTGGCGATCCTGGGCGGATTGGTCCTGTTGGTTCATCGCATCAACGCCACGAATCCTTATCTCATGTTGGGCAAGCGGCCGGCGGCCGCGCACACGCAGTCCGGCGCCGCAGATCAGGCGTCGGTCCCCGGAGGGCAGTTCATCACCCCGGCGGGTGGATTCGTCGTCAATGGATATTCATTCTCGCCGTTCGCGTGCCCCCATTCCCAGGGGACCGGCGCGGCGTCGGGTCAGAAAAACGTCGCTCGATCAAACCACGGGCCAGGGGCTCGGTGAACTCCATATCCTTGACCCCGTCTTGGAGCTTTGTCAGCCGGAGGGATCCAGAACACGGGCGGGGCCGACCGATGGTTGGCGCCCGTGCCGACGATGCCCAGGCGGATCGGATTTTGAATCAGGCATTGCTCCTCTCCAGCGGCCGGGCGGTCAGGTTGAGAAAACCGCGACCGGCCGCGAGCGTCATAAACTCCGCGTCCTCGCCCCCCCTCGGCTGACTTCGAAACCCAGCGACCGATAGAATCTGACGGCCCGGCCCATGTCGCGCGTGCCCTGATCGATTCGACGCTGGGCTCGCCCGCCGGGTTGTCCGAATGCCGATCGTTCATTTCGGGAATCTCCGAGCTTGCCACGCCTCCATTTTTATGAAAAGGGTATTGTTGTATGGGACCGGTCCAAACCGCAACCGCAGGATCACGCGAAACGCAGGCCGTAGCCGTGCGCTACGACATCTCCCTACTCACCGAGGACGACCTGCATCTCTTCAACGAAGGGACGCATTACCGCCTCCACCAGAAACTCGGTGCGCATCTGATCCGGCGGGAGGGGGCCGTCGGCGTCTATTTCGCCCTCTGGGCGCCCAATGCCAACAGCGTCCACGTCATCGGCGACTTCAACGGGTGGGACAAGACCTCGCACCCGTTGCGGCCGCGCGGCTCCTCGGGCATCTGGGAGGGGGTCATCCCCGGTCTTGGCCTGGGCGAGGTGTATAAGTACCATGTCGTCTCCAACAATTTCGGTTTCCACGCGGACAAGGCCGACCCTTTGGGGTTTTATCACGAGATTCCGCCGCGGACGGCCTCGCGCGTCTGGGACCTGAGTTATGAGTGGAACGACCGGGACTGGATGGATCAGCGGCACAAGCACAACGACCTGCACGCCCCGATCTCGATCTACGAGGTGCATCTGGGATCGTGGCACCGGGTGATCGAGGACGGTTTCCGGTCGCTCTCATATCGAGAGGCGGCCCAGCAACTCGCCGAACACGTCAAGCAGACCGGGTTCACCCATGTCGAGCTGTTGCCGGTTATGGAGCACCCGTTTTTCGGCTCGTGGGGATATCAGTGCACGGGATACTTCGCGCCGAGCAGCCGCTACGGGACGCCGCAGGACCTGATGGCGCTGATCGACACGCTGCACGAGCACGGCATCGGCGTGATCCTGGATTGGGTGCCCTCGCATTTCCCCACCGACGAGCATGGGCTCGGCTATTTCGACGGCACACATCTCTATGAGCACGCCGACGCGCGGCAGGGCTTCCACCAGGAGTGGTTGAGTTTCATTTTCAATTATGACCGTCACGAGGTGGTCAGCTTTCTGGTGAGCAGCGCGATGTTCTGGCTCGAGCAGTATCACGCCGACGGCCTGCGCGTGGACGGCGTGGCCTCGATGCTCTATCTCGACTACGCGCGCCGCGAGGGCGAGTGGATTCCCAACCGCTACGGCGGCAACGAGAACCTGGGGGCCATCGAGTTCCTGCGCCGGCTCAACGATGAAATTTATCGCCATCACCCCGACGTCCAGACCTACGCCGAGGAATCGACCGCCTGGCCGATGGTGGCGCGGCCGACGTGGGTGGGGGGGCTTGGCTTCGGCCTCAAGTGGGACATGGGCTGGATGCACGACACGCTCCGTTACTTCTCCAAGGACCCGATCCACCGTAAGTATCAGCACAACGACCTGACGTTCCGGAGTCTCTACGCCTTTTCCGAGAACTTCATCCTGCCGCTCTCGCACGACGAGGTCGTGCACGGCAAGGGCTCGCTGCTTGGCAAAATGCCGGGCGACCCGTGGCAGAAGTTCGCCAACCTGCGTCTGCTGTTCGCCGCGATGTTCGCCCAGCCCGCCAAGAAGCTGCTCTTCATGGGCGGCGAATTCGGCCAATGGAGCGAGTGGAACCACGATGCGAGTCTGGATTGGGGGCTGCTGGAGTATGACAGTCACCGCCAATTGATGCATCTGGTCGGCGAGCTGAACGCGCTCTATCGCCGCGAGCCGGCCCTGCACCGGCTCGATTGCCACCCCGAGGGTTTCGAGTGGATCGATTGTCAAGACACCGAGGAGAGCACGCTGAGCATGATCCGCCACTCGGGCGGCGAGCGGCTCGAGACGATCATCGTCGTCTTCAACTTCACGCCGGTCCCGCGCACCGACTACCGCGTCGGCGTCCCGGCGGGCGGCTACTGGCGCGAGCTACTCAACACCGACGCCGAATCTTTCGGCGGCAGCGGTCACGGCAATTTCGGCGGCGTCCAAGCCGACCTCATCCCCTGGCACGGCCGCCCCGCCTCGCTCAACCTCACGCTGCCGCCGCTGGGGGCGTTGTTTTTTAAGCATGAAAACTGAGAAGTAGGATCGGTGTAGATGTCGAGATCGACTGAAGTCGGTCTCGTATCTGGACGTGATCAATCCACTGAACCATTGAATAAATGCCAGCGCCGGGCGGAGTTGGGCGCGTCGAGGAGCGCCGCTCCGTTGACGACGACCAGGTTTCCCACGTCGAGCGTTCCGGGCGCGAGGCCGTCGCCGGTCATTTCATTGACGATGATGTCGGTGCGTTGGTCGCCGTTGACGTCACCCGCGGCCAGGCTGTAGCTCAGCGTGTCGCCGGCGCCGTTCTCGGTGGTGCGGCCCTTGGCACCCAGGATGAAGGCGTAGCGGAATCCCTCCCATGTCGTCATGCCCTGGCGCGACGTGTCGATGTTGAGCGGCCATCCCCCTTGTTGGCCGTAGAAGACGACGACCGAACCCGCCGAGTCGCGGTCCAGGACGTCGTCGTGCGGATTGCCGAAGATGAGGTCGGCGATGCCGTCGCCGTCGAGGTCGCCGTCGGTGACCGTGTCACCTCCGATGGCCCCGTTGGTCGCCCCCAGGATGGTGGTGAAGCGCACCCCCGGGGGCGGGGTGTCGTCGATATTGAACTCGAGGCCGCGCAGGGTGGACGCGTCATAGAAGACGTAACCGATCCCCGACACGGGGCGGTCGCCCAGGGGGGAGCCGTCGCCGCTGAGGTCGCCCAAGAAGAGTTCGGGCCGGCCGTCGGCGTCGTAGTCGCTGCCGCCGAAAATCTCCTCGGCGAATTTCCGGTTGTCCTGCCCGCCGTCGATGGTCGTGAACGAGCCGGGACCGGAGAGGATATCGAAGGCGTAACCGTCCGGCCAGGGCGGAGGGGGAAAATTGTCGTCCCACGCGAGGAACAGGGTTCCCCTGGAGGACCCGCCCGTGGGTTGATAAGCGCCGACCGGGGCGCCTGGTGGTCGCAACGCCGCTCCGGAGCGATTGAGCGCCGCCCCCGTGAGGACCTCGCCGCGCCCGTTGCCGTCCAGGTCGGCGATGAAGCAGGTCGAGCCGACGTGATAGCCGCCGGAGCCCGGCGGGGGGCGGATGCGCGCGATGCGACCGGCCAGGGCCGTCGAGCCGAACTCGGCCAGGTCAATCTGTTGGGAAGCGGCCAGGTGGGGACCGCCCTCGATTACGTAGATCTCGCCCCGATTGGCCTCGTCGGGGGTGTCGGGGACTCCGAAAAGATCGGCCTGGTCGGCACCCACGACGATATCGGGGATCTCGTCGCCCGTCACGTCGCCGGTCCGCATCCAGATGCCGAGGCGGTCATATTGCTTGGCCCCGATGAACGTGATCCAGTCGATTTCGGGTCCCTCCTGAGTGGATGTGGTTGCGTCGTCCAGGTCTTTGAGATCGAGCGGGTTCAATTGGCTGGCCATCTCACGGAGTCCCGCCCCGCCGATCAGGATCGTCAACGCGCCCGCGCCGACGCGCCCCGCGGCCGTCGTGAAGTTTTGCCTGCCGATCAGCAAATCGCCCAGCCCATCGCCGGTCACGTCATCGATCCAGATTTCGTCACCGGCCATCTCGGTGATCCCCACGCCGAAGATCCTCAGGAAGCTTGGCTGCAAAATGGCGGTATCGTAAAACGGGCCGATCGTCCCGTCACCGAAGACGAGGTCGATCTCGCCGGCCTGGAGCCGGCCCAGCGGCGAGGCCAGGAAGTAGGCGACGGCGAAATCCTCGAATCCGTCCCCATCGCAATCGGCCCCGCCCGCCACCGGGACGCCGCGAAAGCCCATGCCCGTCGAACCGTAGACGCGCGTGATCGTCCCCTCACCCTCCTCGGCCGTGGCCAGGTCAAGGGTCACCGACTGGGCCGGCGCGGCGGCGGGGAAAAGGAGGCCTGTCAATAGGATCGGGACGAGGGACGGACAAAGCCGAATGACGGTTCGTACAGCTTTCAATGGAATCGTTTAATCCTTCCGGGTGTCGTTGCTTGGGGGACCGATGGCGCGAGACGGGTGGCCCTGGGCTGACTGCTTGAACCGGATGAATTGGTAACTTCAGGCTTCTGGAGCGGGATCATCCGGGGTCTTGTTGTTATGATATAACGTTCGGAGCGATGAGAAAACGAGAATCCTGGCTCGCATGAAGATAAAGGCCCGGACTCGGCGCCGTTGCGGCGGCCGGGTTGGCGCGGGTGTGATTCAGGAATGGGAGTACGGAAAATGGGCTAAGGACCGGAGAGGTCCTTCAGGATGTCTCGGACTTCCTGATTGTCGGGACTGATGCGCAGGACTTCGGAATAGTGCTTGACCGCGCCCTTTATGTCGCCTTGGCGGCGCAGCGTGCGTCCCAGCACGTAGTGGGCCTGAACGAAGTCGGGGTTGACCTTTACCACTTCCCTCAAGAGGTCGATCCTGGGCTTGTCCGCGAGGAATTCAGCGCGTTCATAATAGATGAGAGCCAAGTTGTAACGCGCGCCAGGGTGGTTCGGTTCCGTTCGCAGCACTTGCAGGTAGTGTCGCACGGCTCCGTCCTCATCGCCTTGCTGATGAAGCATCGCCCCCAGCGTATAATGCGCCTGGGCGTAATCGGGGTACACCTCCAGGGCCTGGCCGAGGAGCTGGCGCGTCGCTTGATCATCACCTGCTTCCGACGACCGCTTGGCTTGCTCCAGATAGACACTCGCCAAGCTCTTGAGGTTGCGTTTGCGGCCCGGATTCAGGTCGATGGCGTTGCGGTAATAACTCATGGCCCGTTCGCGGGTTTGTGGGTCGTCCGGGTGAGCATTGAGCAACACATTGCCCATCGTCAAGTGGGCGTCCTCGAAGTAAGGTCTTAACTCGATGGTGCGTTCGAGGTGCGAGACCGCCTCTTCGTACTTCCGCTGCTTAGCCAGCACGACGGCCAATCCGAAGTGGAACTCCCAATACAAGGGATGTTCATCCAACAGCATCCGCCATTGTGCTTCCGCTTTCTCGTGGTCTTTCAGGGCGCCTCCTTGGAAAAAGGCATATCGCAGGCGCACCGACCAGTGCGAATCATCCCTGGCCAGCGCCGCTTCAAACAGGGTCAACGCGTCGCGCGCGCCCTGATCGCGCGTGCTGGGCTCCAACTCCGTTCGCAACCGTTCAAGCTCCGCGACTTGCTCATCATGATTGGATTGGTTGTTAAAGGGTGGAGGGGCGATGATGCTCAGCGCATGATCCGCAATCACGAACTTGTCCCAGCCGGTGTAGGCAATCGACCGCGCGACCTCCTCCTCCGACAAAACGGGCCGCCCCGTTGCCCGCCGGCTCATCCAGTCCGGCGCGGCATGATGGACTTGCTCGATCAAAGATCGAGCGATGAGATAATTCGCCGAGAAAGTCGGATGCACGTGCTCGTAGAAAAACTCCTTGCCGGGTGTTGCGTGAGGGCTGCGCGCATCGAGGGCCGCGGCGGCGTCGGCAAGGTAGATCCCCTGCTCGGCGTTGCTCCCGGCCACGCGCCGGATGATTTCGTTGATGCGCGTGTCGGCGCGGAAACGCAGGGCATCGAGCTCGCGGGCCAGGACGTAGCGGTTCTTGGCCGCGTCGAATTCCTGAAGCGCCCACCGGCAGCGCCCCAGACGGAACTGGAGTTCAGCAAACGTGGCGTCGATCGCTTCGGCCTGGAGATAGGACTTAATGGCTTCTTCAAACCGGCCCTGTTTCTCCAGCTCCAGGCCATTGCTATAGAGATCCTCCCATTCGCGCCGCTGTTTATTCTTCAGCCCTGGTTGATGAAGCGAACTAAACGGGGCGCAGTCCCTCAGATTAACGCCCACCGTGCTGATGATGGTCTTCGCCCCGGACCGGCGGGCCACACGGCAGATGTTCGTCAGGTTCGCTTCGAAGTTTCGATAGACTCTCGCGAGCCGGGGGCTGGAAGCGCGCACCTGATGGTCCACGAACATTTGCATCCCGCGCCACCCACGTCGATCTTCCTCTTGGGGCGATTGGAGCCGATTGGCGAGGGCTCCCAGGAGTTGTCCCATGCGAAACCTGTTCAACGTGATTCCCATCCGAATGGAAAAGAGGCTCGATGTCTGAGGGGTGAAGACCGTCCCGGCGCCATGAGGGCCCACCACTTCGTTGTTGCCCATGTAGATGATGAACAGGTCGGGATCGAGGCGCGCGCAGTCGCGGGCGACAGGGAGCGCCACGTGGGAATTGCTCGCGGTGATCGCCACGTTCACCACTTCAAATTTCAGGCCCGGATACTGGTCGCGCAGCATCGTTTCGAGCAGACGCCCAATGTTGAAACTCGGCTCCGGGATGCCCATGGCGGCCGATCCCCCGACCACGAACACGCGAAACACCTCTGGCGGTTTCTCCGTGGTTAGGGCAAAGGGCCGACAATCCCTGGCCAGCCGCGGCCCGAAGAACTGGTCCGTAAAATACGGATTGCTCACGATCATCCGTTGGCCATTGATCCGGTGCGAGATCGCGAAGTCCATCGACCGACCGTAGCCGAACAGCCGCAAGCCCCCCTCGATCGCGAGCAGGAGCAGTGCCGGGAAGAGGAACACGCAGATGAGCCGAAACGACCACGCTTTCCATCGCCGTGGTTGCGTCGGCGCCCCATGAGGCGCGCGGAGATGTTTCTTATTTGGTCTCATCCCGTCATGGCCGATCCTGCCGGTGGAACACGGTGATCTTTTTGAGGCCGGCGATCAATCAATATCGCGAACCAACCTCGATTCGTGCCTCGTGAATTCACGTCTCATTAAAGCAACGGTTCACAACCGAGACGGGTGCGCTCACGGCGGTGTCCTTGGATTCCAAGGAAACTCCATGCTCTTTGTAGTATCCCCGCCAGATCAACCGAACTCCGTCTCGATGGACCTCTTCGGGGTTGCCAGGTCGGCGGGGGGCTGCGAAGATATTGTGGCGCGGAACCATGGAGAAGCAACCTAATCAACCCCCAGACGACTTGCTGGCTCGTGCCCGGCGCGTGATCGACATCGAAGCGGAGGCCGTCGCGGGTCTCAAATCGGTCCTGAACGCCGACTTTGAGCGGGCCGTGGGGCTGATGTTGGCCTGCGAGGGGCGGGTGATCACCACCGGGATGGGTAAGGCGGGCCACATCGCGCGCAAGGTCGCGGCAACGCTCGCCTCGACCGGGACGCCCTCCAACTTCATGCATCCGGCCGAGGCGGTCCACGGCGACCTGGGGATGCTCCGTCGCGAGGACCTTGTGCTGGCGTTCTCGTATCGCGGGCAGACCGTGGAGGTCCTGCGGCTTATCCCCTACATCCGGCACATCGGAGCACCGCTGATCGCCGTGACCTCCAATCCCGAATCCGAGCTGGCCGGCCAGGCCGAGGTGACGTTGCGAATCAACATCAACCACGAGGCGTGCCCGCTCAACCTGGCGCCCACGGCCAGCACCACGGCGATGGTCGCGCTCGGCGACACGCTGGCGCTGGTGCTGCTCGAGGCGCGTGGGTTCGAGCCCGATGACTACGCCATTCGGCATCCGCACGGCTCGCTGGGTCGGCGGCTGCTGACCAAGGTCAAGGACCTGATGCATAAGGGCGAGCAAAACGCCGTGGTGGGGCTGGAGACGCCGCTGATCGACACGTTTGGCGCGACGAACGAGGCGGGCCGGGATGGGGCCAGCGTCGTGGACGCCGACGGCAAGCTGGTCGGTTTCGTCAGCAGCGGCGACCTGAAACGCCACGTCAAGCAAGGCCGGCCCGACCTTCAAATCCCCACCCGTGAGGTCATGACGCGCAACCCCAAATTCACGCGACCCGACGAGATGGCCGTCAAAGCACTCGAGGCGCTGAGCGAGCACAAGATCATCGAGCTGCCCGTCGTCGACGAGGACCACCGTCCCGTGGGCGTAATCCATATCCATGATATCGCGCGGGCTGGGATAACGTGATTCTTCACCGGAAGAGGACGCAAGTTTTCGCGACTTGATGGCGAGCATAAGGAACGGGAGCTGAGTGCCGAGATTATTTCGGGGGCGATTCGGAAAAATGAGAGGTCGGCTGCTGCATGACTTACCGCGATCTCTCTTGCGCCCCCCGCATGGTCCGTTAACATAATCTTAATTGATTCGTGAACTAACCCCGGGCGCCATTGGGCGGAAAGGGCTCGCATTGTGAAGTTATACAGTCTGCTCAACGAGAACTTGGTCCTGATCGGCGAGCCGGTGGGGACGCTTGAGGATGGGATGCGGCGGTTGGTCGAGGTGTTTGGCGGGGCCTTGCCGAAGGAGCGGGTGGACCCTTTGCTCCGGGACCTGCTCAAGCGCGAAGAGGCTCATCCGACGGTCATCGACGACCACGTCTGCCTGCCCCACCTGCGGATGGAACAGCTCGATGTTTTCCTGCTGGGCCTGCTCGTGCCCGAACATCCGATTCCTCATATCGTCGACGACCACAAACCGATCTCGCTCATGTTCATGATCCTGGCCCCACAGGACAAGAACACGATGATGTTGCAGACGCTGGCGGCGGTCGCGCGGCTGCTCAAATCGCGCGAGACCAAGCAGGCGATGATGCGCGTGCGCTCGCCGCAGCGGCTGATCCGCCTGGTCGAGGAGAGCGGGATCGACGTCAAGAAGACGCTTGTGGCCTCCGATATCATGTCGCCGATCGAGCACAGCGTCCGCGGTGACACGGTCCTGGCTCTGGCCGTGGACGTGTTGGTGAGCGCCCCCGACGAAGGGGTGCCGGTGCTCAATGAACGCGACCGGCTGGTCGGCGAGCTGACCAGCTTTGAACTGCTTGGTTTGGGGATGCCGAACTACCTGGACCTGATCGTGAATCCGGCGATGCTCGACAACTTCGAGCCGTTCGAGAACTTCTTTCGTCACGAGAACACCATGACGGTGCGCGAAGTGTGCCGCCGCGACGTGATTACCGTCACTCCGACCGATCCGATTGTCCAGGTCGCCCACTTGATGATGACGCGCAAGAAGCGGCGGATATACGTCATCGAGGGCGATGAGCTGTTGGGGATCATCTATCGCAAGACGATCATTGAGCGTGTTTTGCATTTCTAGTCGTGTCATGATCGGGTCGGGTCCCCTTGGTGAACCAAGTGGACGTGGCCCATCCTCCGACTTGACCTTGCCGATCGCTTTGGGCATAATCCGGCTTTGGTCATCATCCGGGAAACGAAAGCAGTGTTAAAGGTGAGCGGTAAGGAAACTGACGTGAGGACAGCGACCGTTGTCGGAGCCTATCCTCCTTGGCTGCCGAAGCTGGATAACGACGGCTGGGCGTTGCGCAGCGAGAGCTGCCAGACGCCCAACTACGGAGTGCGACGGGTGGCGTTGGTGCGCGGGGAGGGGACGCGCGTGTGGGACGCTGACGGCAAGGAGTACCTGGATTTCCTGGCCGGGATCAGTGTTAACAACCTGGGTCACTGTCACCCGCGCATCACCGAGGTGATCCGGCGTCAGGCCTCGGCGCTGGTCCATTGCACGAACCTCTATACCATCCCGATGCAGATCGAGTTGGGCCGCCTGTTGCTCGATCACGGCTTCGCGGACCGGGTCTTTTTCGGCAATTCGGGGGCGGAGGCCAATGAAGCGGCGATCAAGATCGCCCGGCGCTGGAACCGAGAAAACCGGGGGCCGGACCGCCACGAGATCATCTGTTTCGAGGGCTCATTCCACGGCCGGACGATGGCCACGCTGACGGCGACGGGTCAGCCGAAGGTCAAGACGAACTTCGAGCCGCTGCTCGAGGGCTTCGTCCATGTTCCTTACAATGACCTGGAGGCCGCGCGGGCGAGCGTCGGCGAGCGGACGGGCGCGATCTTGGTCGAGCCGGTCCTGGGCGAAGGCGGCGTGCGGCCGGCCACGCGCGAGTTCCTGGCGGGCCTGCGCGAGCTGTGCGATGAGCGCGACCTGCTTCTCATCTTCGACGAGATCCAGTGCGGCCTGGGGCGGATCGGGCATCTGTTCGCGTATCAACATTACGGGGTGGAGCCCGACATCATGACGCTGGGCAAGAGCCTGGGCGGGGGACTGCCGATGGGGGCGATGCTGTGTCGCGAGCGGGTGGCCATGGCGTTCTCGCCGGGGTCCCACGGCTCGACGATGGGCGGCAATCCGCTGGCCTCGGCGGCGGGACACGCTTACGTGAGCGAATTGATCCAGGGCAACTGGCCGGCGCGCGCCCGCGAAACGGGCGAGTATCTCGTCGCGCGGTTCAAGGAAGCGGTTGGGACGTCAGCCAACATCAAGGAGATTCGCTGTGTCGGCCTGATGATAGGGATTGAGCTATACGCCCGCGCCCCGGAGGTGCTGGTGGCGTGCGAGGAGGCGGGGCTGCTGATCAACGTGACCGACGGCCAGACGCTACGCCTGCTTCCGCCACTGAACGTATCGCGCGAAGGCGTCGATCTCGCTGTTCAGATTCTCGGCGAAGCCATCCACGCCCACCCGGCCGAGGAGGCGACATGAGCCCGATCCACGAGCACAAACATGACCTGCGTGGTAGCGGTGATCTCTCAAACCTGGACGTAAAAGAGATCATTCGGCTGGCGATTGAACTCAAGCGCGAGCTGCGCGAGGGAAAGCCTCGTCCCTTGTTGGCGGGCAAGGCGTTGGCGATGGTTTTCGAGAAGCCCTCGCTACGCACGCGCTGCACGTTCGAGCTGGGCATGGTCCAGTTGGGGGGGCACGCGGTCAACCTTCAACAGCGCGACATCGGCGTGGGTCAGCGCGAGGGCGCGCGCGATATCGCCCGCAACCTGGAACGCTGGTTCGACCTGGTGATGGCGCGCACCTTCTCGCAGACGACGGTGGACGAGCTGGCCGAATTCTGTCGCGTTCCCGTCATCAACGCGTTGTCGGATTTCGAGCATCCCTGCCAGGCCTTGGCCGACTATCAGACCCTGACCGAAAAGGCCGGCGACCTGAAGGGCTTCCACCTGACCTACATGGGTGACGGGAACAATATCTGTCACTCGCTGATGCTGATCGGCGCAAAATTGGGCCTGCACGTGACCGTCAGTTCGCCGGAGGGTTATGAGCCGGACGCATCGGTCGCCGAGACCGCCCGCGCCGAAGCCCGCGACAACGGCGGCTCCTATACGTTGGAGCGTGATCCCAGGGCGGCCGTTCAAGACGCGCAAGCGATCTACACCGACGTGTGGGCGAGCATGGGTCAGGAGGACGAAGCCGACAAGCGCATGGAGATATTCCGGCCCTATCAGGTCAACGCCGAACTGATCACCGGGGCTCCGGGCGGCGTGCTGATCATGCACGACCTTCCGGCCCATCGCGGCGAGGAGATCACCGACGAGGTGATCGATTGTCCCAACGCCATCGTGTTCGACCAGGCCGAGAACCGGCTTCACGCCCAGAAGGCCATCATGGTGTTCCTGCACCGCGCCTGCCGCTGATCACGGGCCGATCAGGAGGCTGGGGGCTTTGGTGGCTTATAAATCTCGGACAGGTAAACGTCGAAGAGCGGTTCGTATTTCGCGCGGATGGGAGGGGTTGCTGACCAATTCGTCCAACCCGTGTATAGCCGGGGGGTGAAATCGATGGTGCGCAGCACCCTGATCGACTCATCGACCAGGCCGCTATCGAAGAAGTGAAAAACACAGGCCGACTTCAGACAATTTCGAACCGTGCCTTGAAGGGGCGGCAAGATAGTCCGCCAAACCTCGAGGATCTTTTCCCGCGGCCAGTCATGGTAATCGAGCGCATCGAACGAGACGTCTTCGGGCCGTAGCGGCGCGTTGATCAGGAAGCTGACGGTGCCCCCCGTCTGGATCATGTGGCGCAATGTCAGCTTGTCTCCGAGATTGTGGATGGCCAGCGGCAATTCATAGGAGAGGGAGTGCTGATAGTCCTGAAGCACAAGCAGCGTGCATCCCGGGATAAACGCCGGGGCGAAGGTGGCCAGCGAACTGCTAATCACTTGCGTTGTCTTTGGACCGTCGAAGAACAGGATTTCCACGGGCCGGTCGGCCGGCCATTCCAATTTGAGAAAAGATGCCCTCCTGGACTCGATCCAATCACGCAGGGGCTTGGTGTAGCGCAGGAAGTGGGGGTGAAAATCATCGGAGTGCCGCAGATTGAGGCCTGATTTGCGATTATCAGTCTCCCCGCCCCAGCGGTAGGCGTCGCGTGAAATGACCTTGCGGTCGAAGCCCGCGTCTCGCAGTCCCGCCGCCAGGACCGAGGTGCTGCGGCCCAGCCAGGAACCCAATTCGACGACCTCGCCGGCACCCATGTAGCCCTGCATCATCAGCCAGTAAAGGTAGTGGGCCTCGCCCGTCGATATCTGCGCGGGTATGTCGGGCAAATCCTCGGTCATCTTATGGAACCTGAAACTCGAGTAGAGTACCTCTTCGCGCGTCGCCAATCGGGCGTGCTGGTCCGCGGTGAACTCCACGGCAAGGGACGGTTGATCCATCTCTCTGGTTTCCTTCCTGGGTTATCCTATCCCAATTCCATCACGCCCGCGGCGGGATTCTTGCGCCCGACGCCCTGCTAAACCCGCCGTGCAACCAAGGGTCATTCGGAAGCATCGTGAATTCCATGATCGGAAGCAAGGATTTCGAGTGTCGATTCGGCATCAGCAATCCGTGGAGCATCATTTCATGCGTGTTTGGCTAGAATCCCGGCTGAACGAGGGTTTTTTCTGTACGGACGAGGTATATACAGGAAACGGGACGATCTGATCAAGCGAATTCTTCGTTCGGTTCCCGTTTCTCGAGCGTCGAAGTCGACGACACGATGACTCACAAGACTCCGGTCAACCGCCCCATTCGGACGGGAAGATTCAGCCATCGCTGAGACCGCGGGGAGGCGTTCCAAGTCCGAGTGTTCGGCATCCCCAGTACCGTCTGTTGTTTTCGGTTCCTTAGACGAAGATGAATTACCACATCATCGGGTTAAACGGAAGCGGCAGACTCACGGTCGCGTTGATGGTTATGGCGCTCTGCCAGCTTCAGGCGCAAGACACTCGCGCCATTGAGCAAGGGGCCTCCCGCCAAAGTTCCAACACGCTCAACCTGGAGCCGCGGCAAGTCGAAACGATGGCCTTGAACGAGCTGATCGGCCTTGACGACGCGATTGAACTGAACCATCCGAACCATAGCGCCAGATTCAGCGCCGGCGGGATGCAATTTACGCCGTGCCATGGCCCCCAGTGGCAATGGACATTGACACGGGTTGCGACCACTGCAGGCCCCGTCACCGGAGTCGTGACGGGAGAGATAACCCCTCGCGAGACCGCGAACAGGACCATTGATTATCCACGCGGCGGAATTATCGAGCGTTACGTCCCCAAGGCGAACACCGTCGAACAGCAATTCGTCATCCCCGAGTCGCTCGGACTCGCGGCGGACCTTGTCATTGCGGGGGAAGTCTCCTGCGCGGGCGAATTCAGCGCCACGCGCCAGGGATGGACGTGGCGGGATGCGTAAGGAGAGGTGGCGCTGGGCGACGTCACCGTCTACGACGCCCAGGGCCGCACGCTGGAGGCGCGCATGGAGGTCGCCGCCGCCCGGACGCGCATCATCGTGAGCGCCGCCGATCTGATGGCCGCCGATTATCCCGTCACGATCGACCCGGAAGTCGGAAGCAACGATTTTCGCATCAGCGACATGGGCGGCGACGGGAATGCCTCGTATGACGCCCACAAGCCCAGCGTCGCCTATAACAGCACGGACAACGAGTACCTCGTGGTTTGGTGGGCAGACGACCACGCCGGGTCGCTGGCCGACGGGGAGTTCGAAATCTATGGTCAACTGATCGACGGGGCGACGGGGGCGGAGATCGGAGCGGACATCCGCATCAGTGACATGAGCGACGACGGGAATCCCACGTATGACGCCTACGACTCGGACGTGGCCTGGAACGCGACCGACAACGTATTCCTCGTGGTTTGGCGAGCAGACGACAATACGGGATCATTGATCGATGGAAAATTCGAGATTTATGGTCAGCGGATCAGCGTCGCCGGGGCCGAGATCGGAGGAGACCTACGTCTGAGCGATATGGGAGCGGCGGACGGAAGCGTCAGTTTTGAGGCCGAAGACCCCAGCGTTTCGTACAATGCCACCGATAACGTCTACCTGGTGGTTTGGCATGGCGACGACGACACGGCCCCCCAGGTCGATAATGAAACGGAGGTCTTCTTCCAGGTGGTCGCAGGCGCGACGGGAGCGGAGGTCGGTCCCGACGAACGGATCAGCGATATGGGGACCGATGGGGATGTCGCGTCGTCAGTGTTCTACCCCGACGCGGCCTGGAACAGCACGGATAATGAGTTCCTGGTGGTCTGGAGCGGCGACGAGGACGTCGCGCCGCTTGTTAACGGGGAGAACGAGATTTTCGGTCAACGACTCGATGGAGCCGCCGTCCCCATCAATGTGAGCGGCTACCTGGTGGACTAGGCAGGGCAACGGTCGTAAAGCAGGGCTCAGGTCCTTCGTCATCTTCATCTTCGCAGACGTAATTGTCGCGGTCTCCATAGTCCATGAAGTATAAGCCCGTATAGATTTTGACTGGGGCATCGCTGTAAATAAAAGGCTAAGTCCCATTGGTGGTATGGGCCCTCAGATTCCTGCCCCGTCACCGCCCGATGGGTCGCCGGGGTATCGAACGTCGGCCCCGGCTTCCGATTGCCCGTGGCGGCCCTCTATGGCGATCCTTGGCCAACTTCGCGCCATAAAGAAACCCCGGCCAGGGTCAGCCCCGATCCGAGGAGGACGTGGACGGAACCAGACCCAGCAGATTCATCTCCGACGGGGCAATCCCGACCGAAACGCCCTCTAAAAAACGACAACTTGCGGCACTAACACTGCATTCGACAAAATAGAGTCGTTGATTTTATTGGACTTACAAGCCCAATACGACTGACCGGCCGTCGTCCCGTTCTGCCCCGCGGATTTGATCGGCGTCGAGCTCGCCGCAAAAGCACCGAGGGCGATTAGGCAGCATATTAGGCGAGAATTAAGCATAAAGCGGGTCTCTCTTTAAAGTCGGGATGATTCCTTCCTCGGAGGACCCAATCAAGGGTTTTTGTCCCGTCCATGAAGGACCATGGGAGGTCTCCTGGGTCTTCCGGTGGTGGGCGGCGCGGTTAAATGAGCGGCGGGACCGGCGGGCGAGGGCCTTGCCAGGGGGGCTTGCCTCGTCCCACCCGCAACTGGACGATGACCTCCGCAATTCCTAACTTGCCGAACCGCGGGGGGAAACGCACGATTCTGCTTGATTCTCCGGATCTTTAATCTCATCATGGGTGTCGGTTGATCTAAAGAACTCACAGTTTTCATGGTTTTTATGACCCATGAGATCAGAATGGTCAGGCAATGAAGCCACCCAAACATATCGTCCTGCCGCCCCTCCCGTCAGGCATCCCGATAGGCGCAGTCCTGGCCGGAGTGATTGCCGTGGTGCTGGTCGCCGCCGTCATCAGTAGCGTTTTCACGGTTAAGACCGAGGACGTGGGTTTGGTGCTGCGGTTCGGAAAGTACAGCTCGACTGCGGAGCCCGGGTTGCATTTCAAGTGGCCTTTCGGCATAGATCAGGTCGTCGACGTGCCCATCCGGCGCCAGCTCAAGCAGGAATTCGGGTTCCGGACGCAACAGGCCAGCATCAGGACCCAATACGATGCGCGGGAGCTGCCCGACGAATCGCTGATGGTGACCGGCGACCGCAACGCGGCGGTTGTTGAATGGATCGTCCAATACCGCATCGAGAACCCGACCGACTTCATGTTCGAGGTCCGGAGTCCGCAAGAGTCGCTGCGCGACGCCACAGAATCGGTCATGCGCGCCGTGGTGGGCGACCGCACCGTGGACGAGGTGCTGACGTTCGGTCGCCAGGAGATCGAGGCCAATTCGCAGGTCAAACTTCAGGAACTCGTCGACAAATACAAGATGGGCATTAACATCGAGCAGCTTGTGCTTCAGGACGTGAATCCCCCCGAGCCGGTCCGGGCCTCCTTCAACGAAGTGAACGAGGCCCAACAGGAGCGCGAGAAGATGATCAACGACGCCCAGAAGGATTACAACACCGTCGTCCCTCGCGCGAGAGGTGAGGCCGACCAGCGCATCAGCGAAGCCGAAGGCTACGCCACCCAACGGGTCAATGAGGCCGAGGGAGACGCGGGGCGCTTTAGTGCCGTGCTGGCGGAATATATAAAGGCCCCCGAAGTCACCAAGCGTCGCATCTATCTGGAGACGCTCGCCGAGATCATTCCCAGGCTGGGGAACAAGTACATTCTTGACGCAGACGCCCAACAAATCCTACCGCTGCTTCAACTCGATTCGAAAGGCAAGGGCAATCCATGAGGATCTCTCTCAGCGCCATCGGGATCGCGGTCGTCGTCTTTGTCGGCTTGATCGTCGTATTCGCCGCGGCCTATACCGTCAGCGAGATCGAACAGGTCATCATCACCCAATTCGGCCGGCCCGTGGGCGACTCAATCACCGATCCCGGTCTCAAGTTCAAGCTTCCGATGGTCCAGAGGGTGAACCGGATCGAGAAGCGGGTGCTGGAATGGGACGGCGATCCCACCCAGAGCCCGACCAGGGACAAAGTCTATATCCAGGTTGATACGTTCGCCCGCTGGCGCATCTTCGATCCGCGCCTCTACTTTGAACGCCTGCGCGACGAACGCAGTGCCCAGTCCCGGCTCGACGATATCCTGGACGGGCGCACGCGCAACGCCGTCGCCAATCATGACCTGATCGAGTTGATCCGCAGCACGAAAGGTCGCGTCCCCGTCCACGACGAGTCCCTGGCCGATATTTCGCCGAGCACGCTCCAGTGGAGTTCGATTCAGGTCGGTCGCTCCAAAATCGAGGAGATCATTTTCGAGAATTCGGTGGAGCAGCTTCGCACGTTCGGCATCGAGCTGCTCGACATCCGAATCAAGCGGGTCAACTATAACGAGGACGTGCGCGAGAAAATCTACGACCGCATGAAAAGCGAGCGCCAGCAAATCGCCGAGCGGTTTCGCTCGGAGGGGGCCGGCGAGGCGGCCCGCATCCTCGGCAACAAGGAACGCGACCTCAAGAAGATAGAATCGGAAGCCTATAAGACGATTCAAGGGATCAAGGGTGACGCCGACGCCAAGGCGACGACGATTTATGCCGCAGCCTATAACCAGAGCCCGCAGGCCCCCAAGTTCTATGAATTTATCAAGACGATGGAAACTTACAAGGAGACGATCGGCAGCGACACGACGTTGATTCTGTCGACCGATTCTGATTATTTCGGATATCTAAAGAGCATCGATCCGTCAGGGACTCCTGCCCCGTCGCCCAACCTTTTCGCGCCGGGGCCGAGTCCGCAACAGCCCGCGGCCCCCACCGGAATGCCGGAGTGACGAAGAGGCATCGGATCCAAAACGGCGTCGTCCGTCAACCGAGTTCCAAGCGCTTCTCACCACAAACGATCCATGAGCGTTCAGGCCGCGATCCGGTTACCCATCCGATAAACTCACCTTTGCGCCCCGACATAGGGTCTGATCCTCACTGATCCGCCTTGACATGTGGCACGTCGATGGGTTTAAACTGGGTTCGGAGAACGTTGCTGGGGAGTGGTGTAGCTGGCAACACGTCTGGTTCTGGCCCAGAAGATCGTGGGTTCGAGTCCTACCTCCCCAGCCACCCCACCCATCGGCCGATCCCCGAGGCCACTGCGTGGCGCCATCGTCTAGCGGTTTAGGACGCCGGCCTCTCACGCCGGAAACAGGGGTTCGATTCCCCTTGGCGCTACCATTGATTTCATTAGACTTACACCGCTTTCTCAACGGCTCGCCCAGATTTGTTCCCCATAGATGTTCCCCATAGCTCGTCCTGGTTTTCTGCCATTTCACTTACGTATGGAGCGATATCGATCACAATGGCCGGCGGGGTTGGGTGACAGTACCTATCGGTCGTGCTGATCTGCGAGTGGCCCAGCAACTGCTTCACGATGAACGGATTACTGCCAACGGACTGGGCCATCATGGTCCCGAATGTGTGCCGGAACGAATGCGCCGTCAGCTTTCTGCCCAACGGATCGTGTCCCTCGCCAAAATTGAATCCGTGCGAAAGATACTTCAAGTCCTCGGGATTCATCCCGATTCACTTGGCTTTCATCACGAGGTGAATGGTGGGTTCACCCTTTGATTACGATTCAACCTGGTTATTGGCATTGCCTTGGAGAGAACAGACGAGTTTCTGCTCATTCCGATCTCAATCGGTCTGAAAAGGCTCGGTAGGAGTCAGGCTGCTTCCCGCCATTCATACCGGTGATGCTGGCCACCGACTCGAGGCAGCGAGACAACGTTGGCTTTTGCCGATGGCTTGCATTGGATCGAGCGGCGGGATGGTGTATCCTTGTGTAAGCTGTAATGGCAGCGGTCTTCATGGTAATAGGCCAAATAGTCCCTGAGCAATCGTCGCAGTTGTTGCTCACCGAGCACAATCACATGGTCCAATGACTCTCTTCGGCAGCTTCCGATCCATCGTTCCGCGACACCGTTCTGCCATGGAC
>Ga0310121_10001841_pt1 | contig 20989 bp, 22 predicted proteins | sample CB27_Tmax_986_MG_FD_203504 | JGI IMG/M metagenome (GOLD analysis project Ga0310121, IMG submission 203504) | Marine microbial communities from Western Arctic Ocean, Canada - CB27_Tmax_986 | ecosystem: Environmental > Aquatic > Marine > Oceanic | place: Canada: Western Arctic Ocean | collected...
CTCAGACGGGCAGTCGATCGAAGTCGACGGATTGAGAGGAAGCTACCAAACAAGGCTGGCGCTCAATGGCGATCATCAGATCGAAAACGCGGCCACCGCCATTGCGACTGTCGAGACTCTCATGGACAGAGGGTTCCAGGTCTCACCGGAGAGCGTCGTCGACGGGCTGAGGACGGTGAGCTGGCCGGCGAGGCTCCAACAAGTCTCCGGCGCCGAGCAAGTTGTAGTAGACGGCGCGCACAATCCGGACTCAATGCGGCGCCTCGTGAGCGCGGTCCGACAGACGTTCGAGTTCCGACGACTCTTCCTTGTGTTCGGTGCTGGCGGCGGACATCTCGTGACAGATATGCTCGCCGAACTGGCGGACCTGTCTCCCGCCCTCGTCGCGGTCCGGTCGCGAGACCCGAGAGCGACGGATTCCGAGCACATAGCGGATATCGCCAGAGAACAAGGGCTGGAAGTTGTAGGAGTTTCGACGACCGTAGCTTGGGGCGTCCGCGAGGCCTTGGCTTTAGCAGGAGAGGGAGATCTCGTCTTGGGCACCGGTTCCCTTTTCGTGGCGGCGGAAGTAATCGAAGAGTTGGAAGGCATTACGCCGGAGCTTTACCCGGAGTTCGAGCGCTCCTGAACGGCAATGCCAGGAGGGGGGTGGTCATGAGGGACGGTAGGAAGAGAGTAGTAGTAACGGGCATGGGTGCGGTAACCCCGTTGGGGGAGACCGTCTCGGAGTTCTGGGATGCACTTGTAGCAGGGAGGTCCGGAATCGGGCCCATCACCCTGTGCGAGACGACCGACTTCCCATCCCACATCGCGGGTGAGGTATCCGACTTCGACCCCGCCCGGTACATGGACGCAAAAGACGCGAAGAGGATGGCGCGATTCTCGCAGATGTCAGTCGCTGCGGCCGCGCTGGCGATAGAGGATTCCGGCCTGGATCTCAACAAGGTTGACCAGGAGCGAATCGGCGTCGTCATGGGCAATGGCAACGGCGGCTTCCCGACCACGGAGCAGAACGCACGAGTCCTTGTCGAGAAGGGTGGGATGAGGATGAGCCCCTTCTTTATCCCTATGATCCTCCCCAACATGGCCGCGGCGAACGTGAGCCGAACGTTCAGGCTGAAAGGCTACACGTCGACGATCATCACGGCGTGCGCGGCGGGAACCCAGGGTATCGGGGAGGCCACGGAGATAGTCAGGAGGGGATCAGCTGACGTAATCCTCGCGGGCGGCAGCGAGGCGGGGATCTGCGAGCTTGGTCTTGGGGGATTCAATACCATCAAAGCCTTCTCTCGGCGCAAAGGAGACCCCACCGAGGCCAGCCGTCCTTTCGACGCCGAGCGGGACGGCTTCGTGCCCGCCGAGGGAGCGGCCCTGTTGGTAGTCGAGAGCCTGGAGCACGCCGTAGACCGAGGCGCCACGATACTCGCCGAGGTGCTTGGTCAGGGCGTATCATGCGACGCGTACCATGCCGTTCAGCCCGACGAAGACGGCAGCGGCGCGGCGCGCGCGATACGCTGGGCTTTGGAAGACGCCGGCATTGGAGTCGACGAGGTCGATCACATCAACGCCCACGGGACTTCAACACCGCTGAACGACCTGTCCGAGACCCTGGCGATCAAGAAGGCGTTCGGCGACCGGGCCCGCAAGGTGCCCATAAGTGCCACCAAATCGATGATCGGGCACGCCCTGGGTGGGGCGGGGGCCCTGGAAGCGGTCGCCGTCATCAAGACGATTCTGACCGGAGTGATCCATCCCACCATTAACTACGAACACCCCGACCCGGAATGTGATCTCGACTACGTGCCCAACGAGTCCAGGAAGCAGCGCGTGGACACCGTGCTCTCGAACAGCTTCGGGTTCGGCGGCCAGAACGCCTGCCTTGTGATCAGGCGTTTCGAGGAATAGCCGCCCGACACGCTGCCTCGGGCAAGGTCGCCGTACTACGTAGGCTTCGGCGTGGCCCTCAACTCGGGGAGCAGTCGACTGCCATCCTCCGGCATGCGGCTGTCCAGCGGTGCAGGGTCGTAGAATGCACTGGTAGCCAGGGTACTCAGTCGCCGAAAGGCATCGGGTACTACCAGGCTGGAGCTCCCCGAGCCTTGCTTCGACCGCTTTCTCTGGCACTCAACACAGGTACAGGCGGAAGGGTGTCCTCTATAGGGGCGAACCATAGAACCTGCCGGATAAACTAGACGCGGGTTGCTGACGGCGTGCTATCGGGATGTTAGCATGAGCGCCGAGAGGCAGGCTTGACGTAGGAGAACAAACTGGCGCCGAGGCTAACACCAATGACCAGGATTTCCGGCATACGAAGGCTCGACGAGACGATCCACCGAATGGGCGGAATCGGCGACAACTGGCACATGACATGGGCCGCGAACGACAAGCTGTACACTTCCCTCACAGACGGGACAGGCTTCCCTGACGTAGACGGGTTCACCGGGATGTTCTACAACACCAGGGTTTATGCAATCAACGACGACCCGCCCAACCACTCCATTGAGCACCTGCCCGGCTTTCCCGACCTGACGAAGGACTTCGGTCCATACGGGAGAAGCCGGTACTTCGGGTTCGGAATCATTGCTCTCGACGACCATATGTACCACTACCTCACGACTCCCAACCACCCTTTTTCGTTCGAAGGCTCTCGATTCGTCGGGTGCAAGCTTGTCTACTCGCTCGATCTCGGCGAGACGTGGTTGAACCAGGATGGGTCGCCGCTGGTCTGGGAAGACTGGCCGGAGCGAAACCGCGGCAACATGGTCTTCTTCGAGGAAGAGGATGACGCGTTCTCGCTCATCACCGTGCTCCAAATGGGCAAGAACTACGAGCACAACACCGACGGGTACGTGTACATCTACTCGCCCAACGGCAACGTCGAGGGTTCGATGAACCAGCTGGCAATGTTCCGCGTCCCCAGGGACAGCATCCTCGACCGCTCGACGTACGAGTTCTTTGTCTCCTGCGACGATGACGGCTCCGCGACCTGGAACAGCGATATTCGTGACCGAGGCGTGGTGCACACCTTCCCGTCAGGCCACGTCAACGTCAAGGTCCATCCTTACGCATGGCAGCCGAGTGTCGTGTACAACGCGCCCTTCGACGTCTACATGATGTCGAGCTGGGGCATGGGGGTCGATGACGACGGGTTGTGGTTCGATTCACCGAGCTACCTGGGGTTCTGGGTGGCCGATCAGCCATGGGGCCCGTGGCGACAGGTCCACGAGGAAGCGTCGTGGACTCCGGCGGGAGACGTGAACGCCCGAGCGTACCAGCCACAGATATCACCCAAGTGGATCGCAGACGATGGCAGGTCCTTCTGGTTGGTGTTCACGGACTTCCAACAAATCGAAGGCAGGCGGCCGTACTACGATTTCAATGTTCAGAAGGTCGAGTTGCTGACGGAGTAAAAGCCGCCATTACGCCGGGGTCTACGAACCGCGCCCCGGCGGCTGCACGACAAGGTCGCGGACCGCGGTAGGATCGGCGCCCAACTCGATAGCTTTTTCGGCATCCAGGCGCGCCGATTCATCGTCGGCCAGGTTAGTGTGGACGATGGCCCTGTTGATGTAAAGGGCCGCCGACTCCGGGAACAAATCGATGGCCGTGTTCGCATCCTGCAGCGCCAGATCGAGTTGTCCCAGTTGCAAATAAGTGTAGCCACGGTTACCGTACGCGACACTCAACTGCGGGTTGAGCCGGATGGCCTCGTTGAGGTCCTAAAGGGCCCACTCATACCGCCCGAGCGTGTTGTAGAGGTCACCCCTGTCGTTGCGAAACAGCGCGTTCGTGGGTTCTAGGCGAATCGCTTCGTTATAGTCGGCAAAAGCGCGGTTCGTCTGGCCGATGTCCTGGTACGACGCGCCCCGCCTGTCATAGGCGGCGTGGTACTTTTCGATTGCTTTGGCAGAGAGGCCTTTTTTGTGCAACTGGGTGCCAGCCTCGTAGAGTGCCTCAATATCGCCCTCGCCGCCGCACGCAGGCGTGGTCAAGACAGTCGCGAAGATGGCGGCGAAGACCCATCTCCGGCGCATGGTTACGACTCTGAGCACGTTCGAACTCAAGGTTCGGCGAAGGCACCTCTGCGGACAAGAATATCACGGGATGGTTGTCGCACTTCCCCTCGGCCGTCGAGTGTGATATCTATCTGGACTCAGCGGCATCCGAACGGTGCAAGAGTCTCTCGATAGGGCACAGTGGTGAGCAGGCGAGACCTCAGGTTCCGTGTGACCATCATCCTGGTAGTAGCGGGCCTGATGCTGACAGGCTGCGCGACGGCGAACGAGTCCCAGCAGCACTACGACGCGGGGCTCGAGCTCCAGGTCTAAGGGCGCCTCGACGAGGCGATCGTTGAATTTTCAGAGGCCATACGCCGCGACCCCGACAACCCCAAGGCCTACATCCGTCGTGGCTTCGGGTACCTTGAACAGGGGGACTTCGATCGAGCACTGAGGGAGGGGCGATGCGGGCGGAGGAGGCGGAGAGTAGGGCAGGCTAACGTCAGGCGACGCTAGCGCACTCCAACGCCGCCGGCCCTTTGTAAAGTCTCGTATCGACAGAGCCATGGCGACCATAGAGGTCAAGGTACACCCCAAGGCGAAGCGCAACGCGATCGAGCTGTCTGACGGCTCGACGATCAAGGTGTCCGTGACGGCGGCTCCCGAGCGAGGTCGAGCAAATCAGGCACTCGTCGCTCTACTGGCCAAGCGGTTGGGAATCCCAAAAGGTGCCGTGCGGCTCGTCCAGGGCGAGAGGAGCAGGACCAAGGTACTGCTGGTCGAGGGGATCGAATCCGCCGATCTGCTGGCTAGGCTGTCAGCAGAAGGTTGACGAGAATCGGCCTGATGATCTGGAGCACGATCAGGGCGATCATAGGGGTCAGGTCGAACATGCCGAGGGGCGGCACGATCTGCCGAATGGGCTTGAGCACCGGTTCGGTAATCTGGTAGAGGAATTGGCTCAGAGGGTCGTTCCCGCCCGGCGAGAACCATGACATCAACGTCCTCCCCAGGATCGCGAGCCAGAGGATGTTCAAGAACAGGCTGACGAAGTTCGCCAGGAGCTCGGTCAACCGGGGCCTCCAAGGGCGCGTGATTTCTCGTAGGCGGCGATGACGGCATCGAGCACAGCTCGGCGGAAGCCTGCCCGCTCGAAGGCCGCCAGCGCCTCGGCAGTCGTCCCGCCTGGCGACGTGACCATGTCCCGAAGCTCAGCCGGGTGACGGCCCGTCTTCTCGACCAACTCGGTGCTTCCAAGGACCGTCTGGAGCACGAGCTTCCTGGCCATGTCCCGCTGCATGCCCAGATAGACGCCGGCGTCTATCATCGCTTCGATGAACAGGAAGACATACGCGGGGCCGCTGGCGCTCAACGCCGTGGCCATGTCGATCAGCTTCTCGTCGGTGACGTAGACCTCCTGGCCCAGGGTGCGCAGGATGTCGCCGGTCGCCGCCACCATCTCCTCAGGGACTTCGTTCGAGGCCGTCCACACAGTCATACCGGCCCGGACCTGCGCCGGGGTGTTGGGCATCACGCGCACGACCTTGCTGTGGCCTAGCTCGCTTACCAGGGCGCCCATCCGCACGCCGGCAACGATGGAGACGACAGTGTGGTCGTCACCGAGGCCGGGACCGATCTCGGCCATCACACCGGACAGCTGCTGCGGCTTTACCGAGAGAACAACCAGTTCCGCGCCGTCGAGCGCTTCGAGGTTACTCTGGGTAACGGCGACGCTGTATCGGTCGGAAAGCTGCGAGCGCCGCTCGGCGAACGGCTCTCCGACCCGGACCTGCTGCGGTGTAGCGAGGCCCCCATCGAGGATTCCCCCGATGATGGCCTCGGCCATGACCCCACCGCCTACGAATGCAATGTTCATCGTCCCTTTTCCCTGGTGTCTGTCATTCCGAACGAAGTGAGGAATCTAAGGGACCGATCTGTACTGGCTGCCCCTGCGGGAAACAACGCAATTCAGATTCCTCAATCGCTACGCTCCTTCGACGTGGGAGCAGACCTGAGTGTGTGCCCGCGCGCGATTCACGCCGGGGATGCGGGCGCATGCATACGCCCCTACCAGAAGACTTACGACTATCTTAACCTGCCTTCGTTTACCAGGTCGACGGCGACGCCAATGGTTTCGAGCATACTCTCCTGGTCGGCGACGCCCTTGCCCGCGATGTCGAAAGCGGTCCCGTGGTCGACAGAAGTGCGTATGAAGGGCAGTCCCAGGTTCACGCTGACGCTCTTCGCCCAATTGTGCACCTTGATCGGTATATGCCCCTGGTCGTGATACATGGCCAGGACTGCGTCATACATGCCGTCGATGGCCTGGTTGAACACGGTGTCGGCCGGCACGGGTCCCGTTGCGTCGATGCCTTGCGTACGCGCTTCGACCACTGCGGGGGCGATCTGCTTCTCCTCCTCGTCGCCTATAAGGCCACCGTCGCTGGCATGCGGATTGAGGGCCGCGACGCCGATGCGAGGGGCGGGGAAGCCCCACTGGCGAAAGCTCTTGTCCGTCAGGACGATCATGGACAGCACGTTGTCTTTTGTCACGTAGTCACAGGCGGCCCGCAGGGACTTGTGAGTCGTCAGGTGCACGACTCGCAGGCCCTCGGCCATCAGCACGGTCGCTACCTCGGTGGCTCCGCTGCGCCGTTGGAGTATCTCCATGTGGCCGATGTCCTTGAACCCGGCGAGGCTGCACGCCTCCTTGTTGATCGGCGCAGTGACGATGGCCTGGATCTTGCCCTCGGACGCGAGGTCGCCGGCCTTATGGATCCACTCGACGGACGCGCGACCGGCCGCTGCCGACACGCGCCCTTGCGCGATCTCGCCGTAGTCGAGGTTTCCGATGTCGAGAACGTCGACCGAGCCCAGCCGCCCGAGGATGTCTTCGACGGAGGGGGAGCTCCTCGTCGAGGCCCCGTTCCCGACGAGGCGTAGGGCGTCCCTCATCGCGTCCTCATTACCGATAACGAACGGCCGGCACTGCTCGTAGACGGAGCCGTCCAGAAGAGCTTTTGCTATCACCTCAGGGCCGATTCCCGCCGGGTCGCCCATCGTGATGGCTATGTAGGGTCTTGCGTCCACAGTGATGTCCTTGGTCCTGAGGGTGCAGGCCAATTATACGCTCGCAGGTACGGAAGCAGAAGTAAAGGAGCCCAGGGGTGCGGTACGCCGCGACAAGGAATCTGCCAGCGCTCCGGCGATATCTAAGCCACATACGACATGAGTAGACTTGATAACTATGCGGTTATCATCGGTGTGCTGCTGCTGATAGCTGTTCCGGCGTGGCAGCTCTTCAAGAGCGGCGGCAGCATCCTCCGTAGCTCCGCGGACATCGTGATCCTCGGGGGCGACGCGTCTACGTCGTCTCCGATAGACGGGCGTTCAGTCGAGTTGGTCACGCTGCTCGGGTTCGACGCCATCCCGTCGATCCTCGAACCGTCGTTTGTCACGCCCTTCGAGGCCGAGATTTGGATGGAACCCTCCGAGCAGGTCCTCGGCCTGACCAACGGCGGCGAAAGCCGGGCGTACCCCATCAAGATGCTGAGCCGGCACGAGATCGTCAACGACGTTGTCGGAGGTATGCCTGTCGCGGTGACGTGGTGACCGCTTTGCTTCGCGGGCATCGTGTATGCCCGCGAGATCGACGGGATCGAGCACACATTCGGCGTGTCGGGCAAGCTGATCATGAACGCCCTGGTCATGTACGAGCACCAGACGCGGACGCTCTGGAGCCAGTTCCTGGGCTGGGGGGTAGATGGACTGTTGAAGGGCGTGGACCTGGAGTTTGTCCCGGTCACCCACACTCAGTGGTCGCTTTGGAAGGAGTCTCACCCCGACACGTTGGTGCTGGACAAACGGGGAGGGTACCAGCGCGACATCTACCTGCCCTACTACTACGACAGCAGCGCCGGGGCCATCGGCGAGACTGTTAGGGACGACCGACTCTCCGCTGCCCACCAGTGCGTAAGCGGCGCCGAGGCTGCCGGCAATGAGAGCGAAGACCATGGCCGTGGCAACCCACGGCATTCGGCTACCGAAGAGCACATTGACTCCCGCGATTACCAGAACGACTGGCCAGAACCTCCATAGCTCGAACCACAAGTCCCATGGGATAACCTCTGTGGTCTGGAGCAGCAGGACCAGACCGAACGCTATCAGCAAGAGGGCCCCCGTGGGAACGGGAGCCCGTCGTAGACGTGTGGGCTCCGCTTCGGGCCTGCCATCAGTTCCTTCCAGCTCGGCGGAAGAGAAGGGTAGCGCCGATAGCGATGATCACCACGGGCCAGAACATGTCCCATCGGCGCCATTCCATAAAGCCCAGGTTGGAGAGCAGGAACAGCACCCCGCCACATAGGAGGTGGAACAAAATGGATGAAAATGGAACAAGTGAACACCGATCCCCCTCCGGCAAACAGCTCGCCGCCAGTTCGTAGTATCCCTTTGACGGACTCAACGCAAGCTTGTCCAAGCAAGGAAGGGTTTTGTTGGAAGCTCTTAGTCAGAGTGCCTGCAGCAGATTCGATATGAAAACCAGGGTCCAAACAACAATACGAAGCTAGATCGATCTTGACGTCAATTCCGGCCCTTCCCATCCCGATTCCCGGCGTCCAGGTTCTCGCGCTGTGGCTTTTCAGCGGACGGTGACAGCGGGCAATGCTGTCTTTACAGACCCATTACAGCAGTGCGGAGTGAACGGAACGTAAATGCGCACACGCTGGCCGTGAAGACCAGATAAAAAAGAACAGATGGAAAGCTGCCTCGCATCCTCGACCCTCAGCCGCCTTTGTCGATAGCCTACCATCCTGTAGTATGTGGCCGGAGACGCGCTTGGGCTGAAGCGATATGCGCCATGGGACTCTCGCTCTCTTTATCACGCTTGTCGTTCTCGCGGCGTTCGTGGCCTCCTGCTCGACGTCCGCGGATACCCTGATTCTGGCGACGACCACCAGCACGGCCGACTCAGGCATGCTGGATGACATCCTGCCGCAGTTCGAGGAGGAGGCCGGTATCAAGGTCAAGGTACTGGCCGTCGGCACTGGAGAAGCGCTGGAGCTGGGCAAACGGGGCGATGCCGACGTGGTACTTGTTCACGATAGGAAGAGAGAAGACGAGTTCATGTCGGAGGGCTTCGGAGTCATCCGAAAGGACGTGATGTACAATGACTTCGTCCTGGTAGGCCCCGCCGACGACCCCGCCGGGACCTCGGAGGCCACGGGCGCGGTGGGCGCCTTCGCCCGCATCGCCGACGCGGGCGGCGAGGAGCGAGCTTCGTTCGTCTCCAGGGGAGATAGCTCCGGCACCCACTTCAAAGAAAAGGGTATCTGGGCCCTAGCGGGCACTGAACCGGACGGGGGATGGTACAAGTCCACGGGGCAGGGCATGGGCGAGACCCTGATCGTGGCCCACGAGCTTGGCGCCTATACCCTTGCGGACCGGGGCACCTACCTGGCTTTGGCAGAAAGGCTGGAGCTCGTCGTACTGGTGGAGAACGATGAGCTGCTATTCAACTCTTATGGGGTGATGGCCGTCAGCGCAAAGCGCTTCCCTGACGTGAATCTCGACCTGGCTGAACGGCTCATCGAATTTCTCGTCCATCCCGACACCCAACGGCGCATCGGCGAGTTTGGGACGGAGGAGTTCGGCCAACCGCTCTTTCATCCCAACGCGGTCCCCTGAAGCTCAGAGCACCGGTCCCTACTTGTAGGTATCGCATATGAGCCTGTGGACGGCTCTGACTGAATCCTTGCGGCTTCTAACCTCCGGCGACGCAGAGGTCTTGCGGATCGTCTTGCTCTCCCTGGCGGTATCCGGCGCCGCCCTTGTCATCAGCAGCGCCTTCGCTATCCCGTTTGGACTATGGCTGGCCTTCCGGCGCTTCTGGTGGAAGAGGACGATCATGGCCTTCCTGTACACGGGCGTGGGGTTACCCCCGGTGCTGGTGGGTTTGGTGGTGTACCTGATGCTCTCACGCAGCGGGCCTCTGGGTTGGCTCGGGTGGCTCTACACGCCCGAAGCCATGGTACTGGCCCAGATCGTCATCTCTTTCCCGATCATCGCCAGCTTGACCATGGCGGCGGTCATGAGTGTGGATTCGAGTCTCAGGAGTCAGGTCCTGAGCCTCGGGGCGTCGGACGTGCAAGCCGGACTGGCAGTGCTGAAAGAGGCAAAGGTGGGCGTGGTGATAGCCCTGGTCGCCGGTTTCGGGAGCGTGATCTCCGAGGTCGGCGCGGTGATGATGGTCGGAGGTAACCTCAAGGGGTCAACCCAGGTGCTCACGACCGCGATCGTCCAGTTCACGCGCATGGGCCAATTCGAGCACGCCCTGGCGTTGGGGCTGGTGCTTCTTTCGATCACCTTCATGGTCGCTCTGATGTGGCTAACCCTTCAGGGCCGGCGGCTCGAGGACTGACGATGGGGCAATGCTACCGGCTGGCGGGAGTGACCAAGAGCTACAAGGGCCGTCAGGTATGCGACGTGCCGAGCCTGGAGATCGACGAGGGCTCTTTCCTGGCGATCATGGGCCCCAACGGCGCCGGTAAAAGCACGCTACTACGGATGCTGGCCCTTGTGGAGCAACCCGACACTGGAAAGCTGTCGTTCCAGGCGAATACGTTACTCCCAGGCGGCAAGATACCACTGGAGCTGCGCAGGCGAGTCACCATGGTCTTCCAGCGCCCGGTATTCACGACGGGGACGGTAGAGGACGCTGTGGGCTACGGCCTACGCTTGAGAGGTGAGAAGCACGTAGTCGCCAGGACACAGGACATGCTCGAGGCCCTCGGGATAGCTCACCTGGTCAGAGCGAAAGTGTCGACCCTTTCGGCGGGTGAAGCCCAGCGCGCAGCGTTGGCCAGAGCGATGCTCGTCGAACCCGACGTCCTTCTGCTAGACGAACCCACAACCTCCCTCGACCCCGACAACGTCGTGCTTGTCGAACACCTTCTCAGAGGCCTACACACGGACAAGGGCAAGACGATGGTACTTGTTACACAGAGCGAGTCTCAAGCCAAGAGGCTGGCGACGCAGGCTGCATTCATGCTGGACGGTTCGCTCGTGGAATCCGAACCCGTCTTCGACGAGTCGAAGGAGCACAAACCGAGGTAACCGGCGGCTGAGACACCGAAGACGCGGTGGCCATTCCAATGCCCGTGGCATCTCAACGGCGAGACCTAGGCCCCGTAGCAGATACACACCCTTGACACGACCCCTACGATTACGGGCTGCCGTCCTCACCGTAAACACGCATCTTCTCCCCTAGCACGGAGCTGATGGTGCCGAGCACGATCACGCGCGACTGGACCACAAGAGCTTCGACGCTATCGGGACGCGGCAGCATCATGCCCGAAGAGCTCGGCACGCTGGTGACTTCGCCCGGCTCCTCTGTGGGCTTCCCAGTTGCCGGAACACCTCCCTCAGGAGCGAGTTCTGTGAGGCCTGCGATCTTGGGCTCTGACCCCGCTTCGGGCTCAGCGTCATCGCTACCGCACGCTGCTCCTACAACCAACAATACTACCGTTACAAAGATAGCCGCTGCTGTCTGTGGCTTTATCATCAGGTCCTTCTTCGACTATAGGTCCAGGCTTCTGCGCCTGTCTGTTATTCTCTAGGCGTCCCTGGCAGCGGCTTTGTTCCATGTTGCGGGCGCGATGCCCCGCGAGCGCGACCTGCCACCGATCGTCGGCACGGCAAGTTTCAACGACTGCGGTCGTGAACGATAGTACCCTGTGTCGAACATACCGACCACCACATCCGATTCGGTCCACCGGCGCCTCAAAACTCGTATCCTGGCTGAGAGTTCGGCGCGAGACTCCACCGCGAGATCGTTCTGAGCGCCATGCGGCTGAAGCCCTCTGAGCTTGGGACGCTCGATCTCAAGATACTCAGCCGAGCCTTGGCTGAGTTCCGCTATGCCGCGAGCGTCTTTCAGCCCTATCGATCGGTCCGCAAGGTCTCGATATTCGGCTCGGCCCGGACTCCGGAATCCGACCCTCACTACAAGCTCGCGGTTGAGTTCGCCTCAAAGCTGGCATCCAGCGGGTTCATGGTCATCACCGGTGCGGCATCGGGCATCATGAAGGCGGGCAACGTGGGCGCAGGAGCGGAGAAGAGCTTCGGCGCGAACATCCTTCTTCTCTTCGAGCAGGGCGCGAACGAAGTTATCGTCGACGATCCAAAGTTGATCACGTTCAGGTACTTCTTCACACGGAAGCTCTTCTTCCTGATAGAAGCGCACGCCGTCGCGCTGTTTCCCGGAGGGTTCGGCACTCACGACGAAGGGCTCGAAACCTTGACCCTGCTGCAGACGGGGGAGACTCCGCCGAGGCCCCTCGTTCTCGTCGAGCCGCCCGGGAAAAACTACTGGGAGGCCTGGAACGGGTTCGTCCGGACGCAGCTACTCGAACGCGGCCTCATCTCGCCCGTGGACCTAGGCTTCTACAGGATTGTCCACTCGGCGAAGGAAGGTGTCGACTGGATCACCCGGTTCTACTCGACCTACCACTCCATGCGGCGGGTCCGAGATCAGCTGGTGCTAAGGCTGTAGCGGGAGCTTACAGACGAGGAAATCGCCGATCTGAACGAGTTCTTCGGCGACCTGATAGGCAAGGGGAGCATCCGGGGAACGGAGGCGTTCCGCGCCGAGCACGACGAGCCGGAGCTGGTCGCGAAACCGAGAATCGCCTTCGCGTACGATGACCGAAGTCCGAGCCGGCTCTTGCAGATGATCCTCGCCATTGGCGACATGGCCGCCGGCTTGCCGATCATGATCCCTCCGAACGTGGCGGCGAGCAGCCACATGCCGAATGTCCACTGGCCCATCGAGGTCCGCTCCAGCAGGGTCCCTTCTCCTTGCGGCGTGAACGTGAATACGTGGTCGTGTTTGCTGGTCGTGTCCTTTACGTGGAACGCGAACTTTTGCGACGGCTCGTACACGGTGACCGTCTGTCCGCCGGTTACCGTGTCCCCTCGAAACTCCACCGTGGACGTATATTTCTTGCCCACGGCGATCTCGCTGTCGTCTACTGCGGTGATCTGGAGAGGGTCAGCGGCCCACTCCCCGTGCTTCGACAGGTCGGACACGTATGCGAACATGTCCTCGGGCTTGGCTTCGATGTAGACACTGACCTTGGCCTTCGTTCCGGGCAGGATAGTCTCCTCCCGCCGGTGTTTGGCGGAATGTTAGCCTGCGGTTACCCAGCGGTCAAGAACCACATAGTACGGAGGCGGACTCTTGAAGTTCCAGCCGCCGTGCAGGGCGGATCATAAACCCAACGTCACCCGCAGATCCTGGACGCCGCGACAAGGGTGATGACGACGAGCAACGCTGCGATTGCCCACCAGGAGAATCTCGCATTGCGGCGTCGAGGCTGACGACGCTTGAGCCTTCTACGGCGACGGCGGTTCAACTGGGATTGACGTGGCCAGTCGTGCGGCCAACGGAAGGCAGCTAGTTGGAGTTCTCGGACGAATCAGCCGCCTTGGGGTATAGGGGCCACTGCCATTCGACACCCTCGCCTTTCGGGGTCTTGACCGCGCCCTTGTTGCGGACTACGTGGGCGGTGTAGTCGATCAGATCCTCGGAGCAGACGTTGCAGTACCCGTAAGCCGACTGCAGACGGCTCTTGATGGAGTTCCTCCGCTGGGACCATTCGACTCGTTGCCTGGCGAATCTTGGCTGTGTCAGCCCACGTTCGACCAGACGCTTTGTCGGGAAGAGGCGCGTCTCGATAGCGGCCTTCAATCGCGGCTCGGACTCGTAGGTGAACGGCCACCCTCTCTGTTTCCAGGCCGCGACCGTCCGCGCGATTTCCCCGCGGAACTCGTTCTTGTTCATCTCCTTGACGCCTATCGGCCGCTCTATCTCACGCATATCTCGCTCATCTGCCGCGGCCGAGGCGTCCCGAGGGACCGCTGGAGAAGCGCCGTTCATGAAAGCTTCAACGTTGGCCAGATAGCTCTCGAGGAGCATGTTGGCCGACTCTTCGAAGGAGTCGGCGAAGGCTCTCTGTATCTCTTTTATTGCCAGCTCGTTGAACTCCTTTACCGTCTCGGCAACGATAGCGACGTACCTGGCATAGGTCTCTTGCTGTTCGAGACTGATATTCTCGCCCAAACCCCGCCAGAGGCTGTCGAGGGCGGCGAGCGGCGAAATGCAGGAGATGTCGGGAATACTCGCCACCGCGCCGATGCGGTTCATCACGTACCTGGGCGAGATCCCCGTCATGCCCTCGGTCGGGTGTTGACGCTGCATCTCGCGGATGTCCTGATCGGTGTACGGCGTCACCAGCTGGCCATCGTAGAGGTGGAGCTTGTCGAGTCGGCTCATGCCCTGCTTGCGCGGATCCTCGATCCGCGTCAGCGTCGCGAAGGTGCTCGCTACCGGAAGCATGAGAGGCGCGAGGTGCACGTCCTCGAGCTTGCTGTTCCTCATCATCTTCTGGTATATCTTGACCTCTTCCTGCACCCGAAGGTTGTAAGGCACCTGGACCGCGATGATCCTGTCCCTCAATGCCTCGGAGGTCACCTCTGCCACGAAGTTGTCGAAGTCTCCTTCATTCGAATGGCCGATGATGACCTCGTCGGCGTAGACAGACCCGAATCTCAGATTCTTGATGACCTGCCCCTGGGCGAGGTCGAGCAAGGCGTTGAGCATGTGCCGGTCGGCCTTGAACATCTCGACGAACTCCATGATCCCTCGGTTCGCGATGTTCAGCTCGCCGTCCAACCGAAACGCCTTTGCGGCGATCTCCCCACGGTCCTCCCCGTTCATCTCCGCCTCGTCTATGCTTCCAACCAACCGGGAGGCGTCGGTAGGATTGGCGTTCGTGGCGAGGTAGTGCCCGATGCCGATCGCCTCGTGCTCGTCCATCACGACCCGTTCCACGGGCATTTCGGCCGCCTTGCCTCCGTACTTGGACCGGAGCAGATGAAGGCATCGCGGGCACAGGTCCCCTTCGACGTAGATCCCGTACTGTTCTTGGAGCGCGCCCCTGACGTGATCGGGGACCAGGTGCAAGGGCTCTTCCTGCATCGGACAGCCGCGGATGGCGTATACCGCGCCCGCATCCGTGCGCGTGTAGCGTTCCACCGCGCGCTTTATGACGTCGACCACGGTCGACTTGCCGCTTGCCGGCGGGCCGAGAAGAAGAAGGATCCTCTTGCGTACCTCGAGCCGCTGGGCGCCGGCCGCGAAGTACTGGACTATGGTGTGCAGGTGCCGTTCGAGGCCGAAAATCTCCCCATCGAACAGCTCGTACACCGGATCGCGGTTAGGCGGAGAGTTGGTCCCCTCCGCCATTATGGCGTCATACACCAGAGCGTGGGAGAGCCGGGACAGGGAGGGGTTCCTGATGACCATCCTCAGATAGTCAGCGAAGGTCCCCTGCCAGTCGAACCGGGTAACTTCCCGTTCGCTCTCGGCCAGTATGGCTTCTATTGAAAGCTTGCTCGTCACTGCTGTTGAATCACGCTCCGCCCGTTGGCTATTCGCGAGTCGGCGTTCCAGGCCTATACTCCGGGCGGGCCCGAGATCATTGTGATCACGATGGCCTGGCCGATGAAGGCCACGACCGCCCCACCCAACAGCGCGAACCAGCCGGCCACGGCGCGGAGGCCCTGGAACCTGAACCCCAGCGTGAAGAACATCATGCCCGCCAGTACCGTCAGCACCAGGGTCGCACCGGACAAACTGAGCCACACGGACTCGTTGTACTGGTCGGCCAGGGAACCTATTCTAGGGTTGGCGTAGTAGATGAACGACATTGCCGTCGCTACGGCCAGGAAAGCACTGTAAAAACCGATTGCCCGTTCATCGAAGTCCCAGAGCCCGTGAGCCGCCACTGCTATGGCGTAGAGCCCCCAGGTTACGATCAAGGCCTTCATGACCGTAAGCTCGGCCAGGTTCTCTTCCGGACTCACGATCCCCGTGCCCGTTCCGTTCAGCAGAACCGGCTGAATAAAAACGGCTCCGAGGGCCAGTATCCCCAGCCCACCAACCAAGATCCCCATCGTTCTGCTTTCCGAGTACAGACCAAGTATGTACCAGGACTGAGAGAACAATGCCGCCCCTATCAGTAACAAAAACAATCCTTCCATGTGGCCCCCCTTGAGCGAAATGCTATTCTAGCTCGGTCGCGGAGCGCCTGCTGAAGGCCGCCCTCCGCACTGATCCGGCTTTTGACGAGACTCGTATTTAGATAATTTCACACATCGACTTGTGCTTGTCTAGGCTTTGTGACCACCCTCAATCGACCAATCTCGTCGGCAGCCACAGGAGAATTGAACAACAACGACTTGGGAGACTGAGCGGATTACCCGGCTGGCGAGAAGGGCGTGTAGCCGGTACCGGACCTACTTGAACAGAGCCCCGGGGCGCTCGACGGTCTGCTGAAATCGCCGCAGGAACCCCGCCGCCACCGCACCGTCGATGACCTGGTGGTCGACCGTCAGGCTAACGGTTGCCATTTCACGCACGACGACCTCTCCTCCACTCACGACCGGTTTCTCGATCGAGCGGCCCACTCCAAGGATCGCGCTCTGTCCGGAGTTCAAGATCGGCGTAAACCCGTCAACGGTCCCGAGCACGCTGATGGTGAAAGTGCCGCCTGCGACCTCGTCCGGCAATAGCGCCCCATCCCTGGCCTTCTCAGCGAGAGCGGTGGTCTCCTTCGCGATCTCGATGATGCTCTTCGTATCGACCTGCTTCAGTACCGGAACGATGAGCCCCTCCTTCAGCGCTACCGCGATCCCAATGTTGATCTCGTCGAACTGCATCACCTTGCCGTCGGCCAGCACGCTGTTGTGCTCCGGCTGACGCTTCAGGGTCTGGGCGCACGCTTTCGCAACAACATTCGCCAAGGTAACGGTGGCGTCGTTGGAACCGGAGGCCTCCCGTCTCAAACGTTGCGCCTCGGTAACGTCCACCTCCAGAAAGAAGCTCAGCTGCGCGGTGGCGGCGATACTCTGCCGCATATGGTCCGCGATCGTCTTTCGGATGCCTTCAAGCGGAAAGACCTGGGCGGGCTCGGGAAGTCTCGTCGCTGCGGGAGCCTCTGCCCCTTGTCCCTCGGCGAAGGCGCGGACGTCGTCCTCGACGACGCGACCGCCGGGCCCCGAGGGTGTTACCTCAGAGATGTCGACGCCGAGTTGCACCGCCACCTTCCGAGCGCCGGGCGTCGACCGCACGGCACCGCCGTCGCTGGGCCGTGGGCGACGAGCAGCTCGCTCTGGAGCAGCCGCCGGTGCGACCGGCGCGGGAGCGGCCTCCTCGGGCTGTGGGGCCTCTTCGCCCTCGGCCAGGAGGTAGCCCACTACTCCGTCCACCGGAACCAGGTCCCCGGCGGCGGCGACCTGGTGAAGGACGCCATCTTCGGTCGCCTCCAGGTCGTAGTTGATCTTCTCCGTCTCGATCTCGGCGATAACCTCGCCCGCCTGGACCACCTCTCCCGCGGGCTTCGTCCAGCGGGCGACAGTCCCTTCGGACATCACCATACCCAGCTTCGGCATTATGATCGGCACGGCCATCGCGCGATGTCTCCCTATTCCAGGACCGAGAGCGCTGCCTCGAACACCCGCTCCTTCGTGGGCAGATACAGGTTTTCAAGGGGCATGGTGTACGGTACGGGGGTGTGGGGCGCCGTAACCCGGCGCGGCGGCGCATCCAGGTAGTCGAAAGCGAGCTCGGCCACCAGCGCCGAGATGTCGCTGGCCACGCTGCAGCGCGGGTAGTCCTCGTCGACGATCACGATCTTCCGCGTCTTTTTCACCGACTCGATGATCGCCCCTTCATCCATTGGCGACAGCGACAGGAGGTCGATCACCTCCGCCGAGTGGCCCTCGCTCTCCAACATGACGGCCGCCTGATGGCAGAGCAGCGTCGTGTAGCCGCATCCGATCAGGGTTACGTCTTCGCCCTCTCGCGCGACGTGCGCCTTGCCAATCTCGATGGTGTACGGCTCCTCCGGCACGTGGCCACCGGTCACGACGCCTGGCCCGACGTCCGGCTTCTGGGTCCGCCCCATGAGCAGCTTATGGTTGAAGATCATCACAGGGTCGTCGTCGCGGATGGCTGCGGCGTGGAGGCCTTTGGCCGTGTACGCGTCCGAAGGGCAGACGGATTTTAGCCCCGGAAAGTGGACGAACACCGAGTAAAGTGTCTCGGAGTGCTGGGCAGCCGAGGCGGTTCCGGCCCCGATGCTCGTCATTATCGTGAGCGGAAGCTTGACCTTGCCGCCGAACATGTAGTGCATCTTGGCGGCGTTGTTGACGATCTGGTCGCCGCAAACGCCGAAGAAGCCCGAGAACATAAGGTCCACGATGGGCCGCATCCCCGCCGCGGCCGCGCCGACACCGGCCCCTATGAAGCCGGCCTCAGAGATCGGTGTGTCCCTGACCCGTTCCTTTCCGAACTGCGTGATGAGCCCCTTGGTCAGCCGAAACACCCCTCCCCAGGCGTCCTCGAAGTCATCCCTTCCGGCGCCCCCGGCGATATCCTCGCCCATGATGAAAACGCTCTCGTCGCGCTCCATCTCCTGCCTGAGGGCCTCATTTACGGCCTGTACGTAGGTGAGCGCCCTGATGGCCTGTGCTTGAGCCATGAAGTCCTCCGGAAAAGAGAATCGGCGTGTGTAAACTCAACGATAGGCCGGACGTTCCAGCCACCCGCGACTACCCTCGGGAGAAATGCCCCTCGGGGTATTCTATGTAGACGTCCGAATAGAGCTCTTCCCCGTCGGGAAACGGGCTCTCGTCGGCGAACTTCACGGCGCCGGCCACCGCCGCTACCGCCTGAGAATCCAGGGCATCTAGGTCGTCTACCGTGACGACCTCACCTTCGAGGATGTAGGCCCGGAGCCGGTCGATGCAGTCCCTGGCCCGGTAGTACGCTTCTTCCTCTTCGCTTCGGTAGAGTGACGTGTCGTCCCCGCCGAAATGGCCCATGTAACGGTACGTCTGGGCTTCAATGAGAGTAGGCCCGCCGCCGGCCCTTGCGCGGGAGACGGCTTCCGCGCCCAGCTCATACATGTCCAACGCCGACTGGCCGTCTGCGACTACGCCCGGCATGCCGTACCCAGCCGCCCGGTTCGCAATCGATCCGCCCGCAACTACGTACTCGACGGGCGTCGACTCGGCGTAGCGGTTGTTCTCGCACACGAACACGACCGGAAGCTGCCAGATGCCCGCCAGGTTCATCGCTTCGTGCAGGCTCCCCTGACTGGACGCTCCGTCCCCGAAGAACACGACGCTTGCGTTGTCCGTGCCCCGCATCTTCGCGCTGAGGGCCGCCCCCGTGGCTACCGGTATGTTCGAGCCCACAACCCCGTTGGCGCCGAGCATCCCCTTGGTGATGTCGGCGATATGCATCGTGCCGCCCTTGCCCTTGTTGGTGCCCGTCGTCTTGCCCAGGAGCTCGGCCATCATCTCGTTGATGTCGACCCCCCGGGCGATGCAGTGGTGGTGGCTGCGGTGGGTCCCCAGCACGTAGTCGCCTTCCTTCAGATGGGCGCAAATCCCCGTCGGCACCGCCTCCTGCCCCACCGAAGAGTGCATCCCCCGCAGCTTCCCGGCGTCCGCCTCCCTCCGGCACTGCTCCTCGAACCGCCGGATGGTGACCATCGTCTCGTACATCCAGAGCAAGTCCTTCTTGTCGATAGTCTCGGAAGTGGTTGTCACATTCACCCTCCGAAGGGCCCCGACCAGATACCGGGACCTTCTGTGCAGTTCGGCGATTATATCAACCCGCCATTGGGGCCGCCACCGGCACAACGAGTAGTCAGAGGGGACGCCGGCCTCAATGGCCCCAGGCGCCCTCCCAGGCAGAGTAGGGACGCCCTGCGGCGTCTCCACACCCGTTGTCTACCGCAGAGATCGCAGAGTCCGCGAAGCGATCAGAATGAAAAGGCCTCCACCTCTGCGTTTCCCAGCTGTTTCGCTGTGAGTTTGCCACGCTACGCGAGCGCGTCAGTCGAGCACCGCCGTCGCAGTTAGCTCCACGTTCAGGCCCGGCTCGGCCAGCGCGACCACCTGCACGTACGAGTTGGTGGGCCACTCGCCTTTGAAGATCTCGTCGTAGATCGCCTTCTGCTCGCCCTCGATCGGCCAGAACTGCCGCATGTCGGTCACGTATGTGGTGATCGCTACGATGTTGGACGGCTTACCGCCTTCCGCCTCGACGATGCGTACTATTCTGTCCAGGGTGACCCGTAGCTGGTCGATGACCGGCCCGCCGTCGGCGGGAGAGTTGCGGGCCGTGCACCCAGAAAGGTAAAGGGTGTTGCCAGCCCGCACCGCCCGGACGTACGTTGGCCCCGCAGGGTAGATGTTCTCATGGTTGTTCCGCGTTATCGCCATCTCTGGCCTCCTTGTCAGCTCCGTGCACGTTTGATTCGGGCGCATGCCATGCGCCCGAACGGTGCCTACCAGTTGACGTTGATTACCGCCACTCCGACCGTGCTGGAAGGGCCTGGGCAAGGCGCGGCCCCGGTCAGAACCTCCGAGCCACAGCGTCGTCCAAGAAAATCTTCTCTCCGTCAGCCACGAGCGCGCGTGCCTCTCTGATCGGGAGAAACCTCGACGAGATTTCGTAATCGTCCTCCACCTTCGCCTCAGGTGAGAGGCCCCTGAACGACGCGACGTACACTGGCCACAAGAAGTCAGGATATGGGTAAGGATAGTCCTTCGGCTTCGGTGTTGTATGCGTCAGGTGTACGAGGCCGATCTGGCCCCCCACCTCGATCTCGACGCCGGCTTCCTCGAAAATCTCGCGCTTCAAGGCCTCCTCGTGGTTCTCGCCCTCCTCGACCCGCCCGCCGGGTAGGATGTGGGTGCTATCGACGTTGCGCATGACCGGCACCGCGTCTTTCTTGAGGACCACCGCCCGCACAGACGATACCAGCTCCCACGGCGGAGGCTCCCCAGTAAGGTATCCGGTGATCTGAAGCCCGATCTCACCCCAGGTGCCACTGGCGTTGGACACCTGCTTCTGG
>Ga0310121_10001842_pt1 | contig 20979 bp, 20 predicted proteins | sample CB27_Tmax_986_MG_FD_203504 | JGI IMG/M metagenome (GOLD analysis project Ga0310121, IMG submission 203504) | Marine microbial communities from Western Arctic Ocean, Canada - CB27_Tmax_986 | ecosystem: Environmental > Aquatic > Marine > Oceanic | place: Canada: Western Arctic Ocean | collected...
GGTGACTGAGCGGATGCCAGACAAAGCAGCATTGATCGATGAACTGCTAAGAGACCATGACGTTCTCCGTGGTCTCGTCAGCGAGCTTTCAGCGGGATGCTCGAATGAATTGGACGTAAGGTTGCCCGCTCTCGGCCGCCTCATGAAGGCGCATATACGGAAGGAAGAGCGGGTACTGTTTCAGGCGGTCCAAAGTGATTTGGATCCTACGGAGATAGAGGCGATCGGGACCAGTCTCACGACTCACTTGACTGGTCAGAGGAATTGTTCGTTGATTGAGCAGCGGTGATCGAAGTCATTGCCCACCCAGCGGTTCGGAGTTGGTCGCCATGGGGTGGTTTGTTTTCCAGTCGGCAGCAAGTTGCTGAGCTTCAGCAATCTGAGTTGCGGTCATACCGGCGGCGATAGTGTCGCGGAAGCGTCGAGTCCGGGTCTGCATCATCCCCGCCAGTTGTTCACTGGCAAGGGTTAACCACATGTGGGCAGTGACGAAGTTTAGTGAGACTCCTCGCCCGGAACCATATGACAACCCCAGACTGGCTTGGGCTTCTGCGTCGCCTTGGGCAGCGGCGAGAAGAAACCATCGAATAGACTCGTGGTCGTCCCGTTCGACGCCACGACCCTCAGCGTATAGGACTCCGAGTCTGCACTGTGCTCCAGCGACACCTTGTTCTGCAGCAATGCGGTAGAGCCGGGTTGCTGCGACTTGTTCGGGGTCGCAGTCAGGTCCGACCTTACTTTTGGGCTTAATTGTTGAAACACTAAGGAGTTTCGCGGTTGCAGTTAGACGAGTGACAATCGATACGATGAATCTCTTGAGCAACGGTTTTCGGAAGTACCTCTCTGTCAGGTTGTCTCCGTCATGGTTTAATGCCATATGCGTGTAATACTAACGTTGGTCATCTTGGTTTTCACAACTGCGACTGAGATAACGCAGGAGTCGGAGTTTAGTCGAGACCGAATCGAAATTGCCGAGCAACTGGCGCAATACTCATATCGATGGGATTCGAAAAATGCTGAGGGTTTTTCAGAGTTGTTTACCGACGAGGCTGTAATGGAACGGTGGCGTGACAGTGTATTGGTCTCAGGTTCACGAATCGTTGGCCGACAGTCGATCTTCGAGTACGCGAAGACGTGATATGAGGGGCGACTCGCGGACCGACAGACCCGACACCACATGTCGAGTCTGATCTTTCTCGAACTGTCATATGAGCGAGCATTGACCGAGAATATGGCGCTGATCACGCATCAAATCGCCGAAAGGGGCACCCCGTTTATCAGTGCGTCCGGTATCTATCGGAACACGTAGCGAAAGACGGGACACGACTGGCGTATAGTGAAACGGATTCTCTTAAGTGACCGCGTGGTTGCCCGTTAGACGGCAACGATAGACGACGAGAGCGGCTTAACGGTGAGTTCGTTTAGAGGATTCAATCGTCTCTGAGTATTTAATATGGTCTAACTTTAATTTGCAGAAGCAGAGATAATTTTGGGAGATGGAGGTATCAATGAAGAGAATGTTCATATTTGTACTTAGTGTTTTCGCGATTGCACCGAATGCCTATGCTCAATCGGACGCGGAACTAATTGAACAGGCCCTAGCTGCGGCCCCGCGCCGTGCGAGTGACAATGCTTCGGTTGTCAAGTGGAGTGCCGACCATACCTACAACACGATCAAGGAAGGCACAAACCAGGTTGTGTGCTACAGCCGGGCGGATCAACGGGATCGTCCACCGTTTGCCGTGCAATGCACAAGTCTGGCCAATCTAGACAGAGTTTCCCAGAATCGGAAATTTCGTGCCGAGAGCAGTGATGCCGAAGGCGAGCGAGGGCTTGTCGCCTCGGCTGCTGCAGATGGTAGCCGTGTGGAGGTGGAATTTGGTTCGTGGTTTCGGTCGATGAACGGTGAGAATCGTGAGAGTGCAGGGGTGCACACCACGATTGCGATGCCTGGATCGACGATGGCGTCCACTGGTTTCCCGGAGAGTCGAGACCAAGGTGGCGCATATATTATGGCGGCGGGGACCACTGAGGCTCATTTAATGGTGCCGTAACAGTGGCGCGAGCCGGAAAGCGCCTGCTCAATGCTGCAGTGACATCCAGTGACTGAGAGAACTGCAAGGTCGGCAGTTAAAGACGTTAGTGTGTCAGTTGTCCGAAGGGCGATGAGCATCGTGCATTGAGATGATCGAGTGACTATTCTCTGGTAGGTATAGAGGGAAGGTAGATGACGAAGGTTAAGGTGCGACCTTATCGGCTGAAGATTCTAACGTGTGGGTTGTCGGCTGCCATACTGCTCTTGGCGGCTACCTTGACCTCGGCACAGAGCCTGCCTGGAACTGAGAATGGTGAGTGGCGGTATCTCGGTGGAGACGCCGGGCATACGCGTTCCTCGCCCCTGGACCAAGTCAACCGCACCAATTTCGAAGACCTCGAGGTGAAGTGGGTGTGGCGGAGCGACAATTTCGGCCCCAACCTCGACTACTTCTCGAGGTCGACCCCGATCTACGTCGACGGCATGCTCTACACGGTGGCCACTCCGCGGCGGCAGGTGGTGGCGATCGATCCGGAGACCGGCGAGACGCTCTGGGCCTTCCGCGAGCCCGAGACCGTGAGACATCTTCGTTCCCCTCGACAGGCCTACGGCAAGGGGGTCGCTTACGGCGAGGTCGACGGTCGCGGTGTGATTTATGTGACGTCCCCTGCCTTCTTCCTGTGGGCGCTCGACGCGAAGACAGGCTTACCCCTAGAAAACTGGGGAACGTCGGTGCCGCTTGATGGCTTTTCTGACACCGGTGTCAACGACCTGATCCCGCCTCTCGTTTCGGACTGGGGGCGGTGGCAAGACCGCGCCGGGGGCTATGACCCCGGATACGGGATCCCGAGAGAGCTTGGTATGGTTACGGCCTCGGCGCCGCCGATCGTTGTGAACGGCGTGGTCGTCGTGCTCGTGGGGCACCAGCCTAGTTACGGCCAGACACGGATCGAGAACGTCCCTGGCGATATTATGGGATTCGATGCGGCGACTGGGGAGTTTCTCTGGAAGTTCCACGTCATCCCGCGGCCGGGAGAGTTCGGTCACGACACGTGGCACAACGACGCCTGGCAGTGGTCGGGCGACATGTCGTCATGGGCGCCAGCCTCTGCCGACCCCGAGCTGGGCCTTGTGTACATCGTCACGAACGCCTCGACCGTTCAGTTCTACGCTGGACATCGGCCGGGCGACAATCTCTTCGGCGGCAGCGTGCTCGCGTTGGACGTTCGGACGGGCGAGCGGAAGTGGCACTTCCAGATCCACCGGAGTGACCAGTGGAACTACGATCTTCCAACCCCGCCCATGCTGATGGATCTAACAGTGGACGGGCAGCGGATTCCCGCGCTGATCCAGAACACGAAGCAGGGCTTGATCTTCGCATTCAATCGGGAGACCGGAGAGCCGATCTGGCCGATTGAAGATCGTCAGGTCCTACAGACGGAGGTCCCCGGTAACTACACCTCACCCACACAGCCTTACCAAACTGAACTCCAAACAGTGGATCCCATCGTCATAGAAGGGCTGACAGAGGAATTCGTTATCGACTACACGCCGGACCTTAAACAGCGAGCGCTGGAGATCCTGAGTCAATACCGGATCGGGGGGCTTTACGTCCCGGCACTTCCTGAGAATCATGACAACGACTTCTACAATAACGTGGGTTGCCAGGGGGGTGGAAACGTTATCTCACATCCTCCGGTTGCGGACCCCACCACAGGAGTCATGTATGTCTCGCATCACCGTCGCTGCAGCGCCCCATCGTTCTTGGCGCCGACCGGCGGTGTGGACGAGGACGACCCGAGCTACGCAACGCCTGGTGCAGGCGGAGCGACGCCCAATTCGACTCCGACTACTGGTAGTACCGTGGCAGCGTGGTTGCGAGGCGGTTTCCGACAGCCGACAGAGTCCCAAGCTCCTTTGGTTTCTGTCACAGGGTTGCCCACGATCGATGGCTTGCGGCTTTGGAAGCCAATGGACAACCAGCTCTCTGCTTTCCAGATGAATACCGGCGATCGGGCTTGGTCGTTACCTGTGGGTGAAACACCAGAGGTTGTCACAAATAACCCATTATTGAGGGGCATGGAGATACCGAATACTGGAGGTGTCGGTTTCTCGATCCAGATGGTAACGGGAGATCTTCTGGTCCAGACCAGGGCGCTCAGTGAAGGCGGTCAACAGATCGTTCCCGACGCCCCGTTGGAGCTTCATGCGCGTGACAAGATGACTGGGGAAATCTTGGGAAGCGTTGAGCTTCCGGCTCCCGGTCAGTACGGCATGATGACCTACATGCACGAAGGTAAGCAGTACATCGTAGTGCAGGTCGGGAGCGTCCAGACTGACTTTCCGGCCTCGTTGGTGGCGTTGGCGCTACCCTGAGGCGGTTCAAAGGAAGTTCAAGAAGGTCACGTTTCCATGTGAGCCACGCGTACGTCGGAAGCTTACGCCACGGAATTTGAGACCAGAACACGAATGATGCCGTCGTGTTTATTGAGAAGGAATATCTGTCCGTCCGATCCGGCCCCGAAGCGCAGGTCGGCGCGTTCGGTCGGGGGCTTGCCCTGTTGGATATTCTTTTTTCGAATAATCTAAAGAAACGTCTTTAAGTCGCCTTGGTCGTTGAGCATGATCCGGTAAATGGATTCTTGGCCGCCACTGGGGAGTTTATCGGCTTCGATGTAAAAAATATTACAGCTGAATAATTCGCCGAACAGCATCAGGTTTTCCAATGGTTTAATCAAACCGAGGCGGTATACGAGCCCACCGGTGATGGTAGAACGCGGTTGGAGCACTGGGTCGAGTTGGCCATATTCGAGAATGGGAAACGTGACCGTGGTATCGCCACACTGTTCGACGAGGCTGACCTCCTCCCGACTGATATATCGAAAGCTTCCCTCTCAGTCGTTCCAGTCGAGGTTGGCGCAAGGGCAACGAGACTGAGTTCTTTAACCATATTCTATCCGGTGTCGCCGACGAAGAGATTTTCGTTTTGGAGGTCCCAGTCGAAACGGTGAGGGTTGCGAAGGCCGTAGGCGTAGATTCCACCGAGGGTAGACGGGGCTCCGTAGGAGGCGAGTAGTCTATTTGCAGTGTCAGTCCACGTGTACAGTTTGCCGAAACCGAGGGCACCAGGTTGCGTGAACTGTGGATGAAAGGTAAAGCTTTGGACGCCTAGCCTCCGATATTTTGGAGGGAGGCAAACTTGGCAAAGCCGACGTCAATGAGGTCGTCGCTTGAGTTGATAAGCAGTGGCAGGGAGTGGTTCGGTGTCTGCGCGAAGACACCGAACACAGTTAATACACTGAGTCCAGTCACTATCTCAATTCGGTGCCATCGACGTATGTTGTCGTCTCTTAGTTGGCGTCCATCAGGAGGTCCCAGTGACCCGCGGCTCGTGTGAGTATGGGAGGCAGGTCGGCTTCCAAAAGGTACCGTTCCTTGACGAGTCGGCGACCTGCATCTTCTATTTGCGTGAGAAAGTCCTGACGTGAGGCATATCGTTCTTCAATGGCCGGTCGAGGATCTTGCCGGACCTCTCGTTGTGTCCGTGTTGAGCTGAATGGAATGTAGGATCCAGCAAGTGGAACAAGAGTGTCGGGGTCTCCGTGGTCGGGGTTAAAATAATTCCAACCCGTATAAGTGGCAAGTGGAACCGATACCTCCGGATGGCGAATCCCAGATGTCTCGTTGCCGTCGTCGTCAACTTGGGGAACGAACATTGGCAACGATACCCCCGTGTCGTCTTTGCCATTGAGCCAGTGGTTTTTAACACGCGTACCCGCGGTACGGTCATGAGGCAACCGTGCGTTTGGCAGCGTTGGGAAGTTCACCTCTGCAGGTGTAACGAGGTTGCCTTGAGCGAAACTCGGGTACTGGCTGGTCGGAGGCTCAACGCGGTCGACGACCCAGTCCGTCAGTGCTAACAAGAGGGCCCGCATATTCCACCAGTAATCAGTGGGGTTCCGAATTTCATGGCCATTTCCAGTAGTCGACGGAGGAAAGGGACCGGGGCCATGTTGGGTCCCGGCAAAGAAATAGGACCGGATATTGTCTGGGAGCGTTAGGTCCTCGGTTCCGTCAGGGGTCGTGTGAATCAGTGCGGCGACTCGTCCACCACCCCAGTATTCCACTCCTGAATTGGTGTAGAAAATAAGAGGTTGATTTACACGACTGCGATCATTACCAAGCGTTCCATCTCGGACGCCCGTCACTGGGTCACTCAGGGCCGCGTCGGCGAACGGAAATGAGGTCGCATCAAACATGCCTAACGATATTGGACTGTCGCCCGGTCGGTTGAGATTAATTCGAGAGGCACCAGCGATGTGCGGGATCATGCCATCGAACACCTGTCGGCCAGATTTATCTGTATTGAATCCGAGATAGAGGAATGTTCGCAGAAAACGGCCACTCTGAGACGAGCCAAAAGACAACACATGGTCCGCGGTCACGACGGCCTGAGGTTCGTATTTAATCCACGATGCGGTATCGCGGACGGCAGCAAAGCCAAGGCCGCCAACGGGAAAGCCGTCAACTGATGGAACCTCGATACGGATTGCTCCTTGGGTGGCTTCGACGTCGAACTCCCAGCCAATCCAAATGATCGTGTATCCCTGGCTCATCAGGAAGCCATCGCCGTAGGGTCCGGTGCCACCCCGGTTGAAGGCCAGTGCGGTCCGGCGCCCACGGTTAGAGATATCGACCAGGGCGACGCCGTTGCCGTCTTGTGGATTGGCCGGCGAGAGGATTACGAGGTCAGCTGTCGCTTCGACCAACCCCTGGTTGTTTCGTGGCGCGCGGTCGAGGTTGGTAATGACTTGATTGAGCGACTCAGTCGGGTCGATCGCGAAAGTGATCTTTCCAATGATTTCTTCGTAAGCACCCGTGTCTCCAAATTGGCGTCCGTCTTCGAGCAAAGTGCGCTCAAGGATTTGAACCGACGAAACATCTGCGCTCACTGTTGGAGCGAGGACAACCGAGACAAGCAGGGCAGTGCACAGCGATCGTATTCTTAAGAACATGTGCCTAACATATCCTCGTTTTGGGTTAACTGTCGACCGATTCGCGGAGAGCCTTATAAAAAGTGGTTTCTCTGGCTGAAAGGCAAGTGTCGTCAGTCAACTAGTGACGATGGCAAAAACATCGATTTGGAGCGTGGGGGTGCGGAGATACGCGAGTGAGGGATGTGTTGTGGAAGTGTGTTACACAGAAAATCCAACCTTACGGACTACGTGCTCTAGTGCACTACGGTCTAAGTCCACGCCATAAACTTGGGTTTTACCTGTGTCGAGCACGACGTCTACCTTTTTAACACCAGAGACGGATTGCAATCCTGACGTCAGCGACTTCACACAACCGCCGCAGGTTAAACCGGACACCGTCATCTCGACTGTTTCTTGGCCCTCGTTTGAACCGGCTGTACGGAATACTTGGCGAATGTCTTCTAGTGCGAACCAGCCAAGCAAGCCGATTAAGATGATCGCGCTTCCAATTGCGAACAGCGAGTCGTGAGCATGCTCCACGGCTATTTGGTTGGCTTCTAGCCCCCAGAACCTGTCAAAGGCCATGCCGAATCCGATACTGCCTACAAAGACAGTCAATAAATAGACCGTCATCACTCGCGTGCCAAACACCCGGTAGACGGCCCCTATGGTTGCGACATTTGTTGCTGGGCCAGCCATGAGAAAGACAAGGGCAGCTCCTTCAGGAAAACCAGAAGCCACTAGTGATGCGGCGACAGGCACTGAGGCTGTCGCGCATACGTAGAGAGGCATTGAGATCCCAACCATTATGAGAAGCGTCCAGAAGCCACCGTTTGCGAATGTAGCAAACTGGTCCTGAGGTATCCATGTCGTGACAACGGCGGATACGAGCATGCCGATAACCAACCACCGCCAGATGGGATAAATTAACTCGTTCAGTCCATAGCGGAAAGCTTCTCGCCAGTCAGCGGAACCTGCGGCATTATCTGAACCAGCTAGTTCGGTCGAGTTTGGTTCAGTGCTCAAGTTTGAACGTTCTACGAGGAGGCCTCCAATTAAACCGGTAATGAGGGCTGCGAACACCTTAAACAATGCAAAGGGCCAACCTAGCATTGACGATGTCACCAGAATAGAGTCCACACCTGTCTGAGGCGTTGAAATTAAGAAGCCGACAGCAGCCCCGTCACTGCTGCCCTCTTTCTTTAATGACATTGCGGCAGGAATTACTCCGCAGGAACAGAGGGGCAGCGGTACGCCGAACGCCACTGCACGCGTCACTTCACCCATTCCGCCACCACCGAGGCGGCGACTCACGAAATTCTTCGGGAGAAATATGTGGAGCAAACTTGCCATCGCTGTACCAGCGAATAGCCACGGGGCCAACTCCAACATCAGATCCCACAGATTGCTCGCGAAGGTCATCAGGCTTACTTTATCCCCCAGATACGGCAGCGACACAAGTCAAGAACAGATTCCGTACGGCGTATCCCTAGTCTAAACAAAAAGGACGATCAGTGCTGTTTGTACAGTCAGGGGGATCGGATGGGCGCAGTGCCAAGGTCAGTGGTTGTCTTTCTGTGTCGCAAGTGACAGTTGCTTCGACGAAGGTCAGTCAAGATTAACTAGTTCAAAGAGAGCTGCGCTACGGCATTACACTGTTTTCGGACTCACACTGAAGGGCACCGCATGCATGCTTTGGGAGCATTCGAACTTTTTGGACTGGGTCAAAGGGAGTAGTCTACTCATATTTAATTCTTGGTAGTGCCTAGGGTGAGACGCCTGAGAAGTAGGTCAATTGTAGGAGGCATTGAAATGCGACACGTTAGAACGGTGGGACTTCTAATACCATTGTTCGCCCTGATGTGGTCGGTGGTAGCAGCAGAACCTGTGACGGTTCTCTATGACGATCAGGTAATTAACGTAGCCGAGACCTTGGCCGATCCCAATGATTTGTGGGTATTACCAGAGGATCTTCCTCGGATTAACGGGTTTGCATTGAAGCCGGAAGGAGCCTGTTTTGGTGCCCTCTGTGTTCCTGTTTTACAGGACAGAGACAGCGAGTTGTTCGTGACTCGGTCAGGGCAAGGGTGGTTTAACGTGACCGAACTTGCCCGAAAACTGGAACAGGCATTTATCTTTGATGCGGATCACGATATCTGGAGTTTTGGGCAGATTCCACTCACGCGGCGAGAATTTCTGCGCTTGGGAATGGCACCGGAGTTTGAATTGCCAAACCGAGAAGGGGACATGGTTCGACTGTCAGATTTTCGTGGCAAGAAGGTGCTTCTACTTACGTGGGCTTCGTGGTGAGGGTGCCGTTATGACCTGCCCGGGTGGCAGGACGTTTACGAGGAACTTCGGGATGAGAATTTCGAGATCATTGTTGTTGCACAAGATGCCTTAGGAGAGACAGCTACGGCTGAGTGGCACGATCAGGAAGCATTGAGCTATACCACCCTGATTGATGTGACCCATCGTGTGAGTTCCCTGTACAACCTGGTCAACGTTCCTTCCGGTGTCTGGGTGGACGAAGAAGGCAGAATTCGTCGTATCAATGAGAATACTTACTCTCAGACAATTTCTTTGAGGCCGGGTTCTCCAGGTTTCGGGACGGACGATTATCGACCTGCTGTCTTTGATTGGGTTAGGAATGGTGATAACAGTGAGTACGTGTGGTCGCGTGACCGGGTTGTTTCAAAGATTCGCCAGCGGACTTCAGACGAAACTCTAGGAGAGCCGACGTTTAAGCTTGGGGTGTATTTTTACAATCGTGGTGATGAGGCGCTGGGTCGAAACTATTGGGAAGAGGCACAACGTCTGTCGCCGGATAGCTGGAACTTTCACCGTCAGGACTGGAATCTAACGGAAGGGCTGGCCGGCCCAAAATATCGAGAAAAACGTTCGTCCCTAGGAGATAAGCCTTACCATCCGTCGTTAGACCTTCCGGAACGGCCGTAGATTTAAGGGTTGGCGGCTAGTAGAAAATTCTCGAGATATTAGAATGCGAACGATGAGACAAAACGTAGACCTGCTCTTTGTGGCGATGGTGGTAATGGCATTGAGTTCTGCGGTGATTGCCCAAGAACGGCAAGCGATAGACATCGCAGGGTTGGGCCCCAAAGTTGGGGACCAGGTGCCCGACTTTAGTCTTCCTGACCAGTTTGGTGAAATACAGACCCTCGAGTCGATTATGGGTGAGCAGGGTGCGATGATTGTGTTTCACCGGTCGGCAAACTGGTGACCGTACTGCAAAGCGCAACTCGTGGAGTTGCAAGAGCGGCATGAGGAACTTCGGCAGCAGGGTGTGGGCGTCGTAGCTATTAGCTATGACAGCGAGGAAGTTCTGGCGGCCTTTGCTGAGAGAAAATCGATTACCACGTTGCCTCTTCTGTCGGACGACGATTCGAGTGTGATTCGAAGATTTGGCATCTACAATACCGTCGCCGAAGAAGGTGTTGGCCCAAACGCTGACAATGCTGACGTCAAGGCAGATGTCGAGAAGTATGTGTCGGTTTTCGGCGCCAGTCAGACCATTGTTGGGACACCCTATCCAGGAACATTCATCGTCGATCGTCAGGGACGGGTCACGGCTCGCTTTTTTGAAGAGTTTTATCGAGAACGGAATACGGCTGCCAACATCATGTTAAAGCTTGGCAGTCCAGTGTCACCAATTTCTGGTATGCGCGGAGACACTCCGTATCTTTCAATTGGTGCTTATCAGAGCAATTCAACAATCACCGTGGGTAGTCGTTTTCATCTGGGTATTGAGATTGAACTCAAAACGGACATTCACGTATATGCACCGGGTGCTCAGGAACTCGGGTATCGGGTGATTGAATTGAGTCTAGAGGTGCCTGATTTCATTCAGACTCTGCCAGTTGTGTACCCATCGTCTGAGATTTATCATTTCGAACCACTCGATGAACACGTCCCCGTTTATTTGAAGCCCTTTAATCTTGTGCAAGAGATGGTTGTCGCCGGTTCGCCGGCCGCAAGTGAGACCTTGGAAAGTCTGGATGTTGTGACTCTGGCTGGGCGTTTAGACTATCAAGCGTGCGACGACGAAGTGTGTTTCAGTCCAGTGTCGATTCCGCTGACGTGGACGCTGGCTGTGGACCCACTTGACAGGCAGCGAGTGGAATCTCCCGAGTAGTAGACACGACCGCGATCCTAAATATAGGCGATGGATTGTTTCATAGAGAGCAAGTGACCAGTCCCGCGTCTGCCTTGGGTTATCAGAATGTCTGGCGGTCTACACCACGAACTCTTTAGCCAGATTGGTTTCAGTACACCATAATTAGGTTGTGTCTGGACGTCTAAGCCTCGCCTTTCTTGGATGCGGATTTATCACAAGCGTCCATAGCCGCCACCTGCGGCGCTGTCGTGACGTGATTATTCCGAGTTACGCCAGTCGCGACGAGCTGAAGGCGAAATCATTCACTGCTCGTTACGGTGGCCGTCAGAGTTACCACGGCTATCAAGCGGCTCTCGCTGATCCGGCGATCGATGCTGTCGTCATTGCTGTACCGCCCAAGTTTCATCTTAATCTCACTTTAGAGGCATTGAACGCGGGGAAACACGTGCTGGTCGAGAAACCCGCATTTGTGACATCCCGAGACTACGAAACGGTTCAGGCTGCTCGTGATCGCGCGAATCGGGTCGTGCTTGTTGGTGAGAATGATCACTACAAGCCACTTGCCGTCTGTCTGCGGCGTCTATTGCGCGAGGACACCATTGGGGAGATGGTTTTTGCCAATTTCACGACCCTGGTGAAGCGTCTTAAGACGGTCAACGATTGGCGAAATAATCCAGTAATGGCCGGGGGCGATGCATTTTTTGAGGAAGGCATACACTGGCTTCACTTAGCCAACAGCCTTGGTCCCAACATTACGTCTGCACGTGGATATCGACCGAAGCTGTCTCAGGCTGGTCAGGATGTGAGACCAAAAAGCATGATGATTAGTTTTCGCTACGACAACAACGCGGTTGGTGCACTATTCTATTCGCGCGAAATACCATCCCTGTTTCGGGGACTGCGACTCTCAAAACTGTTTGGCCGCGACGGCATCATCAGTTTCGAATCCAATGGAGCCTTTGTGTTGGTGCGGGGCCGTGGTTTGCCAGAGCTCTATTTTCCTGGGTTTCGCGACATTCGAGGGTATCAGTCTATGTATCGTGATTTTGCGGCGGCGATACGTAATGAGTGTGAACCCGAGATGAATCTTGAAAGAGCTCTCCTGGACCAGCGCCTGATCGAACAGATTTACAGCTCCGATGAAGCCATCGATGAATAGGAATTACGATGTCATCATAGTTGGCAGTGGCGCGGGTGGCGGCACTCTCGCACACGCATTGACCTCTTCCGGCGCGCGGATCCTCATCCTCGAACGGGGCGATTTTATACCTCGCGAACCTGAAAATTGGGATCCGGAAGCAGTGTGGAAGCGTCTGCGTTATAGAACCAACGAACGATGGTTGGATTGGCAGGGGCGAGAATTCTTACCATATACCCACTATTGCGTTGGTGGGAATACCAAGTTCTGGGGCAGCGTTCTCTATCGATTTCGGAAAGAGGATTTTGCGGCTCGCGAGCATCTCGACGGTGTGTCGCCGGCGTGGCCGATTGATTACGATACGCTTGAACCCTATTACGACAGAGCCGAGCGTCTTTACGAAGTGCATGGTGATAGTGGAGACGATCCGACGGAACCTCCTCGTAGTTCGTTTCCCTTCCCCTCAATACCTCATTCCGACGAAATCGCCAATGCGATCGTGCAATTGCGGGAACAAGGGCTGCATCCATCGGCTCTGCCGCTGGGGCTACGACGGCCAGGTGAGCAAGATGGTTGTATTTTGTGCGACACCTGTAATTCGTTTCCTTGTCAACGCCATGCCAAGAGTGAAGCTGAGAGTTGCTGCGTGGGTCCCGCGTTAAAGGAAGACAATGTCACGCTTTGGACCAACGCGTTTGCCGAACGGTTGATCACGGGGGCTGATGGTCGGAAATGTGAAGCGGTGGAGGTGCGAGTCAACGACGAGGTGATTCGGGTGACGGCGCCGCTGGTCATAGTTTCGTGTGGGGCAGTGAATTCGGCCGCTCTGTTGCTGCGTTCGGCTAACGGCAGACATCCGAATGGGTTGGCAAATTCATCGGGGTTGGTGGGCACGCGGTACATGGCTCATCTCGCAACGATGATGCAAGGTTTCCATCCGTTCAGAAAGAACCACTCAGTCTTTCAAAAGACGGTGGCCATTAATGATTTCTATCTGCGTGGCCCGGACACAGACTACCCGTTGGGGCAAATTCAGTCACAGGGGCGGACGCACGGTGTGATGGCACAGACTGTCGTGCCATGGATTCCGTTGTGGGCGTACAAGGCATGGGTGGCTCGCGGGGTTGATTGGTTGGCTCTGACGGAAGACCTGCCGCGGTCTGACAATCGCGTTACCGTTGAACAGAATGGACAACTTCGTCTTCACTATCGCCCGAATAATCTTGGAGCACACGTTCGACTGGTAACGGAGATGCGGCGCATCCTCCGGCGTCTGGGGTTCTGGAAAGTCATGGTTCATTCGCATAAGCACCGGAATACGACCCATCAATGCGGAACGTTGTGCTTTGGCACTGATCCTAGGGAATCCGTACTCGATCCGTATTGTCGAGCCCACGATGTGGAGAACTTGTTTGTCGTCGATGCGTCGTTTTTTCCTTCCGCGGCTGCAGTGAATCCAGGATTAACCATTGCCGCCCAAGCGTTGCGAGTAGCGGACCACATAATTGAGAACGATCTAAAGGAGTGCTAGGTGAGAGTGCGATCTTTTAGTCATGTTGGTATCACGGTGTCTGATTTTAATGCGGCGGTAAAGTTTTACTGGGAGATCTTCAAGTGTCCATTAGTCGGCGTGTCCGATACGCCCGTCGGTCGAGTGCGGGAATTCTTTGGCGTCGACGATGACGCACCGACGTGCAAGATTGGATGGATTCGAGTGCCCGGGGGCTCTGTGCTTGAGGTTTTTGAGTTTCAACCACATGAGAGCGCCGTGAAACTTCCTTGGAATCGGATTGGGTTGACCCATATTTGTTTTAACGTACGAGGCATACAGCGATGGTACGACTACCTCGCAAGGAAGGGCGTAGAGTGCGTAAGTAAACCTGAGAGGTCGCCGCGGGGGCACACGTTCTTTTTTGTCAAGGATCCCGACGGAAATCTAATCGAGATTACTGACCTTGGGCATATGTATTACGTGCTGGGTTGGCTTGGCGCATTGGGCGGATTCTTATTCAGGCGTGGAATGTATAGACATTATTATGAGTGAAGGTCCGGTTAGGCAGGGCCTTTGTGATCTCGCTGGGATTGTGCTCGTCTGGTTTATTTTTGGCGCCGTGTCATGGTCTTCGAAGTTCTTCCTCTGATCGGTAGTAAAGAAAGATTGATGCTGTTGCAACGGCGCACAGTATGTGCCAGATGGCATGTCCCTGAAGCAACGAGGTGGGCTGACAAAGAGGTTCGCCTGTGTGCGATAGTCGCCAGATTGTGAGACCCAGGAGGAAGATGCCTGTGGCGAGACCTAACCAGCGGAGGTCACCGTTTCTGGGATGGCGCTTAAAGCGAAGCGCTGTTTCTATGATCACAATGACCGGCACCAACCACGTATAGAGGGTGCTACCAGAAAAACGTAGAGTGCCAGTGAGTAAGAAGAATCCAAGTCCTCCTCCGAGTGCAAGGTAGCACCAAAAGCAGACTCGTGTCCTTGCACCAACGAGACGGGCTAATGAATAGGCAACTGGAAATACGATGTAGAGAAGCATGGACAGAACATCAAGCGTGCCTCCCCATGTGGTCCCCGTGGCGTGCATTGCCATGCTACCCGGACCGAGCAGCACTACCAGGGTCGCATACAGAACGCCGAGATTGAGTGATGAGCCAATGAGATTTCGATAATGGACGTGACTGATGATGTCACGACGGATGATGACCGTAATCCACAGTCCGGCCACAACAAATCCAAGATTGGACCATGTGTTGGCAGGTTGTTTGATGATTCCGTCTCGAAAGGCTTCGCAAAAGCCAGATCCGGCGGCCGCAAACGTACCAGGCCAGCCAATGAGACCTAGAGAGAACAGACTGGAGAGCGTTAAAAAAGCTGTAGCCCATGGAATCCAGAGAGGCCACGGTGTTTTAAGTGATGTGCCGGAGTCGCTCTGATTCAATATGTTTCTCTCTTCTGGAAAAAGTGATTACGACAACGGAATATCTCAAACTTCACACTGGTCGGTGGTATGAGTCGAGGTTGCTGCATGACTCGTCACGGACGACCCGATAGCTGAATGCCACAGAAAATAGCGGACCGGTTGTTAAGCGCGATGTCGTTCATCGTGTTGTCAGTCTGTATGGCGTGCGATGGCGGCCAGTTGACACCTGTTGGTCCAACCGAATCCGCGATAGGAGACGACAGGTTAATTGATCAGGTGAGACTCCAATGGTCCCCGTATCTTGGTGTTCATGTCACCGCTGAAGCCTTGGACACCTACCGAGACGCCCTCTCAACGTTGCGGAGCAAGGGACAGTTGAGAGGGGTACGGGTTGAACTGAATCCGAATCTGTCACCCAATGACCAGGCTATCAGAACCATCCGTAGTACTGGCGTCGAGCTCTTAGCGCTCATGAGTAACGAGTATTTGTTTGTGGACAATATTGAGCGGGAGTTCGACGAAGTGTTTGCTGACTATCCTGAGATTCGTTACTTTCAAATTGGTAACGAGGTTACAACCATTCTACCCGTCGATGGCCCAACAATCGATATCGCGGGCTATATGGCGATATTTCGACGGGTCTATGATCACGTTCAAGATAGACATAAAGGACGTGTCGTTCTGTTAACGCAATCTCCACTAGGTTCCGGGTCTCGGGGCGCCAGGGAATTACAGGCGATGGTGGACCACGGGTTATTGGAGTTGGATCCGAACCAAGTTGTTATTGGAATCAATAGTTACGATCTGGACAGCGCGGCTCAATATTTGGGTCTGCTCGGCGGCGCGCTGCGAAAATACCGGGTATGGGTGACGGAGTCAGGCATACGTGACCCCAAGCTTCACATTTCGTGGGTGCAGGAGAATTATCCTCGTCTGCGAAACCTTCTCCGGGCGGAACGAATCTACTGGTACACCCTGTGGGGCGGAGATGTCGGCTCCGATACTGAGTTCGGTCTTATAAAGCAACCGGGAAACTATCCGAACTATTGGCGGAGTCCTCTGTTTAGTGTGTTGACGGCGGAACGGTAGATGACGGTATGACTTGTAGCCGGGGTCTTGCGTTGGTGTTTGTCGTAGTGCTTATGATGTCGATGAATCTAGCTGCCCAAGAGGTCTCAACGCTCACTTCGTCCGATCGCAAGGCGGGAACGTATTTGAAGGTGGGACTCGCACAATGGCAGGGCAATATCTTCAGCAAGAACAGTCTGACCAATTGGGATATCGATCTGTTTGGGACCAATTTTGAGTTGCGCAGCGTGAAGCTCTCGGTTGAGAGTTATTTTCGAGAACCTCTCGTGCAGCTGTCAGGGTTGTCGGTCGGCTATCGCAAGGACAACTTGCACCGGTCTGAATCCGGGCACATGATGAGTCTCGGATTCTTTCGAGACATTGATGTCAAGGTGTTCGCGGTGAAGACTAGTGCTGGTGTGGAGTGGGGCATGCCTTCCTTTAGTTTTGACCAAACGGAGCTACGTTCTGGTAGTGAGGGAATCGTTCGATACCGCCATGCTTACATCTACAGGAATACCGATGTTCCGTTCGTCGGGACTAACACCGATGGGGTGGTCTATCCCTTCATTGAAGTGAGCGTGCTTCAGCGCCCTTGGGGACTCTTATTTGAGATGGGTATGCGCGTCGGATTTCCTCGATTCAACCTTGATGATTATGAGGTCAGTCCGCTCGATACCGTGGGCTACGCACTGAATCAAAAAAGGGTCATGGTTCCTTATATGTTTGCGGAGTTTGGGGTTAGAATATTTTGAGACTTGGCCCTTTTTGATTCGCGTGTAAAGAGAGGTTGAGGAGTTGAGGTCGGATCATTAACGGCACGACTGATGGGTAGTTTGAACGGTTGACTGGTCAACGTCTGATGTGTTCCCGCAAGGCGTATTTGATAGGCCTATAATTTGCGTTTAGGGAATCGACGATTGTGGGATGACGTTCAAGGCCGAACTAGAACTGGTGACATGACGATGCGAACGAGACGATTCGAGAGACGTTTGCTCCGAGAAATGAGCCTCGTGATGCTCAGCGTACTGTGCCCGTGGATTGCGTCAGGACAAGATCAGCTTCCTGACGTTACGATTGTTGCAACCGGTGGAACGATTGCTGGTAAAGCTGACACTAGAACGAGCTTCCAGAGTTATAGGGCTGGACAGCTTGCTATCGAAGACATGGTCGATGAGCTTCGACCTCAAATCGATGAAGTGGCAAACGTGACTACCATGCAATTCGGCAACCGTGGGTCGGGTAGTTACGACATTTCTGACTATTTCGATCTTACCGTTGCGGTAGATGCAGCTCTGGAAACTGCTGATGCTGTTGTCGTGACTTCTGGGACGACAACTATGGAGGAATTAGCCTTTTGGCTAGACCTCACGGTACGTAGCCAAAAACCGGTTGTGATCACTGGAGCGATGCGACCGTGGACCGTCATCAGCTCCGATGGTCCCGCAAATCTGTTCAATTCGATCGTGTTGGCTGCTAGTAGGGAAACTCAGTGCTTCGGAACTGTGCTCATGTTGAATGACGAATTTCATGCGGCGAAAGAAGTCTGGAAATCAAACGGTATGCGATTAGATACGTTTACCTCGCGTGAGCTGGGCATTCTAGGTTATATCGATGAGCTTGAAGTTCGCACCTACCGGGCCCCGCCTCGCGTGCAATCCTGCAATGATCGGGAACGTTGGGCAACCCCGTTTAATCTGGCTCGGATCTCAAAGAATCAGTTGCCTCGGACTGAGATACTGATTGGATACCAAGGAGCGGGCCTCGATGAAGCGATTGCCGCGTGGTCTGACGCTGGAGTTAAGGGAATCGTAATGGCCGGAGGACGTGGATCGGAAGAGGTGGTTGACGCTGCAGAAGGAAATGGGGTCGTGTTTCATCAGACACAGCGGTTTCGGACGGGTGGGGACAATCTGTACCCACAGAAGGCGCGCCTGCTGTTGATGCTGTCACTGGCGTTTGCGTCTGAACCCAATCAAGTCGAAGATTGGTTTACTCGTTACGGTTTTGCCGAATTTAGCCAGTAGTGGAACTGGGTTGGACTCTGACGTTTTCTTCGTGGTGCCAGTGCAAGTCTAGGAAGTTCGGTTGACGCTGTTACTTGGCGAGGCCACCTCGAGCTTGCCACCGTAGTTAGGGTGCGTCCCTTTCTCCGGTAAGCAGGTCACTACAATCGCCACAATGGACATCGCGAACCATCTCACCTGTGGCGAGATCTTCGATCCAGTCTCGCACAGCAATGCCATCAACTTGGAGCGTATAAAACTCCGGACGGGTCAAGATGGTGTGTGATTCTCCTGGATCCACGTAACTGGCGTAATGGTTTAGTTTGGCTTTGATGTCTGCATGATTGGCATCGAGAAGAGGTTGAAGTTGTTGAACCTGCTGTCCACCGAGTGCGAGGAACCGTCGTTGTACTGCATCTTCTACCGCATCGTACCGTGCGAAGGCCACATCGGGGTGACGCAGTCCTGACGTGATGTAAAGACTTTCAAAGTTAAAACTGTCGGGCGTCATGTCTGAGAACTCTGGCAGGTGTGCGAGTGCGTCCAATGTGCCCCATGCTTCATGAGGCAGGTCAGAGTCCAGAAGAGTTCGATAGCCACCGGCCGCGTCACCAAGGACAGCAACACGGGCCTCGGGATAGTGCTCCGTTAAGAACCGTGCATATAAGGGTGATGGGATCGCTCCCGCACTGCTACCGGTCACAAAAATAGAGTCAGGGGACAGAAAGTTGTCGTAGGTCCAGTCAAGTGCAGCCATAGCGTTAAGGTAACCTCGGTGATGCACTGTGACTTCTCGAGAAGGAGTTTCAGAGGTGGCTTCAATGGGATATGTCGTGATCTTGTTTCCGATGTGAACATCGCCGGTGCAATAGGGGACGAAGACTACGCTGTAGTCCGTAAAGGGATTATCAGGATGCCCAAAGGCCATCATTCCGTGCATCGTGCCTTCTTCCATTTCGACACCGGATGCTGACCGTAGTTGTTCGTCAGCCAGTGGTTTGTATGTCGGATCGCCGCTGAGGTCGCAACTGGCACCAGTCCAGCACGCGCCGCCACCTTAAAAATAGACAACAAGTTCTTTTGGATCTGCGACGCGTACAAAAAACCTGAAATCACTTCCGTCTGAGCAAGTGGTATCACCCCCCGCTTCAATAGGGGACCAACTGTCGTCTAGTTCCGCAAGTAGTGGACTTGTGGCCAGATCTGCCGTGTCTGGCGGACTCGCTTGGCACCCTGCAAGGGCAGATATAATGACGATGAATATGGCGTCTCGGCCAAATCTGTTCATCAAGAGTGTCTTCCTGCCGCTTCCTAGTTTGTTCAGAGATAGTCGCATGCGGGGCACCTACGATGTTCTGCACTCGTGATAACGATCACCGCGGAGCGGGTCATGTGGCACCAAGATCGAACTTGTTTGCCAGCATATTTCTCAGAGTCGAAGTCGTTGAATCAATTTTTCACCGACGGTAGCATGGGTCGGGTGATGGTATCCGATCAGGCGTCTGTGTAGGGATGTCTCAACGAAATCAATCGGAAGGGTCAGTGGAAGTCTGATGCTGGAGTAATCACTCTGTTGGATAGTGTTCGAGAACTTAACAGGAGGAGAAGGCAATGAGAATGCCATAGATGGCTATGGTCGCTCTCGTCGGGTGTGCCAGTGTTATTGGAACTGTTGGTTGTACGCAAATCGACACCGTGGTCGCAGGAGAACAGACGGGAGAGTCATCCCCGCAGATCAGTTCTCTCTATGATGGGTCGCCGTATCTCGGTAAACTCCGGAACACCCTTCTGTATGGTGAACTTTGAAAGAGAATTGAACTGTCCAAGCGGGACCGAAGTCTGATCACGATCGCGGTGCTTCAGGGGTTAGTTCGTGATGAACTAAGACTTCACATACTCGAGGGTTGGATAATGGTCTCACCCCAGGAGAGATCACAGAGATTATCCTGCATGTGACGTTTTACGCTGGATGGCCGACGGGAGTACAAGCCTCTTTGCTGGCTGCAGAGGTATTTTTAAAGAGGGGACTGTTGTTGGCACCGTTGCCACGGGCCGACCAGGACGTGGAGACGGTCTCCTACACCAGCGGCGCTTATGCTGCTGTGCCACGACTCGGAGAGTTGCGGAATAGTTTGCTGTACGGTGATATTTGGGAACGCCCTTTACTCTCCAAGCGTGACCGGAGCCTCATTGCCGTGGCGGTGACTCAGGCACTCTACACGACAAATCAATTAAGGACCCATATTGGGCGGGCGCTTGATGAAAATGGAGTTACTCCACAGGAATTATCGAAACTGATCTTACACGTCACGTTCTACGCAGTTTGGCCGGCGGCGGTGAATGCTGGGGGTCTGGCCGCCGAAGCTTACGAAGAACGAGGGGTATCCTTTGAACAACTCAATTGAACGAGATGTATGTAGTTAACCAGTGCCAAGGAACAAGGTGACGGTAGACCAATGTCTGAACTGGCCAACTTGTTCTTGTCTACAGTTACAATTGGAATGTGATGCCTGAGATGATGTCTGCGCTCGCCCCGGCCGTTATCACCATTGCTTCGGTTCCTCTCGTGTTGAAACTGGTGCCTCGAAACGGTGTTTATGGATTCCGAACACGACGAACGGTGGAATCTGACGAGGTCTGGTATCCAGCGAATAGAGCTGCCGGCCTCGCGATGATTGTGGCTGCCGGTGTCTGGTTTGC
>Ga0310121_10001843_pt1 | contig 20971 bp, 19 predicted proteins | sample CB27_Tmax_986_MG_FD_203504 | JGI IMG/M metagenome (GOLD analysis project Ga0310121, IMG submission 203504) | Marine microbial communities from Western Arctic Ocean, Canada - CB27_Tmax_986 | ecosystem: Environmental > Aquatic > Marine > Oceanic | place: Canada: Western Arctic Ocean | collected...
GGGCCTGCCACTCTTGATTGAAGTTGCCAACGCGGGATTCGCAGTCAGAGGATTCGACGTCGACGGCGGGAAAATCGCTCGTCTTGAAGCAGGGGAGTCCTATATTCGCCATATCCCCGCCGCCCACATCGCCAACTTGGACCGGCAACGAGTCGACTACACGACGGATTTCAAGGAAACCGTTGACTGCGACGCCATCTTGATCTGTGTTCCGACGCCTTTGACCGCACATCAGGAACCGGACCTGACCTATATTCTGCGCACGGCTGACCAGGTCGGTCCTCACGTGAAGAAGGGACAGCTGATCGTCCTGGAATCCACAACCTTTCCGGGCACCACACGCGAAGTCCTCGCGCCACGCTTGTCCGAGCTCTCGGGGCTGAGTCCAGAAACGGATTTCCACATGGCCTACTCGCCGGAAAGGGAAGATCCGAATAACAAGGACTTCTCCACCCGTACGATTCCGAAGGTTGTTGGAGGAATGACCGAGGTGGCCCTGCACATGGCCGACGCTCTTTACAGGACCGTTATCTGTCAAACGGTCCCGGTTTCTTCATGCGATGTCGCTGAGGCGACAAAGCTGATGGAAAACATTTTTCGCTGCGTCAACATCGCCCTGGTGAATGAGCTGAAAACTGTGTTCCATGCAATGGATATCGACGTCTGGGAAGTGGTCAACGCCGCGAAAACGAAGCCCTTTGGCTACATGCCGTTTTATCCCGGCCCTGGATTGGGTGGACACTGCATCCCCATCGATCCGTTTTACTTGACGTGGAAAGCCAAGGAATACGGTATCGCGACCCGTTTTATCGAGCTGGCTGGCGCGATCAACACGGACATGCCGAATTATGTGGTCGAGCGAACCATGCGTGCGTTGAATGAGCATGGAAAGGCGGTGCGGGGGAGCCGAGTCATACTGATCGGTCTGTCGTACAAGGCGAATATCGATGATATTCGGGAAAGTCCGAGTTTCGTCCTCTGGAGAAAGCTCGAGGAGCTCGGGGCGAAGCTCGACTATTTCGATCCCTACTGCGATGAAGTGCCGCGCACCCGTGACCATCCGCAGTTCGCTGGTATCAAGAGCAAGACCATGGCGGACATCGAGTCGGGCGGCTATGACGCGGCACTGATTGCGACGGGTCACGACAACGTGGACTACACGGCGATCAGCAGAAGCGTGACCGTTGTTATCGACACCCGGAATGTGGCAGGGGCACGAGATAACGTGGTCAAGGCCTGACGCACGGCTCGAGAACCGGTCGGAAGGGTTGACGGTCTCGCCACCGTGGCGGAGATGGCCCCGACTGAGACGACAGGCACGTCTGACACCGGTCCGGGTACACCTGCGCGCGGTATGATGCCCCCTCATGACGGCCGATAGGCCGGCTCTCTTGCGCCAGGAATCGGACGTGTCTCATCGGCTTTGGCGATTGGCAGCGGGCGCGCTATTCAGCATCGGGTTGCTGTGGCTGGCTGCACGTGGCGTGTCCTGGGCCGAGGTGGCGGTCGCACTGGGGTCGGCACGGTGGAACCTGATCGCGGCGGCTGTGGTCTGCGTCGTCTTGGCGACGGCGCTACGTGCATGGTGCTGGCGGCGTCTCCTGGTCGCTACAAGGGTCCCCGTCACGTTCGTCCAGGCGTGGAAGATCCTCCTGATAGGGCAGTTCCTGAACATCTGCGTGCCGGCGCGGGCCGGTGACGTCGCCCGCGTGTACCTCATGGGCGACGCCGGCAGCATGTCGAAAACCGGCGCAGCGACCAGTCTAGTGGTCGAGAAGTTCTTCGACGCGACGACGCTTCTGTTGCTGCTGGGATCGGTCTCGCTGCTTGTCGAGACGCCGACAGCGCTCGCCAACGTCGGTCACGGAGTGGCTGTGGCGGCGGTGCTCCTGCCGCTCGCGGTCGTCGCCCTGGCATGGCGTGGCACCGGGTTGGTCCGGTTTCTCGAACGGCGCGCCCGCGGCAGCGACGGCTGGGTTGCCCGGCTCGCCCGATACGGGGAGACGACCGTCGAGAGCCTCAGCGTCATCCGCCGCTGGCCAGAGCTGATCCTGTTGCAGGCTGGCTATCTGGGAGTCTGGCTCGCGCTGGCCGGGGTGAACTATGCGGTCCTCCGCGCCCTGAACGTAGACACCGACGTACCGGTCCTTGCGTCATTCGTCGTGACGATCGTGCTGCAGTTGGGTACATCCGTGCCGTCGACGCCCGGCAAGATCGGCGTCTTCCAGTATCTGGCCGTGCTTGCGCTGGCGCCCTTCGGCGTCGCGCGGGAGCCGGCGCTCACCTACGGCGTGCTTTTGCACGTGGTGGGATTCGGCCCCGTGGTGGCGCTTGGTGGGCTCTGGTCGTGGGCCGGTCTGGCGGCGACGCGTCGGGTCCACTGAAACTGATTCGGACGCACCTCGTCAGGTGCCTTGTTTTGGCACCATGAACAATACGCAATATCGTGCGATACAGAATCATGGAATACGTGATCTCGGCGACCAAGTTTGCGCGATCTTTGGGTGATGTGCTGGAGAAGATCCGCTATCGCCACTAGTTCGTGCTCGAGGGCAACGGCACTCTCATCGCCAGGCTCGTCCCGAGGAGGGGTCGCGCTGCAGTGTGGCCGAGGCGCTGGCGTCCTGGACCGAAGTGTCCGACGAGTCACTCGGCGACGTGCTCGAACACATCGGCGCGCAGGACGCGCCCCCCCCCCCGAGAATCCATGGGCCTCGTCCTACACGAGCGCGCTGGTCGCTGCGGAACGCCGTGCGTCATCAAGCCAGGCCTGTTGTGCCGAGCTGATGTCTCGGGTACACCTGGCGGATACTGCTGGCCGGGCCGCCACGCGCCGTGCGAAGGTCGACGGGCTGTGGCCGCGCATTGCCCGATCGTCGACTTCGGTACGCCTATCGCAGAGCGGTCGTAGCGGACATCACGAAGACGTCGGCGACGTCCGATCGAGTCAATGTCCCCTCGGACCCATTCCGCGTGCTCCTGCACGGGAGGCCGGGGCCAAGTTAGCCGAGCGGTTGGAATGCATTCACCAAGCAGCTTCAACATCTCTTGGCGATCATCGCGCGCGGCGGCGGCGAGAAGACGGTCGATCTTGCCATCCAGTTGTTCAGCCGGTAGGCCCGCGCGCTCCCAGGACGCGCACACACACCCCGACCCGCCAGCCTTGCCCCCTGAAGGCCCTCCCGCACGGCGGAGTCGCTGAGAACACTTACATGCGGTTCTCACTCAGGGGGCTGCGGCAGCATCCAACCACCAGTGCGCCTGTGCAGCACCGAGCCGTATCCCGTGCGTGGGGTACCGCGCCAGGTTGTTCGGCGCCCCCAACCCATCTGCCACGGCCTGCCGCTTCGACGCCCCGACCGCGAGCAGATGTACCGCTCGCGCCCGACCGATCAGCGGCCACGTGAGGGTGACACGCTGGGGCGGCGGCTTTGGACTGTCCTCGATGCCCAGGACCCACCGCTCGCGTTCGGTAAGGACCGACGCTCCCGGGAACAACGAGGCGGTGTGCCCGTCTTCGCCGAGCCCGAGTAGCACCCAGTCTAGCGGCGGGATACCAGCCTCCACCCCCTCGGCTAGCGTCCGCTCGTAGGTGCTTGCGGCCGCCGCCGGGTCCGACAGCCAGGTCGGCACCGGATGCACCTGCTCGCGGCTGACGCCGAGCGGATCGAGGAGACAGCGTCGGGCCAGGTCGTGGTTCGACGCCGGGTCGTTGGGCGGCACCCACCGTTCATCGGACCAGAAGAACCGGATGCGCGCCCAGGACACCGCCGACCCGTAGCGATCGGCCAGCACTCGATACAGCGCCTCGGCCATCCTTCCGCCCGACAGCGCCACTCGGAATGGCCGCTCGGCGGGAGTCTCGCGCACGCAGCGGACGAACTCCCGGGCCAGCGCGTCACTGACTGCTGCGGGATCCGGTAAGACGTGGACAATCGGCTCATTCATGGCGTGCGTGCAGATGTATCCGCCGTGGCCCTGGCGAAGGCGAATCGTACTATGACCGAGCGGCTAGGTGTTGAGTGCAAGTACGTTATTCATCAGGCAGCACTCGGAAGCCTGGACCATGGCGCGTGATAGTCCAGGCTAGCAGGTGGTCGTCGTCGGTTGTAGTAGCGCAAGAGCTGGCACCGCCCCACATGGACCGCAAAGGCTCGGACCACCGGGCGGGCCGGCGGCAGGTCAAGCTGCGTCTGGGAGGCGACCCGCGTCTCGGCCACGGCCCCGCCACAGTCCGGACAGGCGGACGGCAGGGGCGCGTCGTGCCGCTCGTCGACTCGCTTTGGGGTGGCCCGACACCCTCGGCGGCCGTAGGCGGCTCCGGCCTTGCGCCCGGGGCGGCGGGGCGCGCGTCTCGGAGTGCCGCGCGAGAAGGGAGCCGCCTGACGAAACCCGGCACGCCGGGCCGCGTCCAACTGCCCCTGCAGCCGGTCGATCGTGCGCTGCAACCGCGCCCGATCCCGCGCCGAGCCGCGCAACTCCTCCTGCAGGCGCTCGTTCTCGCGCTGGAGATCCTCGACCACAGGCGGGGCGGCGGGCTCAGCGTCGGCCGGCGGGGCGTTGTCACGGCGCGTGCTCACGCGACAGTTATGCCAAATTCGTGATCAATGTACAAGGGAAAAACGCCGTGACCCGGTAACCGAATACGGCGCGTGATAGTCCAGGCTAGCAGGTGGTCGTCGTCGGTTGTAGTAGCGCAAGAAGTGTCCGAGCTGGTGCGTGCTACGCCGCGAGGACGGATAGGCGACGAGGTACGCCCATTCGCGGAGCAGCGTTTAGATAAAGCGTTCCGCCTTGCCATTCGTCCGGGGCGTGTAGGGTCGCGTCCGGAGGTGGCGGACGGGGAGCGCGTGGCAGGCCGCTCGGAACCACCGAGACGTAACCGCTGCCGTTGTCGCTCATGACCCGACGGACCGTGATCGCGCGGCCCGCAAACCACGCGGCGCTGCGAGTGAGAAGGCCGCGCAGGTGTCGCCGCGCTGGTCGGGCAAGACCTCGCCGTAGGCTGCGCGACTCTGGTCGTGGATCGCCACGTGCACATACTCCCAGCCGGCCCCCTTCGTCGTGCGCCGGCGGTCGCCGTGGATCCGATCGCCGACGCCGCGGATCCGGGCCAAGGGCTTGATATCAACATGCAGCAAGTCGCCGGGCCGCGGCCACTCGTAGCGGCGCACGGGGACCGCTGGCGCGGCCGGCGGCCGGCTGAGGCCCAAGCGGCGCAGCCAGGCACTCACGGTCGAGCGGGGACGTCCCACGGCCCGCGCGATGGCCCAGACCGGCAAGCCCAGCTCGACGCGCAGGCCTCGGATCACGGCGACCACCCGGGCCGGCGTCTGATGCGGCGCCGGGCCGGGGCGCTCGACGCGGCGACGCGTCACATTGGGAAACTGTCGATGGAGATCGAGCGGCTACGCGAGCCTGCCCGGTCGGCGGAGCAGCGCCTCCCTTTGGCGATGCGGCCACCGGGCGACGCGACGGGGCTCCAGCGCGCATGCCAGGCCTGGGCGCGCTCGCGCTCGGCGAGGTCCGACACCCACGCGGTCGGACAAGCCGCTGCTATCGGCGATCCACGCCGATCTTGCGCGCTCGCCGTTCCAGGACGACGGCCATCGCAAAATCCACGCACGGCTGCGGGTCCTGGACGGGATCCGGGAACATGCGTTCCGATGCTCCGCAAGGGACGAACCATGGGCACGCGATTCTGGTCCCGGCGCCAAACTGCGCCCGGCACTCAAGGCGACGACCGCGGATCGGCGATCCGCCCAGCCTTCGGTAGCCCGGAATGAGCGCCTGACCAACGAAGGAGTTGCTGCTGGCCATGAGAACGATGACAGTAGCTAGAATCAGTCAAAGATGCCGTTTCGCCGGTCCCCACACCAGGAGAATCAGGCTGATGCCAAGGGGCAGGACGAACAGCGAAAGGAGCTTGTCGAGGAGAGAGAAAACATTCGACGGTGGGCAGCGTCAGGTGCGAGACAGGCCCACCACGACGCTTGGCGCGCGGGAACCCGCCATTCTGGGCCTGGTGGCCAAAACCGCGGATGAGACGTATCGGTTGAAGAGCCGCACAATGCGATCATGGTCGTCGGAGGCAGCGGCGACGGCTAATCTATTCACAAGATCATCGAGCGCGTCGCCGGCGGCGAACGCCGGCTCGATCACGCACCTGACATCACCGCGGGCCGTGGGTTTGACGACGGCGCCGGGCTCCCAGAGAAGCTCGTCGAGCTTCTCACCTGGCCGCAGGCCTGTGAAGATGATCGACACTTCGTTCTCGTCCAGCCCAGACAACCGAATCATGTCGGCGGCCATCTCTCGCAGCAGAACGGGTTCGCCCATGTCGAGAACGAAGAGCTCGCCGCCCTGACCGATACCACCCGCCTGCAGGATGAGGTTCACCGCCTCGGGAATGGTCATGAAATACCGCCGCACATCCGGATGCGTGACGGTAACGGGACCACCGCGCGCGATCTGTGCCTTGAAAATCGGCACGACGCTGCCACGACTTCCCAGGACGTTCCCAAATCTCACAACAACGTAGCCCACACCGTACTGTTTCGCGGCGCGCTGCACGACAAGCTCGGCCACACGTTTCGACGCGCCCATGATGCTTCTGGGCGCTACGGCTTTGTCGGTGGACACCATCACGAATCGCTGCACACCGACAGACACGGCGGCGTTGACGACGTTTCGAGTGCCGATGACGTTGTTGGTCACCGCCTCGGCGGCGTTCTCCTCCATCAGCGGCACGTGTTTGTGGGCAGCGGCGTGGAAGACCACAGTCGGCTGGTGCGTCTGGAAGACACGCATCATACGCTGACGATCGCGCACGTCGGCCAAAACGACGTGCGCCTCGACTGACGGAAACTGCATCCGCAACTCAGCAGCGATCTCGAAGAGGCTGTTCTCCCCATGTCCCAGGAGTATGAGCCTGCCTGGCTTTGCGCGCGCCACCTGTCGGCACAGCTCGGAGCCAATGGATCCACCCGCGCCGGTGACGAGGACGTTGGCGCCCTGCATGTAGTCCGGACCGTCTAACTGCGTCTGAATTTGGGGCCGCCGCAAGAGGTCGGTGATGTCCACGTTTCGCAGCCGGTCGACGCTCACCTGCCCATCGATCAACTCGTACAGCCCAGGCATCACGCAGGACGGAATCCCGGCCTCTCGACAGCGTTCGGTCACGGACCTGACGATGCGCCCGCCCGCAGTGGGGATCGCGATGACCACCTCGTCAACCTGTCGCTCGGCCACCACCGCTGCCAACGTGGAGATCTCGCCCAATACCGAAAGCCCGTAAATCTGATGCCTTAACTTCCCCGGGGCGTCGTCGAGGAATCCGACGGGCTGCAGGCACAATTGGGGGTTCTTCTGCATCTCGCGCGCGACAAGCGCGCCCGCGTCGCCGGCCCCCACGATGAGCACCCTGCGGATCGGCTTCGACTGTCCGCGAGGGTTCAGCGCCATGCTTTCGGATATGGCTCGGACAGACGCCCGCAGGCCGACGGTGACGGCCACCGCAAACAACCAGTCAAGAGGTGACACCGATCGGGACCAGCCGTCGATCCAACCCATGAGCCGGCTGCCAACCATGAGCGCCAAAAGCGCGGCAGAAGCCGCAGTATTGGCGAGGACGATAGAGATCAAATCCCAGAACCCGGCGTAGCGCCAGTACCGTCGGTAGAGACCAAACCCGTAAAACGTACTGAGCTTGACGACGACGGTTGCTGCGAGAAACGGGACGAACTCGGGTCTGAACTCAAGGAACAACCAGCCAAAACGTACGCCGAATGCCGCACCGGCGGCCACGCTGATGGCCAACGCGTCGGCGAGGAAGAGGTATCGGTTGCGCATAGGTCGGCAATTATTATGACCGAGAACTGCAATCAGCGAGCCGGTGAACTCAAGCCGAACACGCCACGCCAGAATCCGGCGCTCCAACACAGATGCACGGTCGCCAGGATGGCGAACGCCTCCGGGCCCCGGCACCTCGAGTGGCGATGACGTTCCAGTGCGCCGTGATGGCGCAGCCACGTGAGCGGCGCCTCGTCCCAGATTCGCGACAGGCCGCTCGTTTGATTCGAGGAACTCGCTACAGGCGGCGCAGCCTCGTGCAGGCGTCTTCGAGTTCGGCGTCGGTCTTGGCGAAACAAAATCGGACGAGGTTGCGCCCAGCCTCCGTCAAGTGGAAGGCCGACCCTGGCACGCTCGCCACGCCGGTGTGGTTCAGGAGGTACATCGCCTTCGCCTTGCTGTCGTCCCCGGGCAAGCGCGATACATCAGCCAGCACGTAGTAAGAGCCCTGCGGCACCATCGGCGTCAGACCGACAGCCGTCAAGCCACTACAGAACAGGTCTCTCTTGAGGCGGAATGCCTCACACAGCGACGCATAGTACTCCGGTGCCAGTCGGTCGATGCCGGCCGCCACACCCATTTGAAGTGGCGCTGGTGCGCACACATAAATCAGATCGTTGACGTGACCAATGGCGTCGGCCCACTTGCTGTGGCTCACGCTGTATCCAATGCGCCAGCCTGTGATGCTGTACGTCTTCGAATAGCCCGAGATCATGACCGTTCGGTCACGGGTGTCATCGAGCGACATTGGGCTAATGTGTGTCCGCCCATCGTAGACGAAGTATTCGTAGATCTCGTCGGTGAAGATAAACAGGTCGTGTCGCGTCGCAACGTCCGCAATGCATCGAAGCTCCTGCGCGCTGTAGACCTTGCCCGACGGATTGCCCGGCGTGCACACCACGATGGCCTTCGTTCGGGGAGTCACGGCGCGCTCGAGATCGGCTGGGTCGAACTCCCAGTTCGGTGGATGCATCGTCACGCCGCGCGGCACAGCGTTGGCGGCCCGCAACGTATTGACGTGGTAGCCGTAGAACGGCTCGAACAGGATCACCTCATCACCCGGGTTCAACAGCGCGAGGCAAGCGCAGTACAACGAACCCGTCGAGCCAGCACTCACCGTGATCTCGGTCGCGGGATCGGCCTCGATGCCGTTGAATCTACGAAGCTTTCCGGCGATGGCCTGGCGCAGTTCAGGCAACCCGTCGTATCGAGTGTAGCTGTTGTAACCGCGAGCGATGGCGTCGGCCGTACCGTCCACGACTTCGCGAGGCACGCCGAGGTCGCAGACGCCCTGGGCCAGATTGACACCGCGAACCTTCTCGCACTCGAGGGTCATCACGCGGATCTCGGCCTGCGTGATGTGATCGGTGCGTTCGCTCAAAGAGAGTGCCATAGCTACCCAGCTACTTCGCGTAGAACGCCCGGGCCACCTCGATCACGTACTCGACTTCGTCGTCCCCGATCTCGACGTTCATCGGCAGCGAGCAGACCTCACGGCTGATTGCTTCGGTGACTGGAAAGCCTCGGTCTTCGAGAGCCAGCGCCTCGTGCCGATAGTACGGCTTGCGGAACTGCGTCAGAACCTCCACTTCGTTCGTCGTCATGTGTTCGGAGAACGCATCGCCCTGTTTCGCACGCAGCGTGTAGTTCTGATAGACGTGGTCGAAGCCCGGCCGGTCGTAATGCGGCAGCATGAGGTCGGGTATGTCCGACAGACCGCGACGGTAGCGCTCGGCTATCGCCTTCCGGCGTTCGAGCCACTCGGGTAGATGGCGAAGCTTTACGTCGAGAAACGCGGCCTGAAGATTGTCGAGGATACAGGTAAACCCATGCCCATGGTACTCACCGGTCTCCCGGTCCTCGCCGTTGTAACGCATCCGCCGGGCAAAGAGTGCCACGTCCGGATCGTCGGTCGTGATGGCTCCACCGTCCCCGTATCCCCCGAGGATCTTGAACGGATAAAAACTCCAGCACCCCGTGAATCCCCACGAGCCGGCCTGACGGCCATTGATGCTACTGCCGAGGCTCTGGCACGCATCTTCGATGACCACGATGTTTCGGCGAGCCGCAATGTCCATGATGGCCGGCATCTCGGCCATCCATCCACTGAGGTGCACGGGGATGATGCCCCGCGTCCTCGGCGTGATGGCTTCTTCGAGCTTGGCCACGTCGATATTGAAATCATCGGTGACGTCGACGAGCACGGGCGTCGCGTTTACGGCGCTCACGGCCGAGCAGGTCGCCACGAAGGTGTGCGCGGGAACGATGACTTCGTCTCCCGCACCGATCCGAGCGGCGCGGAGCGACAGGTGGAGTGCGTCGAAGCCGCTGTTGAGCCCTACGGCATAGGTGGTGCCGACGAACTCGGCGAGCCGCTTCTCGAATCCTCTCAATTGCCCGCGGTCGATGAGATCGCCCTGTGTCATGACTTCCGAGTAGACGCGATCGAGTTCGCCCTTGAGCCGCTGATATAACTTCCCAGGATCAACGAAACGCACGTGCCTCATAGTGACGGCTGACTCCCTTGCGCAGAAACGTCGCGCGTTCGATCACTTCGACTGCGGTGTCTTCAGCAACTGCCGCACGGCCCTGACCACGGCATGCTTGTCGAGACCGTACTGCGTACGGAGGTACGACTGAGAGCCGACGATCGAGGAGAACCCCGCGCGGAGCGCGAGTCGCGCGCCACGCCGAGGCCATACACCGCAGTCCATGCAGGCCTCGGCGACCGCGGACCCAAGCCCGCCTTCGGCGCCGTGCTCTTCGAGCGTCAACACGGCGCCAGTTTCCCGGCAGGCAGCCTTGACCTCGGTGAGATCAAGCGGCTTGATCGTGTGCATACTGATGACCCGACACATGATCCGCTCGTCGGCTAACATGTCCGCGGCTTCTTGCGCCTCTCGCAGGATGCCACCTGCGGCGATGATCGTGGCATCCGTGCCCTCGCGGAGACGCCGCGCCCGACCGATCTCGAACGGTGGCGGATCGGCAGGTTCCTCTCCATGGGACTTGTCGAGCCTCAAGTAGCATGTCCCCCGATGCGCCACGAGGGACTCGGTCGCGCGTTCTGCCTCCCAGACCGTCCCGGGAACGACCACGGTCACGTTGGGAATGGCGCGAAGCGCTGCAATGTCTTCGGTGGCGTGATGGGACATGCCGAGCGCGCCGTAGCTGAACCCACCGCCCACGGCGACGACCTTCACATCCGCATCGTGATAGGCGGCATCGTTCCGGATTTGCTCGAGGCAGCGTAGGGTCGGAAAATTCGCGATCGAGTACGTGAACACCGTCCGGCCGTCGAGCGCCAGACCGGTCGCGAGCCCGGTCATGTTCTGCTCGGCGACACCGGCATTGACGAACTGCGCCGGGAAGGTCGTCCAGTATTCGGTCAGGACGCCAAAGCCCAGGTCACCGGTAATCAGAAAAATTCGGTCGTCGGCGCGCGCCAAACCCAGTATTGCGCGGACGAATGCGTCTCTCATTCATCCGCCTCGAGTTCCCGCAGAGCCGCCTCGTACTCCTCACCGACGGGCGTGCGGTAGTGCCACAGGACCTGGTTCTCCATGAACGAAACGCCCCGACCCTTCGTCGTGTGGGCGATGACGCATGTGGGACGGCCTGTTTCGGCCGGGATATCTCGGAACACGGCCAGCAGCGCAGCGTGGTCGTGCCCGGCGACTTCCCGCACGGCCCAACCAAATGCGTGCCATTTGTCGGCAAACGGCTCGAGTTCGAGGGTGTCTGCGGTAGAGGCGAGGGACTGAATACGGTTGTAGTCGACGACGGCCACAAGATTGTCGAGTCGATGGTGAGGCGCAAACAGAACGGCCTCCCACGTGGACCCTTCGTCGCACTCGCCATCGCTGAGCAGGGCGAACACGCGATGTCCTTGAGCGTCGCGTTTCGCTCCGAGCGCCATACCTGCGGCGACCGACAACCCGTGGCCCAGCGAACCGGTGGACAGGTCCACGCCGGGTATTCCCTTGTGCGAGACGTGCCCGCTGAGGTCGGAACCGTCGGCGTAGTGAGCCAACAGTTTGGCTCGCGGAAAGAACCCACATTCCGCCAGGCACGCATAGATACCCGCACCCGCGTGCCCTTTGCTCAAGATGAATCGATCTCGATCGGGCAGGCCCGGTGCAGTCGGATCGACCCGAAGCACTGCTCCGTACAGGACCGCGACAATGTCCACCATGGAAAACACGGCTCCCACGTGCGCGCCTCGGCCGCGGCTCAGCATCTCAAGGACGTCAAGGCGAATTCTCTTCGCCAGCGCAACCGTCTTGGAGACCGTGCGGTCCTCGTCGCGTTCCACTTGGGTCATCTCTGACATGGTTCTGACATGGCGGCTATCTTAGTGCCCCGAGGATCGGCGTGTCCGCGCCTTACAGCACGGCGTAGCTGATATACGGATCCCATGGAAGGCGTTGCAGCGCAAGGTTCCGAATCGAGAGCGTCTCGAGCAGCGCCGTCGTCTCACCGGTCCACTGAGGGTTGTCGAGTTCGTCGAACGCGATCACGGCGCCTCGGGGCATCCGCGGCACGAACGCCTCGATGGCAGCCTTCGTTCCCTCGTAGAGGTCCAGATCGAGAAACAACAAGCTGACAACAAGGTGGGGGTTCTCTTCGACGAACCGGGGTGCGGTCTCGGTGACATCTCCCCGCACCAGGTGCACCTTGTCCATGTGTCCGAGGAATCGGTCCTGGTCGTACAACTCGATGAGCCGGGTCAACTCCTCGTGGGAGTCCGACTCCAGCCCACCTGGCTGATGTTCCACCTCCCGATTGAGATCGGTGTCGCCGATCGTCGGAAAACCACTGAAGGAATCAAAACCGTAGATGCGGCGGATGAAGTTCTCAGGCTCGAGAATCGTGCTGAGTTTAGCCCAGCTCATCAGACTGAAACCACGGAACACCCCGCAGTCGACGACCGAACCCTTCACGGTCAGCACCAGCTTGAAGACCTCGTACAGCGCGAGAAACCGCTTGAGCTGGTTGCGCCCGACGTACCTCGGGAACGTGGCGAGCTTGTCTTCAGTCGAGTCTCGGCTGGCGTCGAAGGTCGCGGCAACCTCCGACCCAACCGCCCGCTCCCCCGGTGTCATGAACGACTTGGTCATGGCTTCATCGTTACCGCGAGTGTCTTCAGAATGATCGACAGGTCGACCCGCAACGACCGCCGTTCAACATATTCGAGCGCGAGCCTCATCTTCTCCGGGTGAATCAGCCGCATGTAGGCCTCATCGGGGTCCTTCTGGTTCTTCAGAATAGCCCCCTCGTCCTGAAACCGGATCGACGCCCAGTCCGAGATGCCCGGACGCACCGTGAGCACACGACGCTCGATGGGCGTGTAGGTCTCCACCGCCCAGGGAACCTGCGGCCGCGGCCCGACGAGGCTCATCTCACCGCCAAGCACGTTCAAGAGCTGCGGCAGCTCGTCGAGCTTGTACCGGCGCAAGACATGACCGACCGACGTGATCCGCGGATCGTCTTCGGCCGTCGATGTCGGACCGTCGACCACATCCGTGCGCATCGTCCTGAACTTCCAGATTCGGAACAACCTGCCCTGACGCCCCACGCGCACGCCTCGATACCAGACACCGCCTGGCGAGCCGAAGGTGATCAACGCTGAAATGGACACCAGCAGGGGCGAGAGAATGAGTAGCCCTACCGCCGATAGTCCGAGATCCATCAGCCGCTTCACGCCATCGTAGGGTCGGCGCTCCGTCATGTCGGGCGATTGCACGAGCCTTTCTGCGATCATATCGCGCCCGCCTCAGCCGCTCATCGAGTCTGGACTATCTGCGACACGGCGAAACAGTTGTTCGCACTCCGAGTCGTGAGCCGCTCCTCGGCCGCGGCGGCAATCTCGTATGCGTACGGCAGTGGCGACAAGAACTGGCTCAGCCCGCCGTAGTGCCGACGATACAGAATGCTGAATTGCGTGTCGTACAACCGCTCGACCTCGCGGTCATACAGACAGAGGCCGACGTACTCGCGGCGGCGCAGGCGACGATAGGCCTGCACGAACGCGTTCGCTCTGCCGCTCTCGTAGTTCACGAGAATGCCACCGGGTCGCACGACCGATCCGATCCATTCGAGCCACTCCTGGTAGTCCGCGAGAGACCCGGACGAATACAAGACCGTTTTCACGAAGACCGCATCGTAGAGTCCGGCATGGCGACGCGTGTCCGCGGACCGACACACGCGGAAATCCGTCCGTTCCGCGAGACCAAACCTCGCCGCGTTGCGCCGCGCGGTTTCTCCTGCGACCGGCGCCACATCGAGGCCCACGAGACGCCATCCCAGTGTCGAGACCAGCCAGCAACTCAGGAGACCGTCACCATAGCCGATCTCGAGTACGAGGCTACCTGGCGGCACCGACCGACGCACCGCCGGCAGGCTGTCCCGCACGATACGCTCCCACATCCGCGGCGCGCCCCCGGCCGCGAGGCCGCTCGTGAGATCGGGCTTATCGAGCACTGGCCAGCTCACGGAGTAAGAACTTCAAGAATTTCACAGTGGTCCACCGAGGGGCTTGCTGGCCGCAGAATCCCGCCGGCGCGGCGACGCCATCGACGGCCATCGCGACCTGACGAGGGCTCTACGCTCGGGTGACCGGCTCCAGGACAGGCGCCGACTTCTTCGGTTTGGACAGCATGAACACGGTTTGCCAGGCTTGCCAGCGCAGGCCGGGGACCCTGAGCAGCACCGCGTCGATCCCGCGCAAGACCGCAAGCAGTCCGCGGAACACCGGCGTCGAACGAAACGGCACCGCCGCCAACGTGGCCAGGTGGAAGAACCGGCGGTCGAGCCCGCCGAAGTGCCGCTCTATCGTCGCGAAGTTCTTCCGGCCAATGATGTGATCCACTTCCCACGCGGTGCGCAGGTCCGGCGTACGACGGCGATACCATCGAATCAGCGGATTGTGCGCCAACGTCTCGGTGCAGACCATGACGCCGCCGGGCTTGAGCACGCGCGCCAACTCCGGCATCGCGCGATCGAGGTCGAGATGGTGCAGGACGCCATACTCCATGATCAGGTCGAACGAGTCATCCGGAAAATCCAGTGCTTCCGCGTCCATCGTCTTGAACTCGACCCGGTCGCTGACACCGGCCGCCTCGGCGCTCTCTCGACAGTTCTGAATCGATACATCCGAGATATCGATGCCGATCACCTCCCGCGCGCCGTGCCTGGCGACGTAGAGCGACTCCTCGCCGTTGCCACAGCAATAGTCGAGGACAGCGGCGTCCTGACACCGCTCGCGCAGCCAGCGCTGCATCAGATCGAGGCTCTGTTGCTCGATGGCGTAGTACTTGAAATTCGACCACAGCGGATGGTCCGCGACGCGCCGCTCCGCTTCCGGCGACCAGCGCTGCTCGAATTGATCGCTCCGGAGTTTGTCGTGGAACGCTATCTCTTCCTGTTTACGGGCTTCCATATCCTCGTTGCGCCGCACTATCGCGCGAAGCGGCTCTCGGAGAGGGTGATTGTACCAAAAACTGACTCTACTAGCCCGACAACAGTTTCAGGTCGCTCGGACCAGGGCTTTCTCGATTCCAGCGTAGGTGCACCGCGTCGCCGTTTCTTCACGAAACGGAGCGTCGGGGTTCCGGCGTGAAGCATCAGGGCCCGCGCCCCTTTAGAGAAGACGAACCGCGGTATCCGGGATCGTCCGGAGCTACGGCAAAGTCGAGGGCCGAGTCAAGGCGCAGGGCGCACGCTCCGCGGTCGTCACCCGTCCGCGGAGGCGATAAATCCAAGCTCCGCGAGGGCGTGCGCCACGATCTTCTTCTCGTCAAATAGCTCCAACGCGCGCGCGCGCGACCGCTCCCCGAATCTCTGTAGCTCGGCGTCATCGAGCATGACTCGCTCGATCGCGTTGGCCAACGCCGTCGCGTCCCGGACCGGCACCCAGTAGCCGTTCACCCCGGGGTCAACGGCATAGCGACAGTCCAGGCTGTCGGTGGTGATGACAGGCTTGCCCAAGGCCATCGCCTCCAGGAGTCCGCGTGGCTGTCCGCCCTCGCGATAGAAGGACGGCAATACCGCGATGTCCGCCATCGAATAGTACGGGCGCAAATCGCTGCGATAGCGGAGCCACGTGAGATTCGCCCTTTCGGCGTTCTCTTCGACGTAGCTCGCCGGGACTTCGTCCGGGTTTCCCGGCTCGGTGTGCGCAATCAGGAGAAATCGCCACTGTCGATGCTTCGCGACGAGTTGGGCGGCCGCCTCCACGAACTCCTGGATACCCTTCGGCCAGATCATCCGCGCCACCATGATCACGACGCGGTCCCCACTGTCGAGATTTAGCTCACGGCGCGCGGCAGCCACATCGGCGGCTGCCACCCGTCCGCGAGAATAATAGGACACGTCCAGATACGTATTTGTCAGGAGTGGTTTTTCTGAGGTGATGAGACCTCTCGAAAGAAAGAAATTCAGATCATTCGGATTGAAGAACCACACGCGGTCACTCAAACGACACACGACCCAATAGAGACGGAGAAAGACGAACTGCAATACACGACGACCCAACGACGTCGCCGGCAGCATCAGCGAACCCAGTCCCACCACGTGCGACACGACCCGTTTGACTCCCGACACGCGAGCCGCGATGGTGCCGAAGATATTGGGTTTGGTCGAAATGTTGTAAACAGCATCGACCTTCTCCCGTCTGAATATCCGGATGAGGTGGAAGAGGTACCGCAAGTCGCGGTACACGCCGAAGAAGCGATAGACAGGCACCTGAACGCATCGAGCGCCCAATGCCTCGATCGCATCCCTGGAGTCGCCCAGGTCACTGAGCACGATGACCTCGGTATTGGGAGCGGCAACGAGGCTGACCACGGTCCCCCGACAAAAAAGAATGACCGACCGGCCATCTGGACAGACGACGGCGACTTTCATGTCACCCTCGGATACGCGAAACAGCTACACACCGAGGGCGTCACACCCAGCCTCGCCACCAGTAGTAACAGAGACCCAGATAGTCGTGCATCGAGGCCTCGCTGGCCACCAGCGCGGAGGGCGACGGCCAGAATGCCCGCCAACCCTGTGCGCTCTCCGATTGCGTCTTCGCTGGCGACGGAACCGGGTCGGCGCCCTCCACGCGAAATGCCGCCACGGCCCGACGAATGTGTGCGGCCGACGTAACGAGCACGAAGCGGGTGATGCCGCGCCGTCTCAGCAACCGGGTCACCGTCACGGCATGGGCGCGCGTGTTCCGTGACGTCGGGTCGAGGACGACCCGATCGGCTGGTATGCCACCTTGCACGACCTCCTGACGGAGCAGTTCCCCTTCAAGCGACCACCCTGGGATGGGTGTCGCCAGACCACCGGTGACGATGATCAGCGGGTGATCGAGGAGCGCCGCCACGCGCAGCACTTCGATCGCTCTCAGCGCGCTCGCCTCGTTCACACGCTCCACCAGTCGTCCTGCGGCGTCCCACCTGGTCGTGCCGCCATCTAGCACCACGACAGTATTGGCTCCGCGCGCGTCCGCCGCGCTCTCGATCGGTCGGAAGCCCCACGCGAGTGGCGCAACAACCAGTCGGCTGCCCGCCGGCAAGCTGAAGAGTAGGTACAGCGCCAGGACGCCCGCCAGCAAGCGCCGGCCGGAGGTGAGGGTCTTCGGCCAACGCAACAGGAACAGAACGACCACGAGGACCGCCAGCAGGAACGGGAGCGAACCGGGCAGCGCTGCCTTCAGGAACCACATCACGCGCAGGCCGGAGGGCGGGCTCCGCCATGGGTCACGAGAGGTACCACCGCTCCGCCCACATCTGGAAATTCAAGAGCAACTGGAGCCGCTCCGCGCCCCGCCCTTCGTACCGATAGAACCGATCCACTTCGGAGGCCACCACCCGTTCGTCGAGCACACCGACGGCTCGCACTCGCTCCGGCGAGAGATACTCTCGTACGAGCGGCCGCCACGGACCACGCATCCATTCGTATAGCGGAATCACGAAACCCCGCTTGCGCGCCGCCAGGATGGGCTCGCTGATCCACTGGCGCAGGACATGCTTGAGCAGGCGCTTGTGCTCGCCGTTCGCGTAGTGAAACTCCATGGGTAGACTGAACGCGAACTCCGCGAGACGATGATCGAGGAACGGCTCGCGACACTCCAGCGAGACCGCCATCGAGGCCCGATCCACTTTGGTCAGGATGTCATCACGCAGGAACGCGTGGAAGTCCGCACGCATCATCTGGTCCATGAGCGCACTCTCGTCCCCACCGTCGGTGCCGAGCGCACGGTGGGCCAGCACTGTATCCGAGACGACGTCCCCGAGCCCCTCGCCGAGCAACGTGCCAAGGTCCCGCACTGTCCAGCCCTTCTCATTCATGATGCGCACGACGTCCGAGGGAGCCTCCGCGCGCAACACCTCGATCGCCTTCTCGAAAGTCGAGATCATCCGGAGATTGGTTCGCCGTTCTCCCTTACGCGTGGAGTACCACGAGATCAGCGATTCGTAGGGCAGCGCGCTCATGGCCGCAGCGGCCAGCCGTCGCCCGCCGCCGGGCAGCCGTCGCATCTGACGATACCGGCCGGCGTACATCGGATAGCTCTCATACCCGCAGAACTGCTCGTCGCCGCCGTCGGCCGAGAGGGCGACCTTCACGTCCTCGCGCGCGATCGCGCAGACCATCGCGGTCGGCATGCCTGAGGTGTCGCCGAACGGCTCGTCGTAGGTCTCGGCGAAGCCCCGCAACGCTGCTGCGGCGTCCGGAGCGTCGAGGTACTCCACACGATGCCGAATGCCAAGTTGCCGCGCAATCTCAACCGCCACCGGCGCCTCATCGTACCGGGCATCACGAAACCCAATGGTGATGTGAGGCACGTCCACACCGAGCCGGTGTTTGAGGATCGCGGCCAGAAACGTCGAGTCAATACCGCCTGACAAGAACACGCCAACCGGAACGTCTGACACCAGCCGGTATGCGAAGGCGCTTTCGGACAGCCGCTCGAGTTCCTCAACCGCGTCGTCGAACGTGCCAGGGAAGGAACCCCGAGTCACGGAATCAAGGCTCCAGTAGCGCTCGAGCCGCAGGTCCCCGGCAAGATCGACACGGATGAAGTGCCCAGACGGCACACGGTAGGTGTTGGCGAGGGCGGTCGTATCGCCAAGCGTGGTGCCCATTACGAAGAACTGGCCAAGCCCGCGCCGGTTCAACCGCTTCTCATACTGCGGGTGCGCATAGAGCGCCCTGAGTTCCGATCCGAATAGCAGACGGTCCCGCTGACGGGCGTAGAACAGCGGCTTCACGCCGACGCGATCGCGTGCGAGAAAAAGGCAGCGGTCGGTGGCACTCCACACGGCGAACGCGAACATGCCGATCAGCTTCTGGAGCGCGTCCGTCATACCCCAGCGGTGGATCGCGTTGAGCACCACCTCCGTGTCGGTCGCGGTAGCGAACCGGTAGCCTTCCCCCACGAGGGTCTCGCGCACTTCGCGGTAGTTGTAGACCTCGCCGTTGAACACGATGGCGAGCGACCGGTCCTCGGTCCATAGTGGGTTGCAGCCATCCTCGGACAGGTCGATGATCGTCAGCCGTCGATGCCCCAGCCCGACCGGTCCCTCACAGTACAATCCTGCATCGTCCGGGCCTCGGTGGCGCAGCGCGTCGCGCATGGCTTCGACATTCTCCGGGGCGACCGGCCGGCCGAAGCTCAATTCACCGGCGATGCCGCACATGGGGGGAGCCCTCCTCAGCCATCTGGCGCCACAGACCAGCGAGTTGATCGATCTTGTCCGCCAGTAGATAGTTCGCGAACACCTCTCGGCGCGCTTCGCGCGAGAATGTTTCACGCAGGGCTGGCTGTGCGACCAGCTCGCTCCACGCCGCACTCATGCCGGCCACGTCGCCCGGAGCCACGAGAAACCCATTCTCGCCGTGCCTGATGATCTCGCGGAGGCCACCAACCCGCGAGACCACGACCGGCTTGCCCAACGCCATCGCTTCAAGCACGGCGCGCCCGAAGCCCTCCGACAGCGACGGGTGCAGCATGATGTCCATCGAGGCGAGGATGTCGACGGCGTCGGTACGCCAGCCCGTAAAGACGACGTGCTCCGACAGGCCGTACTTGGCCACCAGAGCGTCCAACTCGGCGCGGTAGCCTCGATACTCCTCGATCACGTGATCACCCACGATGTAGAGCTTCACCTCCGGGCAGTCCTTCACCACCGTCGCCAATGCCTCGATGGCGAAGTGCTGTCCTTTGGGCCGGTAGAGCTGACCGAGCACGATCGTGTTCACGCGTGCCGGGTCGAGCGCGAGTTCCCTTCTCAAATGACTCTTGTCCCGACGTTCGACCGCTTCGACCATAGCCGGATCAATCCCGATACGCAGGATGCCTATCTTCTGTCTGTATTTGCGCACCAGGGCCGGATACTTGTCGTCCCGATTCGCTTCACAGAAGAACAGGATGCGATCGCAGACCGCGTACCCGAATCGATCGAGCCATGGGTTGTTCAATTCACCCTTGACGTACCAGAGAAGCGGCGTCCGGGTCAGCCGTGCAGCCAGGCCGACGAACAGCACTGCGCGGATACTGTTCGCGTAGATGACGTCGAACTTCCGCGCACGCAGGAGCCTGGCGATGCGCAGGTTGTAGCGGACCACATCGAGCGCGCTGCGCAGCTTCGCGAGCAGTCCGTCCTTCAGGGCCTTGCCACCATATCGGCTAACCGAGGACGGCGGCTCAATGATGAGGCATTCCGTACCGCTGGCGCGCACTTGGTCGAGAAATTTCGACGGCATCGGCGCCACGATGACCGGCTGGACGCTGGACCTGTCGAGCTGCTCGAGAATATAGGACAACGTGCGGAGATTGCCTCCAATGCCACCCATCGGATACGGCTCGAAGATCAGGACGCGAACGGGATGTTTCATGTCGTTTGATGAGCCTGGTCGAGGCGGCCTCGCGGCGAGACGGCGATTTAACATAGCGCGGGAGCCACTGAGAGCCACCGTGTCAGCCTCTTGATAGTGCGTGTCACTCGCAGACTGGCGCAAGAGGCGGCGCGGGCTTCTCGAGGACGAGCACGGCCTCTGTCGAGAGGAACGGAATCACCATGAAGGCTCGCACGAGGCGCAGGCCGTGCCGCTCAAACTCGGCACT
>Ga0310121_10001844_pt1 | contig 20960 bp, 14 predicted proteins | sample CB27_Tmax_986_MG_FD_203504 | JGI IMG/M metagenome (GOLD analysis project Ga0310121, IMG submission 203504) | Marine microbial communities from Western Arctic Ocean, Canada - CB27_Tmax_986 | ecosystem: Environmental > Aquatic > Marine > Oceanic | place: Canada: Western Arctic Ocean | collected...
CGTCGGGAACAGTGGCGCTCATCGCGCGCACGTTCAGCACGCTCGTCACCACCGACAACAGGAATTCGCCGACCAGGGCGACCAGGACGATCCAGGCGTAGACGTTCATCGCAGATTCCACAAAACGAGGGGCGATTATACTGAGGACTCCGTCTCCTGGCCACGACGAGGACCTGTCCATGACCACGACTGCTAGCGAATCACGCTCCATGACGATAGGCGGCGCCTCCGCCACTGCCGCGGCTCGATTTGATGTCATCAATCCGGCCACCGGTGAGCCGTTCGACGCCGCGCCCGAGTGTTCCCGAGCCCAGCTCGACGCCGCGATGGGGGCGGCTACCACCGCCTTCGCGGACTGGCGCCGCGACGAATCGGCACGCCGGGAAGCGCTGGTGACCTGCGCGGACGCCATCACCAGACATGCGGACGAACTGGCCCAGATCTTGACCCGGGAGCAGGGTAAGCCGCTCGCGAAGGCGGCCGGCGAGCTCGCTGGCGCGGCGAAGTGGTTCACTTACACTGCCAAGCTGGAGATGCCGGTGGAGGTGGCGCTCGACAACGCTCGGGTCAGGGTTGAGGTGCGCCGGCGTCCCCACGGCGTGGTCGCGGCCATTACGCCGTGGAACTACCCGGTCTCGCTCGCGGTCTGGAAGATCGCGCCGGCGCTGCTGGCGGGGAACACCATGGTGCTCAAGCCCTCGCCGTTCACGCCGCTGGCCACCCTGCGGATGGGTGAGATTCTGCGAGACGTGCTGCCCGCCGGTGTGCTCAACGTCGTGAGCGGCGGCGACGAGCTGGGGGCCTGGATGACGGCGCACCCGGCCGTCCGCAAGATTTCTTTCACAGGGTCGGTCGCCACCGGCAAGCTCGTGGCCGCGGCCGCGGCACCCGATCTGAAGCGGGTGACCCTGGAGCTCGGCGGGAACGACCCGGCGCTGGTGCTGGAGGACGTCGATGTGCGCCGGGTGGCGAAACGCATCTTTTGGGGTGCGTTCGAGAACTGCGGTCAGGTGTGCAGCGCCATCAAGCGAGTCTATGTGCCTGAATCACTCTATGAGCCGATGCTCACCGAGCTGGGTGAGCTGGCTCGCAATGTGCGTGTCGGCGATGGGCTCGATGCCGACAGTCAGATGGGCCCGTTGAACAACCGACCGCAGTTCGAACGGGTACAGGAGTTGGTGGAGGATGCGAAACGGGTGGGCGGCAAGGTGGTGGCCGGCGGCCAGCGTCTGGGCGACCGCGGCTATTTCTTCGCGCCCACCATTGTCAGCGAGGTGCAGGACGGGGTACGGCTGGTCGATGAGGAGCAGTTCGGTCCAGTGCTGCCGGTCATGCCGTACGCCGACCTCGACGACGCCATCGAGCGCGCCAACGCGACGCATTTCGGCCTGAGCGGTTCGGTGTGGTCGAGCGACAGCGCCAAAGCCGAAGAGGTGGCTGGACGTCTCGAGTGCGGCACGGCCTGGGTCAACCAGCACCTCAACGTGCTGCCCCACGCGCCATTCGGTGGGGCCAAGTGGTCCGGTATCGGAGTCGAGAACGGACCCTGGGGCTTGCTCGGTTTCACCGAGATACAAACCATCAACGTAGCCAAGTAGCGGGGTTTCCTGGTGAGGCCGGGAAGCGTCCGCTTTCTTGCGTTGCTTCCTCGGTCACATGCCAAGACGCGCACGTGCGCGTCTCGCGGACGCGGAGTGGGGCACTCGGGGTCCCCGCGGAGCGTTTGCGTGGGGTTCGGGGCGCAGCCCCGTCTGAAAAGGGAGACGAGCCGGGGTGCCGGCGGTGCCGCCGGCGAGGACCGTGCGCGGGCGCGGAGTTTCACCCCCGCCTCCGGGATCAGCAGCGTGCCCGCTTTTCCCTCGGTGTCGGGATCAGGTACCCAGTTAGCCCGCGCCAAGCGCTCTGGGGGCCAAAGGTGAGGAGGGTGGGGCTCGTCGACCGGTTCGCGGACCGAGATGCCCGCTCCCGCCGCCCTGAACCTCGCCTCGCGGCGCGGTATCTGTCTTCGGTGTCTGGTACAATCAACTGTTCGATGGCAGCCGCTGGGCGCCCACAGTCACCCTTGTTAATCGTTTCGACTCATGTCCGACTTTCACTATCAGCCCCTGTTTGAGTTGGGCCCCGACACCACGCGCTATCGCAAGTTGACCTCCGACGGCGTCTCCACGGTCTCAGTCGACGGCCGCGAGTTGTTGAAGGTGGACCCCGAGGCGCTGCGCCTGCTGGCGCAGACGGCCTTCGACGATATTTCCCATCTGCTTCGACCGGCCCACCTGCAGCAGTTGCGGTCGATTCTCGACGACCCGGAGTCGTCTGAGAACGACCGGTTCGTCGCGCTCGAACTGCTTCGTAACGCCAACATCGCCTCCGGGCGCGTGCTGCCCGGCTGCCAGGACACCGGGACGGCCATCGTCATGGGCCACAAGGGCGAGAACGTCTGGACCGGGACCGACGATGGCGTGGCCCTCTCGCGGGGCATCTACGACGCCTACGATCAGCGCAACCTGCGTTACTCGCAGATGGCGCCGCTCGACATGTTCACGGAGAAGAACACCGGGTCGAACCTGCCGGCGCAGATCGAAATATACGCGGAGCCGGGTGACGAGTACGAGCTGCTGTTCATCGCCAAGGGCGGCGGGTCGGCCAACAAGTCGTTTCTGTACCAGGAAACCAAAGCGCTGCTGAATCCGGCCTCTCTGCTCGCTTTCGCCGAGGAGAAGATGCGGTCGATCGGCACCGCCGCCTGCCCGCCCTATCATCTGGCGCTGGTCATCGGCGGCCCGTCGGCCGAGTTCACGCTCAAGACCGTGAAGCTGGCTAGCACCCACTATCTCGACGCCCTCCCGACGAGCGGCAACGAGCATGGCCGCGCGTTCCGCGATCTGGAGATGGAAGCGCAGATCTTCGAAATCTGTCGGAACATCGGCATCGGGGCGCAATTCGGCGGGAAGTACTTCGCGCACGACGTGCGGGTGATCCGCTTGCCGAGACACGGTGCCTCCTGTCCGGTGGGACTCGGGGTGTCCTGCTCCGCCGACCGGCAGGCCCTGGCGAAGATCACCCGCGACGGCGTGTTTCTCGAACAGCTCGAAGAGAACCCGGCGCAGTACCTGCCGGACGTCATGACCGAAGAACTCGACGACGACGTCGTGCGGGTCGATCTCAACCGGCCGATGGCAGAGATACTGGCTGAGCTCAGCAAGTACCCGGTGGCGACCCGTTTGTCCCTGTCCGGCCCGATGGTCGTGGCGCGTGACATCGCGCACGCGAAGTTGAAGGAACGGCTCGACCGGGGCGAAGAGCTGCCGGCCTATGTCCGGGACCGAATGGTCTACTATGCCGGGCCCGCGAAGAAGCCGGACGGACGCCCCTCAGGCTCGTTCGGTCCGACCACCGCCGGCAGGATGGATTCCTACGTCGACCTGTTCCAGAGTCACGGGGGCAGCATGGTGATGCTGGCCAAAGGCAACCGGTCGCGCCAGGTCACCGATGCCTGTCACAAGCATGGTGGCTTTTACCTTGGGTCGATCGGGGGACCCGCGGCCAGGCTGGCCGACCACAGCATCAAGCATGTCGAGGTGCTCGAATATCCTGAGCTCGGGATGGAGGCGATCTGGAAGATCGAGGTCGAGGACTTTCCCGCCTTCATCATCGTCGACGACAAAGGGAATGACTTTTTTGCCAAGCTGATGGAAACGAAGCCGGTGGCGTTCATTCGGTCTTCGTAGTCGTCCGTGGTGGCATGTTCCGCACCTCGTCATGAATTCAACACGTCAATACATCATTAGAGGAGAAAACAATGCGTTTAGCACAAGTAGGTATCGGAATCGTGACGCTGGCCCTGAGTGCCAGCATGGCCGCAGCCCAAGGTCGACCGTTGAGCCCGCGTGGTCAGACGTCGACGCAGATCGGCGGCACTTTCAATGCTGAAGGAGCCTACTCCGGCGGCAAGTGGATTGACATCGTCTATGGCCGGCCGATCCTGCGGGGCCGGACGAACATGTTTGGCGAAGGCGGCGCCTACAGCACCAAGATCTACGCGGGCGCGCCCATCTGGCGCATCGGCGCCGACGTGACCACCCGCGTCACAACCGAGGCGACCCTGGTGTTCGATGGCAAGACGCTGCCGCCCGGCGAGTACAGCATGTTCGCCGACCTGGCCAACCCGACCGCGTGGACGTTGGTGTTCTCCAACCTGGGCGCGAAGCAGAGTTTCCAGGAAGACACGGCGAACGCCGTGTGGGGCGGGTATGGCTACACCGATGATCTCGACGTACTGCGGGCCACGATGACGGTGTCCGAGCACCCGGTCAGCGCGGACCAGCTCATCGTGGCGTTCACGGATATGACCCAGCAGGGTGGCAACCTGACGATTTGGTTTGCCGACCAGATCGCGACCATCCCGTTCACCGCCCGCTAGTCGGCGGGAACACCGTGCTTGTCAGCGGCGCGGCCCCTGCGGGGGTCGCGCCGTTGCTGTCTGACTCGGGTGGCGCAGGCCTTCAGGCCTGCGAGGCAACGCTGAAGACTTGCCTCACGAACCGTCGACACGACCGAGCTGAGCCCTGACGGCTTGAAACCAGCTCAGACACTAAGGCCATGCCAAACGACGCCCACGCTCGACCGTCCGGCGATGCGCCGGAGCCGCTGTACGACACCACTGTCCCAACCCCCACGCACGCCGAGCTGGCCCGCACGTTGGTGTCGCGTATTACCACCGGCACGTTGTGCACGTTGGCGACGGAACCGGATGGGTATCCCTACGGTTCGTTCGTGACGGTGGCGTTTGACGAGGGGAACCCGGTGTTTCTCGTCAGCACGATGGCCGAGCACACCCGGAACCTGCAGGAGGACTCGCGGGCGTCGTTGCTCGTGGCTGAAACCGGTTCGGACGACCCGCTGGCCAACGGACGCGTGACCCTGCTCGGTCCGTGCACGCGGGTGGACGGTGATGCCGGCAGTGCCCGCATCGCGTTTCTCGCTACGCATCCGAACGCCGCCTACTACGTCGACTTCGGCGATTTTGCCTTCTGGCGGCTGCGGGTCGAATCAATCCGATATATCGGCGGTTACGGCCGGATGTCCTGGGTGGAGGCGGTCGACTGGCACGCTGCGGAACCGGACCCGCTTGCCGGCTCGGCCGCCGACATCATCGCGCACATGAACGACGATCACGCGGATGCCATGCCGCTCTACTGTCGGGCGTTCTCCAAGGCCACCGAGATCACGGGCGCCAGCATGACGGGTGTCGATCGGTACGGATTCGAGATGTCGGTGGCGACGAGGGAAGGGCCGCGACCGGTCCGGCTGGCGTTTCCCCAGCCAGTGGCCACCCCCGAGCAGGTCCGAACCGTGCTCGTCGCGATGCTGAAGACGGCTCGGGCGAAGTTGGCAGGCTAGCAGGTCGCTGAAAAACGTCTGGAGCGGTTTCCTGACGGATCGCCAGGAAACCCAAGTTCCTGACCTCCCTCCGTCTGGGAGAGGGGTCAGGAACTTGATCGTAGCGTATGCCTGCGGCTGTGAACGGCTATGGCACCATCAGGTGGGCTTCGGTCGTGCCCGCCGCCATGATGAACGCGCCTCCCGCGTCTCGGCTGTCAGGGAAGCCGGATGCGGCCGTCGCTCCAGGCATGGCGATGGTCGTATGCACGCCGGCGCTCGCCATGTCGGGGCCGTTCATCGACCTGAACCACGAGCCGTATTCCACGTCCTCGCGGGTGTCGGCGGCGGCGGCCGCGGCCACTAGCGCCCGCTCACTCTCGGCGTCGGTGCTCTCGGCGCGAAACCGTCGGTTCTGTGCGACCCGGTCGAGGTTCGCCAGACTCGTGCACTGGACCGCGAACGCCGGCCGGTCGCGCTGGTCCGCCCGGCTGTAGCAGGCAATCTTGTTTGTACCTTCTTTGATCGTCGTATAGGTGTGGTCGGCGGCCCACTTGACGACGGTCGCGTCGTCACGGCCCCGTCGCGGCGCCGCGGCCAGGGAATTTTCAATGAGCTCGGCGTTCGATTGGGCGTAGGCGCCGGTCGAGAATGCGGCTATTCCGACGGCAAGGAGTACGATGCGCTTCATGGCATTACCTCTGTTGGGAACCGATGTGAACGGACCGATCCGGCGCGAGTGACGCACCCTCAGCGCGGACCAGCGCCTGAACGAGTCTCTCAATCATACGACGGTGGTGCGACGATGCGCTTACCAGAATGTGTTTCCGGGGCAGGTTTCGTCCCTGGCGGTGAACTTGGCCACCAGAGCCGGACAACGTGTACGGACGAGAACTAAGTCAGAATTGGTAGATGCTTCGATGTTGTCCTGATCGGATCGCCGTGACGGCCACCGCCGCCTGGTCGTGCGTCGTTGCGCTGACGGTTGGCTGCGGGGGCGGCGGCGCCCCGGAGCGTCCGGCCGGAGCGCTGGCGCCGACGTCGGCGGGGTATCCGAGCGGGGCGATGACTATCATCGCGCCCGCCAATCCCGGTGGTGGATGGGATCAGACCGCGCGGCAGATCCAGCAGGTGTTGGCCGAGATCGGCGTGCTCGGGGTTCCGGTGGAAGTGGTCAACCGGGGCGGCGCCGGCGGCACGATCGGGTTGTCCGACCTCGTCACGAGGCACCGCGGAAACCCGCATACGCTGATGGTGTTCGGTCAGGTCATGCTGGGCGCCATCCGCACGAACGCCAGTCCGGTATCTATCAAGGACACCGAGCCGCTGGCCCGTCTGCTGAACGAATACGAGGTCGTGGCCGTGCCCGCCGACGCGCCGTATCAGACGTTCGACGAACTGATCGATGACTTCCGGCGCGACCCGGAGCGCATCAGTTGGGCCGGCGGGTCGGCCGGTGGCATCGACCACATTCTTGTGGGTCTGCTGGCCCTGGCGGCCGGCGTTGACCCGAGCCGTGTGAACTACATCGCCCATGCCGGGGGCGGGGAGGCGGCCGTGGCTGTGATGGGCGGCCACGTGTCGGCTGGTGTCTCCGGCTTCGGTGAGTGGAAGCCCTATGTGGGCACCGGCCGGATGCGCCTCCTGGCCGTCTCGTCGGCCGATCGGATCGACGGTGACGACACGCCCACCATTCGGGAGAGCGGGCTCGACGTCGCCATCGCCAACTGGCGCGGTATCGTGGCCCCACCCGGCGTCGACGCCGAGACGCGGGAGTGGCTGGTCACGGCGTTGCGTCGGATGCGCGACTCACGCGCGTGGCAAGACATCCTGCTCGCCAACGAGTGGGAGGACAGTTTCCTGGCCGGCCCGGCGTTCGCCCGGTTCCTCACCGAAGAGCGGGCCACCGCCGACGCGGTGTTGCGCTCGATCGGGCTCGTTGAGTAGCTCCGATGGTCATGCCGCCGGACCGCCGCCTCGCGGCCGTGCTCATCGTGGGCAGTGGGGCCTACCTGCTCGGCGCCTTCCAGATCAGCGTGCCCGAAGGGCAATACGCGGCCGTGGGGCCGCAGTTATTCCCGCTCCTCATCGGCTTGGGACTGCTGACGAGCGCGGTCTACATGGGGGTGTCCGCCACCGCTGAGGCTCGGCTGCCGGCGGTCCAGTGGGGTGTCGCCGCCTCGAGCGCGCTCGCGTTTCTGGCCTACATCGCCGCCCTCGGCCTGGTCGGGTATCTGCCGGCGACAGCTGGGTTTCTGGTGCTCGAGTCGCGACTACTCGGCAGTCGCGACTGGGCTCGCGACCTGACCGTTAGCGTTGCGATCACGGCGTCGGTCTACGGTGTGTTCCGTGTGCTGCTCGGCCTCAGCCTGCCGTCTGGCCTGCTGGGCTAGTGACCTGAGGTGGGTGCCCTGGCTCAACTCGGAGACAACCTGGCCCTCGGTTTCGGCGCGGCACTGGCCCCCCTGAACCTGCTGCTCGGTCTGGTGGGGGTCACCCTGGGCACTGCCATCGGCGTCCTCCCGGGGATCGGTCCGGCGCTCACCATCTCCCTCCTTCTGCCCCTGACGTTCGGTATGGACCCGGCCGGCGCCTTCATCCTGTTCGGCGGCATCTACTACGGCGCCATGTACGGCGGGTCGACCACCTCGATTCTGGTACGCATGCCGGGCGAGGCGTCCAGTGTGATGACCGCGCTGGACGGCTATGAGATGACCCGGCAGGGACGTGGCGGGGCCGCGTTGGCCACGGCGGCCATCGGGTCGTTCGTGGCCGGCACCTTCGCCACGGTGATGCTCATGCTGACGGCGCCGGCGCTCGTGGAACTCGCGCTGGGTTTTGGGCCGACGGAGTACTTCGCGCTCATGGTGCTGGCGCTCACAGCGCTGGGGGGGATGACCAGTGGCGCACCGGCCAAGGGGGCGTTCGCGACGTTCCTGGGGTTGGCGATCGGGACCATCGGCATCGACCTCCAGACTGGACAAGCCCGCTTCACGTTTGGGGTTCCGGGCCTGTTGGGCGGCCTGAACGTGGTGGTCGTCACCGTCGGTCTCTTTGCCGTCGGTGAGGTGTTCTGGCACGCGGCCACCCACCGGGTGTCTCGGGAGACCCCGGCGCGGTTGGACGCCCCGGTCAGGCTCACGGCGGATGACTGGCGCCGGTCGGTCCCAGCCTGGTGCCGCGGCACGCTGGTTGGGTTCTTCACCGGCGTGCTGCCAGGCGCGGGCGCCACCGTGGCGAGCTTTCTGGCCTACGCCGTCGAGCGACGGGTTTCGAAGACGCCCGCGGCGTTTGGCCACGGCGCCATCGAGGGCGTCGCCGGTCCCGAGGCGGCGAACAACGCCAGCGCGGGTGGCAGTCTGGTGCCGCTGCTCGCGCTGGGGATCCCCGGTTCCGGCACCACGGCGGTCATGCTTGCCGCGTTCCAGATGTACGGCCTCCAGCCTGGGCCACTGCTGTTCAGCCAGGAATCAGGGCTCATCTGGGGGCTGATCGCGAGTCTGTACGTATCGAATGTGTTACTGCTCGTGCTCAATCTCCCGCTGATCCGGCTCTGGGTCCGGTTGCTGCACGTGCCGAGGTCGTTGCTCTTCGCCGCCGTCCTCGTGTTCGCCACGCTGGGGGTCTATTCCCTGAACAACAATCTGTTCGACGTAGCGGTTGTGTATGTGCTGGGGGTCCTGGCGTTCTTCATGCGACGCCACGGGGTGCCGCTCGCGCCGACCGTGCTCGGGGTCGTTCTGGGGCCACTGCTGGAGCAACACTTTCGCCGGGCGATGGCGATCTCTGGTGGAGACCCCGGCGTGTTTCTCACCCGTCCGGTGTCGGCCGCGATCCTCGCGCTCACAGTGGCCGTGGTGCTTGTCCCGATGCTCGTGCGGGCGCGGGGGGCGCGCTAGCGCGCCGGCATCAAGGTCAAGCCTATCTGCCGTCGGACTCCGTGCCGGGGTCGGCATTCTCGCTCGTGGAGACGCTGAACCTCCGGTAGTTGCCGTACCGCGCGGTGCTGGTGGTTCGTCCCCCGAGGCGCTGCGAGTAGCGTTCCCGCATCTCGGTCGGGACCCACAGGCTCACGTCTGGATTGAGCGCGAACGTGACCACCGCCACCGCTTCGGTCGCCGGTATCTCGCGGCCGACCGACGGGTGGTTCAGGGTGATCTCCGTTTCGAAGACCGTGCCCGCGTGTGGATCGATGCAGAACCGGCCGTTCGACGGAAGGCTGATGTTCTGGAAGCCACGTGTGAGAGTGGGAGTCGCTATTTCTTCGTACCGGATCTGCCAGGCGGCGGGGTGGTCGTCACCGCAGCCCACGCCGTCCTGCTCGAACCGGAACCGCTTCGTATTCGACGGGAGCAGGTAGGACAACGCGTAGGTGGGGATGTTGAAGGTGCGGCTCGTCGTGCCCAGATTGTACCGGGAGCTCTCTTCCACGATGCGTCGGGCCCGGGCGACAGCGGTAGTCGTGTCGTCGAGAAAGAGCGAGGCCAGACGGTCCTGCCGATCCCGCACGCGCTGCCCGTTGACCTCGAACACGTCTCGGAACCCGGTCCACACCGCGTCCTCACCGAGCCGGACCAGCAGAAACTCTGAGCGAAGTCGGGTGCGTCTTGGATTGGTCCGACCTCGCGGGAAGTCAGATTGGCGGTAGTCCTCCTCCGCGACCAAGTTCGTCAGCTCTTTGACGTACACCTCGACATATGCGGAGGCGCGCGCGATCACCTCCTCGAGGGTGAGAGACTCCTGCGTCGCATTCGCCGGCGTCGCCAGGAAGCAGGCCACGACCACGGTCGCGCCGCGAACCCAGCCTGCGCCCTCGAACCGGTGCATCTTGCTAATGCCGGTCACAACTACTTAGCGAGTATACGCCGCGCCTAGTCGGTGTCGGGGCCAGACGGCGGGATGTCGAGCCCGACCGCCCGCATGATCGCGAGGGCATTGCTGCGGGTCACCGGTCCCGGTTTCAGGCGGTAATCGAACCGCATTTCGCCCTCGACGAGCGTGTCGTCGAAGTGCACGTTGCGTGCCTGTTGCGCCAGGTCATCAGCGATCTCGGCCAAGGCGAGATCGTGTGTTGTGACCAGACCGGTTGCACCGAGCGAGAGCAGTGAGCGGAGCAGGCCACGCGCGCCTTCGGTGCGGTCGTGCGAGTTGGTGCCGTGAAACAGCTCGTCGAACAAGAACACCGTCGGCCCGGTTCGGGCCACGTCCACCACCTGGCCCAGGCGGAGCACTTCGGCGTAGAACCGGGACCGACCGGCCTGGAGCGAGTCTTCGATCCGCAGTGTGGCGCCGAGCGCCGCGGGCGAGAGTCGCATCCGGCGCGCCCGTACCGGCGCCCCCATCAGCGCCATGACGGAACTGACGCCGATACTGCGCAGCAGCGTGGTCTTGCCCGACATGTTCGAGCCGCTCACGATCAAGACTTGCGGCGCCGCGCCCAGTGCCACGTCGTTGGCTACGGCCTCGACGACGGGGATCAACGGATGCGCCAACGCTTCCGCATCGTAGACCGGCGGCGTGGCGATGTCGACCACCTCTGGGAACGGATCGGCCGGGTGTTCGTATGCGTAGGTGCTCAGAGCGGACAGCGCTTCAAACTCGCCGATGCGGTCGAGCCACCGTGACACACCGGCGCCATGCCGAGTTCGCCAGCGCTCGACCGCGAACGCCAGGTGCAGCTGCCAGAACAGGAGCACCGCGATCGGCATGAAGACGATGTTGTGAGCCCAGTCGTGCCGCTCGAGCAGCCGTTCCAGCTGACGGACCGCGTCCGGAATCTCTCCATCGGACGTGGTGAGCGCGTCTTGAATCGAGGATAGCCGGGTCGACGTCACCGACTCGCCGCGCACGAGTCGGCAGACCGCGCCCAGGACCACCAGCTCTCGGGCGGGTGCGTCGGCGGCATGGAGGATCTCTTGGGTTTGGCTGGCGAACAGACGCACGAAGAGCGCGAGGGCGAGCAATGCGGTTGTCGGCAGAGCGATGGTCGCGCCCTGATTCCACGCGACGAAGGTCAGCGGCGTCAGGGTCGTCAGCACGACCGCGACGACCTGCGGCCAGTGTCCGCTGAGCACCGGAGCCGCCGTCGCCCAGTGCACCAGAGCGCTCGGTTGTACTGCGGCACGCACGTCAGCGCCGGCGGCGGCCAGCTGCTCGCGCATATCCACACGCCCCCGCAGCTCGCGGACCGCCTCCTGCCGGTCGTGCACCGTCTGCCGGTCACCCGGGGTCAGGAGCCATTCGGCGAGGGTCGACTCCCCCGTTCGGGTTTGGGCCGTATTCACCAGTTGAAACACCGACCCCGGGCCGAACAGGTCGAGGTCTTGGCTGAACAGGTGTTCGGCGTCGGCAAACTCTTCGCCCGTCGCACCGATTCCGGACCAGGTGTCGCCGAGGCGCGCCAGCCCATGTTCGTACCACGCGACCGCCCGGTTGAGCCGGTCCCGCGCCAGCAGTACCCGGTCGTGCGCGACGACCAGACCGGTGAATGCGGCGACCGGGGCGGCGAGCCACCAGGCCGACATCCATCCCCCGTACGCCGCGCCCCACAGGAGCACGCCGCCCGCCAGGAAGGTGACGAGGCGGGCGTGGCTGACCTGATCGGACTTTCGCCCGAGCGCGGCCGAGTCGCCACGGCGCTCGGCTAGCAGCCGTTCGTACGTGTCCAGCGGTGGAGAAGGCGTGGGCACCGGGGGCGTGTCAATTCAGGTGGGCGAGTTCAGCCGGACCGACCGCGTCGGCTGGACCCTGGAAGATGGCGTTGAACAGCAGCTTGAACGTACCACGCGTCTGGGTGCGGAACGCAACCTGGCTCCCGAGCGTGACGACCGATCCCTGACCGACCGTGAACGCCACCACGTTGGCTTGGTTGCGCAACAGCTCGTCCCCCAGCAGCCAGCCGCTGGCCACCATGTCCTCTTCGTCCGGATACCTCGATACCGTTTCGGCCGAGATGCCAAAGCTGGGCGTCAGTCGATATGCCTGATCGAAGCGAAAGAAGACCGGCCAGCGTGCCGGCATGCCGAACGCGACCGGATGCGCCGGATTGAATTCCTGTTTCAGGAGCGAACCAGGGCAATAGAAGACCGATGTTGGCTCCACCACCCGGTCACGCAGCGCGGCCAGCAGTTGCGCAGGGCTCTGAAACGCGTCGCGCAATGCCTCGGTGGCCTCGTCTCCTCCGCGGCGCTGCGGGTCCGGCGCGGGAGGTCGCAGCCCGCGCGCGGGCAGGACCGGCTCAATCGGCAGGTCCAGCAACTCGCGAGCGGTGCTCACGGCGCTGCCAAGCGCCACGAGCGTGCCGCCGTCCCGCACCCAGTCGGCAAGCTTCCGCCACCCCGCGTCGCCGACCCCGAATGCCCAGCGCCACGTCTCGTCGTGCCGCTGCGGATCGAGGCCGGACACGATGCGGCTTCGGGTCGTCCCCGATGGCAGCACGATGACGTCGTAGGTGTCGGACAGATCACCCGCGAAATCGAGCGACGACACCTCGGTGTGACCCAGCTCGTACTGCTCGAACAACCACCGCATCCAGCCGCCCGGCATGTTGTTGGCCGCGCGCCACAGTCCGACGCGGGTCGGAGTATCCCATCGGAACCCGGAGACGTCGGGCGGTTCATCGGCGCCCGTGATCACGAGCCCCGTCTCGTCAGCGATGGCCCGGAGCAGACGGGTCACGTCGTCCGTGGGTGGCACCACCCACGTGCCCGGCGCGTGGTCGCGCCCCTGGCTGGTGAATCCTTCGGACACGCGTGACAGGGTGACCCCAGCCTGTTGCAACCGCGCGACGGCCAGGAAGCTGGCATTCGATTCCGGTCCGATCAAATACGCCCAGCCCGGCGTTGACGGCATCGGTGTGCGCCGCGGCGTGATCTCGGCGAGCTGCACCAGGTTGGCGCCCACCAGGTCCGCCTCCACTGGTTGGTCGATCTGGTCGACGTCCACGCCCATGAGCAGGCCCAGTGTCTGCGCGGTTACGTCGTAGGGCGGGATGGGCGGACCGCCGGGGTAGTACCGCAGGTCCGGATACACCTGCGTTTCGAGCATCGTCTTCGCGAAAGCCCCGGCCGGCTGGGCGAGCTGCACCACCCATGAGCCGGCGGGATAGCGGTGGCCCCCGACGGTGAAGGGATTCCGCGCCTGATCGATGTCGACCTCGGCCGTGTGCAGCAACTCGAGCAGCTCGTAGGTCTCGAACGGGTCGCGCTGATCGGCGCTGATGACGAAGGCGTATGGCGCCTCGTCCCGCGTCACCCAGTCGCGATGCACCTTGTAGTAGTTCTCCATCCACGAGGGGCGGTTCTTGGACACCTGCTCCAAGGCGGCGAACACCGCCGTGTAGCCGTAGTCGACGATGTCGCGCAATCGCCATACCCCTTTGTCGTATGGCACCGGAAAATTGACCCGTGCGTCTTGTGGGCCCAGGGGCACCTGGTCGCCGGCCGGGTTCACGAACGGGTCGGCCAGCCGGGCGCTGGCGATTTCGGTCAGGATCCGCGGTTGGCCGTGGTACAGCATGTATTGCCGCGCGGGGGCCCACAGGTCGTACTGCTCGCCATACACCACCCCACGCTTGCCGTCCGAGACCAGGGCGGCGGCCATCGCCGTGCCGATCTGGGCCTGACCTTCGAGCAGCAGCGGATGAATGTTGGGGTCGTGCGGATCGCGATAGGGCGGCACGAAGATGCGGGCTCCGTTTGGCCCCATCTGGTGCATGTCGTGGGTCACCTGCGGCTTCAGCTCGCGGTGAATATCCAGCGCCAGCCGGGTCTCCGTCTGGGTGAACATGAACCAGTCACGGTTGTCATCGTGCCCCGTGTAGTGGTGATACAGGTCTGGATAAGTGCGGTTGAAGGCGGTGTCTTTCGTGTCGTACCAGTGGTCGATCACCAGCACCTGCCCATCCGGGTTCTGGGACGGGACAACCAGCACCACGACATTGTCGAGCAGCGCGGCGATCTCAGGAGACGCGTCCGTGGCCAGGTCGTGCGCAATCTTGATGAGCGTCTGCGTGTTGCCGACCTCGGTCGAGTGAATGGTCGCGTAGAGGAAGTAGAACGGGACCCCTTCTTGGGTGAGCGCCAGGGCGTCCGCTTCCGACAGCCCACGGGGATCGTTCAACCGGTGGTTGATCTCGACCAGCCGGTCCATCCGCGCCAGGTTGGTGGGCGAACTGATGGTCGCCAGCACATACGGGTTGCCCAGGGTCGTAGTCCCTCGACGTTCGTACTCGACCCGGTCAGACCGGTCCGCGAGCAACTGGAGATAGTCGAGAATACGCGGGTATCGCGCCATCTCGCCGTCGGTCCCGATCTCGAATCCGAAGAAGTCGGTCGGATGGGGAATTTCCTGGGCGACGGCCGATGGTGCGACCGCGAGCCACAGGATCAGAGCGGCAGCAAAGACGGGGCGCATGCGCATGAACCGCAGAATATCATCAGGCCAGAAACCGCCGAAGAAACGTGACGAACGCGTGGGCGTCGGCGAAGGTCGAGGCCAGACCGAGCGAGACGCGGACCGCGCCCGGGCTTTCCCCTCCGTCCAGGCACCGGCCGAAGTCATCTTTTGTCATCCGGTCGCCACTGGCCGCCAGGCACCGGTCGAGCTCGCCTGGTGACAGCCCCAGCGCCACCTCTCCCGCGCCCGGATTACAGAAACACCCGGTGCGAAGCGCAATCCCTGACTGGGCCGCGCTGGTCTCTATCGCGGTGTGGCTCAACCCGGAGCCTGCCGCGTCATGCACGCTGAAGGCGATGGTGGCCCCCCGCTCATCGGTGCTCAGCGGACCGAAGATGGTCACAAGCCGTGCTCCATCACCGTGTCGTAGCGAGCCCATCGCGTCCAACAGCCATCCGGTCAGACATCGGACCCGCTCATGAACCAGATCCACCCCCATGTGTTCAAGGAACGTCAGCCCGGCGTCCACCGCGGGGATGTTCGAATAGTCCAGCGTGCCGTCTTCGAAGGCCGCCGCCCCCTCGGCCAGAAAGTGTCGGTCGCTTTGGACCGAGGCCACGGTGATGGTGCCCCCCGAGAACCACGGACGGTGCAGCTTCTGGAGTGCGTCTCGCTTGGCGATCAAGCAGCCGATGCCGGTCGGGTACCCGAACATCTTGTAGAAGGACAGCGCGACATAGTCTGGGTGTACGCGGCTCAGGTCGAGTCGGTTGGTCGGGACAAAGGCCGCCGCGTCGAGCAGCACGTCCCACCCGCGACCCTGCGCGGCCGCGATCCACTCGAGCGGGTGCTGTACGCCCGAGAAGTTCGATTGGGCTGGGTAGGCGAACAGATGGCGTCCGCCCGGTGCCGTCCGGTTGGGCAGTTCGTCAAGGAGCCGTTCGAGCCCCGACCCGTCCACCCGGAGATCGGGTGGCTCGACCGGCACGTAGGTCGTGGTGGCGCCATGCGCGCGGTCGAACTCGCGAATGCCATTCACCGAGTTGTGGTTGTCGAATGTCAGCAGCAGCTGGTCGCCCGGCTCGAAGGGGTAGGCCTCGCCGACCAGCTTGAGAGCGTGACTCGCGTTGGCCGTAAACACCACGGCGTACTCGTCTGCCGATGCGTTGAAGAAGCTGAGGATGTGGGCCCGACACCGCTCGGTCAACGAGCCTGACAGCGCCGACGCCGGGTTCACCGAGTGCGGATTTCCGAGCACGTGCGTCGTCAGAAACGCGGCATGGTCCGCGATGAGGGACTCCGGATACAGTCCGCCACCGGTGTAGTCGAGATAAACCAGGTGCTGGTCCTCCAGCCGTCGGAATTCGGTCGCGCGGACCTCGTCGATCGCGGTGGTTCCCGCGTAGGTCGGATAGGCCGCGAGGAACGCGGCGTGCTCGCGCTCGAGCGCAGATGGCGACGATGATGATGACGGCGGCGACATGCGTATCCTCAGGCCAGACTATCACCCGATTGATTCCAGTTCCGGCTCGACCTATGCTGCTGGCATGGAGAGATGCAACAGGAGGACTCGGGCGTCGGTATCGCTCTCAGCGAAGCGGGCCCCCATCTGGACGCTGGTGGCGCTCTTCTGTGCGCTCGGTGCGCTGTCGGCACCGACCGAGGCGCAGAAGCCGGGTCGGGCCGAGCGACACCGGGTGCCGGCGGACTTCATGAGCTTCCAGGGGGCGCCTTGGCTCGAGCGGGATGAGCGAGTCGAGGAGGAGCAACCGGATGCGGTGCTCGACGCGATGGCGCTGGAGCCCGGCGATGTGGTCGCCGATATCGGTTGCGGGTCCGGCTACTACGCCAGGCGGATGGCGGTGCGGGTCGGGGGCGCCGGGCGTGTCTACTGCGTCGACATCCAGCCGGAGATGCTCGAGATCATGGGCGAGCATGCGGAGCGAGAGGGGATCACCGGTATCGTCCCGGTGCTGAGCGAGGTCGATGACCCGAAGCTCCCGGAAGGGGAGATCGACTGGATCATTCTGGCCGACGTGTATCACGAGATGTCGGACTTCGAGGCCATGCTGGCCGGCATGCGCCGCTCGCTGGCCCCAGGCGGTCAGATCGCGTTGCTCGAATACCGCGTCGAAGATGGCACCGGCGACCACCTGAAGGCGGACCACGCCATGTCGGTGCGGCAGGTGCTGGCCGAATGGATCGCCGGCGGATTTGCGCTGGTCGACCTGCTCGAGTTCCTACCCGGGCAGCATCTCTTCATTCTGAAGGCGGCGGGCGACGCGACCGTCCCCGGCGATCCGATTCTCAACGTCGACCTGCTTGAAGCGTCCGAGCGCGGACTGATCGAGGCCGACGCAGTCGGCGACAGCGACACTGGAGTCACCGTTCGCATACGAAACCTGACCGAGGATCGGCTCCTTGTGACGATGCCGGCCGGCATGTCGTTTCAGGCGGCCGACTCTGGCGGCGACGCACACGACATGGTGTCGCGCCGGGACGCCGCCATTCGACTCTTTGATGGCGAGGCGCGCGACTGGTCGGTGCGCGCGGTGGGACGCCAACGGACGCGGCGCGTCCCCGGGTCAGACGACCAGTTGACCATGGCGGCCCCATCAAGCCTCCCGACCCTCGACGCCCTGATGCACCGGATGCAGGCCGGTACTTACACCGTCGCCGATTCGCCGACGCTCTACATCCCGCGTCTCCACGGGCTGGAGCAGGCGGCGGTCTGGATTGCCGAAGGGGATGGAAGATACGACGACATCGCCCCGGCGGTCGACGAGCCGCGCATGCCGGCGCAGTATGCGGTGGCCTTCGCGCTCGTCTACTGCGATCTCGCGGGCCTCGATGTGACCAGCACCCAGATGTGGCGCGATCGGGAACAGATCTTCGGCGGGCTCCGGGATCCAGGGCTCACCGCCTGGTATCAAATCAAGACGACAGGGCGCTAGGTTTTCCGACGAGGCGCCCGTCTGGCGGTGTTGCTTCGTCGGTCACCCCCGCCCGCCCGGCCGGGGCGGCCACCTGGCTGCTCCCTCCTCGCGCCTAGCCAGACAGACGCCTCGTCGGAAAACCCCCGCGACACGGAGCGGTTTTCGGAATCTCCTAGCCACGGTCCGGACCCGTGGGGCAAGGCTTCAGCCTTGCCTCGCAGGCCTGAAGGCCTGCGCCACACCACCAACCCAAATTCAAGTTCAGAGGGGGCTGCGCCCCGCACCTCACGCGGACGTTACGCGGTGGCGCGGGTGGGGCCCCGGCCGAACTTGCGACGGTAGTAGCGGGTGCCAAGGACGATGCCTGGGACACCGATGAGGGTCGGCAGGATCCAGGGCAGCACGCCAAGCGCTCCGGCGAACGAGTAATCCCAGATTCACTGCAACCCGAACACCGCGAAGGCGGTGTGAAACGCGATGCCGCCTCCCAGATCGACCCCATGTGGCTGTAGAACCAGCCCATGTGCTCGACTCCAGGGTTGCGCATCAGATTCAGCATGCGCGCTCCGGTGAAGATGCCGACCGAACTCAGGGCCAGCAGGATCGTCGAAGCATCCGACCAGAGCGCGACCGCGAACAGGATGACCGCGACGCTTCCCCCGATTGAGAGCCAGGCCGGCGCGAGTTGAACCGGCGTACGGAGTGTCTCAGGGTGGTGACGAGTCTGTACCGCCCGCATCGACTGTCGGACTGCAGCGAAGGTGGCGACGCCGAGATAGCCCAGAAACAGCGCGAACCCATAGAGTTCCGGCGCGTCGGCGACCGCGATGCCCTGCGATTGGTAGGTAACGACCCGCCCCACCGCCGCGATGACCGCGGACTCCGTCACGAGATACGCGCAGTTGGCGTAGACCGCGCCGAATCGCTTGTGCGAGACGCCGACTTTTCGGGCGAACACCGGAATCCAAAACGCCCCAGTCCGACGAAGCCGGCGATGACGTGCGCGCCGACGACGTTGAATGTCAGAGTCATTGCGTCCTTCCCTTTGTCGTGACAGCGAGCCGGGCGTCAAGCAGCGCGATCGTTTCGTCGCACCACGCGACCTTGGCGCCGATCGAGTGAATACCCATCCGTAGCGAGATGAATCGATGGAGCCCATTCGGTGAGAACTGTTCGGGCGGCTTCCCGGCGTGGCGTCTCTCCTCACGCTCGACCTCCGCGAGCGCCGCTCGCCAGGCCACCATGCGCGCACGCACGTCGACCATGAACCGCGCGTCGCGTGAAGGTCGCCCACCTGGTCCATGAAGAAGACCTGGGCCAGATAGGAGAACCGCTCGTTCCCGACCTGCGGGCCCCCGGTGAGCCATCCGATGAGTGCCTCACGGCCGGCGGGCGTCCGTGTGTAAACCTTGCGGGGAGGGCCCTTGGTGGACAGTTCGGGGCGGCTCGTGAGCCACCCGCGGCCCTCGAGACGTTTCAACGTGGGATAGATCTGGCTCAGCTCAGCCGACCAGAATTGTCGGATCTGTCGATCGAAATACCTTTTGAGATCGTAGCCGCTGGCCGGTGTTTCGAGACAGCCCAGCAAGATGTGTTCAAGACTCACATTCTACGTATATAAATATATAGATAGTTGTCAATCGCCAAGCGCTACCGCCGACGCGTCCTATCGCAGATCGGCCAGCGACACCGGCTCGGTCAGGTAGTCAACCAGCTCCCGGTGCCACCACGCGCCGCTCTCGGCCCGTTCCGATGGGGTTGTGTAGCGGTAGTCGTAGTAGGCCAGCCGCAGATACCGCGGTGGGTCATCGGCGAATGGGCTCTCAGCCATCAGCGCGGTCACGGACGGCTGGCCCTCGAGCAGCCGGGTGAGCAGCGCGGACAGCCAGTAGCTATCGCGCCGGGGGTCGAGCGCCGCGAACCAGAGTTGCCAGTCGAGGCGGGGCTGGTGTGGCGCGACGAGGCTAGGGCGCTGGGTGGGGGCCCCGGGCTTCCAAGGCAGGTCCCACTCGGTCCAGACGACGGCGTCCGCGCTGCCTTCGATCACGAGCTCCGGCCGTTCCCGCGTCATCACGCGGAAGAGCCCGTAGCCATTGACGGACCGCAGCGGTCGTACCCACTGCAGGATCAGCTCGGACCACGACAGATCCAGACTGGGCCGCCCGCTTCGCTGCAGGTCTCTGGTGATCTCGCCGGCGAGGGTGAGTCCCCCGAGCCCGAACAGCACAACGGCGCCCGTTGTGACGAGCGCACCTTGCCATCCGCGGCCAGCCTCCCGAACCCGTTCATCGAGCCCGTCGTACTTGGCGGCCAGGAACGGGAGCATCCGGCGCCAACCTCGGTCGTCGACTAGGGTCAGGCACAGCAGTACTGACAGCAGCGTGAAGAACCCATAGTTGCCCGTCACCCCGATCGCTACCTGCACCAACACGAGCCCGGCGCACGCCCCCAGCCGCCATCGGCGATACCGGATTGGCGCGAAAATCGCCCACGGCAGCAGGAGTTCCACGACGAACATGCACGCCGCTGAGGCCTGATGCGCCCAGACCGGCAGTTGGTGTGCATACCAGCCCGTCCAGAGCGGCAGCGGCTGCGTCTGATAGTGGTAGGTCAAGGCGGTCAGGTTGGCCCACGTGGGGTCGCCGCTCGCGAGCTTGGTGATGCCGGACAGAAACATCAGCCGGAACAGTAACCACCAGAGCAGCCAGCGGGCCATGGGGGCGGGCGGTGTCTCCGTGGCGAGCGTGGGTCGCCATCCGGATGGCGCATAGAAGCACGCCAGCAACCCGGTTTCGAGCAGGAGGGTGTCCCACTGGAACGCCAGAAACGTCTGACCGCCGACCGCCAGCGACAGGTAGCACACCCACAGCAGCGGCAGCACGACGGCCGGCGCGACCCCGGCCGCGAGCAATCCGGAGAGCACGACCCCGGCCCCGCAGAGTACCCTGAGACTGAGGTCGCTCGACGAGAGCCACAACAGGCTGGGAGAGGTGCGGTAGGCCTGGGTGCCAAAGGTGTCGAACAGCCGATCGAAATAGTCGGCGGCAGGTAAGATGCCGTCAGTGCCGATGAGCCCGACGACCTGGGTGCCCAGCGAGGCGAACGCCACCAGGTAGGTCAGCCCGAGCAGCCGCAGAAATATCCAACGCGAGAGCAGATACGAGGGCGTATGGGTCGCCACTGGCAGATGCCGACAGACACGAGTCTTCGTGGAAGAGTCTTCCGGGGTGCACGCTCGGCCACGTGTCG
>Ga0310121_10001845_pt1 | contig 20956 bp, 36 predicted proteins | sample CB27_Tmax_986_MG_FD_203504 | JGI IMG/M metagenome (GOLD analysis project Ga0310121, IMG submission 203504) | Marine microbial communities from Western Arctic Ocean, Canada - CB27_Tmax_986 | ecosystem: Environmental > Aquatic > Marine > Oceanic | place: Canada: Western Arctic Ocean | collected...
AACGTCGCGGGACTGGCATCTCTCGCCACCGTGCCTCGACTCGTCAGTGTCTTATCTGCATTCACCTCGTAGAGTGTCTGCCCAATCACCGCAAAGCATCGTCCATTTTGTTCAGTCATCCCACGCACAGGTGATTCACTCGCTGATACAAACGACTCACACCCAGGCGTCGGATAGAGCACTGTCTGGAAGGGCTCTGAGCCAATTTCGATGCTCTCGACATACCAATTCACGCACCGCTGCGTTGATGCCAACACACTTTGGCTCTCGTACGACGCACCCACAAACCCAGGAAATTTCATCATTAGCGGTACCGATCCGTGCGCCAGTCATAGCGGCCACCTTCAGATAGTAATGCCGCATCAATCGTCAACTCCTCAGTCGTCGTTGACGTATTCACCCGCTTCACATTGGCATAGGTATCTGTTGCCAACTTGAATATTTCCGGAGAAATCGACACGCCAAATTCAGGAGCCAATCGCAACGCCAGTTGATAACGCATCGCCTCTTCATATCCAGGAGGAAACGTATACGCCGTAACCAGATCAGCAAACTGCGACAACGCCGTTGGGGTATACAACACGAGTTGACAATTACTACTATTTGGAACCGGCCAGACGCTAATCGTCGCCAACCCTGCCGTCCACTTCTTATCATAGAAAAACTGTGTCGGATACGTACTCGTCAATCCCTTAATGCCCACCTCTTGCCACTGACGAATCGTCAACGCATTCGAGATCGGCAGTTCCTGCTTCTGAGCACTGGACGCATTTTTATCCGTAATGATACTTGCCGCGACAATCCATTGCGGGCGAGGGATATTAAACGTCCCACCCGTGCCAATCGTGTAATCCTGCGTTGACGCAGACAAATCAAACGCCGTTCTCGCCACAGTGAAAATCATGAGACGTTCAGTCGCCCACGTGTCCACCATGTTATTCAAGACAACCAGCGCATCCGCCACGTCTTCACTTGACGCTGTTTCACCAGACGCAAGGACGCCTACCGTTTTTAACGCCCGCGTAATTAACTCATTTGCCGTCACGACTTAACCGCCCCCAACCACGGCCCTCTTCGACAGACGCCTCGCACGAGACGCTTTTTTCACATCCACTGCAGACGTAAATGGACCCGCTGGAGACTCCGCCCATGACACCGTAATCTTCTTGATATCGTCAGGGGTCTGCAGCAATCTCGGTTCAATAACGCCCTCTGAACTTTTGACATACACCCATTTCGGGTATGACGGATACTGGTAATCCATAGTATGACTTCCTAGAAAAATACCGGAAGGGAGTCTCCCCCCTCCCGGTATTGAGTAACCGTGAACCTACGCCTGTATCCGACAAGCCAACTCAGGACGGAGTGTTGCCCACCCAAACAGTACATCCAGTCTGCATGGGAATTTGTCCGTGGTGATGTCGTAATCTCGGATCAACCGAATCGACATTCCCAGTTGGTCGTCTGACACACGAGCCGCCATGTCGGTGCCTTGCGGCAACGGCAGATCGGCCATCGCCAACGTAAACGCATCTTTGTGATGCGCCACGCCTTGCGGCGACTGTGTTGAGGCTGCCCCAACAATCGTCAACGCGGCGTTATCTGCTGGCAACGCATCGACCGTTTGGAAGGCCCCACTGCTGGTAATCGCTGGACTAATTGCTGCAGTCAAATTACCAGACCCATCAGAACTGACATCAGCGGTGACAACAAACTGCTGCGCCGAGCCTGTCGATTGACGCGACTGCGGGTTGACATGATTGACACCAGCAATGGTGAAAACATCACCCTTCTTTAGACGCGCTGCCGCCGATGAAGTCCACCCATCCGTGACCAACGTGGTTGCGCCACTGGCCGTGCTGCCGTTCACCAATGGTGTGCCACCAAGCGGTCCCACCGTATGCGTATTGACGTTCTGATCCATGTACCAGTCGTACCCGACTGCCGTGCCCATCACGCCACGTCGATACTGTGACGCAATCGCGGTCGATTGCTGGAACAACCCTTTCAGGGCATCCACAATCGTCGCTTGCATCAGCGGTGTAATACAGACTGACCGCTGCCCATCCATCGGGGCAGAGTTGTCATCCAGCTTCACGCCTGACTGCAAATACGTCAATAGCGCATTCGGCGTCGTCCCTGGCGTTCCCACACTGTTGTAAATATCCTTATACAGTGCAAGTCCAGCGTTATCGATCTTATTCGCAATCGTTGCCACCGCTGGAGAAACGAAGCGCTTACTAAAATCATCAATCTTCAACGCCAAGTCTTCACTCGTGAACGAAATATCCACACCAAACTGCGTATCCAATGTCACTGCGACCTGCGTTTCAGTCGCATCTTCAATGGAAATCGCCGACCCGGTGCGACCCACATAACGTGGAGGTTTCCGCACATTCAATACGGTCCCGATCTTCGCCCCTTCGACACCAAAACGGTCGTCGTACTGGCGATTCACAGTCTTCGTGAATGTCAAGTTATTTTCCAAGACCCGAAGGGCTTCCCGCGTAATCATGGAAATTGTTAACAGTGTATTAGCCATAATCTTTACTCACTTGCGCCATTCCTCATGCACTACCATCGACCATTCGCCCGTGCGTCTTCTTCCTGTTTGTTTCGCACGCGCCGATAGTCCTGATAGTTCATCTGATCCATTGGGACCGTCGATGACGCTATCGCACTTCCCCCAACCGGCTTGATGGGTTTTGGTGCCTTGGTTACAGTTCGTGCAGCTTGTGTCGGGCCGGATGAAGCGACCTCAAGCTGCGCTTCAAGTCTTCCAAGTTCCTTAATCGCTACCAACGGAGGTAACGACGCGATACGGTCACACGTCTCTGGATTCTTACAGAGGTGATACATTAACGCGGGACCACTCTCGGAACTAAGCACGGTATCCTGCATTGGCATCGTCATTGGCAAATGCCGACCGCGCTCTAACGTCGCATCAAAATCTCCATGCTCCGACCGAAAGTTATCGATTCGCGCATGATGCGCAGCGACAAGGTCTTCCTGGGCACGTTGGGCTTGTTCGCGTGAGATGCGTTCACGCTCATCCTGCTGATGTGTCTCCAAGCGCCGTGAGACTTTCCAATCAACAAGGTTCTCCTGAAATTCTTCGTATGTTTCAAAATCCTCTTGCAGTGGTTTTTTGTCACCTGTTTCCTTCGCTTCCACTGACGGTTCTTCTGCCTCATTCGGAGGTGCTACGGATGGCGAAACAGGCGCTGCTCGACGCAGCGCGTTAACCTCCCTCGCCAACAAATCTGCACGCGCAGACTCTGCAGCCTTCTCTCTCGCAAGCTGACTTGCTCGGTCCTTATACGATCGACCGCGACGACGACGCTTCCGTGGAACATCTTCAGATTCAGCTTCTTCCTCTGGAGGCGTCTCCTCTGACGCCTCTTTCGCAGGCGCTTCCTCGTCAGGAGCAGCTGCTTCTTCAAGAGGCATCTCTTCTGCGCTGTCTGCTTCGACGGATGTATCGTCTGTTAGCTCCGATACTTTTTTCGCCTCCACCTTAACGGGAATCTCCGCTGGTGAAGACTCTCCTGTGACAACTTCAGGGGCTGGATCTGTATTAGCAACCGTATTCAAAGCCGTAACATCCCGCTCCGTATCCGTCGTGCTTGCAATCGTAACGGTCATCGTATCTTTCTTACCCTCTCTGCGCAGTGTGCCAGAAAATCTCTACGCTGTTAAGTTCCTTCTCTAGGCCCACGCAATGGCGGTCCAGGTGGAGGCCCTTGTGGAGGCCCTTGTGGAGGCCCAGGTGGAGGCCCAGGTGGCGGTCCTTGTGGAGGCCCACCCGCTGGTGGAAGTGGCGCTCCACCTGGAGGTGACGACTCCTTGAATGCGATCTTGTCAAAACGGTCTTCGTCACGATTCGATTGCGCAACCTGCCTCGTGATCATTTGATCCAAGCGACCAATTTCTGTTTGCAACACCTCAGACGCTCGTTTCTGATCAAGATTCGCTAATGCTCTCGCATTTTCCCCTTGCTGCTTAATTTGCTCTAGCTGCACTCTCGCCTGCAAATCACGCTCCTGGGAAGCTGCACTCGCTGCTAATTCTCGTTCCTTGATCGCAACCTTTGCCCCTTCCTTCACACGTTGTGTTTTCAACGCCTCCTGCGCTTGCTCGTATGCCTCCATGACTTGCTGCATTTGCTGTTGCATTTGCTGCATCTGTGCCTGCACTTCTGGAGGAATGACGTTTGGATCCACCTCATCCTGAAGATGCTCAGGGAGACTTTTCTTAAGACGTGCTTCCATTTCCTTCGCCATGGGCACATCCATGTTCCCAAATAATAAATCGCCAATCACTGGAAACACATTCGGATAGGCTTGGACTAATTGCGTCATCGCATCTACAGCTTCCTGACGGCGCGTTTGAAAACTCGGCCCCACCGCGACATTGACATCGTACCGACCAACACCTACGTCATACATACCCATGACACCTGGAGGCATCTCCTCCTCTTGCGGGCGATTCCCCTCCCCTGCAAACACCATCACGCTGCGCGGTCGCTCGTCATCACCAAGAATCCGCAACACACGAGAGGTATCATAAATTTTGGGAATCAAATCCACGAGAATCCGACCCACCTGTCGAACAGCCCGTCCCAGATTGTCTAAATAATGACTATTCGCCATCTCATCCTGCTGTTGACGGCTCCGAATCGCACGACCGGACTCCTGCGGACCACGCTGGCCTAATGACGCATCATTGAATCCGCCCGTGGCTTTCAAGTCGTTATCACTCTGCGCAATCGCCGCAGTCATTGCCTGAATTGGCGGTTCCCACGATTGCCGCTGGGGTGGTGGCGCTAACTGCCCACTTAAGCCAGTCTGCTTATATTCCAAATAGGGATAATTCCGCACATTGGCCATCTCCCACTTTCGTTCATGTCCCGCAAACTGCCCCTCCGCACCCACGAATGGCGCTCTGGGGGCCAGTGCAATCATCTCCGTTTGCGCACTTACCCAGTAGTTATACATCCGCTGCGGATCTTTACTGTCTCTCACGACGCCACGGTAGTCACGCACGCCATTGATATTGATTTCATCTCCCGTCACGGGAACGATCGGAATATATTTCCCAGGCCATTGCTGCCCTTCCGTCTTTTCATCATTGCCTTCAAGGATTTCCACGGCATTAATCAGACACCAACGGACGGTTCGCGTCGTTACATCTTGTGTCCCGACAACTTCGAAACCTCTCGGAACCGTGTCTTTCGGCATACTCTCCAGTTCGCTCGTCAAGATACGCGAACTCGACCCATCACTCATTTCGAGAATAGACATCTCTTCGCGTTGTTCGTCAATGTAAAAATATTCCGCGACACGCACATTGCCTTCAGGCATCCAATCAGGCTTCGTATTTCCAATCCCCGTAAACTCCGATAACCCCGCCAAGGCTGAGTCTGGATACCGAAAGCGGTACTCTTCCGTGGGAATATCCTCCACAATAAAGGCATAGCGTGCATCCGATCCATCAGGGTTTTGCGTAGATGGGTCGACGTAGACAGAAAACGGATTCGGAATACGCCGAACCTTAATCTCCTGATTCATCGACAGTGGATCCTCGTCTATATAATCCGTGACAACACGCACGTACCCACGTCCCATCGTGACTTGATGGTCACCCGCCGTGGTATACGCCACGTCGGCATCACTCTTTGTTTCGATGTGACGCACAATACCCTGAAGCACTTCCGCAATTCCTGGATCGCCCTCGTCTCCAGTTGGGCTCACTTGCACAGCTGGACGAGACGCGCGTTGATTATTCGTGACCTGACGAATAAAACTTGGCATTCGATTAATCGTTAAACAGGGGCGATTGTCCTTCTCTCGCATCGATCGGATATGGTCCGGCCACTGCTCAGACGCTCGAAACCTCAAATCTTCCAACATATTCTGGCGAAGCTTTGCTTCAGTCTCTTCAACGGTTCGATAGCGCTCATGCGCCAACGACAGAAATTCCTCAACGTCTTGACGGTGTTGATCGTCAGGACTCAGACTTTCGTCGTCCTCCTCAACCACCACCTGCTGATAACCACCACCTGTGGGATCTGCCATTACTGCCGCTCCATGGGCGTGAGTTCTGCCGCCCGACCCTCAATCAGTCGAAACGCATCACGAAAGTCCGCATTCGTAAAGCCATGTCCCACCCAATGACATCTCGCATGTGAGAGAAACTGATCCTGCCCCCCAGAGACCATCGACAACAACGTCGGAAGGTCCACCTGCTGCAAGAGACTCATCACCGCAGACTCCACCATGAGTTTCCGTTCATCCAATAACGTTTCATTGCCCATCGTTCAATCCTGCCCCCGTAAGGTCGAAAGCATGCGATCTAAAATATCAATCTGTTCATCGGTGTACAAGTCCTGACGCCGCATTTCATCACGCTCGTCAGGCGACAGATACCCCCGTATCCACGCATCTAACCCGGAATAGTCCCAATAGTCTTCAAATGACCGCTCGTCGTTCCCCCGCCGTTCCCATAACCGACGATCCTCTTCGAGTTGCGTGACCTCAGGATTAAACTTGGACGGCGTCTGTCGAATCGACTCATCCAATTGATCTCTCAACGCCTGAAACTGTGGCGCTCCCGCCCGATCTTCAATATAGTTCCCGTCCGGGTCTTTCGCGCTGAACTGGTGGAGCATGTCGCCAAACAACGCCGCCGCCAAACTCTTCGGCTGTCCCGTCTCTGGGTCCACGTCGTCCATGCCTTCATACACTTCAATCGATGGGACATACGGTCCACGCCCAGACGTGGCGTTATTCGTCGGAGAAGCTTGCCCCAGGTTGCCTTCTATCGCCCATTGTTGCATGGTGTTGTCACGTAAATCCTTTTCGCTTCTCGGATCCCACGTATCCCCCACCTCCCAACCCGACTTAAACTCAATGCGCCCAAACCTATTGTTCTCGCGCAACCGTTGATTCACCGCATCATCGCGCCGATAATCCAGCACCTGAATCTCAAGGTCTCGAAACCGGGGGAACGCCGCATACACCGCTTCCTTCGCGGCCTCCATCTGTGCGGCATCCTGTTCCGGATCACCCGTGCTCTGCACCTGTTCCCCAAAGCCCCGATGGCGAATCATGTCCTCTCTCGACCAATAGCGTTCCGTATCTAACGTTTGACCCACCGGAGGCGGTTCCGACGCTGTCACGGCCTCCGCCATCGCTGTCTCCTCGGCTGTTACTGGCGCATCGCGATCTTGCGCAAACAACCCCATGTGTTGCCGCCCCGACCGATAGTCCATTAATTCATCCATAACAGGGGCTCTGGACTGATAGTCCATCAGCCCTCGCGGCGGCTGTGCCATTGACGGTGCAGCGCGATCTTGCGTAAACATCCCCATGCGTCCCATGTGTGGTCGATGCGCCATTAGTGCATCCATCCCATGGTTTCTGTCCCTGTCTGGTAGAACTTAATCACGGGATCATCCTCTGCCGCTGGTTCTGTGGAGAGCCAATTCACGCCAGAGACAATCGCGTACCGTGTTGCGTCCATCAAATGGTCGTTCTGTTTCACCACACGTCCCTTGGCGTCCCGTCGATACAGCCGAAACTCTTCAATCCAGGTCTTACAGGACGCAAAGACTTTCAGTTGCCCTGTCGACAGCAGCCGCCAAACATCTAATAATCCCGACTCCACGGCATTCGGCGCCACATCCAGATACAATCCCATCTCCACATACGCCTGAATCAGTTGCGACCCATCGCTCTGACTCCGTCCACGAGAGGCCGGATCAATCCGGCCTGGAATCCACAACCCGCGTGCGCGAATCGCATCCGCATGGACACTTGGTTCTGCCTCTCCCCGCTTATGCACGGCATAGACATACCGAATATTCGTCTCCCGGTCATGGGCAATCCAGACAGCGGCGGTGCAATTCCATCCCACGTCGAGGCCATAGCCTCGTGCAAAATACGCAGGCACTTCGAAATCATCGACCAGGACATCCGTCTCTGGGACAGGGAAAATTGCACCCGACCCCAACTGCGGAACGCCCTTCGTTCGCGCTTCACGCTGGTGCGGAGGAATCGACGCAATCAATTCCACCTTCTCTGTCTCTGACAGATGCGGGACATCGTCCCAATCGGCCATGACTACAAATTTGCCCATACGATGCCCTACCTCTTGTTCAGACTACTTCCCCCGACGCGACCTCTGACTAGAGCGTTTCGCTACGCTCGTGCGAGACGCGCCTGTTTGTCCTCTGCGCGTTCCACGCGTACCCATCGACACTGGAGACCTTCCAGGACTGCGTGTCGCATACTGTTCAGCCGTCCGTCCTTCATACGTCGGGCCTGTATGCATCTTCCCACGTTTCGCTTTTCCTGGTCCCAACGCACGCCCTATCTTCTTCGCCGCGCCCACCGCAGCACGACCATACGCACGAACAGGACGTGTTGCCACTTTTGCCGCACCAACCGCTGCACGACCAATCGCTCTCGCCGGACGCGTTGCGGCTCGTGTTACACCGGACGCCACACGACGGGCCTTTGAACTTGATGAAGGTTTTTTTCGCCGCTTAATACTTCCCAATAGTCTTGCCATTTTCAACGTGCTCCTTTAATCCGCTGGACGCAATCCCGCTGGAGGATTCGTCACCAACATTAAACACGGAAGTGTCGTCACCATCATCTCTTTTTCCTGGGTCTCAGGATGCGTCCATCGCGCTTCTAAGAGAATCCCCTGCTGCCGTAATATAAAATCCGGCACATTCGGGACTTCCACCACCACCTGTCCATCGTGGTAACACGCGAGAATCTGCGGCGTATCCGACTGCGCCATGACGGAACAGCCAATCGCCGTCAACAACGCGACCCAGAATCCAACGACGCTTCCACATACGAACTTCCACATCTCATCCCTCGCGTGAGCTCCCGCGATCCTTGATGACATTCTGCAACGACACGACCGCACGAATCACATCACGAGTCGCCGTATTGACCGCCTCGTCATTCAGTAAATCCTTGTCCGTTCCCGCTTCAATGGTCTTAAGTAAACTGTCCACCATCGTCACGGCTAACTCTTCCTTCTCTGGACTGCCTCGCCCATGCACAAACTTTTCGACCGATTCAATGGCCGTCATCACGTAGGGCAACAGCTTCAGTCCAATCGTCAGAAATCCCATCCACGTCACTCCCTTCGGGCTCGTCCACCCATGTTTCTCCCGCCATCTCAGGCATCTCCCCCTCTGGTAAGCGCCCTCCTGGCAAAAACTCCAACACCAACGGCGTCAATCCCTGTAACGGGGTAAACGTCAACATCAATAAGCCCCCCTCGAAATCCGACGTTTGTGCCGTGCGTAACAAGCACTCGACGTAAATATCATCCGGTGGCTCTTCGTCCAGCCAAATCCCATGCTTTTTCGTGCCCTGAAACGCTTCCCGTCGCTGGTCGTAACTTTTCAGTCCAAGCTCTGACAGGCACGGGGCGCCATGTTCTTTCTCCACGTGCTTCACCCAGACGGTCTCAATCGCATCCGTGACCCCAGGTTTTCTCGAAAAATGCTCAATCCGATGGCGGGGAATAAATCCCGTGCCAATCGCATTCATCGGACCCATGAGCTCTAATTGTCCAATATCACGTACCGTTTTTGAGGTATCCCCCACCGACCACCAGGACACAGGCTCCGAAAACCTCCGCCCCTCCCACCAGGACGGATAGTCTCCCGTTAAATGTGCCGTGGTTTCGAACGCCCCCGCTTGCGTCTTGCCAATCCGGTTCGCCGCAATCATCAGCCGCTCTCTCGCGTGAGACGCAAAAAATGCTTCGTGTTTCGGATATAACGTTCGACACATCCCGGTATGATCGTCAACCTCCCAGGATGTCACATCGCACGCCTCCGTACAGTCAGGGAAGTACCGATAAAACTTCGTGCGCTGCCGCGCCTTCAGTAACGCCTGCACTTCCTGATGCATCTCTACTGGGTTCGCCATACGGACTTACCGTCCATTCCTCAATCGGTGGACATGTGCAGTCAGACACATGCTCCTGATGCGTGCTACACCAGAAATCGTCACAGAGCTCACACCGGACCCAGACCGCCCCCTCTAGTGAAACATGTCCCATAATGAGACTTTCTGTTCACCCGTTGCAGCCTTAACCACCGGTTCCATCGTCTTACTGGGCTGTTTCCCAGCATGTGGGTCCGCTACTTCTTTCGGGGGGCCGATCGGTCCAAATGTAATCACTTCAATCTTTGGGACAGCCTTCTTCCCTTTTCCCATGTGCTTACCTCCTACCTCCAAGTCCAGGGCCACGAACGCCACGTCCGACCGATTTCGCCAGAGACGCTCGTCTCTTCGCCCCTGTAGACCTTTTTGCGCCCTGCTTTTCAAGCCATTTTGGTATCATCCTCGTTCCAGAAGGAGGCCCTGCAGTTCCGCCCCGCTTTTTCGCAAACTCCGCTGTCGCTCTCCCATACTTTTTCCGCTCCGCCATTTGTGCAGATTGTGAAGGAGGCGCTTTCTTTCGCGCACCAGACGACGGTCTCGGTATCGACTTGGCCATCTGCTTCATATGCGCTGCATATGACCTATCCCGAGACTCCGCTGCCGTTTTCTTTTGCGCAGCAGACGCTGAAAACCTCTTCGTTGCACCTTTCTTAAAAGCACTGAGGCTACCCGCGTAGTCCTTCATTTTTTGAGACATCTTGGCCCGAGACGCCGCAGACGCCGGTTTCCGCGCTGTTGGCGCAGCGGCTCGTGTTGCGGCTGCGGCCTTCCGCACGCCTCTTCGCCCACGCGAGAGCGCCCCGCTTGAGAGAGCCGCAGAGGTAAGTGGGGCAAACCCCAACCCCCCGGCTCCTGTCGTTTTTCGACGCCCGCCAGCCGCCGGACGGCGTGGGCGTGGCGGCCGTAACGGCTGGCTCTCGGAGAGCGTGCTACTCGCCGGTCGATTCTTCTCTCTCGACGATCGCTTTGCGGTCCGAGGGCCACGATAGGTTCCTAGATTTGCCGCCATGGGGAGGCTCCTTATTTTGCGTACCGTCGACGTGTGGGTGCAGCGGCTCGTACCGCTCGTGTGCGTTGACGTCTCTGCCTATTTTCAGCCGTGATACTCGATTTTGCTGCACCTCGTCGCGCTTGATGGATGCCACTCGCCGCCATGCTTCGCCCCCCGATCGGGACGGGTGATCTCCCTTTCGTCGGCGTGCTTCTCGGAGATGCCCCTCGCCCCTGGACAGGACGAAGCCCCGCTGGGCCAGCGGTGCGTCTTCGCGGAGGAGCGGTCGGAACAGCCCAACCACCACCCATGGCGGTCCTGTCGGATCGAAGTTTTGCGGCGCGTCTATCGCGCCCTCGCGGTCCACCCGCTCGTCCCGGATCCACGCCTGTGCCAGGAACCGGTCGGCCCCCTCCTTGGTTGAGCGGTGTCTGTGTTCGGCGTCTAGTCCTCTGTCCTATGGGCATCTAATGGCTCCTTGAGTACACGAAAGCGTCGTTTTGTTTCTCTGCTGATGACTTCTGGGGATTTTTCTAAAATGGCACACCAATGCTGAAGCATCGGGCCGTGGGGGTCCATGAGAAAGACTCTCGCGCTTTCTATGCGACTCCCGATTCTGTGGTCTCCACTCGACCGGTCCATCTTCGACTGGAGCCCCGGTAAACACGCATCTTCTACCGCTAACGCTAACACCGCTTGCGCTAATCGCGCTTGCCCGTCAAGTCCTCGTGGATTGCGCCTCACGCGATACCTCCGCACGTGACTCCTACCCTACAGACTTTTCTCTCAAAAATCCACCCCGTACAGGCCTTCACTTCTCTTTAGTTCTTTTCTGTTCTCTTCTGTTTAGTTCCCTTTAGTTAAGAGGGAACTTTCTGGAACTTCCGGGAAACTCCGGGAAACTCCGGGAAACTCCGGGAAGTGTCTCTCAATTCTGGGAATTTCCGGATTTTTTCTGAAAAGTATGGGGATGGAGACACAGACATTGGGCTGGGTACTACCATAAGAGGCCACCGGTTCCTTTTGGGTTAGTGATCGGGGGTGGGGTTCTGTGGGGGATAATGCCTTATCGTCAGGGGAAACCGCGGGCAATCGATCAATTTTTCTCTCGCCCGCGCGTGAGACTTGACGTGCAGGCACGAATATGGTAGAGTTGATGTAGCTCGCGGGTTGGCTGCGAGCTATAAGCAGTCGCAAGTTCTTTCACAACTGAATACGAATAGCAGCGGAGCAAGTGAAAACTTGCGACGGGAGAATGCTGATGATTGACTCATTAAGAATGGAACTACGAAGCTGGCTAGGTATCGAAGATCAACGATGGATGCTGACCAAGTTACATAGGACTGTTGAACAGCACAGCAGACAAATAGATAACTTAACCACAAAGGTTAGCGACCTAGTCAAGAACAAAGCTTCAGCCCGACAACTCGGACGCAACGACGAGAAGGTTATGGAAGTTCTCGCAAAGGTTCGGAGTACTCAGGCTGAAGTAATCAAGAAGACGGCAGCACTAGAAGCTGTGCTTCATCGATAACGAATAGAGAAGGCTCCGCTGCTATTCACTAACTCAAGGAGGAAGCAGATGAAAGGCTTAGAAACAACAATAGGAATGTTTATCGTAGTTGGTGCTGGAACGTATTCATTCATCACTGGCGTTAACATGCTGGCTTCGAATCAATACGTGAACACTGAAAGCCCTGAGTTGCTTATAGCTGTTGGGGCACTTCTTATGATAGCCCCGACGTTGCTGTGTGTTATCCGAGGACGAATGATGTAGTCAGCGTACAAGGAGAGGGCCCCGAATGGGGCCCTTTTTTTATGCTGATGCAACGATGTACCCTGGCCTAATTGTTTTCTAATGAACAGAGCTCAAGCCATTGATCGTCTGGTATCTGGAACTTCGAGATAAGTCCAGACTTACCATAGACATCCTTGCGAACCATGCAAAGATGCCCATTCGCGATGCTTATCTTCTCGTCGAAGCTTGAACACTGCGTGATTAATTCCTTCCAGCACGATGCAGTTGCTGCAGTTGCTTCCGTTTCTGTGCTGTATTCACCCATTGGGATAAGCCCAGCAACTGTTCCCAGGATGGTGCCTGGAGCTTCTCCGACCCATTCAAGTATGAACTGTGCGTCTGCTTGTGTATTCATGCGTCCATCCTACCATAGATTCGTGCAGGCTAGAATCCCTTTGAGCTCGTGGCGATCGCTGGCTGACGATAACCCCACCGGAGGTACCGACGATAACTCCACCTGAGATAGCGACGATAACTCCACCTGAGTTAGTGACAAAAAAAGGGAACCCCGAAGGGTTCCCTTGTAGGCGTTACGCCTAGAGCTCTACGACCACTGTCGATTTCCGCGCTTGTCGTTCTCGCCTGCGCGCGCTTCAATCATCACCACGTATTCGTCAGGGCCGTCCGTCTCAGGCAAGTCGGCAGGGTCAATGCCTCGGCTGTTGGCGTTGTCGACCTCGCGCTGGCAATGATCGCCCCATGCCGTCTTTGCATCCTTGGACAGCGATTCCGCTAGCGTTTGGATACGCTCATATATGTTCGCAGCATGAGCCTCACTCACGCATTCAACCCATTGCTCTAGAACGTAATCGTTACCCCACCAGCCGCCTTCCTCCGGCCCTCCGTAGAACTGCCGCACGAGATACAGCGAGATGATCCGTTCCTTGCCTTCGACGATAGGATCAGTCTCGTTGATCCGGACGATTGTTTCGAATGCTGCAGTAATGTAATTAGACATTATGCTTCCTCCCAGAAGACTGGTTAACTTGTTATTACTCTTATAATTATACCAATTCCAAAGGGCCTTCGCAAAACAAGTCGACCAGGCATCATGCTTTCGATCAACTCTCTCGCTCCAATTCACGATAACTCCACCTGAGGTAGCGATAAACGATAACGCCACCTGAGGTAGCGATAAAAAAAGGGCCCCGAAGGGCCCCTGTGGTTTACGAGCGCCGAGGAAGTTCGGCTTGTTTAATGCGTTGATACCATGGTTGCAGTTCAAGCCAACCAACATACTCTGCAAACAACTTTGCTTTGCGTCGAGTTTTCACGCCAAGGATAACGCGAACGTCCTCAGAGACGGAGCCATACTTCGAATGTTTTAGCCCCGTCTTCGTTTCAATCGACAGCGCACACTTCAAGGCTAGCATCCGAGCCTGCGACAGTTGATCTTTGGTATGTAGTATTCCCATATGCCCTCCAAGAAAAGGGGCCCCGAAGGGCCCCACTGGGAGAAACCTAACCCAGAACTCCCATAAGGAGAAGCTCCGGGGCACCATACACCGCTGGCTTACCGCAGGCGTCACATTGATACTTTCGTGCGTCAGGTTCAGCTGGATGATCCATGCCGCAGTTCGTGCAGTAACCAACATCAGACATGCCCATACCGCTTACGTCTTCCTCCGAAACGTCGACGACGGTTCCTTCTTTGCATCGAAAACTAAACATGTATTCCCTCCCAGAAATGCTAGTCACCAACTGACCAGCGATGTATCCATTCTAGCATGAATCTACGTGTTAGCGCTAATGCAACGCATCGACCTGGAGCGAGATAACGATAACTCCACCTGAGGTAACGATAACTCCACCTGGGGTAGCGGCCGGATTTCTCCGGCCTTCAGTTTAGTGTTCTTCGTCACTGACTCCAAACGCACGCCGCCCACTGTGACCGTTGCACCACTGGCATCGTTGACAGGTTGTCATCTTGCCAGCCTCAACAGCCGCTGGGCATTGCACGCACCCTTTCGGGAGAGGTTCGCCAACCGGGCGCGAGTAGAACGGACGCCATCCAAGCGCGAGAGCCTGATCCACTTCCGCTTCTGTTCGACAGGACGCCATAGAGAACGCCTTAAGCCAGTCGAGCGAACGCACGCGCCATCGTTGGGTGTAGCTGGTCATATTGCCTTGGCTCGTCTTCGCGAGTCCCTCCACAAGCCACCGAGGCAGGAACCCCGGATCACCATAGGCGCCAGCACGAACGCCAAGCCGAGGCAACCAGAACGCCGGCCAGTCTCGACGAGATACCACGCTAGATTGCTTGTGGGCTTGCCATGTCTGATTGGGAGCTCTCATACGCACATAACACCGCGCGCACCCGGCATCCTTACACGTTCCCGGCCGACGTTCGCAGGAACCACAGACAAGCACATCGCCGCCGCGATCAATCGATTCATAAGGATTGACCGAAGATACTAAGATCCACAACTGCGCCATCGGGCCTGTCTTCGAGTTACTCGATAACCCTTGTTGCGGATCGTAGCCTGTGAGAATGGCGCGAATGTTCCGATCTGGCATAGCCTCAGGCACCGCACCCCTCCAACTAGATTTTCCCTCCCATAACAACATGAATCCATTCTAGCACGTTCGTGTCTGCACTGCCTAGCTGGCCGGTTATAACTACTGAAAGAGCAATAGGTTCCACCTGAGATAGCGACACCTGAGGTATGGAGGTTCTCGTGGATTCACGATAACTCCACCTGAGGTAACGATACCTACACCTGAGTTGGCGATACTTGGGCCTGAGTTGGCGATACTTGGGCCGACACGGCGCTGAGTTCGGCGTAGGCCTGTTCAACCTTCGCCAGCTGCTGATCAGACATGGCCTGTAGCTGTTCTGGGGAAAAATGCACGACCGCATGGACATGCTGGTGCTGGTCTGGCTTCAAGAGTCCGAGATGCCGACACAGCTGCTCAAGCGCCCTCACCTTGTCCCATGTCTTAATCCGACTAACCTTTGTCACGCCATCCTTGCTGGTGGTCACCTCGATACTCGCGATGGACGCGGCTGCCTCGTCACTGAGCGCATGAATCGGCTGAACCGAGCCATCCTCCGCCAAGAGCGCCCGAATGTCGGAGAACGCAATCTGAGCCAGTTCCGCCAAGACATTCTCGGCTCGAATCGACGCTCGATCTAACTGCCCTTTGTGTATGCGCTGCACGAGCGCGGCCACCTCGGGTTTTTGCAAGAGGTCAAAGCCCTGACTGGAGGCCGACCGTGCATTATAGCCAGCACGAACAGCTGCCTGTGTACAATTCAGATCCACGCAGTATTCATTGGCAAATCGCCGTTGTTTGTCATTCATCCCATCAGTATACAGACGAATTGTCTTGCGTTCTACGGTGGTTAGTGTAGACTCGTATTATTCAGTCAACAAAACAGGGAGGGGAACCAATGACATCGACCACTCGACCCAAGTGGGGTCACGGCCATCAATCACTAGACGGGTACAACGCCTGCCCGATCTGCGGCGAAAGCATCTACGGCTCCATGGATACGCCAATATCTTTTGTGCGACTAGACAGTGAGGGCATTCCGCTCGAATGGGATGAGGACGTGGATGTCGAATTTTCTGTGCGATGCCATGGTGACCCATCGCATAACGCCGACGAGATGCAGCGCCGCTACGAAGACGACGCACAGAAACATGAACCCCCAGTGGGACACTAAGATGGCAAACCGGTACAACGAGTTGACGCTCACGCAACAACGCATTGTGGACATCATCATCAACGCTATTGCCGCGTCACCCGACGACCCCGTAGGCACCACGATTCAGCAGTGCCTCAAAGCCCCCAAGGAGCGCACCACATGAAAACACAGTTTTTCTACGATAAGAAGCAGAAATCTGGAGACGGACTCTATAGCAACTGCCCCATTTGCGGGGCTGATATCAGTGGAACCATGGACGTACCGATCTTCGACATTGAAGTGTGTGACGGGATGGGGCCAACGGCATGGACTGATGACGACCAAGGCGTGGAATTTTCGTTCAGCTGCAACGGTGACCCAGAACATACGTCTTTGGAAATGCATGAACACTACAAGGAGCGCACCACATGAAGCAGAAATCTGAAGACGGCATCGCAATAGAAGTAGATACCAGGCAATGGGCAGATGACGTGGAAGGCCCAACAGTATGCCTGCGACCAGCAGGCACAGGAGACTACGGGTCAGCCGACGGACATGGCTGGCCGGTCATCGTGGAAATTTTTGATGGCGTACCAATCCTGCACGTTTGGGCCGACATCAATCAGGAAGACCCCACGCATCGCATCGACCTACGGGGAGCCTATGAGGCGCATCGACGGCCTGATGGGCAAACATCCCCAAGTCGCATATACGAATATGAAGACACGTATGGCGCACCACAAAAACAGGAGGACGACCAATGAGAGAAGTCACAGTCAAGCGTAGCGAATGGTTACGGGGAGATAATCGTGCAATCCGAAATAGACTCGCGGAGACATATGTCAACGCCCATGGACATGGGATGCGCGAAGCACAAAGCATTGGGACAACCCTCTGCGAAACGTTCCTCGCCGACAATGACCCCAACTGCGCCGTCACCGGTCGTTGCTGCCTCGGATTTTGGGCCAACAGTATCGGATTTTCTGACGACGAATTATCGCATCAAGGCACGCCACATGACCTTGCGGCATCCCACTGCCCCACGTACACTGAGTTGCAGACACTGACCGAGCAGGACAAAGAACTGCTCGACAGTTTAGCCAACTGGGATGGTGACCCGGTCAGGACATGGGATTGTTTCGACAACGACTGTGCGCCGAACAGTAATTTTAGCCAAATGATGCGGATCAATGATGATCCAACAATCAATGACGCAGAGCGAGAAGCTCACCTAATCACGATGGGCGCAAGAGAAGATATTGAATTTACCTTTGTTGACTAGGGAGGACAACGAATGGCCTTCGAATTTATTGGCGACAAGCTCATGGTGAAAAACACCAAGCGGAAACGTATCCATATCAACCGCCACGTGATGGCGCGGAACAAGAAGCAACAGGAAGATCGACCGGCCATTGGCGTGGAGATACTCGGAATGCAGAAAGTGTATGGGCATAGCGTGTCCATCCTTGGCCCATCACGGGTCATACATACAGAAGACAAGCCGTTGAAGTGCGGCGCACGGGCATGGGTGGAGACAACGGCCCCTGTTGTTGTCAACCCATGACGCCCCGTTGGGACTGGTGGACTCACGAGATGGAACAACCAGCAGATGTCATCGTCGCGATCAGCGCCGCCTTCTATCGCTTCACCCCACAGTCACCGTATGCCAAGCACTGGTGCGATGAACATATCGACCATGACATGCTGTACCCTGACGAAGGGCTTATGGTCAGTGTCGAGGTTGGTCGCGCACTGGTGCATACGATGACGGAAGCTGGACTGACCCTTGATCGACAATAGGAGGAAGCCATGACAATTCCATTAGGGTTTTGCGTAGATAGATCAAGAGAGGCACTACCAAATAACTACGGAGAAAATAGACGACGATCGCCAGACCCCATCACATATGGATGTCTGTATTACTACACCCCCGTCGAATGGGATTTCGACCCACTTATTCATCGACGGCCAGCGAAGCATCAACAGATTCGGGTGAGGTATCTCTCCGATATCAAAGACTTTTCCTTAAACTATGTCGCAGTATCAGAGGCAGACAGTGACGAAATCATTGGGATTGTTCCAACCAGAAGCCTCTCACCAGACTACCCAAAGCGCATCCGGACGCCTGATCCCGACCCCTGCCAGCATCGAGATAGTGGACGAGGTGTCTGCGTCGAATGCGGAACATTCCTGGAGGATAAGACATGGCGACAAAAGACTCAAAAAAATACGACCTGCTCAACGACATGATTGAGGACGGCTCCATCTCAGAAGATCAATGGAAAGAACTTGAACTGATCGCCACGAAAGTGATTGCGAAGGTGCGGGAATTGTCGCACCAGGAACTATGGCTAGCCACGGCCAGTACGGCACTGGTGATGAGCTATCTCCTCGCGATGTCAGGCGTCAGCCTATCGGTACGAGAAGGCATTATGGAATTCATCGAAGCGCACCGAGACGTGCTGCGACAACAACTCGAAGCAACCGATATCAATGTCGCCATGCAACCCCCGACTGACGACGATACCCCGACGATTCATTAACGACGACCGACCCTCGCTCTCCTCGTGGAGGCACGTTTGAAGTACTCAACCTGGCTGAGTCTCTTCTTCGCGCCTTCACGAGTCTTGTGTTCTCCCATATTTTTTCCCGTCTTCGAGACGACACGATACGCATTCTTCACTTTCTTAATCATCAGTATCTCCCAAGATTGGTGTTCCAAAGCCCACAATCACGACACGTCCATCCGCAGGCGACGACCCCCATCCTTGAAACGGCCAACGACTATGAAACAGGTGCGATGGATAGACCGTGAGGCGATTCGCTTTGAGTGGAGCGACGGTATCTAACGTCCAACAGCGTAGGTCACCAGCGTCTTCATTGAGCAGTCGCGCATGTTCATCCTGTGTCTCTGGTGTAAATCGCAGGCCACTCCCATGTTTGTAGTGATCAAAGAATGCCGTGCCAGAGGGGTGACTCCCTCGTATGGCTGGCGTCTGTCCATCCGTCGGACTCCAGACCCACGCATGGGTGCCTCCCATCATCGCGTCCGTATGAATCCTGATGTCAGCATCGATTGCATCCGTTGAGAGTCGAGCAAAGGTCATGGCGTCATCAAGGTCAGACACGCCAAGGCACGCCTGTACAGACCGATACACCAGACGTTCAATGAACGGTGTTAATCTGGCAATCGTGAAGGGCGTTCCACCATGCCGTTCAACGCGGAAGGGTGCCTCGTGACGAAGCCAGTCATTCACGTCATCAACACCTGGAATGGCGTCATCCCAGACGCCAACCACATTCTCGCGGAACGGTGACCACTTCAACGCTGGCGACTTCATCACTTTCGGCATAGTCCTTCCTTGTGTAATTGGAGCGCCCATGCCACAGCGGCCTCGACACTGCGCAAGACCACGACCGGAGCGCCTGTCCATGTCGCGACAAACGTTTGCTGATCAGGTGTCAGCTTTTGCGCAGACGGTACCTTTGCCCCATCCTTGACTTCGATTAAGTACGTCACGCCATGAATGCCGCAAATGAGGTCTGGAATTCCATTGCCCTGACCAGCCAATGACCTGATACTGACCCCTGGCACTGAGCGAAGGGCTGCAATAATGACACTCTGGTTCCGATCAACCTTCGCGGCTCGACGCATCATCAACCTCTCGCACGAGACAAAAGTCTGTACCAGACTCATCAGGGATGTAACGATACTCCGAGATGGACTTCCCTTTGACCTTGCGCTGACGATTATCTATGGTCATGCCAAGCTGACGCCGACAATCAGACACTCTGGTGCGCCAAGCATACTCACCGCCGACACGTTGGAGCTCTCGTCCATCGACCCATTCGTGAGGACGTGACCGAAAGTAACTGGCTAGCTTCTCAACCATACGTGTTTTGGGTGCCATCGAACGCTTCTCCACTGGGCCAAACGCCTGCGTCGGATCAAAGACCGGAACTGACCGTCTATACATGGGTTCCCCGTGTTCTCCCCGCTACGGGATCAGTCGAATCTATACGATTCCACCGCCCTTTGCGCTGGAACCCCCACGCACAACACCCTGACGCATGACACGATGCCGTCACCACAACGAAGGGCACATACGTAAAGTGCATATTGGGAGCCGTCACTTGTCGAACCGTCTCAATGGTGAGGGGATGCCCACGATCGCAACAGGCGTCAGGAAATCCAGCAGCAGAGAGCGGGGAGCCACGGAGAGGTTCATCGGCCTCTATCTCCTCTAAAAATAAGTGTCGTTGTACCTCCACCATAGCCACCCCTATCTCCACCTTTCGCCACCCTAATCTCCACCTTTCGCCCCCACTACCTCCACCTTTCGCCCCCACTACCTCCGCCTTTCGCCCTCCTGGCCTCCGCATTGCAGTCGGCATTGCAGTGCATTGCAGTGGCAATAAAGACGGGGGTAAATTGATTGCAGTCGGCATTGCAGTGGATTGCAGTGACTTCTACGCAATCGATACACCAGCAGAGAGGTCAATCGTTGCACCGGAATATCGAAGAATTCGAAGCGCACGCCGTTGTGCGTTCGGCA
>Ga0310121_10001846_pt1 | contig 20950 bp, 9 predicted proteins | sample CB27_Tmax_986_MG_FD_203504 | JGI IMG/M metagenome (GOLD analysis project Ga0310121, IMG submission 203504) | Marine microbial communities from Western Arctic Ocean, Canada - CB27_Tmax_986 | ecosystem: Environmental > Aquatic > Marine > Oceanic | place: Canada: Western Arctic Ocean | collected...
AAGCCCCGAAGTTCTGAAGGTCAATCCTGTCACGCCTCGCCAACGTCGACCCGGTAACGGTAGCAGTCGGCCCAGTAGTCAAAACCTTCGCGTTCACGGTCCCGGTTCATATAAAGCTCGATGAGTCCGGTCTCGCGATCCTGGAGGATGCCGGGGTCGGAAATGCATAGTCTTTCCGAGTCACCCTCCTGCCGCGTGTCGATCGTGGTCACGCGGTCCTTGATGAGCTGGCCGCGGTCGCCGACCTCGGCGATAACAAACGGGTAGCGGGGGCCGTTGGCTACGGCGGTGTGGTCGGAGATAATGCCCAGCCAGTATACCTTGCCGTTCTTGATGCTCCGGAGGAGGTTGGACCGGCTGGACGAGGAATAGAACACCTCCCGGTTCTCGAAGTGCCAGGGAACCGGGTCGGTGAAGGTCTGGCCGCCGTCGTCGGACCAGCAGTACCACTTGTGCCCCGGAGCGCTGGGCTCGATGCGGGTGTTACGGGCTTCGCTCTGCATGTTCGAGCCGCGAAACACCGCCACGATCCGGCCGCCGGGCAACATCATCGCGGTCGACTCGTTCACGCCCCTTGAGGATTTCAGGTCGCTGATGACCACCGGGCGGGAAAAGGTCAGATCGTAATTCCCTCGCGCCTCGTTGAATGTCCCCCGCGCCACTATCATACCGTGCGTGAGATGGGGACAGGAGGGGAAGATCTCGTTGGGGTCCACGTCCAGGATGCGGCAACAGGAGATGAAGTTTGCGTCGACCGGAAAGATGATCTCGCCGTTGTCGAGCACGTCAATGTTGCTGCCGTAGCATGCGTCATTGTGGTCGGTATAGTCGGGGTTCCGGCAGTTGTCCGGGTCGTAGTCGGCGCCCGGTTCGTACTTGATCAGGGCCGTGTTCCGTTCCTCACCTCCGTCCGGGCGGACTTCCAACAGGCAGTGGTTGACATAACCGAGCTTGCCGCCCCAGTGCCGCTCGTAGGCCTTCTTGTGTCCGTCGAAAAAGATACTACGCATACTCACCGACACGAAATGCCCGTACCGGGCGTTGTACGCCTGGTTGGCATACGCCCCGTCCGTGGTGACGATCTCGTCTTCGCCCTTCGCCTTGTACACCTCGCCGTGGACGTCTTCCCACGGCCCCCACGTCCGGCCGTTATCCGTGGATTGCCGTTCGAAGTCGGCGTTCGTCCAGTCGGCCTCCCGCTGCAGGCTGCGGTGCTCCAGTCTTCTCAGATCATTTGCGCTCAGGTACCGCTGGTGCCTGATATCGGTGGTTTGCTTGTCGGGAGCTGGTGCGTACAGCTCTTGCTCAACCTTGATGGTCATGGGAACGGGCTCCTCATTAAATTCATTATTGACCCATCCGAAACGAGTACAGTTCGGCGTTGCGCATGACGAAACGCAGTCGGCGGTAGGTGCGGGCGTCGTAGTCCCCGCCGGGAACCAGGGCGGTTGCGTCGCCCTTCCACGTCACCTCCTGGCGTACCGAGTCACCGCTGAAGACGTCGCAATCGTCAAGCCCGTTACCCGGCAACACGTTGCCGAGTTGATCGACCACTTCCGTCTTGATGTAGCCGCCGGGGCCGCAGGCAGCGTTGATGATCAACCGGTTGCCGCTTGAGCCAAACGGCTGCGTTTCAAGCATGCCCTCGCGGACCTCATTCGCGCCGATGGAGATGAAGCCGTCCTTCCGCGTCTTCGCCAGGCCGAGAGCATAGCCAACGTGGTCCCAGCCGCGGGCCTCGGGGACGTCAAGTCCCTCTCCGGACACCCACCAGTCGTGATGGTTCTTAGCCCCGCCGTAATAGACCCACATCTCATCGCCCACGACGAGTGGCGGACTCGAGATGCTCACCATGAACTGCTCCCAGGAACCGGCGGGTCCCCGGCCCAGCCAGGTGCGGCCCGGCTCGACACGGCGCCAGTGCTTTCCGTCGCGGCTGTGCGCGAGTTGAACGGTAAAGGTGTTGCTGACCATGTGGAACATGTTGATAAACCCGAGCCATTGGCCGCCCAGCCACATCGGGGTCATGGAATAGAGGGCGTCATCCAGGTTGTCGATCTCGGGATCGGGCGCCAGGATCGCCCGCGGCTCCGACCAGTTCATGAAATCACTGCTTTCTATCTGGAAGATGCGCCTGCGGTTCCGCCGGTTGGCCGGGCCTATCGCGATATCGAATGCCGGGCCCCCCATCACCAGGTCCGCACTCGGCCCGCTCGTGTGGGGCGCATTGCACATCCACGAATGACGGGTGAGCGCGGTGTAGGTGCGACTGACGGGGTCGAAGGCGCCCTGGAAGACATCGCCCAGGCGGCCCCCCATTTTCCCAAAGGTCGGCACCTGGTCATAGGGCGTCCAGTGAATGCAGTCGGCCGAGTAGGCCGCTCCCTTTACCGACGCCCCGGCTTTGCCCGGCGCCACATGCGTATAGATGGCCTTGAACCGCTTCGCCGGATCTTCCTCGAATGGGTTCTCTACGCCGTACATGCTGTAGCAGGTGCCGAACGTCTCGCTTCCGAAAACAATATTGGTGTCGTGGCCATCTTCTTCCTGGATGCCCATGGGCGGTTTGACCCATCGCGCGCCGTCATCCGAGTAGGCGTAGCACTGGCGCAGGTGGGAGTGTGGCCAGCCGACGAGGCTTGTACCGGGGGCCCTCTTGTCGCGATTGAATCTCCAGCTCTGATACAGGCAGTGGAATCGCCCGGTTGAGGTATCTCGCCAGACCTGCGATCCGTTGGCCGTGAAGTACGTCACGTATTCCCAGGACCGGTCGCTCCGGATGATCGGGTTCGCATCGATCCTCTCCGGAGAATGAAGCGTTCGCGTCAGGTTGTGGACTGATTCGATGATCCCGTCATCGAAGAAATACTGGGGCTCGTTGCCGATGTGCAGTTCGGTGGTATCAATCTCAGCCATTACTTGACTCCTGACGTTGGGAACTTATTCATGCAAATCATCCGGGCCGGCGACGGCCAGAACCGAGGACCCACTGCCACTGAGAAACCGGATGGCCAACACGTGGGGGCCCTTACCCAGGCGCACGGTCTTGACATAATCGTTCGGGCTCGGCGGCCAATCGCCGTTGCCGTATTCGAGCGTATCCATCAGGGGCTCGCCGTCCACCCACGATTCGAACCACCAGTCGGCCCCCAGGCCGAGCGTCACCTCCTGGTCGGCGTCCAGGTCGAACGGGATGAACACGAAGGCGGTCCGTCCGGCCGACGCGCCCAGCATCTCGACCAGGTCGAGCCGGTTGTCTTGGGACGTCATGGTTTTCGGCTCGAGTGTCTTGCCGGCGATAACCAGTTCATCCGGAACGGACTGCAGGATATCCTTCGGCGGCACGGGGTCATTGCGGTTTAGCGGGCCGAACACGGTCCAGGTCTTGGGTAGCGAGAGCCGGCCCTGGATGGGGGCCGGCGGCACCGGTGTGCCGGACTGAACCAGACCCTGCTTCCTCAGCCCGGCCACAACCTGGTCCAGGGCGGGGCCCGCCAGTCGCGTCGGCGAGTTGACGAGGTGCGCCGGCCGCCAGGTGGCCTTCAGCCCCTTCGGGCAGGCCATGGAAATGGCGATGGTTGCCTCGTCGCCGGGCGCCATACCCCGGAAGACGGTGACATCCAGCGGCAGGTCTTCAAGTTCAGCCGGACTCAGGCCGGTGGCCCGGGCAGTGCGTTCGAAGCCCAGGCCACTGTCCCCACTGTCCTTCCTTCCGTTGATATACAGGACGACCTCCCCGCGGACGCCCGGCACGTACAGGATGTTGTTGAGGTTCCGCGGAAACGCCCTGGGCACGGCCACGCGGGTCCGCAGCCAGGCGTAGCCGGGCTTGTCCTCGTGCAACGTGGTGCCCGGTTCGATCTCGGCCCAGCCGCCATCGTCGGTCTCCGGCTCATGCCACCCGTTTTCCTCGCCGGTGCCGGTCGTGTCGTATTGGAACCGCCACTTCGGGCCGAATTCCACGGCCGCGACGCCTTCGGCTTTGCCCAGCGCCTCGCCCTCGGCGAGTCTCCCCCACAGCCCGGTGATGCGATCCCGGTCAGGCGGACTGACGAGATTGTTCTCAAGGTATCCGATGTTCTGCCCGATCCCGCCTTCCACCCAACCGGCGTTGGCCGGCTTGATGGCGTAGACATAGGCGGTGCCCGAGCTGTCGGACGAGTCATTGTAGAGGGTCAGGATGACGGCGCGAATGTCCGCGTATTGACCCGCCAAGGCGGATAGGTCCCACCTCATAACGGTGCGAACGGGGTTGTTCCTGTTGGCCCACGGCATACTGCCGACGCCGCTGGTGTGGTAGGTGCCTTTGTTGGCGTTGCCTTCCGTTTCCACCAGCAAGTTGTCCTCGCAGCCCTGGTAATCGGAAACCAGGGCATTGTCGACGCCCTGCTGGAAGACGATGCGCTTGCGGTCTGTGCCGTCCCCGGACGTGTAGTCGATCGTGAGCTTCGGGCGTAGCGACACCGGCGCCCGCTCCGACGCCGCCCACCCGAATCGATCGCCCAGGCTCGTCTCACTCGCCGGATCGGCCTTGATGATGATCCCGGCGTTGGCGGCCCGGGGGCCGGACCATTGATCGACCAGGTCTTTCAATGACAATCCGTCATGGCCGGTCAAAGCGATTTCGGTGCTGTCGCCGAGGCCCGTCCACCTGTGCATGGCCAGGGCCACGTGGTCGTAGTCTTCATTCGGTTTGCCCGTATCGCCCGCGGGCCCACACCCGGCCGTGCCGGTCCAGGGAGAGTTCCAGCAGCTCGCACCGGACTCGGTAGTGTGCTTGAACTCATCCAACATCCGCCGGTAACCGGCCGGGTCTTCCCCGGGCCCACGGTTGAGCGCCAGGTACTGAAGCGGCAACTTAGCCAGGCGAACGCGGCGGAGCAGCTCCCCGTCCTTTCCGGCCAGGCGATCGGCCTCGCGCAGCAGCGAGAAAGCTTCGTCCCGGACCGGCCGCGTGAATAGAAAATCATACATCATCTTGGCCTGGCCATCCTGCAGGAAGTTCATGTGGTGGCGGTCCCACATGCGCCACAGCAGATCGTCGTAGGCCTGCATGGGCTCGCCGGCGGGGCCGTAGAAGCCGTAGTTGAAATCCCGCACCAGCCGGCGGGTGTCGCGGGAGGGGTCCCAGAGCTGCTTGGACCAGACCCAGCATCGCATGAGGCTGCGGTCGGCCCCGTCGTTGGGGTTGTGTGCGCCCTGGAGGAAGACGCCCGTGGCCCCGTGCCGGACGTAGTAACGCAGGTTGTCCGTGACCGCCGGCATGTTCGGGATCGGGCGGATGGTGTACTGGAACACGATGGTGTAGTCCCAGATCCGGATGTTGGCTCCCGCGTCGTGCCAGGCCTTCAGGGCCTTCTTGAACGGCGCCCGGTCCGGCCCGGCCATGGTCGGTGTCTCGGTGACGGGCAAATGCGGCCAGGTCCAGGTGGACGAATCAGTGGCCAGCGTGATGATGACGTTCTTGCGAGGCTTTTCGTTGATTGGGGGCCTGAATGTACCGAGGTAGGCGAGCGTCGTGATCCGTACCTCCGGATAGACGTTCTCGACTTCTCCGGCGATGCGGTTGATCGCGCGCAACAACGAGCCCATTGCCGTGCCGCCAGCCGCTTCGTCGATCGCCTTGCACACCTCGCACTCGCAGTAGCCCCGAGTGTCGTTGGGCGAGATCTCGTAGAACCGCACCGTCGGATTGGCCTCGTGGTGGTCCAGGAGCTGCTGGAGGATGATTCTTTCCACGTCCGGATGGCTCATGCAGAGCTGACGTGTTGTTCGCTTCCCGTCGATCTCAGCGTAGTACTCCGGGTGCTCCTTGAAGTACTTCCCGGGTGGGACGAGAGAATTGTAGGTGTGGGAAAAGCCCCAGGCCGCGCCCACCGAAGACATGCTCTCGAGCCGGTTGGCGCGGGTCCATTCCGCGTTGCCCTGTGCATCGGCGTAATGCACATCGCGCACATGATCCAGCACCGGCTTGTACGCGCGCGGCACGGGACGAAACCGCAGGGAGGGCCGCGAGGGGATCAGCGGTTCATACAACTTCGAATACCACCGACAGCCCAGGTCCTCCTCCAGCAGGCAGTACGCACCATTGAGCGTGCCCTGCGGGGTCTGGCCGAAGATGAACAACTGCTCACCCTGAACCGCCACGGCATAGCCGTCCTCGCCCAGGTCTTCCTGAATCTGGACGGGCGCGGCCTGCTCCAGAAGCCGGGTGCGCCCGACGCTGATCTCCCGCCCGGTAGGATTGAATTCCGGACTTTCTTCGATGAGCGCAAACTCCGCGCCGGCCATCTGCCCCAGGTAGTCGCGCAGCTTCTCCGCAGCCAGCTTCTCCTCCCCCTCGGCTTCGGCGGGCACCACGATCCGGTACAGCGCCTTTCCGTTCTCGGCCAGGTGCAACTCCGGCCCGGGCCTTCCCGTGGGGCGTAACGAGTGGGTCCACCCGGAGTGGACGGAAACAGCCCCATAGGCAGCACCTGCCAGAAGGCCTGAAACCGTCACGCCGATCATCATCGCAGTCCTTCTTTTGACTACAGGCATCATAGTGACGCGCCCTTTCCGTTGAGGTCGGTCACCTTGTTTGTTTCGACTAAGCCGTTCGTTTTCCCGAACACAATTCTCCCGCGGCGTGCCATGGGCATATCCGTCCAAGGCGCGTTGAGCGGCGGCGACCAGACGTAGGCGCGGCCTTTCCGGGTTCGAAGGAGGTCGGCGCGATGTTCCGCTCCCAGGCCGGGAGCGGACGACCTGGGGATGGTGACGAAGACCGCCCACCAGCCCGCCCCGGAAACTGTCTCGGAAGTAATGCCGGCCGCATCCGTTTCGGGCGTCTTGCCCGGCCGGCAGGTCACGGCGATCGGCGGCGCGTTCCTGATGTCGTTGCTGTTATAGAGCTTCAGCGTGACCGAGTCCTCTTCGTTAGGCGCTTCCGGCTGGATGCAGTGGAAGGCCGCGTAGATCGCCGTCTCATCCTGAAGGATTCGAATTTCCGTGGGCCCGGTGCCGGGATCGAAGCCCAGGTTGTCCACCGGAACCGACGCCTTGGATCGTCCGCGCACCAGGGTTGTGGCGGGGGCTTTCGTCCACGCGGGATCGGCCAGGTCCGGTTTCGGGGGCAACTCGACCCGGGGAATCCGGTACTCGGGCGTTCGGTTGACCCACTTGTGCGCCACACGAGCCGCGACCAGGAAGCCGTCATGGCTGCGGTACATCGATTCCTGGGGATGGAAGTTTTCCCACCCGTCGCGCATCCATGCGACACGGCGCTGGTAGAGTGTCGGTTCCACCCGTGGAGCGTCTCCAGACGCGGCTCCCTGTGGCTCGACGCTCACGCTCAGCAGCTTGCCGCCTTCCGTTCCATCGCCGCTGTCCGGCGTCGTCTCGCCGGTGTCGTCGTCCGCACCGACATGCAGGTCCAGGGCATCGCGAACAACCCCCGGACCCGCGGTGTCCGAGAAGAGATGGAAAAGGTAACTCGTGTGGGCGGGGACGACGGGCGCGTCCCCATCGATGAGCGCGGTTACGTCCTTTCCTTCGGGGGGCAGGTTGGTGGCGGTTGGGGGGAACTCGCGCCGAACCGACAGGTCGCCGTACCAGACGGTCCCCTTCTGGTTCCCGCGGTATACATAGACGTGGTACAGGAAGCGGGTTCCCGGGGGAGCGGTGATGACCTGGCTGACTGTCCGCGGCTCGCCGTCAAACCGATTCTGGAGCAAGTAGGTCCATTTGCCCGTGGACCACTGAACCGCCAGGAAACTGTTGGCGCCGTCGGCGGCCTTGCCGGTGATTGTGACCCGGAACTCTGCCCCGGGGAAGGCGGGTATCCTCAGGCTGCGGGCCGTGTGCACGACATACTTTTGCGAAAACGCCTTCAGACCGCCGGCCAGGCGTCTGTCAGACGGAATCACCTCCCTCGGCAGCGTTGGCATGGCAGGCAGCAGCCGTGCTCTGGGCCCGGGCTGCACTACGAGTTTCTGCCCGCGGACAAGTGTGTCGCGATAGAGTAGCCGGCCATCCGCCCAGCGGACGGTCGGGAAGCGCACCGGCTGGTCGCCGGCCTCCATAACCACCTCGAAGGGCCGGGCGGTGTCGGCCGCATTGCGGCGGATGAACCAGCCCTCCCCGACGAACTCGGCCGCCCGCCCGCCGGGAAGATCGCCCACGGCAGCCTGGGCCTCGCACAGCAGCTGCTCCGCCTCCTCGACCACCTCCGGCGTGTACGTCAGGCCATAGAACCACGTCGGGGGGACGTAGGCGGAATAGCCGGATGATGTCCACTTCGGCCAATGTACCTGCTCGTAGCGTTGGAACAGTAACCGGTACAGCCTCTCCATGGCGTCGGCGCCGGGGCCGAAAAAATTCCGGCAGTAGTCACGCAGATGGGCGTCCACATCCAGGTCCGGATCCCACAGCAGCGCGAACGTGACCGCGACCATGTAGTGGTCCGCCTGGATGATCTCCTCTCCGCCGTTGAGGAACACGCCGCCGATCCGGTCGCGGTTCTCACGGAGGAATTGCTGCAATGTGTTCGGATAGAGAGTCGGTGCGCAGGACCAGTACTGCGGGTAGCAGGTGTAGTCCCAGATGTACAGGCGGCTGCGGTCGCCTCCCAGCTTCTTCGACCACGCGCCGAGTAGTTCCCCGATCTCCCGGCGGGCCGCGGGTTCCTTGTAGAAATTCAGGGGCGCATTGTGGACGCAGACCTGCACGTCCACGTTGTCGGGCAGGTCCAGGTTGCCGGGCCAGATTCGGCCCTGGTAAGCCAGGGCGGCGACGCGCTTGTCCGGCCAGCGCTGCTTGACGGCCAGGCCTAGCTCGCGAATGTAGTGGTCCCACCACAGGCGCGAGTGCTTTGCGAACCGGCCGCGGTCCGGCTCGATCAGGGCCCGGCAGAAGTCGTCCCGGCACTCGACCCAGTTGTCATCCGGCTCGACAGGGATGTACTTCGGGCCCGGTTTCCCTCCCGTTTGCTGACCGGTGCGGTAGTAGGTATCGATGTGCTCCAGTTCCCGCTCGAGTACCTCCGGATTGCCGTAGCAGAGGAATCGGAAGTCGCGGCTACCGTCGGCCAGGAGAGAGAAGTATTCGGGGTGAGACTCCTGGTAGAGACTATTCCACCCCATGTGGGTGTGGTTGCAGGAGAAGCCCGTGGCCTTGCCGGGCCGCGTAGCGGCCTTCCAGTCGCCGGTGCCCGAGTAAGGGACAATCTGCCGGTAGGGGAAAAACGGGGCGGACTCGTAGTCGATGGGCCCCACGGTGATGGTGGGCCGGTGAGGCGAGACCCTACCCAACTCCGCATCCGGACCGCGCTGAAAATAGAAGCGATAGCCGAGGTACTTTTCCAGGAAGATGTAGGTCGCATTGAGCGTGCCTCGGTCCTCGGGGTAGGGGCTGTTGTTGGTGCCCCGGGGGGCGATCTCACCGAGGAGGGCCAATCCGCGAGGGAACGTCTTGATTCTCACGCCCTCGCTTTCTGTGGGCGTGAAGAGCCCGAACTTGTCGGTCAGCGCGCTGCGGCCGACCAGAACCAGCGTGCCCTCCGACGGGGCCTGGGACGCAGCAACGATGGGCAACTCGGCCCCGCTCGCGCGGGCGATGTACTTCTGCAGTTCTTCGGCCGCCGTGCGCGCGGTGGCCGCGGGCAGCTCCCGGCCGTCCGCGGCGGGAGACGCCGGATCGGGCACGACGATCGTGGCCTCGGGGTTTCCGTCGCGGGTGAGGGTCACCACCTGCGCCGGAACGGACTGAAACGCCGCGACAGCGCCGAGGACGACCAACGCCGGCAGAGCACTCAGGGCAAAACGCCTATTGCTGGTCATATCAGTTGTCTCCTCCAGGCACGGGTGCAGTTTCTTCCTTCCAGTTTTCAAGGACGATCACGTCGTGTATCTCCAGTCGGTCCAGGGTTACGAGCGTCGTCCCGTCCCGTCGCTCTGCCGAGACGCCGGCCCGGCCGGTCGGTGAGAAAATGCGATCCGCTTCACCGTCCACGGTGATGCAGATTGGGCAGGTCGGCGTGAAGTCTTCCGGGGCATAGCTCAACGCGAAATAGTCCAGCGTCTTGCCCGGGATGCGGACCATGCTCGACGGCTGGTTCAGCAGGTGGAAAACGAGGTTGTCTCCCTGCCGCCACGCGGTGACCTGGACGTTGGCCGCCGCGTCAGTCTGGTAGGGGAGTTGGACCTCGCCGACCAGCCGTCGCACCACTTCGCGCGTGCGACGGCTGGGGTTCTGCGCGTACTCCGCGCCGATGTCCGAGGCAATGAACAACGCGCGTCCCTTGCCGATGGTTCGCTCGCAGACGGCGACGCCGCCGGGTTCCCCCGCGGCCCGGGCGTGGACCACCACGTCGGCAGCGGTATCCACCGGGCACGCCTGCCCGCTGATGATGTAGCGGGAAGGCAGGCCTGCCCCGCGGAGGCGGTCGGTCTCACAGTCCAGCTTGCACACGATCAGGGTGCTCTCCCGGGAGGTGATGCCCAGCAGCTCGTCCAGCACGCCGGTCTGGCGTGGCTGGCCGAGCGGGTCCTTGGTCCCTGTCCGCCCGGTCACCAGGAGCGTACCGCCCGCCTCGACATAAGCCGTCAGGCCGACCGCGGCCGACTCGTCCATGCACTGCACGTCCGGCAGAATCAGCACCGGGTACCGGGCCAACGGTTCGGGCAACAACTGGTTGTCCATAACCAGCTCGAAGGGCCAGTGCAGCGCGTTGAGCAGAAAGCTCATGCCGTAGGCCGTATCCACCGCGGGTTTGTGACGCAGGCCAAAGGTCTCGAACGGTTCGGGGCCGTCCTCGTGACGGTCCTCCGGCGGGACGGCGTCCAGGTGGGCAAAGTCGATGGTTGCGCCTGAATACACCATTCCGCAGCAGCGGACCGGCTCGCCCCCGACGTAGGGGGCGACGGGCTTCATGGCCTTAGAGATCGCCGCGAGCAAATCCTTCGTCGTCACCGCGCCGGCGCCGATGGTGGACCACCCGCCGGCTGTGGCCGCCGCCGCTGCGTAATAGACGCTCGCCGCCGGGTCGGGGTTGTCGCACAAGGGGTGCAGGGGGCGCGCACCGCTGAACCGGGTGGTGTAGCTCTCGACCGGGAAGCGATCGCTGATGGCCCGATTGACATGCAACTGGAACTGTGTGGTCAAGCAAAGATCCTCGCTGGAGATCAATGCCTCCATGGGCCGGTGACGCAACGGCAGACCGCTCATCGCACCGTAGTAAAGGCGGTTGAAGTTGTTGTACACGATCAGGGCGTACGGGTTTCGCGCCCGGACGTAGTCGCCGAGTTCCACGAGATAGTCCTCGAAGAAGTCGTAGCGCCACTGGACGAAACGCCTGAATGTCAGATCGTTCCAGTTGACTTCCCGCGGGCAGTCCAGCCCGGTGTCCTTCCCGAAGGTCTCGGCGCAACGGTCGCAGCAGCAGAACCAGCGATAGCGCCCCGGCGGGTACGCGCCGCCCCAGCCGAACAGGCAACTGCCATCGAACCAGATGCCGTCAAAGCCCAGGTCGTTGACCACCTCCACACAGAAGTCCTTCAGCAACTGTCCGTACGGCGACAGGAAGCAGGCAAAAGCATCGTCCTTTTCTTTGCGCCTGTCGTCCCTGCCCAGGAACCTGACCCGGTATTCAGGATGCCGGGCCGTCAACAGGGGAGCGGTGTTCAGGTACTCCCAACTCAGGATCGTGATACCGCGCTCGTGGGCCTGCTCAACGACCCACTGGTAGTAGCCTTCCTCGGCATATTTCTCCCGGTACGGCAACACCTTGCTGGGAAACAGCGGATAGGACCCCTTGCCCGAGACGCTGTATTTCCAGGCGTCCACGCCGGCCTCGACCATGGCGTCCAGGTGCCTGATGATCTCCGCGCGGGAAAACGGCTCGATATGCGGCCGGGACTCTACGCGCACCACCGAGTCAAGATAGCCGGACCCCACCACATTCGGTTTGTAGACCATATTGGTTCCTCCCAATTTTCTCCGCGTCAGCGCTGCTCGATCTTGCGCAGGTACTGCGAAAAGAGCCCCCAGTGAAGGCTCATCGGGGTGGCGTCATAGTAAGACGGCGGGATGGCGTTGTAGACCGAGGGCACCTGCTTGTATTCCACGTGGCTATCGGGGAACAGGACGTTCCAGCCGTCCACGTGGGCGGTCGCCTGCTGGAAAAGCAGCATGTCCAGGGCTATCGCCCGGTCCAGGGGGAAATCCGGCAACCGCTGGTAGCGCATGTTGCCGGTGACCGGGTCCCGCTGCGGGTTGTACATGTATCCATGGTAGATGGAGACCGCCTGGGCCAGGCGCTTCTCGTGGGTGAGCGCCCACCCGTAGCTGAAGGTAGGCCACTGGTAGCGAGGAGAACGCTGGCTCGGGCAGTAGAACACCTGGGCCATGGGCACATAGCCCAGGTACTCCAGCGGCGCCAGCGTGAAGCTCGCCCGTGCGCCGCCCACCACCGGCCAGCCGCCCTGCCAATAGGCCATTTGGGTCCAGACGGGAAACGAAATCTTGTCGTCATGCGACCAGATCCGGGGCACGTAGCCATCGTTGTCGCCGGCATAAATCGTCACCCCCACGCCGATCTGGCGCAGGTTGGAGGCGCAGGTGGCGCGTCGCGCGGCCTCCAGTGCCCGTTTCAACCCCGGGGTCAGCAGGGCGGCGAGCACCGCGATGATGGCAATCACCACCAACAGCTCAATGAGCGTAAAAGCGCTCCTTGAACTCCGCCCAAAGCTCCGCAGCGCTCCGCATTGTGGCGGGCGAGTCAGCAACTCAATCAGGGTGAACCCATGCACCGGCCTGCCGCGCGGTCTCACTCCCGTTGCACAGGTTCCCCGCGTCACTTGCTGGTTTTCCATTAGCCCGAATGGCGAATCAAGTCGTCGTGGTCGCCGAAAAAACGGTTTCTTAAAAGGTCACGCGGTACGATCGATTGGTGACGCCACGCGCCGAATCCAGGACCCCGGTGGTCCCCCCGGCGCCCGTGACAATGGGTCCCAGATTCGCCCAGTTGGTGTCTACGAGGTCGTCGGTGAATTGGGCCTGGTAACCCACGCTGTTGCTGGCGAACCAGGTCACCTCTATCGCGGTCAAGATCTCAGACTCCGCTATGCCCCCGGCGAACGGCTCGTAGTCGACGATCAACTGCGGATGGTCAGCCAGCGTGGCATGATCACCGCTACGGAACTGGGCGGCACTCTTGGCATTAGCCCCGCTGAGGTCGGGCCCTATCAAGATCATCCCGGCGTTGTTGGCCTGGTTACCCGACCACTCATCTACCAGGTCCATCAGGGTCATGCCCGTGGGCGGGCTCAGGACCCAGGTGAGGATATCGCCGCCGGAGGCGCCGCCGTCCTCGTGATCTCTCCATGTGTAGGAGTACATGGAACCGGGGTGGTAATCGATGCCCACCGCACCGGCACCCGCGCCGCCCGCCCACGCCGTTGCACCCTGGGCCAAGCTTTGATAGCTGGACTCGCCCGGCGCGGCATTTTGCCCGGTTGACGTGCCCTCGATCCAGGCGGAGTTGGCCGGCGTGAGGGCGTAGAGTTCCGCCGTGGCCTCAGCGATGTTGCCACGCATATCGTCCTCATCGCTGGTTAACACCATAGTGATCGAGTTAATGGAGGCGTATTGGCCCGCCAGGGCGGACACGTCCCATCGCCAAATCGGCCGGTTATCATTCGTCACGTTGCCGGACCGAGGGTTGCCGAGGTTCTGGTAATGGAGGCCACCGTTATTATTATTTTCGTCGGCATCAGGAAGTAGCGCTAACTTCTGCAAAAAATTGTCCTGGCAGCCCGTGTAGCCGTTCACGCCGTTCTGGAACGTCATGACATCCGCGGAGGCCACCGTTGCAGCAACCAGAACCACTGCCGCCATCATTCCACTTGTCATAGATTTCTTCATTTTCTTCTCCTGCTGTTGCGTACCATGCACCCAGTTACTGTGGTGTTTCCTCATGTCACACCTCTCGTGAGGATTAAGGGCCCTCGAGCAGCGCCTTAACCAATGCAGGTTGACACATTACCTGCGCGGTCCTTCAGGAAACAACATATTTGTGAATCTTTTTACACGCTCTGTGGAATGGCATCTGACTTAAGCTGCCGCTCCGATGGGGTCCGTTCATGATCTATCCATTCACCTTACGGCGGGGACCGCCGTCTCCATTTTTGCATCTTCGGGCTTTTCAGGACGTTAGCGAATCCCTGGAGACGGCGGTCCCCGCCGTATCTGAGAATGAATTGATCATGTCCAAGCTGTAAGTCAGCGCCATTCCACGCTCTGTGTTCTACCGGATCGAAGTGGCGTCTTTCTTAACCCGCAGATCTCACACTTTTTCGTGCAGCCTATCCGCCGTAGCTTTTGGCGAAGGTTGATGAGCGTGGAATGGCGCTGCAGAAAAGTGGGAAAACTGCGCGAAAAGATGCTGATCAGCCATCCCGGGAGGGTCCTCCCCACAGAAGAAAGCCATCCGGGGGTTGACAGGGTGCTAAATTCTGGTAAACAAATAACCCAAGTAGTGTAGAGTGTCGTGTCTATGGCCGATCGTTGTGGAGATGGATTTGCCGGACACGCTCGTTTAATGCAATGCAGGAGGAGAGAGAATGAAGAAGTCTATGACAAGTGGAATGGTGGCGGCAGTGGTTCTGGTTTCGGCAACGGTGGCCTCTGCGGATGTCATGACATTCCAGAACGGCGTAAGCGGCTACTCGGCCGGCCAGGACAATTTTTTGCAGAAAATAGCCGGTGACGAGAACAATAATAACGGTGGCCTCCATTACCAGAACCTCGGCAACCCTCGGTCCGGCAACGTGACGAATGATAACCGGCCGATATGGCGATGGGACGTGTCCGCCCTGGCGGGCCAATACGCCTCCATTAACTCGATCACTATGGTGTTAACCAGCGATGAGGACGATATGCGTGGCAACATCGCTGAGGCCACGGCGGAACTCTACGCCCTCACGCCGGCCAACTCCGCCTGGATCGAGGGCACGTCAACCGGGCAAAATGCCGCGCCGGGCGAGTCCAGCTATCAAAGCTTGGCCCAGGGTGCAACGGCGTGGGCGGGCAGCGCGGGCGCCGGTACGGCGGGCACCGATTACCTCGCCGGTTCCATGTACTCATACACATGGAGAGATCACGCGGACGGCGGCGCCTCCGGCGGCGATATACTCACGTGGGTCCTGAGCGCGCCCACGAGCCTGACACTGAACGACCTGGTAGATGAGTGGTCGGGCAACCAGGCCAACAACGCCGGGATGATCTTGATACCGCCCGACCTCAGCGGGGCTAATGCCAAGAGTGCCGCCCAGTTCCGTAGCGGTGATCATGCCACGGTGGCTGACCGTCCGCAGTTGATCATCGACTACAATCCGATTCCCGAGCCCGCCTCCGCTCTCCTTCTGGCGTTGGGATTCATCGGGACAGCGTTGTTGCGACGTGGTTGGAAATAAGCGAAAGGCGGCAGGTTGAAGGACGCCCGTACCGTACGCAGTTCTTCACCTGCCACCCATCCTCCCGGTAAGCCATTTGCGTGTGGTCGGGCAACAGCGTCGCATCGTTGTGCGACCCGTGCCTTAACAAGGTGACGAAGGAACTGGAAAGCCCTACTCTCCAAGACGTGGCCGAGCGGGCCCAGGTGTCCCGGGCGGCGGCGAGCCTCGCCCTGGGCGGTCACCCCAAGGCCCAGTCGTTCACCAACGCCACCCTCGGGCGGATTCGCGAGGCCGCCCAAGAACTGGGATACAGGCCCAATTTTTTCGGGTCCCAGCTTCGCCGCAGCACGTCCCAGTTGGTGATGGTGTACGTAGATACGCTCCAGGACCTCAACGCCGGCGCCATCGCCGAAAGCTTGATGCAGGAGGCCGCTCGGCAGGGCTACTGGACGATGGTCAGCGCCTCGCCAGGCATACCGCGGAAGCCGGTGTTCGACGAGAAGATCATCGGTCGCCACGGGATCTCGGCGGTGGTGTTGATCTCGACCGTGGCCGACAAGGTGACGCGGCGGGACCTGGGCCGCCTGCAGCGCGAAGGGGTGCGGGCGGTGGCCATTGGGCGACACCTCGAGGGTGCAGGCCTCTCCAGCATTCTCGTCGATGATGCCCGCGGGGGCCGGCTGGCAGCCGAACATGTCTATGGCTTGGGCGCACGCGCGGTGTGGCTCATGGCCAGCACCACCGCCGATAGCAACCGCTCCCGGCGGGGACGATTCCAGGCGGTGCTGGATTATGCCTGCGGGGAGGGCTTGCCGGCGCCGACGGTGTTGAACCAGCGGGCGCCGGGTGCTCCTGAGGTGAGCGGGCCGGTGGAACTCCAGCAGTGGGCCTACGAAGCCATGCGCGACAAGCTGGCGGCGAGTTCATCGCCCCCCGACGCCGTCATCACCAACCTGGATCTTCGTGCCATGGGCGTTTACCGGGCGCTGTACGAGGCCGGCCTGGAGCCGGGACGGGACGTGGCCGTCGTGGGGTACGACGACATCTGGCCAGCGCAGATGATGCATCCGTCCCTGAGCACGGTGCACCAGCCCACCGCCGAGTTGGGTCTCGCCGCCGCCGAGGTGCTCATCGACACCCTGGAGGGGCGCATGCGGCCGGGACGGGTGGTCAATATCTCCCCCGAGTTGGCGGTGCGCGACTCCACCGCGTTGTGGAAGCGGAGATGATGCGGGCGTTCGAGTTGCCGGCATCCAAATCTCAATCCAAAGGACAGCAACTTGATCTCAAGGCATGCATTCACTTGGCGAGGTCCGACCCGAATGCTCACTTTAGGGGTGACATTCGTGCGCGCAGCACGAAAAGTGCGAGCGCATGCAAATCATCGACAAACCTGTAGAAATGCAATCCGCCCCGCGCTGGCACTGAAGCGCGAGGGGAAGAGGATTGGTTTTGTCCCGACCATGGGGTACCTGCACGATGGGCACCTCTCCCTCATGCGAATCGCCCGCGAACAATGCGATGTGCCCGTCACCAGTATTTTCGTCACAGTGGGGCTCTCAATTGTAATGCACGGCCCATTGTGTACAGTTGAGCGATTGATGCCGACCGCAACCTTCTCGCTGCCTTACACAAACGTAGGAGCAAAACCTTGACGGATCGGCCGTCTATAGATTTGGCGCAGAATTGCGTCCCGAAACAGGGCGGCGAATCCACAAAAGGGCTTTAACAGTCATTGGAACTGAAACGTCCGCGAACCGCGGTTTTCATCACGAATCCCCAAATCCCTTCATCGATATCCGCTCAACAATTTTTCGCGTATGAGAGAGAGCTAAAAGGTGGGGCGTTAGGGTCTTCTTGGGGGCGAATTCATGTTCCATTTCGATTAAGGCGCTCCAATCCCGTCGCAACGGTAAGATATCGTTAGTAGGTGCGTAGCACGCTAACGCAACTCGAATCCTGGATTCGCATTGTCGAGTCGATTCCGCCCCCAAGTCGCCCCAAAGGAAGGATGCGGGCGTATCCGCCCAGGACTTGCACGCGACACAATACGCCTTGATCGAGCGGGTTAGGTCTGTTTCCGGAAGTGGAATAGATGGTGCCCCCAACGGGGTTCAAGCCCTTAGTGCCTTCACGAGCATACTCGGCCAAGGGCCAGCCAAGCTCGGATACGGAGATGCAGTCTCCGGACAGTGACTGAGTTGCGTGCAACTCCTTTTCCGTTTTCAATTCTAAATTCCGGTCAGACCCGAACCACCAAGTTCTCCGGACACTTTCTCGCCCCCACTCGATGCGCTCCAACTCGCCGGGCACCGCCGCGCGCAGATTATCGATGCACAGGCTCTGGGGAACCCCGCCGAAGTAACGGAACGCGTTTTCCAGGCAGCTTTTGTGTCCGTATGGTTATTAACGCACGTTACCAAACGTAGAGGTCTCAATCGTAGCGGAAGCTCCTTGCCACACATTGAGTAATTTGTTTCGCCGTAAAGGGCTCCACCTCAGTGGAATGCGGATTCCAAAAAAACTCTCAAACCGATAACGGCAAATAAATCTCAAAACGACACGAAGGATTCAGTCCTGATTCAGTGTTTCTGAACATCAATAAGTTGCCAGTGTCCGAGGTTAAAATACAGCGTCTCATGATTCTGCTCTCCTGAGAATGCCAACGATTATTAAGGGCTCAGCGCTCAAGTTGGGGCGTAGGACAAACCGAGGCTATGCCCCGTTGATCCAGAAACAACTCGAATTCCGGCCTGTTCCATCGAGCCGGCGACGCGGAGCAAACTGCTTGGTTACTTTTTCGACTATTGAACTGCGTCCTCTCCCGATGGGCGTCGACTCTAAGGCTCTTGCGATACCAGTCCGAATTGCGTAGCTTGCCCCGGATGAAAAAGCCTGGAGTACCGGCCCTCATCCCCACGGTTGCGTTTCTCTTCTTCACCATCGCATTTGAATGCTCGAGCCGGGCCGAAATCGTCAAGGGACCGCTTCTTTTCCAAGACGATTTCTCCGAAGGCACGGATCGTTGGATCGATGGGGAGAAGGGGGCCGTCCGCGACGGCTGGTATACACTCCGCGGCGAGCAAGGCGTGGAGCACCGTGTTGCGGTGAGAGGCAGCGAGGCCTGGACCGATTACATCGTCGAATTCGATGTGAGAATCGAGAATATCGCCGCGAACTGGATCGTGCGATGCGACCTGCGGCCCCGCCATAGCCGATACTACCTTTTTTGTTTCGACGGCCGCGAATTGGAACGAAACATCAAGTTGGACAAAAATCACCCCGCGGGAGAAACCCGAGTCCGAAAGCCCGTCAAGCACGGGCTACCTCACCACGTCACCATCGTCGCCAAAGGCAGTGTGATCAAACAGTATATCGACGGGGAACTGGTCGATACATTCACCGACGACTCTCTTGCAAAGGGGGGATTTGGATTCCGGCAGATGAACCACGAGAAAGGCGCATTTGCCAACGTGAAGATTCATGCGTTGCCGAAAGACGTTGTCGCTTCGAATCCGTCCCGTCAGGAGAATATTCTTTCCCCGCTGGCCTCAATTCCCTTCGCCATGGATTTGCCACACATCGACGGCAAGATCGGACAGGACGAATGGTCCGGAGCTGCACGATTGACGGGATTCACAGACCTGGGCGGCAAGCTGGCCCGAAAACAGACTTCGGTTGTCACGCTCTGGGATAATGAAAATCTCTACTTTGGATTCGAATCAAGGAAGCTGTTCGAGCGAAATGTGCCAAGAAAACCGCGCGACAGCAAGGACCTGTTCGGCTATGACGCGATCGAGATTAGCCTGAAGCCCGGCGACGATGAATGGATGAAACTCGTATTCGATTCCGTCGGCTCAAAATGGGACGCTCGATTCAAGGATAGGAGCATCACCCGTGAGTCCTGGGATCCAGAATGGATCGTTGAGAACCATACGATCAACGATGTGTTCTACGTCGGGGACATCTGGCAAGCCGAAGTGGTCATCCCATTTGCATCCTTGGGAGTCGATCCGCCTGTTCCTGTGAGTGAATGGGCGGTCCAAATATGTCGTGATTTCGATGTACGGAAGGATCTGAATTATCCCATGCCACAGCGTTGGACGAGCTGGTCGCCGGCCAGCGAAGGCGGATTTAACGAACCGAAGACTTTCGGCACGTTCCGGTTCGTCAAGGACGCTCCGGCGTTCCGGCTGTTGGCCTACGCGGATATAGAGAATGGACGCGCCGGTTTGCGGGGAGAGGTCGTTGCCTCGGGTCCCGCCGACTTCGTTCTTGCGCTCCAGGCATGGCTTGCCGGGGATAAGGAAACTCTGCTGTTGGACCGCGAATTCCCTCTGGCCAACGCAGGCGGGCAAACGCCGATTCCGGTCGCTGCCGACGATGCCCTGGATGTAGCTGAGATCACAGACGTGGAGATTTCGTGGGCGTTACTTGAAAAAAATAGTAGCACCGCGATCGCCCGTGGTGCTGTAAGATCGGAGTGCGTCCCGTCCTTTGCGGTGAACTACGCACCCTTGTTCACCCGGGAGACCATACTCATAGACGGAGACCTTTCGCGGATGAGGGATCTGCCTGCGGAGATCGAGGTTAATGTCGAAGTTCACGATGCCGAAGGCTCTGTGCTCGGCACATCGGAACATCATTTGCCTGCGGATGAGGATACGTTTCTGGCGCGTCATTCCCTCGAAGGCGTTTCCCCGGGCAGTCACACGATCACCGTCACTCTGGCCGATGCAAACGGTGGCCTGGTGGCGTCGAGTACTCGCGCGCTTGAAGTTCCTGCCGAACCTGAATGGATGCAAAGAGAAGCCGGCGCGCTAACCGGCGTACCCAGCCCGTGGACGCCGGTGGAACTCGAACGGGATCAAGACGCGACCATCGTCAAGACCTGGTCGAAGGCCTACCGGTACGAGAACGGAATCCTGCCCGACCAGATAACCATTCGGGGGGAGGACCGCCTGGGGGCTCCCGTGGCATTGGTCCTGGTCAGCGACCGTGGCCGGGAGGAGGTGCGGTTCAATGAACCGGCGGTCTCCGAGACATCCGGGCTGGGCACGACACTGCGCTGGCGGGGGGAAAGTGATCAGTTCGAAGTCGAAAGCAAGGCACGGATCGAGTTTGACGGCTTGATCTGGAACGAAACGCGGATTCGTCCACGTTCCGGCGAGGCGATCATCCGCGAGGCCTACCTCGAGATCCCTTTGAAAAAACGGGGTTTGCGTTACATGCGCGGCGAAGATTCCATGAACTTTCTGCAAAGCCATGCATACATCGCCATGATCGCTGAGGGCAAACTGGCGCGGGACTATCCGCCGCCGCACGAAAACCCCAACTTCAGTGTGAAGGGATGGCTGTGGCAGGACCGGTTCATCAATTTTTACTGGGCCGGCGGGGTGGACTTTGGGTTGTTCGTGGTACTCCCGTCGCTGCGCGGTACGAGTATCGCGAAGAAATACAACGATTTGATCGAGGAGGACGATCGTTGCATGTTCCGCTTGTACTTTATCGACCAG
>Ga0310121_10001848_pt1 | contig 20931 bp, 17 predicted proteins | sample CB27_Tmax_986_MG_FD_203504 | JGI IMG/M metagenome (GOLD analysis project Ga0310121, IMG submission 203504) | Marine microbial communities from Western Arctic Ocean, Canada - CB27_Tmax_986 | ecosystem: Environmental > Aquatic > Marine > Oceanic | place: Canada: Western Arctic Ocean | collected...
TGACTCGTCTCTGGCTCAAGAATTTACGGATATCAAGACCGAAGCTGATCCGACCAAACGGAAACAGCTGCATACTTTTAACATCTTGGCTCTGCAACAAATGGGCCAGCATACCGATCTGTTTGATGGCGAAGCGCTGTGGGGTAAGAGCCTGCAGTGGTGGGCCTTCGTGCTGCTTTTTATCGGATTTATCATTAAGGTGCCCAGTGTTCCGTTTCACACCTGGTTGCCCGATGCTCATGTGGAGGCCCCGACGCCGATCTCGATGATCTTGGCGGGAATCTTGCTGAAGCTCGGTGGCTACGGAATTATTCGGATCTGCTATCCGATTTGTCCTGAGGCGGCTTATGACCTGGCGTATGTTGTCTGTGGTATTGGCGTGGTAAGTATGGTTTGGGGGGCGTTTGCCGCGCTCGCACAGACAGACTTCAAGCGAATGGTTGCCTACAGCTCAGTAAGTCACATGGGCTATGTGGTGCTCGGCTTTGGTGTGTGGAGTGCGATGGCCGATACAGGCTACAACGCCGACTATTGGAAGCTCGGTATGAACGGCGCCATGTACCAGATGATCGCCCATGGCATCAGTTCGGCCGGTATGTTCTTTATGGTGGGCGTGGTTTACGACCGTGTGCATCATCGCAACTTGAACGAATTTGGCGGGCTGTTTGCGAAGATGCCGATCTATAGTGGCTTTGCTGTCGGTATTTTCTTCGCCGGCTTGGGCTTGCCTGGACTATGTGGATTCATTGGTGAAGTCTTTGTCGTACTCTCGGTTTGGAAGTACAGCATCTTGCTCGCAGTGATTTCTGCGGCGGTCGTGGTTTTGACTGCCGGCTATATCTTGTGGGCGATCCAACGGGTTTACCTGGGTGCCGAATACAAAGGCCCCCATGGTGAGAATTTGACGCCGATTTCGATGCGTGAGTTGTGCATCGCTGTGCCGCTGATGATTCTGGCGGTCGTCTTTGGTATCTACCCGAGAAGCATTTTGGATTATATGCAGCCCTCGGTCGACCGCCAGGTTGATCAGTTGGCCGTTTGGACCCAAGAACATGACGAACGCGAAACCGCGGCCAATCCTTTAACAGGCGAAGCTGGCCAGATGGCAGCGCTAGATCCCTAATGTTAGATCCTTAATGTTATGTCCCTAATTGAGACTCAACGCATTAGCAAACTGAGCATTTCCTCGTGAATTTATCTACTCTTATTGACTCGCTACTAAGTGATACGCTGCAAGTCAGCCTGCCGCTGTTTCGGCCTGAGCTGGCACTATGCGTGACGATGGTACTGCTGCTGTTGGTACGCGTGTTTCGCGGCGGCGAGTACATCCCTTCATTCCTGCTGGCGCTCGGCGGCGCGATGGTCGCGTTGTGGTTGGCTTTGCCGAGTGAGGGCTTGAGTTCTTGGGCAGAGTTAGAGCGGCAAGAGTTATTTACGGGCATGCTGATTCATGACACGTTGACTGCTTATTTACGCGTCTTTCTCATGGCATTTGCCGTGCTGTTCGTGATTTTATCGCGGCTTACTGGCATTGCCGATCGGGACGATGGCCAAGATTATTATACTCTGGTGCTCGGAGCGATCCTCGGCATGTGCATCATGGCTTCGGCCAATCATTTGCTGGCGGTTTTCATGGGTATCGAGATGGCCAGTGTGCCGTCTTATGTGTTGGCAGGAATCGTGAAGGGACGTCGGCGCAGTAGCGAGGCGGCATTGAAGTATGCCGTGTATGGCGCCGGAACTGCTGGGGTCATGCTCTACGGAGTGAGTTTGTTGGCGGGCGTGTTGGGTTCGGCCCACTTGCCGTCGATGGCTCGTGAGTTGGTTGCTCTGGATATTCCGAGCATGATCGCTACCGGCGAAGAGGGCTCGAAGCTGATGGTACTCGCCCTGGGCGGCCTGATGCTGGGGGTCGGCTTGGCGTTCAAGCTGTCGGCCGTGCCGTTTCATTTTTGGTGTCCCGATGTTTTTGAAGGTGCTTCGGCGGAGGTTGGCGCGTTTCTGTCCGTCGCATCGAAAGCCGCTGCCTTGACGTTGTTGTTGCGTATTGGCTTTGGGTTGACTCACTTACAAGAAGGGCCACAAGAGGCGCTCGCCGCCTTGCGACCGGCGGTCACCGCCGCCGCGTTGGCAGATTTCGTTTCAGCCGAAGTTGATTCCGACCAGACTGTTGCGAAGCCCGCCCTGCGGTTGAACGCAGTTCCGTTGCATATTGAGCGAATGGGCGCGGGGCGATTGACTAGAAACAGTACAGCCGACAACCAACTTTTGTCGCCGGTCCGGAACTTTTTTGTGATGATATTGGCTATCGTGGCGATTGTGACCTGCACATTTGGCAACTTGGCCGCCTATGGCCAGACGAACATCAAGAGGATGTTGGCTTATTCGACGATCGCTCACGCTGGTTACATGATGATGGCCGCCGCCGCCGCCGTCGCCTTACTGGGCAGCAACGTAGCAGAAGCTCACTCGGCAGTTTCCGCGTTGTTGTTTTACGTGACGATCTACTTGTTCATGAATCTGGGAGCCTTTGCGGTCATCGCCTTCTTACGTAACGCGATGCGGAGTGAAGAGATCGAAGACTATGCTGGGTTGATCCGGAGCTGTCCGGTCGTGGCGGTAATGATGACCGGGATTCTCATCAGTTTGATTGGCATTCCGCCGATGGCCGGTTTCTGGCCCAAGCTGCGGGTGATGCAGGCGCTGTATGAAGCGGGCGGTACGCTGATGATGGTCGCATTGGTCGTCGCCGGTTTGAATACAGCGATTTCGTTGGTTTATTACCTTCGCGTAGTGAAGACCATGTGCGTCGACCCTGAGCCTGATTCGCGCGGTCCCGTATCGCTGGGGTTTCTGCCCGTGGCTTATGTGCTCGTAGTGTCGCTCCCAGTGCTGATCTTTGGGTTGTTGCCTGACTGGCTTGCGGTTTGGGCCGACCAGGCGGCTCGACAGTTCTTTAGTTAAGTGATTGAGATTGTGCTGTTGAGGTCGGGTTGATTAGGTCGATCGTTTTCGCTGGTTCCGACGTTCGTATTCCTTTTTTTGTTGAAAAACAATTCCTATGAGCCAGCCTGCAACAACGATTATGCTCAACCGCTTGTTGGCGGTTGTCGGTCGATCATTTCCTCAATACCTCCTCTACTCGCGACCCTACATTCCGCCAGGACGCGCCACCCTTTTCGAATCCATTGAAGCAATCGTGGCTGATCAAGATGGCATGGTCGAGAGGATTAGCCAGCAGCTTTCAGATGCTCAGGCACCACCTCGGTTTGGCGAATTCCCGATGGAATACACCAACTTGCATGATCTCGATATCGATTTCCTGGTCGGCGCCGCGGTGAAGTATCAGGAACAAGATATCACCAGTGTCGCGGCAATCGCGGAGCAACTTCGACTCGCTCCAGCGGCACAATCCCTTGCCGAGGAAGCGCTCGGTATGGCCAAAGGCCACCTCGATTCGCTGCTCGAGTTATTGCCTGAGGCAACTGCGAGAACCTGAGCTTTATCCCTCATGCTCTTCGACACGCACACGCATCTCGATCAATCGGAATTTGACGCGCATCGTTCGGACGTAGTCGAGCGTGCTCGAGCCGCCGGTGTGGCACAACTCGTCGCGGTTGGTTGCACCGCAGCAGAAAGTCGCAAGTGCGTGCAACTCGCCGATGAGTTCGAGGGAGTTTATGCAGCGGTTGGCATTCAGCCGAATTATGTGGCCGAAGCTAAGCCGGGTGATTGGGCGGTGATCGAGCAACTTGCCACAGAGCAGGGTGTGGTGGCGATCGGCGAAACGGGGCTCGATCGGCACTGGGACTATACGCCCTTCGACCAGCAGCAGGACTACTTCGACCGCCACATGCGGCTGGCGGAGCAGCATGACCTGCCGTTCGTTGTTCACATGCGAGATTGTGACGACGAGATCATGCAGTCGCTTCGAATGGCAGGTCGACGTGGTCGACTTAAGGGAATCATGCACTCATTCACGGGCGATGCTGAGATGGCGGCAGAGTGCGTTGAACTCGGAATGCACATCAGCTTTGCCGGAATGCTGACGTTTAAGAAGTCGCACGCCTTGCGAGACTGCGCGGCCACCATTCCCGACCAGCGTTTACTGATCGAAACCGACTGTCCCTACCTGTCGCCCGAGCCAGTACGTGGTAAACGACCGAACGAACCCGCGCACGTTCGTCACACAGCTGAGTGCTTGGCTGCAGTGCGCGGCGTCTCGCTCGTCGAGTTAGCGGAACTGACCACAGCGAATGCGAGAGAGCTGTTTGGGCTGACCTTGATGTAAGTCGGAAAGACGAGTGGCGGAAAGAATAAAAACGAATCAAGAAAGACCAAAGAAATCTGAATGACGCCGCACGAATAAACAGAATCCCAGACATTCGCTATTTATGCGTTTGTGCTGCTTTCGTGATTCATCATTCTCAACGGTAAGTTGTCTCAGAGTCTTCTTCGCTGAAGCGAAGTTCTTCGGCGATGTTCCGTTTCGCCAGCCTAGCTCGACGCCCGTGAGGGCTTCCGTAAGGGCCGCCAATGTAGTTGCCGTAGCAATCGCAAGGCTCGCAATCGCAAGGAGGGCTGTCGCTCCATTCGCTCCAGTAAGCTTGGCCACCACAGCCTGAGCAGCCGCCTCCGCAGATGGCGTTGCGCATGCGTGCCAGCAGTGGGCACTGTCGACCCCTGGCGGATGCCCCGCAACCACAGACGCCACTGCCGCAACCGTCGGGGCAGCCGCACGATGCGTCGGGGCAGCCACAGCTGGGAACCTCGCAGCATGAGTCGGCGACTCCGCAACTAGGCGCGTAACTGGGGCAGCCACAGCTCGCGTCGGCAACGCCACAGCTAGGGCATTCGCCATTGTAGGCTTGTCCACCCATGCCACAGCCACCGCCACCGCAGCCGGCGTTCATCATGCAAACGCAGCCGACCTGGCTGACAGTGCAGAAAACAACAATCAGTGCAAAGACGTGTCGAGTAGACATGATCGGGGATAACTCCAGCGTGACTGCGATTTTAGTAGTGGTCGCAACAGACGTGTCGCGAGTGCTCGTCGGGATTTATCGGCGAGCCGGTTCGCAGCCGGCCACAAATTCGTTAAAATCGACGCAGATTGCCGCGAGTATTAGCTAGCAGCTAGCGGAGAGAGCAGAAAGCCAGGAGTCAAACAACTGGGAGAGTTTATGTCGCTATCGAATCTGGAGCCAGGACATTTTAATCACATTGCGTTGCCGTCGGGTGATCCGGAGCGCTGTGCGAAGTTTTATAGCGAGGTGCTTGGCTTTCGTTTGGTGTCGCGACCCTGCTTCTCATTTGACGGACGATGGCTCTATCGTGCCGAGGCGGGCGTAATGATTCATTTGATCCACGACGAGAAACACAGCGAGAAACACAGCGAGAAACACAGCGAGAACCCGCAGCCAAACGGTGAATCGATCAACACTCGTGGGCACCACTTTGCCATGCAATCGAGTGATGTAACATGCGATTTGCAGTTGCTTGCCGAACATGGCGTCGAGACCGTACAACGAACGTTGCCCGACCATGGTTATCGTCAGGTGTTTTTTCGCGATCCTGACGGCAATGTCATCGAAATTGGAGAATGGCCGCCAGTGGCCGACATGGTGGTTGAGGATTGTGGTGGGTAGGTTAGTGGACGGTGGACGGTGGACGGTGGGACTGTGGGACTGCGGGACTGTGGGACGGTGGGACGGTGGACTGTGGGACTGTGGACTGTGGTTCGGGGGAGTCCTGTTTTGCGGTGTTTCGCCATCTACACCTTGACCCCCTACTCAGCCACTATCAAGACAACAACCGAATCGTAATAAGTTTATCACTAGTCAGAGAATGGACAAAAAATGGAAGCTGCCGCCAAAGAGTTTTTTCAGCAGATATTGGAAACTCCGAGTCCCTCGGGCTACGAGCAGCCCGTGCAAGACTTGGTACGTAGCTATGCGGGTGAATTCGCCGACGAAGTGAGCACGGACCTGCATGGCAACGTAATTGCCTGTTGTAATCCGGGGGCTGATTTGCGTGTGATGTTCGCCGGACATGCTGATCAGATCGGCCTACTGGTCACGCACATCAATGAGAACGGTTTTATCTATACCAATACGATCGGCGGTTGGGACCCACAACAGCTCATTGGCCAGCGGATGACGATTTACACTGACAGCAGCCCTGTTCCGGCGGTGATTGCCCGCAAGCCGATTCATTTACTCGATCAAGATGAACGCAAGCAAGTTGTCAAAACGAAGGATCTGTGGCTCGATATCGGTGCTAGGAAAAAAGAAGAGGCAGCCGAAGTGGTGCGGATTGGCGATCCGGTTACCTTGGAACTTGGCTATCAAGAAATGCGGAACGGACTAGCCAATTCGCCCGGAATGGATGACAAGACAGGTCTATGGGTCTGTATGGAAGCTTTGCGTCGCGCGAAGGATATCGGACTAAATATTTCACTCTATGCGGTGGCGACCGTGCAGGAAGAGATCGGACTGCGTGGTGCCAAGACCAGCGCCTTCGGCGTCGATCCGCAGGTTGGCATTGCAGTCGATGTCACACACGCGACCGACTGCCCAACGATCGACATCAATCAAGAAGGCGATATCAAACTGGGGGGCGGACCAGTGGTCTATCGCGGTCCGAATATGAATCCTGTGGTGGTTGAGCATTTGCGAACCGCTGGGGACGATGCAGACATCCCCTGCCAGTGGGGCGCAATCGGCCGTGGCACAGGTACCGACGCAAACGCCATCCAACTCTCGCGCGCGGGCGTGGCAGCGGGGCTAGTGAGCGTTCCGAACCGCTACATGCACAGCGCGGTCGAGATGATTTCGCTTCACGACTTAGACGCCTCTGCTAATCTACTTGCTAAATTTGCTACCGCTCTCGCCCCCGATGCCGATTTTACGCCTCGGTAACTGAAACACGGGGTGGCTCATCTATAGAAAAAGCGACCTACGTATCGTCGCCAGCGTGGATTTGCAAATAGCTTTCGTAGCGCCGAACGTCGACGTACCCGTCGGCCACTGCGTCTTTGACGGCGCACGGCTCTTCGTGGGTATGGGTGCAATCGGGGTAGCGGCAATGGCTAACGTAGGGGCGGAGTTCGCGGAAATAGCCGGCAACTTCTTCAGGGATGACATCCCAAAGTTGAAATTGCCGGATACCAGGGGTGTCGACGACAAAACCGCCTGACGACAAAGGGATCAGCTCCGAGGTGGTGGTTGTGTGTCGGCCTTTCTCCGAATCCCTGCTGACCGACTGGACGCGTAGCTGCAGACCGGGCTCAATCGCATTGAGCAGACTTGACTTGCCGACACCGCTCTGGCCAGTGACGGCGGTTTCTCGTCCGCGCAATAGCTTGCGGAGTGGCTCTAATCCCCAGTCCTTGAGTACCGAGAGCAGTAACACTCGATAGCCGAGTTGACTGTAGATACCAATGAGCGGCTGCAAATGTGTTGGGTCGACCAGATCGACTTTGTTAATGCACAAGATCGGTTCAATTCCGGCTTTTTCAGCAGTGACCAAATAGCGATCGAGTAGATTAGGTTTCAAGCGGGGCTCGGCTGCACTGGCAACGATTAACACCTGATCGACATTGGTCACAAGCAAGTGTTGTCGGCCGCGACTGGTGCGGCAAAGAATTCCACGGCGCGGCTCGACGCGTTCAATGATCCCTTCGCCTTCACCTTCGGGGCGAATCCAAACTATGTCTCCTGCCGCAACGACATGACGTTGGTCGGTATTGAGCGTTTTGAGTAGCCGCCGAATGGCACACTGCCGCAAGGTGCCATCGTCTTGATGGACAATGCTCACCAAGCCATGAACGCGCAGCACACGTCCTTGGCGACATACTTCGGTATCAACAGCGGGCAAGACTATGGTGCCGGTGGCGTCTTCAGCCATTTCGGCCCCGACTAATGTACGTTTGCGAGTCAGTTCCCCCTTGCCGCTAACGCTTTGACCGCTTTCTATATCGTCGACCGACTCTTTGTCGGCATCGAAGCTGCGCGTGAGGTCATTCTGCCTGGTCCGCACATTGCGATTCTTGCGGAAGTTGGCTCGCAGTTTGCGTTTTTTCGCCACGAGTTGTTTTTTTCGCCACGAGTTATACCGGCTTGTCGGGCGGGTCGATTTGGCCTGCGCTATCGTCAAGCACATCGTATCGTTTGAAGCCGCTGTCATTGCGTCGATCGGCTTTAGACACATTGTCTCTGCCAATGCTGCTTGAGCGGAGGCCGGCTCGGGCCAACAACGATTCGGTCATGATCTCCGCAGGCAGGTCCTCGGGTGGCGGTGGTCCCACGGCTCCTAGATCGGCTGGGGAGTACTCTACCTCGTAATTGTGCTTAGAGACCGAGACTTTGTCACCGGGGCCAATTCGCTTCTCTTGAACGCGAATTCCGTTGACCTTCACGCCGTTGCGACTTTGCATGTCCCGTACATACCAGTAACCACCGTTGATAAAGAACTGGCAGTGATGAGCTGAGACATTGGCAAAACGAAGCACGATATCGCAGCTTTCTCGCCGTCCGACCAGCAGCTGCTTCTTTAAGAGTGGTATGGGATCGCCACCGCCTTGTGGAATGAGTTCGCCGTACATTGTGATATACTCTTGCTGGTTGTAACTTTACCCCAGTATTGCCAAAATCGCTGGATGACCAAAATCGCTGGATGACCAAAATCGCTGGATGACCAAAATCGCTGGATGACCAAAATCGCTGGATGAATTGATGGGTGTCAAGGTTTATTGTGCAAGACCATGCCTCAAGGGCGCACGCCGATATGGCCATCTCGTTTGGCCGAATTGCCTGGCCAGATTGTTTGGCCAACTTATTTGGCCCACTTGCTTGACCTCCCCTGGCCAACTTTCTACTTTACGCAGATCGCCCCGTGTCGTCAACCAACCGTCTAACTAACTCCCTGCCTGATACCGGTTTAGAGCCATCTTGGCGCGATGCGGGCCTGCGCTATTTTGCCTACAATTTCGCTCTCAGACGGCGATTTGGATGTCGCGTGCAGAAAGTGAGCCTCGATGCGGGATTCACTTGCCCTAACGTGGACGGCACGGTAGCCAAAGGGGGCTGCACGTTTTGCGATAATCGTAGCTTCAGTCCCAGTCGGCGTCTGCCGCGTGCCGGCATCGTGGGGCAAATCGACCAGAGTATCGTACGGATGCGCAAGCGGTACAAGAATTGCGAGCATTATCTGGCTTACTTTCAGCCAGCCACGAATACCTACGCTCCGGTTGAGATCCTCAGGCCACTCTTTGAAGAAGCCTTGTCTCATCCTCAAGTGGTCGGCCTAGCCATCGGCACGCGTAGCGATTGTGTGCCCGACGAAGTCCTCGATCTGCTGGAGGAACTTGGCGAGGGAACCTATCTTTCGGTCGAATATGGAATGCAGACCATCCACAATCGCTCGCTCGACTGGATGAACCGGGGCGAACATCACGATTCGTTTCTAGACGCCCTCGAGCGGAGTCGAGGCCGTGGGTTCGAGATCTGCGCTCACGCGATTCTGGGGCTTCCCGGCGAATCGCATGCCGATATGCTGGCCACCGCGCGGGAGCTGGCCCGGGTGAACATCGACGCGGTAAAGCTGCATAATCTTTATTGCGTAAAGAACACAAAGCTGGCGGAGCACCTTGCGTTGGGCGAAGTGCAGTTGATGGAACGTGATGACTACGTGCGAACCGTAGTCGATTTTTTAGAACTGCTGCCGCCAACGATGGTTGTGGAACGCATCAGCGGCGATGCGCCCCCCGATTATTTCGTTGGACCAGATTGGTGCTTAGACAAACCGGCGGTGAAATTGGCGATTGAGACGGAATTCGAGCGGCGAGATACTTGGCAAGGTAAAAAACAGGATCGGATGCCATAGATTCTCGGTGGGTACTCGCGATCGACGATCTCTGCGTCACCGGCAAGGACATCACTTGAACTTTAATGGTTCATTCGTGCTGACTGAGAGCTGATCATGCGTGCCTTTCATCATTCTGTCGTTTCTTCTGTTCTCACAGGTTTGCCGGGCAAGTGGGGACTTAGCGGGCCCGAATCGCATGGCGCGCGAATGCGCCAACATCTTATCAAGAAGATCATCATGACCGTGCGAGTATTTGCTGGTCTGATTGCTTTCGCCTTACCGATTATTGTGCAGCTACGAGCAGTTGGACTAGAGCGGCAAGAGTTGCAAGTGACCCTTGATAAAGCGCTGGACAGTGACGGTACGGCAAGGCGCACTACCGTTGCTCTAAAAATAATTGATTTGGCAACGAGCGAGACACTCTACGACCGACAGGGAGACAGACTTTTTACTCCGGCGTCCAATCTCAAGATTTACACTTCGTCGTGTGCGCTCGATCTGTTCGGACCGGACCATCGTTTTCCCACACAAATCTCAGCAAGAGTCGACGAGAAGACGGGAATCGTTAGTGGAAATCTACAACTTGTCGGTGGCGGCAATGCCATGCTGTCGAGCAATGAGTTGGGGGAAATTGCCGATCGCATCGTGGCAGAGTGGGGCGTGCGTGCGCTGCGAGGCGTCGTCTTCATCGACAACTCACGCTATAGCAACATCCGCTTAGGACCGGGTTGGATGTGGGATGACGAACCCTACTACTACAACATGCAGATCACTCCCCTGATGGTCGACTTCAACGTGCTGAAGGTCCGCGCATTCGCAAAAGTCGATGGACTTGTTGGGGCCCAGCTTGATCCCGTTTCTCGATATCCGTTGCTGCGCGTTGTCGTGGAGAAAGAGCGTGGTGCCGCATGGCGCGTCGTTCGCAGGCCGACCGATGACGATATAATCGTCCTTGGTGAGGGCGAATTTGCCGATCCCATCGAAGAACGCTTTGCGATGAAAGACCCCAGATCATGGGTGGCTTCGATGTTCACCGAGATGCTCCGCGCGCGTGGCGTGAAGATCGAGCCTAGTCCGCACGAAACTGATGAGGGTTCATCTGCTGCCGAGCGAAAGTTCGTCTTCAGCGGATCAAAGCTCTCAGCGACTCTCAAGCATTTTCATCATGAGAGTGAAAATGCTGTGGGCGAAGTGCTGCTACATGAGATTGCCATCGCCAAGGGGAAACTCCGGCCCTCTTGGCCAGACGGCGCAAAGTGCATCACAAGTTGGCTGCACGATTCGGCGGGCCTTGAGCAAGGTTCATTCAAGCTCGTCGACGGGTCGGGACTCTCACGCTATAACCTCATTAGCGCCGATTCGTCAGTCAAATTGTTGGCGTTCATGCGTCGGCATCAACATTATCAAACTTTTATCGACTCGCTTCTTGCCTATAAAGTGGAAACGGGCGCAGGTGAGATGCAGGAACTAGTCCACGCCAAGTCGGGTGGCATGAGTGGTGTGTCGACAATTTCGGGCTATGTGAAAACGCTTGAGGGACGGCAGCTTGTTTTTTCGCTGCTAAGCAACGGTTTTATTGGCTCAAGTAAGCCAGTGCAGGCGCTGCGCCGGAAGGTATGGCGTGTGTTAGTTCAGTATCAGGCTGAAGCTGGCAACTAACCGACTGCTTTCCTGATACCCAAGTCGGTACAATAATAAGTTCTCTGGAGAGGACCGGGCAATCGCCGGTGGCAACTTTTGGCTTCGGCCTTAGCTGCTGCGGGAGGAAAGTCCGGGCACCGTAGGGCGGGGTGGTGGATAACGTCCACCGGCCGTGAGGTTAGGGAAAGTGCCACAGAAAAGATACCGCCTAAGGAGGACTGTTGGTCCTCCCGGTAAGGGTGAAAGGGTGCGGTAAGAGCGCACCAGCAGGCGGGGTGACTCGCTTGGCTAGGTAAACCCCACCCGGTGCAAGGTCAAACAGAGAGCAGAGTCGGCCCGACTCGTTACGACTCTCGGGTAGACCGCTGGAGGCGGCAGGCAACTGTCGTCCTAGAGGAATGATTGCCGCGTCGCGTTTGCGCGACGGACAAGACCCGGCTTATAGGTCCTCTCCAGGGCTTTTTGGTGGCACGAGGGGATTTGTCCGCTCCCGGTTGCCAATCTTTATCGTAATCTGAAGCGGTTGAAGATGAAGATTCGGATTGAGACCATGGATGCGCATTCTAGCACCGGGGCCTGTTAGCCCAAAAAAAAGCCGCCCCCAACGTGAGGACGGCTGCTGACGCTGTCATTGAGCACCAATCTGCGCGTTTCGATACCTAATCTCCGAATCGCTGCTTCAGAAGCGTGGTTGAGTCGGCTTGAAGGGTGACGGGGCTTGGGGCTGCTGGGCCGGCGATTGGTGGAGTTGTGGTTGCTGCAGTGGTGGTTGCTGTAGTGGTGGTTGGCCGATGGCCGCTGATACGGAAGTCGGCGTAGGTGACGGCTTCGGGCTAGCAGTGCCAGCGCCGTTGCTACTACCTGTTCGCTCATTCGGGATCATCTCCTCGCCGATGACCTGCAGCAGCTTAGAGATGCATAGCTTGTTCATGCTTGTCCGTAGGTCGTGAGCCTCTGTCCGGAGGTACTCGTGCATGCTCTTCGGCAGCCGGACGGTGATGACACGGGTCGGTTCGGTATCGGGGTCAGCGGAGGCTCGCTTCTCACGAAGTTTCACTAGCATTTTCTGGATGGCATCAAATTCTTCGCTTTGCTCGAAGGCAGTGAGCTCTTCAAACGAGGGGAAGTTCTTGCGGACTGCACCATCGACCCCAACCACCTCGCGGAAGAAAGTGACCCAGTCAGGATCTTGGCGATAAAGGTTTTCAGCGAGTTGTAATATTTCCCGATACATTTCTTGAGATTGCGTCAGCACGGCTAATGTCTCCTTACGCGTACAGCTTGAGAGTCTGTCTCGAAGCACCACAACGGCCTCCGTGTTGCCCTCAGTATTGGCTAGCAGGCAAATGCATCACGCAGGTCCTTGCACTGCTTGCACTTACGTCGAATCGCCAGTCCTGCCTATTTCTGGGCAGTGGCTGCCTCACGGCTGTTTCGCTCGACTGCCTAATTGTTGGGCAGCGGCACAGTTCCCAAAATCGGCAATGTCTAGTTGGCTGGCGTCCTCGGTTGAATTTGACTTATGCCTAGGAAAATAGCGTTTAGGCAATAAAAAAGGCGGCCCCTGGGGGCCGCCGGTGACCGGTTCCGATCTGTTGCCTTTCCCTCAAGCTGAAGTCAGCCACTTAGGCTGAGGCGATTCATTTCAGGCTGAAGCCAGCTGCTCGCGGACACGCTCCAGCAGCCGTTTGGTCAGGAGGGTTCCCTCAACCTCGTTAGGATTGCTTCCCTCCCATTCGATACCGACATAACCGTGATAGCCGGCATCGAGCACAATCTTCATCATTTTCAGATAGTCCGTTTTAGTCTCATTGCCTGCCGCATCGAATTCGTGGCTTTTAGCGCTGACAGCTTTCGCATAGGGCATCAGCTCGGTGACGCCTTGGTAGCGGTCATACCACTGCTCGGATCCGTCTTCATGGGTGCCTGTCCGGAAATTACCAAAATCGGGCAATGTGCCGCAGTTTGGCAAATCGACTCGTTTCATGACGTCTGCCAGCCAGGCACCGTCCGAGGAGAGTCCGCCATGGTTTTCGACGATCACATTGATCTTGTGCGGCGCGGCGAATTCGCTGAGCCGGCGTAGCCCGTCAGCCGCCAGCTTCGCCTGCTCCTCACGGGAACCCTCGGAGCGGGCATTTACACGGATCGAGTGGCAGTCCATCCGCTCAGCCGCTTCCACCCATTCATGGTGGGCCTCGACAGCTTTCGTCCTCGGGGCGGAGTCCGGGTTCCCCAAATCGCCTTTGCCATCGCGAATATCGACCATAATGAGCAGTTCATTGACGCCAGCATCGACCGACTTTTTGTGCATTTCATCCATGTAGGCCCGATCTTGGGCCTTGTCGTGGTAAGGGCCCATCCAGTACTCCACAGCATCAACACCGAATTTTTTCTGGCAGAAAGGCCCGAAATCACGCGGATCGAGCTCTTTTTGGCAATCATGTTGTGGAGCGAGTATTCCGCGACAGAGATCTTGAAGAGCGGCTTTTTCGTTTCTTCAGCGAAAGATGACGGCATTTGGCAGGTACCCAGGGAAAGGCTGGCAGTTGCGGCCACGGTAGTGGCCATGAAATCACGACGATTGGCTCGTTTCGGCATAACTAATTCGTCTCTTCGTAAGATTTTATATGGGGATATTGGTTCAACTCAAGTTGCCTAGGCTGGAGTATAGGAACATAGCCTGGCACTGGCAAACCATTGCGTACGTGCTTTGAGTGACAGTCTTGGACTGGTGAACAGACGCCCGTTCGATTGGGTGCCCGTCGACTCAGGGCCCATTGACCAGGAGTTAAGCTCGACCGAGAATCGCCAGTTCCACAAACACCGCGAGAGGCACGTCCGTATCGAAGCCTCTGTCTCTAGGAATCACCGGCGATAGAAATCAATGGCAAAAGAATTCAATGGCAACATCAGCCCCTAATTGATCTAGAGTCGATAACAGGAGAAAACGAAGATGACCGAAGTCGCCGCCGGGCAACCGATTACCAAGCACCGCGAGACGCTGCAAGTTCCCACTCATCCGATCATTCCGTTCATCGAAGGCGACGGCATCGGCCCCGACATTTGGCGGGCTAGCCAGGCAGTTTTCGATGCAGCGGTCGAAAAGGCCTACGGCGGACAACGGCAGATCATTTGGCGAGAGGTGCTTGCTGGCCAAAAGGCGTTCGACGCGACCGGCAGCTGGCTGCCGGATGAGACGCTCGATACGTTTCGTGAATTGCTGGTCGGCATTAAAGGGCCGCTCACGACACCCGTTGGCGGCGGGATTCGTTCGCTCAATGTTGCCTTGAGGCAGATTCTCGATCTCTATACGTGTTTGCGCCCAGTGCAATATTTTCAAGGCGTGCCGTCGCCGGTGAAAAACCCGGAACGAACCGACATGGTCATCTTCCGTGAGAACTCCGAAGACATCTACGCGGGAATTGAATTCGAGGCGGGGAGTGAAGACCTCGAGAAGTTCAGGCAAGGTTTCAGCCAAACGTTCCCAGAACGCTGGAGCAAGGTGCGCTTTCCAGACACAGTCGGCATCGGCATCAAGCCGGTCAGTCAAGAGGGATCTACACGTTTGGTGAAAGCAGCGATCCAATATGCGATCGACAACGAGCGTGAATCGGTGACGCTCGTCCACAAGGGCAACATCATGAAGTTCACCGAAGGGGGATTTCGCGACTGGGGTTATCAGTGCGCGAAAGATCTTTTCGGTGCGGAAGAGATGGATGGTGGCCCGTGGTGTCAATTCACTTCGCCCAAGAATGGCAGACCGATCATTATTAAGGACGTGATTGCTGACGCGATGTTGCAGCAGATCTTGACCCGACCGGCGGAGTACGAAGTCATCGCCACGCTTAATCTGAATGGCGACTACATCAGCGACGCCTTGGCGGCTTGTGTAGGCGGCATCGGCATTGCGCCGGGTGGTAACATCAATTACGACACCGGTCACGCGATCTTTGAAGCGACGCATGGCACCGCGCCGAAGTATACTGATCAGGACAAAGTGAATCCCGGCTCGGTGATCCTGTCAGGCGAAATGATGTTCCGCTATCTCGGTTGGACTGAAGCTGCAGATCTGATCATCAAGGGGCTCAACGGTGCTATTCGTGCGAAAACCGTTACTTATGACTTTGAGCGCCAAATGGAAGGAGCGACGCTTGTCAAATGTAGCGAGTTTGGGCAGGCGGTCGTCCAGCACATGGCGTAGTTAAATTGACGGAGGTCGCGACCCCATCTAAAATCGATAGTATCTCGATTCGTAAGATCGATTCGTAAGATTTCCTTTTTCATGCTGGGGAGCCCTCAATGGCCGATGATGCGCAACCATCGCAGCCTGCGGCGGACCCTGCGCTGGCAACTCCCTTGGCAGGCGGGCAGGCGGTTGGTGACTCCGACGACGGTGACTCCGACGGTGTTGCTTCCCACGGGGTCGAATCCCACGGCGTTGATTCCCACGGCGTTGATGAAAGCGACTTTAATTCTGGCGATAGCGACGCGACGGTTCTGACAGCGACAACAGCTCTCGAAGCCGAGGAGTTTCCGCAGGGACTCTCGCCGCGCGAGTTGGCGCTGACTCTAACGGGACAACTGCTCGGTCATTTTCACCTCCAGGAATTCATCGGCGGTGGCGGTATGGGCGCCGTATTCAAAGCCCTCGATACGACGCTTGATCGCATCGTCGCAGTGAAAGTCGTCGCTTCGCAATCGGTCAGTGGCGAAGAGTTGCAGCGTCGCTTTCTTATCGAGGCGCAGTCAACGGCGCGGCTGGATCATCCTAACATTGCCCGCATTCATTTTGTTGGACGCGATCGCGGCTTGCCTTACATTGTTTTTGAGTACATCGACGGTGTGAATCTGCGAGATTTAGTACTCAACCATGGGCCTATTCCTTTGGGCGACGCGTTGAGTTTTACGTCTCAGATCGCTCATGCGCTCGCACATGCCTGGCAAAAAGAGGTCGTACACAGAGACATCAAACCGTCGAACATATTGGTGACCCGCGAGGGGCAGGCAAAGCTGGTCGATATGGGGCTGGCGAGGCTTCATCAGGTAGACGCCGCAGAGAACGACCTTACCAGCACAGGAGTCACGCTCGGTACATTCGACTACATTTCTCCAGAGCAAGCTCGGGATCCGCGCGAGGCAGATACGCGTAGCGATATCTACTCGCTCGGTTGCACCTTGTTTTATATGCTCGCCGGTCGGCCTCCGTTCGCCGATGGGACGGCGGTGCAAAAACTACTACAACACCAAGATCAGAGCCCGCCGAATCTGTCGGAATTGCGACCTGACATTCCCAAAACCGTTGCTCAACTCGTACGGCACATGTTGGCAAAGTCTCCCGAGCAGCGTCCTCAGACGCCTGCCGAACTGGTGGCCACTTGTAACGACATCTTGCTGGAGCTCGGCTTGCAGCCGCCGCAATCGTTGTTGCCACTGCCGATGATTCCGCGGGCTTTAAGTTCTTCTGCCTGGCGAATACATCTTCCCTGGGCAATACCGCTGGCAGCCTTGTTGGCAATTGGTGGTGGATCGTCGGCCATCCGCTGGGATCGAAAGCAGGTGGAGTTTCAGCCATTGCGACGTCCGATCGCGACGGAAGTACAGACCGAGAATTCTGAAAGTGTCGTCTCCACAACACCAAATAACGCAGCAGAGATTACCGTCGAAGGAAGCAAGCCGGAAGCGTCTGCCCCGATTTTGGGAGAGGGGGGCAGCATCAATGCGGCCCCGATTTGGGATTTTTCGCCACACTCTGAATGGTGGGCCGACGAGTCATCACTACTAGAATTCTCTGCGAATGAATCTGCTCCGCCGGAGAGTAACCCGATTGAGTCGGAGGAATCGCTCGACTTAGAGGGTCTCATTCTTTCAGAATGACTTCCGCGCCGACCTGCCTGTTATGATTGGTCGCTGCTCGACCAGCGCACGTTCAAATGAACAATCACTCGCCAATCCCCGGCTTCCGTCGGGTACCACCGGCTCTTTCGTGGCGCGGCGATCAGTCATTGCTTGACAGGAAAAAAATCCGTCGTTCTACTAGGACTTTGACAGTTCTTAGAATATTGGCAGATGGAGAAACTAATGCAGAAATTCGTTTTTATGTTATTCGTTAGCGCGGTGGCGATCGGAAGTTTGGCTCGCCCCGCCTGTGCCATTCTGCAATTCCAAAAGGAATTCGTCAAACTGTACGTTAACGACAAGGATGGTGCCCAGAAGTCTGAAGGTAGTGACAAGGAGGCAAGTTTTGCGGAGCTCGTGACCGGTAAGAAGACGAGATGCTTCACATGTCATCAAGGCAAGAAAAGGAAGAACCATAACGCTTACGGTCAACAGTTGGCAAAGCTATTGGATAAGAAGAAGGATAAGAAGGACACCAAGAAGATTGTCGAAGCCCTTGAGATAGTGGGCAAGATGCATACCAACGCAAAAGACAAGAAGAGCCCAACTTATGCCGACCTGATCAAGGCCGGTAAGTTTCCGGGTGGGCCGTTGGAAGAGGTGAAGAAAGAGCCGAAAGCCGATGCTGACAAGAAGGGTGCCTAAGCGAATAAGTAGCGACTCGCTCGTTTACTAATTTTCGGAAGAGTAAGATTTGCAGACCCAGCAGCCGTGGAGTGCAGCAGCCTTGAGACGCTGTGCTTCGCGGCTGTTTTCTTGTTTGCCGGCACGTTTTTTTTTCGACTCCCGTGCAATGTCGCGGCCATGAGTAGTACCAAGATTACCAGTAACCAAGACACGGGACGCAGGTCGCTCGGCCGCACAGAGCCAACGGCTATCGTCAGCAGCCGCTGCAACAGCATGAACGTCAGCAGCAATGCGCCAATAAATGCGAGGCTGACCATTGCATTGCTTCCCATCATGGCCCTCCGCGCCGAGTGTGGCAGAGATGCCAAGAGCCAAATGCCGGCTGGCACTTGCAGTACGCTGGACAACAACGCGATCCAGGCTGCTCGTCGAGACAGCGGCAACGCGAATTCTCTCCAGCGGTCTTCATTGAATTTACTCAGTAGCCCTAGCATGGCGATCGCAGCAACGGCGACTGATGCCAACACGAAGTGAGTTGATAGGGCGAGCACTTCGCCACGCATCATCAAGGGCAGCAGTCGCGTTCGATCGAGGGTTTCGGCGCTAGCCCAGATGGGGTTGGCGGCGAGTTTTCCAAGCACGCTCATCAAAGGTGGGAAGTGGTAAAGCAAGTTACTACTCGATGCCACGGCCAGCAGCGCGTGCCACCAGCGATGTCTACGCAGCGCACGCCAGCGGCCGGCATAGATCAGCAAGCAAATAAGCGAAAAAGCAAGTTCTGCAGCGGCATACCACAGTGCGCGGCTCGGCAAACGGCTCAGTGCGGCCGTCCATCCGGCCGATGGTGAAACGTACAAGAGCCCACCGGTGAGCATGCCCAGCATCATCGCCCAGACTGAAAGCCAGGCAAGTGTTTGCCCAACTCCCTCTCGCAGCGGATCACTAGCGTCCGTGATTGGGTTTGGGTTTGGGCATCGCGCCAACCAGATGCACAGCAGCGGGCCAGCACTGGCAAGGTTCATTGCCAACAGATGCACGGTGAGCACCACGATGATCAAAAGGTCTGGCAATTCACTCTCCCCACCTGTTTGCGATTGCAGCGACTCGGTTCCTGACTTCAAGCTACTATCTTACTGTCCGTGGGATGAGTCCAAGAAGGGCGAATGCAAACAAAATCATCGTTGTTGGCTCGGGGATGACCAGCGACGCAGTACTGCTTGCCGTGTTGCCAAATGCCGCTCCCCAGGCGGGTATTAGCGACGAATCAGTGCGCTGGATGATAAGAAAGTCATTGCCATCGATATCGCCATCGTTATCGAGGTCGATTGTTGGTAATGCCAACACGAAACCAAGTCGGTATTGGAATCGAACTCTGCGTCGGTCACATTGCCAGAGATTAGCTCCGAGCCAGACCGATGATTAACGAGTACCGCCGGAAAATTCACACCAACAGTCCCGCCGTTGAAAGTATCCCCGAAACGCCACTCGGTGGGTGCGGCACTTGCGATACTGTCCCCCAACGGATTAAACGTTGCCGCAATGCGCCACGTTTCACCAGAAAACTGCGGCTCGAAAAATGACCCCAAATGTGCGCCTGCCGCCTGCATGACGGCTCGTCCCGCTTCTCCCAAAGTGGATGCCGCCGGCACATCCGGATCACTAAGCGGCGTGCTGTCGAAGAAACCCTCGCCAGGCGAATCTTGGAACTCGAACGCCACGGGCACTGCCGCGCGGGAATGAGTCGACCCAATCAAGAGGAGCGGAGATAACAACGTGAGAACGCAAAGATAGCGAATCGCCATGAGGTGTGAAGCTCTCGGTTGTTCAACTTAGGAATGCCATACGGGGCTAAGCCTCCCTCCCAATTCTAAACTGTTGCCAGATTGGCGTCGATCAATCAGTTGGTCGCAAAAGATACTGCAAGGTTTACCGTCAACGACTGCGTCGACGCGGCACTGCGTGGTGTTCTTGAAGGCACGGTAGTTCGAGTTGTGGTACCGTTACAAGCGAGGCAACAATCGTGGCGCGGCCTTTGGAAGCGCTGCTCGAACAGACGGGTCGCGAAGATCTCAATGGAGTCGGTCTTTGCAAAACGTAGCCAAGCAGCCCGCTCCGCAAGCCAGATCTCGCGAGCTGAATTTGGTGAATGGAAAAGTGTTCAGAAAAATTACGAAAATCTGGCTATTTAGCGATTACAGTCGGTCTGCTAGAATATCGGTCAGCCCTGAAACGTCCGTGTTATCCCTGTTTCAGATTCTGAGGGCGATTAGCTCAGTTGGCTAGAGCGCTTCGTTTACACCGAAGATGTCGGGGGTTCGAGTCCCTCATCGCCCACTTGTTGTAACTGTTTGTCGATTAAGCACTTCGAGCTGACCGCCTGCGTTGGGCGTGCGACTGTTTTTTTCGGAAGTGTACCCCATTGGGGTACGTTTTAGAAAGGAAGTTCGCATGTCCGCTTCTCGTGTCCCCAAGTATTCCCGCCAACGTGAAAACGGTCGAGCTGATCGAGCCTACACTCGCATCGACGGCAGGAAAATCAAGCTTGGTATCTATGGCTCGCCCGAGTCAAAAGCAAAGTACGCTGAGCTGATTGGGTCCCGGAACTCAACGCCAGCCGAGGGGGTAGCAACTTGCGCCCCCCCCCACCGTCAACGAGTTGCTACTCGCATATTTAGAGCACTCGCAAACGTACTACCGGCAAGACGGCGGCAATCTGTCCCAGGAGTACGACCACATCGTCAGTGTTTCTCGTATGCTGCGGCGCTCAATTGGCACTGAACTGGCAAAGGACATCGGACCGAAAAGATTGAAACTGATCCGCAAAGATATGCTCGCCAAGGACTGGGGTAGGAAGTATATCAACGACCAAGTGGGCCGGATCGTGCGCTTGTTTCGCTG
>Ga0310121_10001849_pt1 | contig 20915 bp, 4 predicted proteins | sample CB27_Tmax_986_MG_FD_203504 | JGI IMG/M metagenome (GOLD analysis project Ga0310121, IMG submission 203504) | Marine microbial communities from Western Arctic Ocean, Canada - CB27_Tmax_986 | ecosystem: Environmental > Aquatic > Marine > Oceanic | place: Canada: Western Arctic Ocean | collected...
GTGGATCAAATTATTCAGTCGGTGATGAACTTTCTATTACTGGTGGGGGTGGTTCAGAAGCTGCAGCAAAAGTAGCATCGGTATCTGATGCTACAATTAGTGCTGTAGATATATTTGATCCTGGCGATGGGTATTCAGTTGGTGATACGGTTGTATTTGCCAATGAGGGAACTGGTGGTACAGGTGGTTCTGCTAGAATTGCATCTATTACTCCAACTGCAAATGTGTCTGTAGATACTCTGGTTATTAATACAAATAAAGATGATACTATTAGTGCATCTGCATATTCTACACCATTAACCGCAGCTGATGCTAATACTCACATCTATTCAAATTCTACTACAACTTTTACAGTACCATTTGATGGACGTTCTGGTTCTATTCCAAAAGCTGGTGACTTTATTGCTAAGTTTGGAGGTACTGAAAGTGTTTCAAATTATTCTCCAAGTACATCTAAATTTGGTACAGTAATTGCTACCACTGCAGCAAGTCCTTCTACTACTGGTACAATTACTTATTCATTAGGTTCTATTGTTTATGTTGCAACCCATTCCGCTGCAGCTACACTTAATAACTTTATTAATAATGATGCTATAGCTATATACGATTTAACTAAAGCTTCAGACGGAACTGCTAAGTCAGCTAATGGACATAATGCTACAATACGTGCAACAGGTGGAAGTTTAGCTGTAAATGGAACTCCAACTGCAAATACAGGGACAGCATATCATGGTGCTCTTACAGGAACAGTTACAGAGGCTTCAATTGGTGGTATTCGTTCTATACAAGTTCTTTCTTCAGGTCAAGGATATTCTTCAATTCCAGTAGTATCAGTTGCTAATAGTACAATTATTTCTTATGGAAGTTCTTTAGAAAAAACTGGTGCAAATTCAGTTTTTATATCTCTTGCTAATAGTATAGCAAATCAATTTACAAGTAATACAATAGTTAAGAATGCTTCAAATTCTGCAACTGGTGTAGTTCTTGGGCCTATTTCTTCTAATACTGCATTAGTAGCTACAGGAAATACAGTACTTAGAGTACAAATGACATCTGCAACAGCTTTCGTTGCTGATGATATTCTGACTGCTTATCAAAATAATGCAGGTGAACAACCAATCGGTATAGGTGATTTTGGCCAAGCCGACATTGCAACTTCAGGTACTACAGCAACATTTACTCAAGTAGCTCATGGTTATGGTGCAGGACAAAGAATTGTAGTTACTGGTTCTGTTTCTGGAACTGACGCAGCTGTTTATAATAATAATCATACTGTTACAACAGTATCAAACTCTTCAACATATACTGTAACCCTTGCAAGTGACCCAACTGATGATAGCGAATCAGATTTAACAATTAGAAGAGTAGTCACTGCAAATACTGCATACGAAAGACTACTTACTGAAGATTCTACTGCTACACAATTATCTTTTGAAAATGGAGTAGGAACTTCAAGTCCTGCTTACAGTACTTCTACAAGTAATGGATTTATTATATCTGAAATTGGAATAGATACATCCAATGTCGTATTTGCAAATACTGGTATTGCGGGTAATAGTGCATTTATTTCAATTGCAGCTATTGCAATCGGTGGTATTCAATCTGTAACAATTTATAATTTTGGTGCAGGATATACTTCAGCTCCAACAATTGATGCTACTGCAGTGGGTGATGGTAATGCAACATTAGTATCAAGTCTTGGTGCAGTTGCTGATTATGATGGATTTTTTGATGGTGCACAAGGATTGTTGAGTGGCCAGAATAAAATGCAGGATAATTTTTATTATCAAGATTTTTCATACGTTATTAAAACCGATATTAATACAGAAGTATATCGTGAAAAGATAACAAATCTTGTTCATCCATCTGGACTTAAAATGTTCGGTGAGGTGGTGATGTATGCTAATGCAGCCAACAAATTATTTAATAATGGTGCAAATACCATTAATGATACTGTTGCAAACACTGCATTAGTAGCGGGAACTCTCGGTGTTCCAAATTTCATGCACCATAAAATAACATTCTCAAATTTAGATACAGCTTCTTCAAATGTTCAGATTGCTATTCAAACTTCATTATTTCAAGCTTCGATTGCTCCTGCTATAGCTCACAACCTTAAAATACAATTTCCTCTTATTGATTATGACTTAATTCTAGAACATGAAAATGCAGGAATTGCACTTGAGGGTGCTTCTGATCTTATCGGATTTGAAACAGACACAGGAGGAACTTTAGCTTTAGAAGAAGATGGAGTTTCAAATTTACAATTTGAAGAATTTTATGATTCGTTAATTCAAGAAGATGGTTCTAATATTGAAATAGAAGATGCCTCATTTGACACGTTTAATGTTATGTTATTGGAAGATGATACAGGTGATCGTATCATTATGGAACCCATTACATACGATGATGAAGAGGGAGTTGGAATTGCATACGAGGATAGTAGTTCTTCTAAACTTCAAGCTAAAAATTATCTTCTTCATGAACCAGTAGATGATTCAAGTCAGATTATTAGTGAAGATGCGTTTGATATATTCTATATTCAAATGGAAGAGAATGTTGATGAGTTTTATCTGGAACAAGAAGGAACAGACGCAGAAGAATATTTCTTACTGGAAGATGATACTGGTGGATTTCTTTATGTAGAAGAACAACGAACAGATCTAGAACCTCTTAGAATGACGCTTGAAATTCATGATGTAATGCTGGAACTTGATACCAGATTTATAATCACAGACAAAATGTCAGCTTCAGGTGCTATTTTACCAATGATTCAGTTTCCAGAAACCGAAAGTGGAGCTGTTCATATTGACATGGGTTATGGAAGTCAACTGAAACTTGAAGATGATGAGTATCTACTTCTTGAGAGAACAGAAGGTATGTTCCCATTGTATATGGCAATGGAAAATTCAATGGAAGATGAAGTTATTGTATCTCATGAAATACAAATTAATCCAATAGCTTATGATGAAGACATTGAGGCTGTTCCATTTGTGGTTGGAACACCAAATGAAGATGTAACTTGGTATGCAGAAGATGGTAATAGATTTACATTTGAAACTCCCCTCTATTCTAGTGCATCTGCAATTCTTAGAAGTAATCTAGAAGATCCGTATGGAACTGGAAGGTCTTCAAGTTTTGATGTCAGGGCAGAAGGTAATATCAATGTTACAATGGGTGAAATATTTGAACTTCTTTCTGAAGCTGGAGATCGGTTTGTAGAAGAATCAGTTGCAGAAGAGAGTACATTTTTGTCAGAAACAGGAGATGAATATATTCTTGAAAGTTCATACGGGCCCGAAGGTTATCAAAATTTTGGAACTGAAAACCCAATAACTAAAGATTCCGTTTTGGAAAGAGCTTTTATTTCAGAAGTTTATGATAGACGAGCAAGTATAACAGGAGTTAGTACTCAATTCAATTCAGATTTTAGTGCACCAATAGTTCTTGAAACTTATTCAGATGAAAATAAGACTGTACAGGATGCTACTTTTATTACATTAGAAGATCAAACAGAAGATGGTGATTTAATTTTGATTGAAGGTGGTGATAGAATATTTGTACCTATTGAACTTGAAACAGCAAGTGGGGTAGGAAATCTCGGTCTTGAAAGCCAAATTGATGCAACTAGTCCTAATAGACGACTCGTATATCCAGAACTTTTAGATTTTGTTCTAGATGAAGAAGTTGTAGCTCTTGAAGAAGACTTCAAAATGTTAATAGAAGAAGGTACTGCTGGAAGTGCACTTACTTTTATTCACGAAAATGGAACAGATACTTTGGTATTGGAACATCAAACTGGTAATTATGGTACAGAACAAAGTACGGAAAGTACAATAGAGAATTTTACAAATGATGATTTACGAATTATAGACCTCGTTGGAAATATAGCCCTTGAAACTTACTCAGATGAATTTAAGACTGTAAATGATAGCGGTGGAACAGGTGGAAATAGTATTCTTCTTGAAGAGCGAACACCTACAGGACTAGGAACACTTTTCCTTTTTGAAGATGGAGATAGATTATTAGATGAATCCAGCGGAGATGATTTAATAAACGCTGTCTTTATTCTCAATGAAGAATCTTATATAGAAACTTTTTCAAGTGGTCAGATTGAAGTTAATAATAGTGCATCAGATTCATTATGTCAGATTGAACTTATTGGAGATTTTCGTTTTCCATACGGTTCAGAATTTAATGGAAAATTTACTTATATTTCAAATTCTGAATATGCTGGAGACACTGCTACCATTTCATCACTAACAGACCATTCTTTAGCTGAAGTAGATTTTGGGAATATAGCACTTGAAGATGGTTATCATGTATTAAATGAAGATGGAGATAAGACTAAGAGAGATTTTTCAGATTCATTAGCTAAAAATTATAAACTTGAATATGGAGTATATACTCAAGCCAGTACACTCAATTCCAATAGATTTATGAAAGTTGAATTAGGTACAACTGATTGTAATAATATTGGAAGAGGAAATTTCTTTGTGATTAATGGGTTTACCAGTACAGCTGGTGGACTCGCTGGACAAATTACTCCTGAAGAACTCGGAGAAAGATTAGGAAATGATGTAGTATACGAGGATGGAACTTTAATTCTCTTTGAAGATGGTGAAACAACTCAAGATCCGAATGCAATTATACTTGAAGATGATTCTACTTATTTAACATTTGAAGAACACGCAGTAATGGTTCTTGAAGACTTACATCATAATTATAAAGTACTCAATCTTAACACAGAAAAATATAGGGTTGATAGTATTGCTAATAACACTTTCATGAAATTAAATCAAGAAACAAGCCTATTTACAGATGCTCCATTCAAAGTGAATCACTTGGAATCTGTAAATGCAAGGGTTACTTCTTGACTAAATATAAAAGAATAACAAATCATAACCTTTGGAGGATTTTAAAATGCCTGCTTTAGTAACTAATAAATTTAGGATTCATAACGCAAAACAATTCGTTGAGGCGTTCGATGAGGTGTCCTTCACTTCTGGAACAGCAGTTACAGATACAAGTGGGCTCCTCAATAGTAATATGTACCTTTTTATAGGTAGACCATCAGCTTGGACTGATGATAACACACCACCCACACCAACAGACTCAGTAGCTAATACTCATTATGACAATTGGCGTGATATGATTGCTGCAAAGAAGGTCACTTCTTCAGATGTATCTCATGTTATAGCAAGAAAAAATTGGACAAATAATACGAGTTACTTTGCATACTCTCATACCACAGCGACACTCCATAGTCAAGATTTTTATGTCATGACTGCAGATTATAATGTCTATAAGTGTTTAGCAAATAATGATACTGATTCTACAGGTGCTGTAGGTACAACTTCTACAGTTAAACCAACTGGAACTGGAACGAGTATTGTTTCAGCCGCAGATGGTTATAAATGGAAGTTTATGTATCAAATTTCTGCTGCGGATGCACTTAAATTTGTTACACCAAATTATATTCCAGTAGATACAGTAAGAAGGTCTAATGGATATCTTGCAAATACATACGACAATTCACCGGGCCAGAATCAATATGATGTTGAGGTAAATACTGCTGCATCGGGTAATGGAGCGATTGAAGTAGTACACTTGACAACTAGAGGAGCACAATATCTAGGTGAAACTGGAACTCTTGCTGGTTCACCAAATACAACATCTGCAACTATTTCAGGTGCTGGACTTGGTAGTAATCCTCTTTCTCTAGTCGATTGTATTGTAAATTGTGATATTTACTTTACAAGTGGAAATGCTTCTGGACTGGGCTCAACTATTACTGACTATAATCAATCTACAAAAGTGATTACATTTTCTCCGGCTATAACAGCTCCAGGCTCAGGTGATACATATTCAATTGGCCCTAAGGTTGTTATTTCTGGTGATGGTCAGGGTGCAAACGCAAAGGCAACTGTCAATAGTTCTGGTGCTGTCAATGCTGTAACAATGCTTGCAGGAGGAAATAATTACTCCAATGCTGTAATTACACTTCATGCAAACTTATCTCAATCTAATAGTTATAATCCAACTACAGCAACTCTAACTCCTGTCGTTGGCCCAGTAGGTGGACATGGTTCAGATGCTGTTAAGGAACTTGGTGGATTCTTTGTTCTCACAAATGCTCGTCTTGAGTATTCAGAGTCAAATAATTTCACAACAAATAATGATTTTCGTAAAGTAGGACTTGTTGCACAACCAAAATTTGCAAACGGAGATATTGCAACTAGTGCAGTAATAGACCAAGCAACTACTGTTGTTCTTAATAGTTGGAACGGAACTCAATATGCTGCTGATGAATTAGTATCTGGTGCAGCCTCTGGAGCTACAGGAAGAGTGGTTGATTTTACTGGTAATAATACATTACGTTTAACAGATATAATTCCAAGTGGAACTTCTATAGTGGCTGGTTATAATGGACTCTTTGGATATTTCACAAATACAGAAGTTATCGCTGCTAATACTGGTGGCGCCGGAGGTTCAGGAGCATCAGCTACTGCAAATGGAAATGGTTCTGCCACAGGTGGGGATTTATCAAGATTTTCAGGAGACATAATTTATATTGAAAATCGTTCCCCAGTTACACGAGCTGCAGACCAGATTGAAGATGTTAAATTGATTATAGAATTCTAATTTATTTCTTTAGGGAATTATAAATGGCACTTACTACAGATTTTAATGTTGATCCATATTATGACGATTATGATCAAACGGATGGATTTTATAGAATTTTGTTCCGGCCGGGATACGCCGTTCAAGCGAGAGAGGTAACTCAACTTCAAACAATTCTTCAAAAACAAATTGAAAGGCATGGAAGTCATGTCTTTGATGAAGGTAGTATTGTTTTCGGATGTGAACTCAATTACGATAATGAGGTAAAATCTCTTAAATTGGAAACTCAATTTTCTGGAGTTGACCTTACTATTGCTGGGTTTGCAAACGGAATCGTTACAGGAGCAACTTCTAATGCTCGTGGAAAAATTGTATCTTCTTCGGCTTCAACAGCCACCGAACAACCCACTTTAATGTTTCATTATCTGAATAATAATACTTTTGCTGATGGTGAAACTATTACTGTAGAGGGTGCAACTGTTCAGGCAAATACTGTAAGTTCAACTGGAGCTTCTGGAATAACTGGTTCAGCTGGAGTTGGTGCTGTAACAAGTATCAATTCGGGTGTTTTCTATGTTGGTGGATATTTTATATTCAAAGATGCGGAAACTGTAATCCTTGAAAAATACAGTAATACTCCTTCTTATCGTGTTGGCTTACAAGTTACAGAAACTACAATTACATCCGATGGAGATGCTTCTCTGTTAGACCCTGCTCAGGGAGCTTATAATTATGCTGCAGCAGGAGCAAATAGATATAAAGTTGTTGCAGACCTTAGTGCAAAGGCCTTTACTGCGACAGATCCAGTAGAAGCTGCAGCCGATGAAAATTTTTATCAACTTCTAAAGGTTAGTGAAGGTGTCAAACTTCAAGAAACCAAATATCCAGTTTATAGTGAATTAGAAAAAACATTAGCTCGTAGAACACATGATGAGTCTGGTGATTATACAGTTACGCCGTTCAATCTACAATTAGCAGATCATCAAGGGATTACTGGTAGAACTATTAATGCCGCATCTACTTCAACTGTAAAGGGTATAGGAACAGATTTTGTATCTACATTTTCTGTTGGAGATGTGATATATTTGTCAGGAGATACAACTAAAAAAGCAACTGTTGCTGCTATAACTAATGCCACAACAATAACTCTTTCTGGTGTTTCTTCAGGATTTGACGCGAACACTGCAAACCAAGTTATCTATTTTGAAAGTAAGTATTCTGCGGGGTTAGACCCAGGCAAGGCTTATGTAAAGGGATACGAATACGAAAGTTTAGGAACAAATTTTGTCACAGTAGATAAAGGAAGAGATACAACTACAGTCAATACCTATTCAACAAGTACAGCAGTAGGTAATAAACTTTACATCAAAAATGCAAATGGTTATTTCAATATTTCTGAACACTCAATAATTGATCTTCATTGTTCTAATGTATCTGTTCAAGCAGTAGGAGATGCTACTACTGAAACTCATCCAAAATCTGGTCTTACTGTAAAGGCACACGATAGAAACCAATCAAGAACAATGATTGGTACTGCTAGAGTAAGAGGTTTAGATTTTTATTCAGCATCTGGTAACACGGCGAACACTTCTCATTCTCATTCAGATTATGCTTTGTCACTCTATGATGTAAGAACTTCAAATAATAAACATGGAGTAGTAGCAGATGCAAATAGTTCAACCACAATAGTTCATATTGGAAGTAGTACATATTGGACAGATGGAGCCGCTCCAGCTGCAACAGCAGCCAATACTTATTTTAATTATATTGCACAAGTCAATGATGTATACAATGGTGCTACGATTAAGATAACTACTCCTGTATTGAATAAATTTGTTGGGGAAGAATTTGCTGCTAATCCTGGCGTTTCGGCTGATTCTGGACTTTATTTTATTCAATGTGAAGAAGGTAATAATCATGGTGGAGATAATGGTATTATTTTAATGGAAGAACAAGGTTCCGCTAATGGTGTGGCAAATGTAACCGATACAAGAATTATTGACAGTTATTCAGGAACTTCTACTGAAGGATTTGTAACGTGTAATACTGCTCTATCCGAAAGAACTTATTTTTCCGCAAATACTACAGGAGATCCAGAAGCTGGTCTATGTTCAACTTTTGACATTTCATTTCAACTTAAAGACCTTGAATCTGTCACATTTTCAAATACATCACTAACTCCTTGTAGAATAGCGGACGCGGATGTTGATGAACTTTCCAGATATAATGGTGTAACTACTGCTAATGCGGTATTAAAAGAATCTCAATTTAATTCTTTAGTATTTCCTCTACCAGATTCACCAATAAGTATGGTAGCCAATACAAAATACTACCATAAAAAGTCTGCTGTCTTTACAGCATCTGGCGGAGCCGTTACTATTTCTCTTAGTGGTAGTGAAAAGTGGCCTGTTGCTGGATTACACACCGCAGCTCAGGCTGCAGATAATTTCTCAGTAGTTGCATTGGGCAATGATACTGCTGGTGGAAATACCACTACTTCAATATTAGTTTCTAATGGTCAATATATTCCTTTTGGTGGTGGTGGTACTACTGTTGCTACTGATGGTCAGAATCGTTCAATATCTACAAGTGGAACTACTGGAACTATTACTCTAAATACTGCAAATTCTTCAATAAAAGTTGGAGTAACTTATACTGTTTATAGTAATGCCGTAACTGGAAGTACAAGAACAAAAGGTCTAACTGCTGCTAAGTATACAAATAATTATACTGCTGCTGGGTCTGTTACTAACCATATCGCAAATGGTCAATTCCTTGTCACTGCACCAACAAGAGTAGTTGGAACAAAAATTAATTTACCAGTTTCCGATGTGTTCAACATCGTTAAGATTGTAGATTCGGGAGATACCACAATTGCAGTTACAAATGCAATGATGGTGGCTACAGCAAATGATATTTCAGCTTCATACTCATTTGATACAGGGGCAGTCGATAACTACTATGGACATTCTTCAATAACCTTGAAACCAGGCAAAAATCCTCCAAGTGGACAAATGGTGGTTGTATATGATAAATTTTCACATACTGGAGTTGGTTACTTTTCAGCCAATTCTTATGATGCTCTGGTCAATGGGGGAGCGGCTTATAATGGTGGTCTAAGTTCTTTTGATTATGCAGCAATTCCATCATACACAAGTCCAGTATCGGGTGAAACATTTAGACTCACAGATGTTATAGATTTTAGACCAATAGTTGCGGATGGAGCAACAACAAATGTAGCAACAACTACTGCTGCAATTACAGCAGCTACTATTACAAATCCAGATGCAGACAGTTCAACTATTTTAGACTATTCATATTATTTGCCAAGAATAGATAAATTATCTCTTACAAGAGACAGAACATTTGAAGTTATTAAAGGTAAGTCAGAATCTAATCCAGTGGCTCCGCCAGATGATGAAGATTCAATGACTCTCTTTACTTTGATGATTCCTGCATACACGTTTGCTCTTACAGATATTGAAACACGATACGTTGACAATAAACGATTTACTATGAGGGATATTGGTAAATTAGAAAAAAGAATTGAAAGACTTGAATACTTTACTTCCCTTAGTGTATTAGAAAAAGAAACTGAAGCCAGAGATATAAGTTCAGATGGTTCAAAAGATTCTTTGTTTAATACTACTGGTTCACGTTTCAAAAATGGAATTCTAGTTGACCCATTTGCTGGTCACTCAATAGGTGATGTTGCAAGTGATGATTATAATTCTTCAATACACTTTGCTAAGAAACAACTTCGACCACCATTTTATTATGATAATTTTGGATTTGATTTTTCACTTACGAATAGTAACAATACGGTTCAAACAGGGGATTTAATAACATTACCATTTACTAGTACAACCTTTATTGAGCAACCACTTACGAGTAATACATCATCAATTAATCCATTTAATATTGTGAATTTTATTGGTAGTTTAGAATTAAGTCCACCATCTGATACATGGTTTGACCAAACTACTCGGCCAGAAGTTACAACAAACTTAGAAGGTCACCATGATAACTGGACATTGAGTAATGATGTAAGTCGTAAAGGTTTCGGTTCACAATGGGATGATTGGAGTGTTAATTGGACAGGAAAACAAATCAATCCAGAACCAGAAGCTGCTGTATCTAATGGAGCTTCAACTTCTACTAAAACTAGAAGTACAAAATTGATTGAACAGAACAAAACTAAATTTGGTATTAAATCTGACAATCCAGTAGAGACAATAGTTAAATCTGTTGGAAATAAAGTTCTTGATATGAGTGTAGTTCCTTTTGTTCGTAGTCAAAGAATTGCCTTTGCAGCTAAAGGAATGAAACCCCTCTCTAATGTCTATGTCTTTATTGGAGATACAGACATGAATGCTAATACTGAGGGAGCTAAAAAATTAGTATTGAGTAATGCGAATGGTGCATTTAAGAATGGTGAAATTATTAAAGATTCTGCTAACAATAGAGGAATTTTACGAATTTCATCAAATACTGTAAGTAATGTCGCGACTCTTTTCATTACAGACATTACAGGAAATACAAGTGCAACACATTCTTCTCAAGTTACATTACAGAATAACAGATTTACAAACTCAGCAGTTGGATTCGCAGCAGCTAATGTAATAACAGGACTCTCAAGTTCAGCTAATGGAACTATTAGTACGATAGTTGCGAACACAAGAGGAATTTTGGCTAGTGGAATATCCAAGTTACAAACGAATGATAGTGGCGAAGTTGCTGGTGATATTAATATTCCTGCAGGTACATTTAGAGCTGGTGATAGAATTATTCGTATAACAGACCATGCAAACAACGAGATAGCTTCTACAACAACCGTTTCAGAAACCTTGTTTAAGGCTAAAGGACTTTTACAGAATAGAGAAAAACTTATCATCTCAACAAGAGAAGCACTTCTTAGAAGAGAATCTTTGGGAGATGAGGGAATTGTTACAGACACAACTTCAAGACAATCTTCTCAATCAAATTGGATTAATCCAATGGCACAGTCTTTCTTTGTAGAGCCTAGTACCTATCCTATGGGAATGTTTCTCAAGGATGTAACTCTATACTTTAGTGGAAAAGATGTAAACCTTCCTGTCACAGTCCAAATTAGGCCTATGGTAAATGGGTTTCCAAGTGGTTCTATTATTTTACCATTCTCAGAAGTTACATTGAATCCAGATAAAATTCAAACATCTACTACTGCAAATGCTCAGTCAAGTAATACATCAACTTCAACTACATTTACTTTTGATTCTCCTGTATATTTGACACCAGATGAATATGCCATAACTGTAATTTCAAATAGTACAGAATACAAACTCTATACTGCTAAGTTTGGTGATAATTCATCTGGAACTACAAGGAAAATTTCAAAACAACCATTTGTAGGTTCTTTCTACCGTCCTCAAAATGCTGGGACATGGAAAGCAATGGGTGAAGAATTCTTGATGATGAAAATAAACCGATGTAATTTTACTGGAACTGGTGGAGCTAACAATTATGCTAAGTTTGAATCTCATGCAAATGGAGCTAGTGGGAATACTGCAAATGTAAATTATGAAACTTTTAAAACCACACTTTCCACAATACAATTTAGTAATACTACTACAACATTTAAATATAATTCAGCAAATACAGCTAATGCTTTTGTAGGATTTACAGAATTTAGTACAGAACAAAACATCACTCTTGCAAATACAAGAATGATGACCTCAAGTACAAATGGAATGTTTGCTATAAACTGTACAATGAGTACATCAAATTCTCATGTATCCCCTGTCATTGATATTGATAGGTTAAGTGTGATTACTATAGAAAATGATGTAGATAATGCAGTGATTTCTGCGAATGATATTACAGTTACCACAAGAGGAACAGGATTTACAAATACTGCTCCTAATGCATTCAAGGCTACTGTAACTGCACCAGATTTAGGTTCTAATACAGCTACTGCGAATGTTCATGTAGAAGTTGTATTAACATTATCTACTGCTCATGCCAATCATTTACAGTCTGCAAATGGAGATTACACTATAAGTGGTACAGCTGCAGGTCAATATGTGGTTGGTGAAGGAGTAAGAACTGTCGCAACTCATACAGCTGGTGGTGTATCTGCATCTCCATCTCCGGCGGCAACACAAACAACAGCAGCAGAAGTTGGTGGTGGACATACTCATCTTGCAAATGCTGCTATTGGAGTTATTTCAGCAGTGACTTATGTGAGTGGAGATTCTTCAAAAAATACAGCCTCTGTCACAATAAAAACATCAGCAAATAGTTTTGGTGTATTTGCAAATGGGACTTATATAGTATCTGATGCTGCAGCACAAGCATCATGGGCGACAGGCTCTGGACTAGGTGGTTCTAATACCTTTGCAGTTATTGCTACTAGTGGAGGTGTTACTGGACAAGTATCAAATGTTGTTCCGTGGCCTGCAGGTGGAACTGCTGTGGCAGTAAGTGGTAGTGGATATTTAACTTCACCAACTGTTACGATTACCGCAAATACAAATGACTCTTTCGTTTCTGGTGCAGCAGCAATCATAACTGGTGAAGATAGTGCAACTGGTGGAAACATTAATACCAAATATATCTCAAGAAGGGTAACACTTGAAGATGGGTTTGATGCTTCAGACCTCAAGGTTATTGTTAATGCATATAAACCGATTGGTACAGGAATTAATGTATACTATAAAGTTAAAGCTGATGAAGACCAAGATGATTTTGATACTAAAGGATATGTATTAATGTCTCAGGAAACAGCAAATACTGTTTATTCGTTGAGCCCAGAAGATACTCAAGAATTTATATATCAAACAGCTGCAGATTCTATTGAATACACATCAGACAATGTAAATTATGAGAAATTTAAAACTTTCTCTATAAAAATTGCACTTACTTCTGACACTTCAGCAACAGTTCCTAAAGTGAGAGATATGAGAGCTATTGCGTTGGATACTTAATGGAAACTGTACAAACCGAAAATAGTTCTTATGTGAGAGATTTACATTCAAAAGCACTCATTAATACAGACAGAGTTGCACTTGAAAATCATCGCCAATGGACAAGACAACAAGAACAACAACGGTCTGAATGGCAAATTATGAAAACTAAAGTAGATGAACTAAATACTATGAAGGAGGAAATACTTGAAATTAAAGTTCTCCTTCAACAGTTATCACAGAAAAAGGAGTTATAAAAATGTCTGCCAATGTAGCATTATCAGAAACTTTTGACCAATGGAGAGTCAAAACCAATGAAGTATTGGTAATGACTCAGACAGACGGCTCATCAAACTTTCTCAAACTTACGAATACTACTGATTCATCCAGTAACACTACTGGTTCAATAATCACCGCTGGTGGTATTGGAATTTTAAAAAGTGCAAGAATCGGAGAAAATCTTAACGTACATGGAAACATTCACGCGAATGGTGCCATCACTGCAGATGGAAATCTGACATTCGGAAATGCTGATACCGATTCAGTAACATTTCAAGCTGATGTCAATTCCAATTTCATTCCAAATTCTAATGTAGCTTTCAATCTTGGAAACACAGTCCAAATGTGGGCCAATGTTTTTGCCGAGTCGTTGAGAGGAACACAAGCAGCTGATGCTGGAATACCTGCATTATATATTAGTGGTCTTGATGTTGATAAACAACTGGCTACAATTTCAGGAGCTCAAACAGTAAATACAGTTGTATCTTTAACTGCTACCGCACTAACTACAAACTCTGCAATTATAATTGAAGATTCTTCTGCGGATGTTACTGCTAGACCATCTACTCAAATTAAACAAAGTTCCGCATCTGCATATCAAGCAACAGCTCTTGAAGTCGCTTCAGTAGGTGGTAGGACAGGAGTTTTCCTTAATAAAGATTATACACATGCTTCTGCTGCTACAGTTACAGGACTACACGTTGATTTTGATAGAACAGTTCCGGGCTCTGGAACAGCAACATTTACAGATATTGGAATAAATCTGGATGTAAACGCAGCCGGATTAGGAACAACTACTACAACTGGATTGGATGTCGATGTTGTTGGTGCTACTTCTGGAACTCATAAAGCAGTTGGTATTGACATAGCAGTTGGTTCAGCTGATACTAATTATGCAGCATTAATTGCTGGAGGTAATACAGGATTTGGAACAACATCACCAGATGCAGCATTAGTAGAAATTGAAGGAACAACCGCACAGTTAAGATTGGGTTATTCTGGAACAGTCGGTCAGACTATTACAGTAGCCTCCAGTACAGGAATCGCAACATGGAGTGGTAATGTTCATGCGACAGCGTTTAATGGAACGATTGTTGGTGGGGCAGTTTCTGGTTCAACAGCGACCATGACAGGAGCTATTACAACAACCGATAATATGGCTGCAAATACTGCAACAGTTCTTACTAATGCAGCACTTACTGCACATGGGGGAGTTGGATTATCATTAGAACAGGCAACTCCCGCTCAACCATCAGCTGGTAAAGGTCTTCTTTATATGAAAGATGCAGGTCATCTTTATTGGCGGTCTAATGAAGTGTCAGAAGTTGAATTATCAGCTGCATCTGCTGGTATAGGTGTAGGTGATCAAAATACATTTACTGCTCAACAAACATTTGATGATCAAGCATTGACTTCTGCAGCTACAGTTTCATGGAATGCAAATACTCAACAAGTCGCGACTTTGGCTCTTGGACATAATGCTACAATAGCGAATGCGACAAATCAAGCGGCTGGTGGAGTTTATATAATGAGAGTAACACAGGCTGCAGCTCCCAAGACTGTTGCATGGTCTACTGGTTATAAGTGGCCGGCAAATACGGCACCAACAATGACTGCTACTGCAAGTGCGGTTGATATATTTACATTCACTTCGGATGGAACATATATGTATGGGTCTTTTTCTGGATCTCAAAACTTTACTTGAGGTTAATTGAATGATATATCTGCAAAATATTGCATTTAACACACTCTCTCTAATAACGAATAATTTTAATAGCTTCCTGAAAGTTATTGACTTGTCAAGGTATAATAAATGAGTATTCTTACATATCCTCTTGGATTTCTTGGTGGTGGAGGTGAAGCCTTCTACAATGGCGTGATGGAGAATAGTCTGCGGTTTGAAGATGGTGATACTCCTGCATTGATTAGAACTCCAGCTACAAGTGATCTAGATAGACAAAAATTTACATGGTCTTGTTGGGCTAAAAAAGCCAAGTCATCAGCTGGAACTGAAATGGTTATGTTTTCTGCAAATGAAACTGAACAGAGTAATATAGCAGACACGGCAGTTAGATTTGGTTTTAGATCTGATACAGATGATGCCTTGGGTATTGATATTTCATATTTCAATTCTTACGTTACAGCTGGTCTGTTTAGAGATCCAAGTGCATGGTATCATTGTATTTTATCAGTAGATACTACTGTGAGTGTTGCAACTGAGAGAGTAAAGATATTTGTTAATGGATCAAGACAAACCACATCTGGTACTTTATCACTTGCTCAGAATGCTAGTTTATCTGTAAATATGGCAGCTAAAAGAATGTCAGTAGGTGAATATAGAGATGGGAATAAACTGAGTTTTGATGGATTGATGACAGATGTTTACAATATTGCCGGCTACGCACTCGGCCCAGAAAACTTCGGTGAGTATAAGAATGGTGTTTGGCTTCCAAAGGAGTATACGGGGCCGCCGCCTTTGATTACTGATAGTTCCCCTTCAAATAAGGCTATAAGCCAAGGAAATACTTCTAATTTTGTTTCTCTTAATTATGATCATGCTTATATTGGAAATTCATCAATAGACGTTGCAAATACAACACATTTAGAAATACATTCTGAAAGTGATTTTGATATGGGTTCCGGCAATTTTACTGCAGATATGTGGTACTATGCTGCATCTGACTCAGAATTTTCAGGTGTTTTATTTTATGATGGAACTGGTGAAACACGGTCTTGGAGATTTAGTCCTTATGGTAATGTACTAAGAAGTTACCTTTATTCTGGAACAAGTGAATATTATATTGCAAGTTCAGCTACCGTTAATAATAATAAGTGGCACCATTTAACTTTAACGAAATCTGGTACTAAAGTTCAACAATATGTTGACGGCTTACCAGATGGGGATCGTTCAGATGTCGGAACGCTGAATTCAAGGCCAGACGGTGAACCTCTTCGTGTGGGTAGGGGATACCACTCAAATTATTCTGAAGGCCTTTCCTTTTATACAGATGAGGTAAGAGTTGTAAAAGGTGAATCTCTACCACCCCGCTTCTACTTCGGCACAAACTATGGCGACCAAGATGGCGGCAGACTTCCACACCGAGCAACATCAGCAGACAGATTTTCAGATGATGAACGGACAGTCTTACTCGTTTCTGGACAGAGTGCGAACAATCATGCACGTTCCGTTTCTTTGGTTGATGAGTCTGGTTCGCATCTTGATAATGTGCATGCTTCTAATAGTACTTATTCAGCTTATCCAACGCAAGATGGAGTAGGAAAACAGTTCACCATTTCTGGCCCACAACAAACAACAAAAACTTCATTCATCGGAAATACATCAAGTATTGTTTTTGATGGGGTGGATGATCATTTAAGTATCGCAGATAGCGCTGATTGGAATTATGGGTCTGGTGATTTTACTATAGATTTTTGGGTTTTTATGAATGCATATGAGTCTGGCCAGAGAGCGTTTATTAGTCAATGGGTGGATTCGAGCAATTATTTTACAGTCAAAACGGCATTTGAAACTGGAACAAACCGGCTTTATTGGAGACATTATTCAAGTGGCAGCGTGCAAGCAGGTTATCATACTAATGACACTAATAATATCCATAATGGTTGGCATCACTTTTCTATTATAAGAACTGGGAATGCAGGAAAAATTTATATTGACGGCCGTGCGAGTACTATGGTCACAGATACAGCCTATACTGGTGCAGTTGCTGATCTTGCTGGAGAACAGCACTTTGGTAGATCAAGGTATGGGGGTGAGGATCACTTTTTAGATGGTTATATGGATGAAATTAGAGTGATAAAAGGTGTTGTTGATACTCCCAAAGTCAAATGGACACACACGCAGACAGCAGGAGCAGGAAACAAAGATGCTTATGATGCTGGTGGCTGGAGAGCACACGGACATGAGTTTACTGATGATAACGCCACAACTTTGTTGGCGCATGGTGATGCTTATGATACTACATCAGATGCTGCTGTAGGATTTTTCAAAGATTCCTCCTCCGCAAACTCAATAGTTCACGCACTCGTATCTGGTGGTGGCGTACATCACTCCAAAGTAGTCACAATGAATTCAGATGGAACAAATGGAACTTCAACAACTGATAATAATGGAAATATAATTTATTGGTGTGGAAGTAATTCATCTGTAACATTTGCAAATAGTTCTTCTTTTAGTGGTTATGGGAATACTTCAATGTATTTGGCAACTGCAACTTCTTTATCGGTTAGTCCTTCCAGCCCTTTGGCCTGGGGTGGGGGAGATCATACTATTTCAGTTTGGGTTTGCAGAAATATCATTGGCACTTATGGTCATATAATGGGTGTGAGAAATGCTGATGGTGAAGATGAGCACCAACTCAATTTTGCGTCTCCGGCCGACTCAAATACACTTCTTGCTTATGATAGCTATAACTCTTCCCCAATGGTTACTACTACTCAATTTGGGGCCTCGTCAGTTGGTGTGTGGCATCAAATTACTGCTATAAGAGATAGTGACAAATCTCGGATTTATGTTAATGGTATATTAGAAGTAAGTGGTACAGATACTGCTGCTCAAAATTGGGATGATCAGTCCGTTTATATTGGAGTAAACTATAATGGTAATGGTGGTTATTTAGAGGGGTATATGCAAGAATTTATGTTGCATCATGAGGCAGTTCATCCCCGCTTCTATCTTGGAAATCAAACAGCAGAAAGTGTAACTACTACTTCTAATGTAAAATATGGAGATTTTGGTGGAGGTACATCATCTGATGGTGATCGTGTTACTGCCGCAGCTCTTACAGGAACTAGATTTGAAATGTGGAGTGATGGTCAAGGATCTTCACCTGTCGCAGGAGCAAATGTAGGAGTCACTTGGGCATTTTGGGCCAATCCAGATGTAGCATCTAATGACAATATTGTAATGAAAGTTGGTGGTTCAAGAATGTACATAACAAGTAATGATGCTGAATGGGCATTTGGAGTGAATGGTGGTGGTAATGTACAGTCAGCAAAAAATAAGGTTGGATCTTGGGATTTTGTTGTTGGTGTTTGGAAGATGGGAGTAGGTAAATTTTATGTTAATGGACTACGTGCTGGGGGATATGATTATGCTTCTTCAAGTATGAATTTAACTGATGGTACAGAAGATGGACAATTATCTATTGGTGGTTCAACATCAGATAATTTATATTTTAATGGACAAATAGCTCAAGCTGGTGTATGGAACTTTGAACTTTCCCCCGAAGAAATCATGGAGCTTTATAATTTAGGAATAAAGGGAAATTGGACTGTAGCAAGTGGAGCATATACACACAATACCGGCACATATATGCAAGGATATTATGCATTTGGGAATCACGATGCAGTACAAAGTAGTGCAGCACAAACAGGAGGTACTGCTGATACTGTTGCCTTAATCCAAGATAGAAGTGGAAATAATAATGATGCAGCTCAGGCTACTACTGCTAAACAACCAGCTCTCTCTTCAGCCACTACTTTTTATGAAGCCAAAGCCGCGAAAAGATTAATACAAGCTATTCCACCAGTTACTACTTCTTACGTCGCAAATAATCATTATGCAAATACACAAGCACAATCCGTAGTTCCACAAGATTTTGGCGGCTTCGTAGATGATGAGTACACAGTACTACTACTTCGCGGTGGTCATGCAGATGGAAATACAGCATTCTTTGATGGTGGAGCCGCAGGAGGAGAAACGATTACCTTCCCAGCACATTCATATTCTTATGGGAAGTCGCGGGCTGCTAAAAGTGTTATAGCAACCAGTGCAGTTCATGAAACAACAAATGAATTTGGATTGCATGGTTCGTCAATGGACTTTACCGCTGGAAAAAGATTGACTATACCAGCACACCCAGATTTTATGATGGAAGACAATGTGGATATGACAATAGAATGTTGGATACGGCCTGCATCTGTTTCCACAGGAAATTATTTCTTTTTAAATCAGCGAGATTCAGCTTCGAATTGGCTTTGGTTTGATATAGATGGAGCAGATATACGTTTTACAGATTATACTGGTGATGTGGGGGGCCCTAATAGAATTGTGGGTGGAGCACATGGAATGTCTGTGGATACTTGGAATCATGTAGCATTTACTAAACAAAATTATACAGCAACTATCTGGGTAAATGGAGTTAGTGTAGCATCTGAGACAAGTGCAACAGAATGGGGAGGAAGTGATACTTTTAAATCAGATGATTTATGGATTGGTAAAGGATATTCAAGTAGGGACTATGTAGGTCTGATGGATGAATTTAGATGGTCAAAAGGTATCTGTCGTTACACTCCTGCTGGAGAATTACAATCTGGTATTGTTCCAGCCGGTTCAGAAGGCTATGCGGGTGTCACAGGCACAGCAATTCCAACTTCTGCATATCTCCGCCCAACTCCATTTCTGGCGGCTGATGGTGGTAGAGGCTTCTTTGCTAATACTAATTGCAAACTCTGGATTAAGTCAGACACATATCCAGGCTCTACAACATTTACAGATTATGCTGGGGAGTTAGCTGGAATTTCAGCAAAAACAATCACTAATAATGGACATACATCTGCTGCAAGACCAACGCTCCAAACTGGAACTGGAGAATTTGCTCTGAGTGGTGGGTCTGATGCGATATATTTTGATGGAAGTAATGATTATATTAAAATTCCTCATCATAAAGAGTTGGTACTGGATGGAGATTTTACAGTAGAATTTTGGATGAAAACATCAGAAACCACTAACGATGTCGGCTTCGTAAGCAGCAAATATTATACAGCTGGCTATAATAATAACTTTACTTTTAGAATTAATAATGGTGGTAGTACTAATAATATAGCTTGGAATACTTATAATGCTACGACTGCTGCTGGAATGTCTGCATTTTCTCCAGCTAATGCATGGACAGATGATGCATGGACTCATGTTATAGCTCAAAGAGAAGGCGAAATATTTCAAATAATAATAAATGGAATTAGTGTAGCTACAGATGCGAGCTCCGCGGGCGTTACGGTTGGGACTACAGACGGATGGTATGTTGGAACTCAAAATATGGGTACTGA
>Ga0310121_10001850_pt1 | contig 20898 bp, 16 predicted proteins | sample CB27_Tmax_986_MG_FD_203504 | JGI IMG/M metagenome (GOLD analysis project Ga0310121, IMG submission 203504) | Marine microbial communities from Western Arctic Ocean, Canada - CB27_Tmax_986 | ecosystem: Environmental > Aquatic > Marine > Oceanic | place: Canada: Western Arctic Ocean | collected...
GGTGATCCATGGGGGTGAATGTTTAAATTTCCGGCCGTGAGAACTCAAAAGAGTTTCTTCGGCCAGAATCCATGGTCAAATCCCTTGCCTTTGGCCAGGCACGGTGGGCTGATCCACTCAAAGATTTGGAGGATCGAACGGTTTGGTTAGCAAAATGGGAAATGTCGGGTACAAAAGCTACGCGATCAGTTGCCACCGGACCCCGACATTCTTGCAATTCTATATCTGCTCGAGGATATTCTTTGATGCGAATCGATGCCGCTTATGATCACTGGGCCTTTTGTAAATACTCCGACGGGCTGCTAGTTTTGGCCGCGACTGAGTCTAGCTAAATTCCGTCGTGATGAGAGTAAGGAAAATCATGGTCCGACGACCTCATGCCGCGTCAAATCCTTGAGGAAATCAACTATCTTTTCAACCCTGCGCGCCGAACTCAGTTCCTGTGCGGTCTGGAAGCCTGACCGGCGCAGTCGGTCGGCCAAGTGGGTGTCATCCAAGACACGCCCGATGGCCTCGGCCAATGATTTGTGGTCGGCAGGCGAGGCCAGGAGCCCGTTATCACCGTCGCGTAGGATCGCCTCGACCGCCGGCAGGCGCGTGGAGACGACCGGCGTGCCCGAGGCCATATATTCCAGTATCTTGAGCGGGCAAGTATAGAGCCGCCACTCATTGGAGCCTCGCCCCGAGATTGGATGGACGCCCACGCGCGCCCGTCGCATCATCTGTTGGACGTGTTTCTGCGCCACCCAGGTATGGAAGACAACCCGGTCGGCCACGCCTAGCGCCAAGGCTAGGGACCGAAACGGCGCCAGGTTTTCTTCGGTTGGTCCCCCGACGATGTTCAATATTCGCCCGGGCAATAGCGTCATGGCCTGGATGATCATGTCGGTTCCCTTCTCCACGGCCGTCTTGCCGACATAAAGGATATCGATGTTTCGTGATTCATTGCTGTATGAAGGGAGCTTTTGAGGGACGTTGGGAGCGCCGTTGGGCATCAGCAACGTGGTGGCTTCTGGAACAAGTCGTTTAACCCGCTGCTCCATGGCCGGGGTCGTGCAGATTACGGCATCGAGATATTGGTAGAGATTGCGCTCATAACGCACATCAAGTCGAATGCCCGCCCGATACCAGTGTAGGCACGCCGGCGTCAGCCTCCAGTCTAGGTTTCTTTTTCGAATGGACCAGACCGAATAAGGGCAGTGGTTCTCCATCACAACGCGATAGCCGAGTCGGTGGGCCAACGGCAATATCAATGATCCGATACGAGGTTGGCGAAAATAAAGAATTTGGTGTCCCCGACGTCGATAACGCTTGAGCAAAGAGGCGAGGTATGCCTCCCGATTGTAGGCACTTCTATCTATTCTAACGAATCTCAGGCGGGATTTCAGACTATGATAATCCGCGATGCCGGCGTCATGCATGATGTTCTTGAAACGAGATGACTGCACCGGCGCGACCACGGTGATTGGGTGGCCCTGGCGGGCGAATTCGCAGATGGTATGGATACTCTGCGTGACGCGCCCCCACATCCCATCCAAATCCGATCTGAACAGGTAAAGGATCTTTCCCAATTCCTCCGAACGCTCGGGTGAGTTGCTTGTTTCCTCGGAGCGAAGCGGTGGGGCGCTCGATGGGTCCCGCCACCGCCACTTCCGAACAAGGATCGATCGGTAAAGCTCCTCTACATCCTTTTGCGTTTGCGACCAGCGAAAACGCTCGGCCAGTTTGCGTCCGGCGCAACTCAATCGTTCGGCCAGGGCGTCGTCGGAGAGCAGAGTCCCCACCGACCGCGCCAGTTCATGGAAGTTATTCACCGGTGTCAGCAGCCCCTCGCACTGATGCGTGACCAGGTCACGAACAGCCTCGATATCAGTAGCCACCATCGGCGTCCCCGAGTTCATGTATTCGAGCAACGTCGTGGGGTATCCTTCACAACGGGAACAAAACACGCCCACGTCCATTTGGCGCAACAAGCGATCGATGTCGGGCCGGTTGCCGAGGATCTCGAAGTGCTCATCCAGGTCAAGGCGATGGACCAGCGCCTCCAACTCCTGCCGATACGCGCTCCCCACATCCGCTTCACCGATCAGCCAGAACCTGGTGTTGGGATGCTGCTTCAGAATCTCAGTTGCGGCAAGGATGAAGTCCTCCCAACACTTATCTTCGATCAGGCGTCCGGCACCGCCCACGACACGCCAACCCTCGGGGACGACCGGTTGGGACAGGTCACCGCTGGAAGACAGGCCTTTGATCCGGGTAACGACGTTGACGCCGCTGGGAATGATATCGATCCGCCTTGGCGCAATGTGCAGCCACTGACTGACGCTACGCGCCACGGTCTGGGAAACAGCGATGATCCGGTCGGCCTTCGCCGCGGCGAGCCGTTCCATACGCAGCCACGCCGGCGACAGGCTGTCCCAATAGTTGTCCCCGTAATCGGAATGATAGTGGACGACGATGCAAGGGACGCGCGCCATTTTGCCGGCCAGCACAATGGGGAGAACAAGATGGGGATGATGAACGTGCAAGACGCTGATTTTTATCCGCACCAGAGTATTTCGCATCTTAAAGATGAAACACATCATTTTGAACAGACGAGGAGGCAGCAATCTCTGGCTCATGGACCAACAGCGGATCCCATGTCCCTCAAGGGCGAAGCCCCAAAAGTCGCGGCGTCGAACACAGAGGACGCTGGCGTCAAACCGATCCCAATCCAGATCGATCAAGGACTCGAGAAGCCCACGCTGAATGCCTCCGACCTGCATCGAGGTCAAGACGTGCAGCACCTGCATTCGCTTGTCGTATTCAAATTGTTTGACGATCATGTCGCGGGCCAATCTAGTGCATCGGACATAACACGCGGGCGTTGGACAGAAATGGCCTCTTCGGGCGGACTATCCAGAAGATACCTTGGCACTGACACAAGCGTGCGTAAAGCCCTCCAGCCGCGTGGAGCAAGGCATGGGTCCCCTCCTCGGCGATCCGTCCGTCATCGAGAACAAGAATTCCATCAGCCATCATTACGGTCGACAAACGGCGGGCAACTCGAATAATGCGATACTTATGAACGAGAATGCGAGGGAGTAAGCGTTTGAGAAGATTCATATCATGCTGTATTTGTGTGAGTTATTTTCAACATTGAAAGCAGAGTTCATATAATACTGGAAATCTTCGAGAAGAAATACCCTTTGTAGCCAGGGTGTGATAAACGCAGCTCGATAAAGTTACCGATGAATAATTCGACGTGTGGAAGAACATGCGCACACTTCAACCTTGACTTTTTCCGGTGACGGATTCCGGTGAGATCCGAAATAGGTAGACCCGATAATCCTTTCTCTTCTTGGGGATAATTCATGACTCATATATGATATTGAGTCCCGATTGATCTTCAATCTTTTTCCAATTTTACGATAGACGATTCCCAGGGCGTTGGGGTGGTTTTCGAGATACTCCTTCAGTTCCTCTGAATCACTAATGTAAGGCAGGTCGGGACGACCGAGGTAAAAACAGAGGGCGTGAGTCGCTCGAAATGTAAAGAGTTCCGCTCCTTCGGCGGGCAAGGATTCCATTAATTCATTGGCCGCTTTCTTTAGCGAATAACTTTCGTTCATTCTCGGTGATAGTAGGACATTGTAGATGGTGACCAGCCCCATCATGCACGTGAGCAACCACCACATGCTATTTCGGAATACTTTTTCCCCGTGTTGGTCGTCACTCTTTAACCAAAGGATGCCAATGATGCCCAACGTCCAAACACCACCAAACAGAAACAACGTTTTATCGTCCAGGGTGCTTCTTCCGTCATATTCTTCGATCTCGGGTGGAATCGTCGTGAGGAATCCTATCAGGAGCAGAATCAACGATACAAGCGCAAGGGCGCCCATCAGGACCCGGCGATACCTGGAAAGAAACGCCCAGAGGCGGGGTAGGCCCGATGCCAGCCAATCGTTGAACAACATCGCCGCCAACGCGATCACGGGCGGCGCCAGAATGAGACCGTAATAATAACGCTTGGATGGAATCACGGACAACGTCAAGATCGAAACCAAGAACCATAAGACGAGCAGGAGGCGTTCGCCGCGCCCTTGCAGGCAATATTGGCGCAAGCGGCGAAAGAGCTGCGTGAATACCCCTTCCCCCCCTTTCCATTCCGAACAGAGCGAGAAAAACGGCGCGAAGTATAGCCAAAAAGCCCAGGGAAAGGTCAGCTTGTTCAGTGTGTCGAAATAGTAAGTGAATTCCTTGGAGTGAGGCGCGTCGCCTTCCAAGTGCACGCCGAGCTCTTGCGTGATTTTTGAGATAGCGTTCATGCGCACTTCTAGACACAGAAGCCAGATGATGAGCGGCACGAACAGGACCGTCAGTCCCAACCACGAGCCCATCGGTTTGAGCAGGGGCGTGTTTTTCGTCAGCAAACAGAATAGAACCACCGTTAAGATGATAATCAGTGGCATGACCGGGCCTTTGGACATGAACGAAAGAAGGATGAATAAGTAAAACGGCAACACCCAGCGTCGCACCGGCCCATCGCCCACCAGTCCCTTCACGAAACACATGAGCGCGAGTGTGCCGCTGGCGACCAAAACAATTTCGGGCTCGCACGATTGGGCTATGCCGTGAAAGACGAGCGCCACGGCCAGCATCAGACCGGCCAGGACGGCCGCTCGACGACCCAATAGGCGGTCGATCATGACGGCCAGTGACAACGCGCAGGCGATGGCAGCAAGCAAGGAAGGTAAGCGCGCCGCCCAGTCCGAGGGGCCGCCGGTCATTTTTAGACTGAGGGCCTCCAACCAATAGAACAGAGGTGGTTTGGTAAGGATCGGCTCGCCCATGAGGTCGGGAACGAGCCAATCACCGCCTTGAACCATCTCCAGGGCGATGAGCACGCGCCTTCCCTCACCGCGAACCCAAAAATCCCTCAGGAAGAGGCCGGGAAGAAGGAGGAAGCACAGGACTAAAGCTAATATCAAATAAGCAGACTTGGTCTGTTTGAGATTCTGTCGCGGATCGAATAATCTCATCTGATTGCGTGAAAATCGTCCATGGACCTAAACTAAAATCATAATCCAGTCCTCGCCCCTGAAGGATTTTAAAGTCACCAGTCAGAAGTCATCCTCCACCAAGAACCATTATCACGTATTTACCCCATTTCCGCCCTTTAGGATAGTGAAATAATCCTTTCGCTCCCCGTCGTCATCATTAAACGCACCGTCGAGTCTATTTCCCTCAATGTCGATGACGAATGATCCCAACGACTCCTTCAAGACAACCATCGTCCGATGATCAAGGTCGGCCCCGTCTATCTGACCGGAGCGGTCCACAACGACGTAGATGGCGCTCTCAAGTCAAGCAGTATGCTCCCGATGAGCCGGCGGCTGTTGGAACGACTCAAAACGTTGACGGTGACAATGCGACTCTCCGCTAAGGTCCCTCCAATCCGTTCGGGCCTTTATCTTGACCGTACCACAGATCGAATTGCGGCGAACCGGTCAGCCACCACAGAAAACGAAATGGTGCAACAGATCGGATACGAGCAAGGTCCAACCGACGATCCAGACCAGGCTGCGCCAAGACGAGTCGTGATTGAAGAAGGCGAGAATCAACAACAACGCTCCGATGTAACCGTGATGGATACGCAGGCCGAAGGTCAGGTGCGATAAAAACCGTGCCTTCCGCGCCGCTTCCCATCCCAGCCCAAACCGGCAGACCAATGTGACGGCTTCGTACACGATGGCCAGCAGCACGCCGACCCAGAAAGCCCGCCAGCCCGATAACTCACCCAGCCATTGCCAACACGCCGAGAACCACACGCCCATGTCATTCTCCTTCACCGCTGATCCGAAGCGCGCGCCGATTCACGGGCCGCCTCGGCACGCGCCCGCCATGCAAACCGTTTCGAGTATCGATTAGGTTTTTCTTCGAGCCGGTCCGCAATCAATTCGCCGAGCACCGGCGCGAACTTGAACCCGTGTCCGCTCCCCCCGGCGGCCACGAACAGGCCTGGGCGATCAGGGTCATGGTCGATATAGAAGGCGCCGTCCCAACTGTCGCAATAAAGACACAATCGCGAACCGGCGACGGGCACCGCGGCAAGACCCGGAAAAGTCTCGGCCAGGAACGCGCGGCAACGCGGTTCGTGATCCGCCGGGATTTCTAATGAGCTCCCTTCTCGCAGTTTTTCAGACGTTATCTGAACACCGGGCCCGTGATGACCAATCTTTAACACACCGTCATCCATCGCCGGGAATCCATACCAACCGGTCCGCGCGATATCGGCCGCCCAACAACTGAAATGGGGCGGCTGCCAGGTCGCGGGATCCTCGACACGTAGATAAAGGACCGGCTGACCCGTGATCGACAGCCGATCGTCGAGGCCCGGCAATAATAGCGGCGTCCAAGCCCCCGCCGACACGATGACGAAATCCGCCGTCAATCGTTCTCCACGACCGATCTCGACGCCGCACACTCGTGAATCTTGAACCACGAGCCGGTCGGTCCAGACGCCTTCACGCACGTCAACACCCAGCGCGCGCGCTTCGCCCGCCACCCGGCCAACGACCCGGCCGCTTGCGGCCCAACCGGCCCGCGGATTGAAATAACCGTCGACGTACCGCTCGTTGTTCCAGGTCGGGAAGCGGCAGCCCAGAGTCGCGCCATCGAGCCGTTCGAGTGGATGACCGCGCGCGGTCAAGAGTTGGTGGCTCTCATATTCAAAACCGCCCGGCTCCATCGCCGCGCTGGTCATGACGACGAACCCAGCCGCGTGATAAAGCGGTTCATCCCAACGCCGGTTCCACTCCTCCCAGCGATCCAGCGCAAGCTCCATCAGCTCGGTGTAAACCGCGTCGGACCCATAATCCATGCGGATGACTTTGCTGATATCGGTCGAACTGGCCCGCGGATGTGGGACGGGACCGGGATCAAGCAGCGTCACGCGCCACCCCCGCCGCCGCAGTTCCAGCGCCGCCGTCACGCCGAAGATGCCGGCGCCGATGATGATGACGGACCTGTTCAGGGGAGACGAAGGCATTCTGTTTGCCCGCTCATCGCGAGAATTGATTCGACTCTATTCGCGCCAATTGGCGTCATGCGCGATCACAACGAACGACATCGACGCGCTCGGCTACAGTCGATTCATATAAACGAGCTGCATCGGCTCCCGGTAATCAACGATCAGGTTTCCCATCAGCCGCATGGGCCAATCCAGCCCGTAATGGACCGCGAACGGGACAATTGGATTAAGTCGGCGTTCTTGAGGCTGTGCCGTGGGGCACAGGCTCTCGGCCACCAGCGTTATCGCCCGCTTCAAATGTTCGTCGTCGAGCTGACGCTGATAGAGAAACCGTTCAGTGATGGTGGCATACCCCTTATCCATCGCGTGGACCAGTTTGTTGAAAGCCCCTTCGATCGACGGGTCGGCCCCGGCCAGCTTTTCTTTAAGCACCCGGAGTTCCTCGACCTGACGTCCGCGCAGGCGTTCAATCTCCTGGGTTTCACCTTCCCGTGGACCGCGTCGTTGCGCCAAGCCAATCAAGTCGACGGCGTCGACTGACAGGGCTTCCTCGATCGCGATTCGATACTTGCGCAAATTCCGGTCCACGCGTGGTTCGATCAGCGTGACCTGGGGACGTGGATAGCGAACCGGCGCGAACACGTCAAATGAATCATAGACGGCCTCCACCTGCGCCAGATAATCGCTCTCGCCCGGCCCGATCACCTGCGCGACGGTCGGCAGGATGGCGTCCTGAACCAGCGGGCGAGTCACGACGTTCAAGCTGAAGGCACCGGGCCTTTCATCCAAGTTTTTTCGCGGATCGTCCGCGTCTAGCAGCCGCCGCGTTCCCGAAATCTCGGCGGTTCCGCCGATCGGCCGGACCTCTACCTTGCCTTCCACCAATCGCAGACTAAACCGACGCCCGTCAGGGTCGACCCAAAAGGAGTTGATCGTCCCCGGCGGACGATGCAGCGTCGGCTCGACACCTCCGGAGCGCATCTCCGCGCCCCGCTCGATGATCCGCTCCGTACTCCGACCCAGATCGCTGAATTCCCGTTCGAGAATTGCAGCCGCCCGCCGCCGCACCCAATCCATCAGCGGCGAGATGATGACCAGTCCCGTGTCACGCACCAGACGCAGCAGAATCCGACAGAAGCCGTCCTCTAAACCGGCATCTGCGCTATACGCGGCGCGTACCAACTTCAGGACATCTTCCAGAAACTCCGTTTTGAACGAGGTTTCTTCGATCCGCTCAATGAGGCCATCCACGCGTGGCCCCATCGGGTAGGGTCCCACCATCTGGCCAGGTTGGTCGTTTAGATGAAGCAGGTATTGCTCCAGGCCGCCGGAGGGCGCCGTCCAGTAGGCTCGCCGCACTTCATCGAAATCGTGGTCCTCGGAGGCCACCCAGAAAACCGGCACGAACGATAGATCAGGATACCGCCCCGAGAGTTCTCGGGCCAACTTGATCGTGCCGAGGGCCTTATACAGCGCATAGAGTGGCCCGCCCAGCAAACCCGGCTGCTGTCCGGTCACGACCACCCGGGTCGCAGGCCCTCCAAGGCGCTCGATGGCCTCCACGCTGCCCGGCCCGGCCCCCCATCGCTCATGCGCGGTCTGTAATTCCGCCCTTTCCGACTCGCCCAGCGGAGCGGGCAACCGGCCGCCCCGCGCGGCGATACACTGGTCCAATTCGGCCGGATGCCAATGCAACCAGCGCTTAATGTCCGAACCGCCCGGATCCTCGGTCTTTAATCCCGCCCAGATGCTGCTTTGGGGAGTCGGCTTGACCATGGCCCGAATCTAATTTGATCTAGCTCGGCCAACAAGGACAAAATTCCGTGACGCTCCTCGCGTCAATATTTTGAATTCGATTAATGGGCATCATTCTTCCTGACAGTTTCGGCGGGAATGACTTGGAGCCTCGGATATTGACTTCGCTCGCGCTAGGTTGGGGTCAGCGTGGGAATCGGAAGGAGTTATTGAGTACACGCCAATCGAAACCCAAAGACATTTCCCCCGTCGCCCTGCTGGTAGCGGCCGCGGCTAGACGAGTAACTGGCTCGCGGAGTTTGGGCCACGCCGCCGCTGCGGACCACCCGATAAGATGACGTTGGAATTGACCATGGACTCCCATCGTCGGGACGAGATGCGCTGTCGAAACTGTCATACGAGTAGTCCTCACACCATTCGTAGACATTCCCGTGCATATCGTAGAGGCCCCAGGGATTGGGCGGTTTTTGCCCAACTTGATGCGTCTGCCCATTTGCATTGCCGCACCACCAGCCATAGTCGTCCAGTTCACAGGAACCGCAACCGGATGGGCCACAATCTGAATCACCAAAGTAATACCGCGTTTGCGTTCCGGCCCTGCAAGCATATTCCCACTCGGACTCGCTGGGCAGTCGGACCGTGACCGGGCCTTGGCCCGTGTCGGTAAGGTGCGCGTTAAGCGCCGAGATGAATATCTGGCAGTCGTCCCAGGATACGGTTTCCACGGGGTGATCGGGCCTACCGCCGAAAAACGATGGATTATTTCCCATCACTGCCTCCCACTGCGCCTGCGTGACATCATACTTGGCCATGTAGAAATTGTAATTAATATTGACCGTGTGGATCGGCTGTTCGCAGGGATGGCACCACGACCAACTCGAATCCTCGTTGGACCCCATCTCGAAACTGCCCGCCGGGATGTGGACCATTTCCAGCGGCACGTCGCCGGGGAGGGTAATGGTAATCGTCTCGTTGACATCCGGAGTTGGGGTGGGAGTGGGCGTTGAAGTTGGGATCGGCGTCGGTGTTGGCGTCGGTGTTGGCGTAGGCGTAGGCGTAGGCATCAAGGTTGGTGTCGGTGTGGGTGTCGGATCGTCCGTGAAGGGGTGGAAGTCGTTCTCGACAATGATGTTATCGATGAAAACCCCTCCCTGCGCCGGGGAGAAGCCCAGGAACAACGGCGAGGCGTTGCCCGTCGGCACCATCGTGACATCGGGCAGCGTGATCATTGCCTGCCCGCGCGTATCGTAGACGTTGCTGTCCCGCCATCTCGCCGCCGGCGGCGAGGATCAGCATCAAGCCCGTGATCGCCGTCAACCACAAGGCATCCCTCAGACGATGAACAATGGCGCAAAACCTCGTTGAACACATGGATCAATCTCCTTTGGCTCTCACAATATCCTATACCGTACAATTTTGACCGCTAAACGACTCAGGAAGAGATTACCATCCCTCGACATACGGCGCAAGAACTTTTTCGATCTGGTCGGCCATGATTCGGTAACCGTCGGCGTTGGGGTGGATTTGGTCGGCCATGAAGTCTTGGCGGCCGAGGATGCCGTCCAGGATATCGGGGACGTATAGGGATTCGGTCTCGCGGGCCAGGCGTTTGTAGCGGGCGCCGACGACGCCGATCGGCGACAGACCCTGCAAGCCGACCAGGACTACCATCGCGCCGCGGTCCTGGATGCGCCGGATCACGTCGGCGAGCGTCTTGAACGAACGGTCCAGTTCCAAATGCTGTATGAGATCATTACCGCCGAGCAACACGATCACGATCGTGGGCCGATGGGCCAGGACGTCGGCCTCCACGCGGCGGGCGCCGTCAGCGATGGTATCGGCGGGGACGCCGCTGTTGATGATCGGCCGGCGCAGCAACACCTGGAGCCGATCAACGTAGCCCTGTCGCGCTCCCGCGCCGATGCCGAACGTGAGACTGTCGCCCAGCGCGACGATCGGCCCGACCGGCGGAGGGGCGTTGCGCACCGGGGGACTTCGGTTGAACCCCCACCACACGCCCGTCCCAACAAGGACCAACGCGAAGCAAAAAAGAGTCCGACATCCACCGATCATGATTTGATCCGTTCATCCCCAAAAAACGCGCGGCGGCTTGGTCCATGAAGATCGTGCTAAAACATATGAACGATAGAAGAGCGGCTGGGGGGCATTTCTGTTTCTTGGGGACGGGCGTGGCAGGTGATCACAAGCCTTGGCGGGATAAGTCCGCGGTCGCCATCGAGGGGCGGATCATTCAATGCGCCGGATCAATCGGCCGACCGGGCAGGCGCGACTTGAACCGGTCGTACTGCACCTCGACGCGCTCTTCCGAACCCAGCTCTTGTTCCAGACGATTCAACTGCTCGAGGCTGCAAACGGGGCGTCCCTGGTCCTGGCGCATCCGCCGGCTCAGGCGTTCATCCTCTTTCGTGTTCGGTTCGCTATTGGAAAGCAAAAGCTCAAGCGGGATGGTCGGTTCGGAATCGTGATAACCTATTTCGAGCTAACTCCTCGATTGCATCCGGTTGGGGTTTCATCACCCGAGGGAAAGGCTCCCTCTCAGTTCGTGAGATCTCGGTTCATGGCAACACCAATAAGACTGGATAGGCCCTTTTCGGTCTCGCGTCAATGATAAATCAGCGTATGTCCCTCTTTTTTTATCGTGTATCCTCACAGTCTAGATTCCGATGCTCGAAGTCCAGTAAAAACGGATCCAAAATCGTGGATTTGACGCGTCAGGGAGTCTATATTCAGCGCGGGAGGATGCAGCAAGTGAAATCCGGCCTGACGGTTGCCCAGTTGATTCGCGCGGTGGAGGAGATCGCTCCACCTGAACTGGCCGAGACGTGGGACAACGTGGGTCTGCAAGTCGGCGACCCGTCGGCCCCGGTGCGCCGCGTCATGACTTGCCTGGAGGCCACGCCGCCGACATTGAGCGAGGCCATCCGCCGCCGGGCCGACGCGCTCGTGGCCCACCATCCGCTCATTTTTAGACCCTTGGAGGCGCTTGATCTATGCTCGCCGAACGGGGCGCTCATCGGCCGGCTTGTTCGCTCGGGCCTGACGTTGATCGCGGCCCACACCAACCTCGACGCCGCCGCGTGGAGCACGAACAGCGTGCTGGCCGAGCAGTTGGGTTGGGAGCCGGAAGGCCCCCTCTCCACGGAGCAGAATCCCCGCGGGCCGGGCCTCACGGTTAGACTCCTCGAACCGATGGCGCCCGACTCCCTCGCCTCGTTCATCAAACACAAACTGGGGCTTGACCGGGTTCGCCTCTCCGGACCGCCGCGCAAAAAAGTGCGCCGCGTCGCGATCTGCACCGGCGCGGGGGGAAGTTTACTGGATCGCTTGACCGGACGGGCCGAAGCGCTGCTGACCGGTGAGGTCAATTATCATCGCGCCATCGAGGCCGCCGCCCGCGGCATCACGGTCCTCGAGATCGGACACTTCGAAAGTGAAGTCCTCGTCGCGGAACCCTTGGCCGAAAAACTTGCGCGCGCCCCAACACTGAGCGCGGCCGGCGTTGGTGTCTTTCCCGCGCGCAAAGACCTTCAACCCTTCCGCCACATGTGACGCCAGAACGAACCATAAGTCGATGCCTGATCTTTCTGAAGTCCCAGCAGAGTTAAGGATGTGTCGGCGACAAGGCATGCATACCAGATTTCCAGCGATCGAGTGCGGCGAGATTCATATTTGGTCGGTGTGGTTGGAGAATATTGAACCGTTCTCCCGGCAGTTGGATGGACTCTCCTGCGATGAGCAGGAGCGCGCTTCGCGCTTCAAAAATAGAGAGGTCCGAAACCGTTGGGTGAGTTCGCGTCGGTCGCTGCGGCTCATTTTGGGCAAGTATTTTGGCGTCGAGGCCGGTAACGTCAGATTCCGTTACGAGGAGAACGGCAAGCCGGTTTTGGATCACGGCGGGGGGCCGCCTATTCATTTCAACGCATCTCTTTCGGGTGAACTGCTTGTCGTGGCGCTCACGTGGCTTGGACCACTGGGAGCCGACGTCGAGCGCATCGGTCCGATGCCTGATGCCATGAAGTTCGCCCGGGAGTTTTTTGCCGATGCGGAATGGCATGCTTTGCAGAACCTGCCCGAGGCAAGCCGAGAGCTTGCGTTCTTTAAGCTCTCGACTCGCAAGGAAGCGTATCTCAAAGCGAAGGGCGATGGCCTTTCGGGAAGCCTGAGCGATCTTATCTTGAGAATCGCATCCAGCGATCCCATGAGGATTGTTGTCGACCAGCGATCACTCGTCGGCGGCGACTGGAAGCTTTACGAGTTTGATCCGGTTTCCGGATACGTTGGCGCCATCGCGATCAATACCCCCGACGAGTGTAAGCTGCGACATCTCCAATGCTCCACGCACGATTTCCAGGGTGAGTAGGGCTCGGCAGGGAAACTCGCGCGGCAGGACCTCATCGACTCCCAAGGGATCGGGCCGTACAGGTTTGTTGGCTTTATCACTCCCAATTGGCTGGAGGCGGAAACGCGGGGGCGCGTCGCCGACGCCAGGTTTCAGTTACTGCGGACGGCCACGGCGGTCAAGCTTCGGCTCGTCACGCAAGGCGGCTTCCCCGGCGAATCAGCGCCCTTTACCCCGTTGCTCGCCGTCGGCCCGACGACCGATCCGTTCAGCAACAAACCGCTCCTTTATTTCAACCAAGACGACCGGTTCGTCTGCTACAGCATCGGCCCCGACAAAATGGACGACGCAGCCCAAGTTGCCTATGACCCAACCAACGGAACGACCAGCGTGGGCGACGTGTTCGTTGAAATCCCTCGCGAGCGCCGCTTCCCGTTCCCCCGCGAAGGCGTACGGGCCGCCGACGCCGAGGACTTGATCCGACAATTCCCCAGGGGTCTGCCCGCCGATCCATTCGCCGATACGCGAGGCCGGTCGCTCACGGTCAGCGACACTGATCCGGTTCACGTCTTCAGCATCGGCCCCGACTCAGACGGAGGAACACCAAATCCATTTGGCATGGGAATCGGCCAATTCCGAATGCGTGGATCTACCGTTCCCCTCTTGGCATGGCATGAAGAGCAGGGCGAATGGGTCAAACAAGCCGCCGAAGAATCATCAGATGATGGGAATTCGAATGCGGATGGTTCAGACTCCGCGCCGGAACAGGCACCGATGCCCGGCATGTTCCCGGGAATGGGAATGATGCCCGCCGGGGCGCCGGGAACGATGCCCGTGATGCCGGGGATGATGGGACCGGGCATGGGGGCGCCCGCCATGCCCACGCGGCCCCCACCCATCGATCGTCCCGAAGTTTCCTACGATCCGACCAACGGAATTACCAGTCAGGGCGATTTGTATATGACGCTTCCAAGATGAGTAGAAAGGCAGGCAAGCCCGCCGAAGCTTCAGCGAAGGTGGCCCTCAGCCCCCGCCCCCCGCCATCTGAGCTTCGAGGTCGGCGTGGTCGACCTCGAGCAGTTTGCCGTCGAACAGGCGCAGGACACGCTTGGCGCGGGCGGCGATGAGGGGCTCGTGCGTGACGATGACCAGACCGCGGTCCTGTTCGACCGTCAATTCCCACAACAGTTCGATCACGCGCTCGCCGGTGCGCAGGTCGAGGTTTCCGGTCGGTTCGTCGGCCAGGAGCAAGGCGGGCCGATTCATCAGCGCCCGCGCGAGTGCCACGCGTTGCTGCTCGCCGCCCGAGAGCTTGGAGGGGCGGTGACGGGCGCGGCTGGCGAGCCCCAGTCGCTCCAGTGACTGGCGGGCTTCCTCCTGGACCTCCCCGCGCGGTCGTCCGGCGATCAGGGCCGGCATCATCACGTTCTCCAAGGCCGAGAACTCGGGCAGCAGGTGGTGAAATTGGAAAACGTATCCGATCTTCCGGTTGCGGAAGGCGTGCAGCTCGGTCAACGATCGGCCCGTGATTTTCTCGCCCTCCACGGTAATGTCTCCCTTGTCGGGAACGTCGAGCCCGCCCAGCAAGTGCAGCAGTGTCGATTTGCCCGCGCCCGACATGCCGACGACCGCGACCGCCTCGCCCCGTCGCACCACGAGGTCGGCGCCCCTCAGCACGCACAACTCGCGCTCGCCGTCATGGTAGCTCTTAAACAGTCGATGTGCCTTCAGCAACTCATTCATAACGCAGGGCCTCCACCGCGCGACTTGAGAAAGCGCATCCGCTCAATCATAACGCAACGCATCGACCGGCTTGAGCCGCGCGGCCTGGAGGGCCGGGAAGAGGGCGGCCAGCGTGCTGATGATCATCGAGCAGAGAACGATCAGTGTAATGGTTAACGGCTTCACCGTGACGGGCAGATGCTTGAAGTTGTAGATCGACGGGGGCATCTCAAATTCGATCGCCGGGATCAGAGCGCAAATGCCAAGCCCGATCGCCATCCCCAAGCCCGTCCCGACCAAGCCGATCATGATCCCATTAAAGAGAAAAATATTGGCCGTGGCCCGCTGCGAAGCCCCGATCGCTTTCAATATCCCGATCTCACGCGTCTTATCCATCACCATCATGATCAACGTCCCGATAATATTGAAGGCCGCCACAAAGATGATGAGCATCAGGATGACGAACAAGGCCAGCTTCTCGAGTTTGAGCGCCTGAAAGAACGCCCCATTTTCCTCGGACCAGGTGGTCATCCTGTATCCCGGCAGGTGGAGTTGCGCTTTGACCTTGTCGGCCTCGAACGGGTCCTTGAGCTTCACGTGGATGTAATCGTAGCCCTTCTGCTTGGGGTAGAGTTTGCGCATCTGCTCGGGACTGACGAACGCCGAGTTGGCGTCGAATTCGTAGAAATTCGTGCGAAAATGGCCGCTCACACGGAACGAGCGCTGCTTGATCGCCGGGCCCATCGCCGTGCGGACGGGACTGGTCGAGAAGAGCAGCATTTTCGTTCCGCGCCTTGCCTCCAAGTTGGCCGCCAGCGGCAGACCGAGCAGAATCGCGCGCGGACCCAGCTTGACCGGCTCGCTGTCCTCCGGGAATCCCAGGTCGAACACCGAATCCGGGCCCAGCTCGTCGAGCGCGATCAGTTGAATGCCCTGCTTTTTGGCTTCGATGCCGCTGCCGGCCTGAATAAACGTCTGCTTGGCCATGATCGGTTCGACGCGGTCCACGCCGTCGATTGCCCGCAGTTGTTCCAGAACGGCCGGATCGAACTCTTCGGATGCGCCCGTCTCGCTCGTCACGCGCAGGTGGGGGTAAAGGTCCGCGACCTTGCCGAACAGGAGTTCGTCGGCGCCATCCATCACGCCGATCACCACGATCAGCGCCGCCACGCCGACCGCCACGCCCCCCATCGAGATGAACGTAATCACCGAGACCAGGGCCTTGCGCTCGCGATTGAACAAATAACGCCAGGCCACGAACCATTCAAACGATTTCATCTTTCACCACTTCGCATACGTTTTATTCGGTAGCTTTTCCGGCCAGTTCCGCCACCACTCGACTCACTCCCGCCACCACCCTTGCCATGCGATCATAGTCGATTTTCTCGGGCGTGTCCTGCTCGGAGTGGTAGTGGGGATAACGATACGGCGCGGTGTCGGTCAACATCAACGCCGGATATCCCTCGCGCCAGAACGACCACTGGTCCGACCAGCCCGCGCCCGGGACCCACTCGGGCAGGACCGCCCCCTCCGATGGAAACTTGGTATGCCGCCGGAAGGAGCCGATACATTGACGGACCAATCCGCGCGAGCCGATGTTCCCCACAAATCCGATGAAATTGCCGGTCGAGGAATAAAAGTATTTGAACGGATAAGGGTATTGTTGAGTCTGAGGCGCGTCCGAGTAGTATCCGATCGTCTCCAGCGAGAGCATCGCGACGATGTTATCCTTTCGCTCGCGGCAGCGGCGCGCGTAGACAAGGCTGCCCATCTGAGGGGTCTGAAAGAACGGCGGCTCTTCGTTGACGAATGAGACGTAGCGGATGGTGCGCGGGTAGGCCCCGCCGGCGAGCAGGCGGGCGATCTCGAGCGTCGCGGCCACGCCCGAGGCGTTATCATTCGCGCCGGGACAACCGTCCACCGTATCGTAGTGGCCGCCGACGACCACGATCTCGTCGGCCCGCGCGCCGCCGGGTTGCTCGGCGACGATATTGTGTAGCGTTTGATCATGGACCAAGAAGGACTGTCCGCCCGGCTCATGGCCAAGCTCCGAGAAGGCCGCGTCAATATACTGCGCCGCCTCCTCCAACGTGCCACGTTTGAAAACGTTGCGCTCCCCAATCGTTTCGGCCAGCGCTTGAACGTGCCCGCGTAGCCGCCCGCTCAATTCGGCTTCCTCCTCGCTAAGCGGCGGCAGTTCGCCCTCGAATGACTTGCCCGGCATCCCAACCATATAGCAGGCCCCCATCAAACCCACCAACCCCAACACCCCCAGTATCACCGAAATACGAATCACGGCCCACATCCATCCCCGCCGACCGCGAGGGAGGAGCTTGATGAATTTCATGCTGTCTGAGGCTCCTTTGAGGGGAAAGGGGGATTTAGGGTCCAGTCGCCGACGCGCCAAAGCCGCTATGGCGACGGCGCGGGTTCAGGGTGAAGAAGAAATCTCGTTTACAACTGCGCGATCGTTCTCTTCAGGCAAACCATCAGAGTGCGTAACGGTGGAACCCGCCGACACCATTCTATCAAGCAGGCTTATAGGCGCCTCTAAAAACTCAGTCCCGGCAGGGACGATTGCTTTCAGCCCGCCGTGCCTCCTTCGCCATAGCAGCCTTGGCTGCGGCGGCTGAAAGCTTCAGCGGAAATGGGAAATCAAACCGATAACGAATTGAAGTCCCGTGGGGACGACTGCAAACCGGATTCTTAGAGGTTCCCTTATGTCCCAAAAGGTCTTAAACCCTAAACCCTCCCCTCACCTCTCCGCCCGCATCAGCGGAAACAAAATCACATCGCGGATCGAGGGGCTGTTGGTAAGGAGCATCACGAGCCGGTCGATGCCGATGCCCAGGCCGCTGGCGGGGGGCATGCCGTATTCCAGGGCGCGGATGTAGTCGTGGTCGATCTCGCTCATGGCCTCCTCGTCGCCGGCCCGCCGGCGTGCGACTTGTTGCTCGAAACGGGCGAGTTGCTCGGCGGGATCGTTCAGCTCGCTGTAGGCGTTGGCCAGTTCCAGCCCCGCGATGAATAGCTCGAAGCGTTCGGCCGTCGCCGGCTCGCGGGGAGCCGATTTCGCCAGCGGGCACAGGCTCTTGGGGAAATCAATGGCGAACGTCGGTTGGACGAGCGTCGGCTCGACGAGTGCTTCGAATAGCGCGAACAAGGCCTCGTCGGCCGTGTCATTCGATTTGATGACTTTCTGGACGTCGTCCCGTTCGAGAGCCTCCGGGCCCAGAGCTGTCGCCAGCTCCTCGCGCGAGGGCAATCCCCACGCCAAGCGGTGCTCCTTGAGGTCCAATCCGATGGCCTCGGCGACCGCGTCAACAATGCGAACTCGGCGAAACGGCGCCGTCAAGTCGACCGCCGTGCCCTGGAATTCGATCTCCGTCCGCTCGATCGCCTCGCGCGCCGCCTCGCGGATCATCTCCTCGGTCAGCGCCATCGTGTCGGTGTAATCCCAGCCGGCCGTGTAGAGTTCGAGCATCGTGAACTCGGGATTGTGGCGCGTGCTCAGCCCCTCATTGCGGAAGTTGCGGTTGATCTCGTAAACCCTCTCGAACCCACCCACCAAGAGCCGCTTGAGGAAAAGCTCGGGCGCGATGCGGAGGTAAAGCGACATATCGAGCGCGTTGTGCCGCGTGACGAACGGCTTGGCCGTCGCCCCACCGTAGATCGCCTGCATCATCGGCGTTTCGACTTCGATGTAGCCACGCTCATCGAGTAGGTGGCGGATGAAGGCAATGATGCGGCTGCGCAGAAAAAAGACGTTGCGCACCTGCGGGTTCGCGAACAGATCGACGTAACGCTGGCGGTAGCGCTGCTCGACGTCGCGCAGGCCATGCCATTTCTCGGGCACGGGCCGCATCGATTTGGTCAGCAGCCGTAACTCGCGCACCTGAACCGTCAGCTCGCCGTGCTTGGTGATGAACATCGGCCCCTTGACGCCGACGATGTCCCCGGCGTCCAGCCCCTTCTTGAACAACTCGAATCCCGCGGCATCGGTCACGTCCTTCTTGACGTAGACCTGGAGGTCGCCCGATTGGTCGCGCAGCTTCAAGAACCCCGCCTTGCCGAACGAGCGGACCACCATGACCCGCCCGGCCATCGTGACGAGGGCCTGGTTGGCCAGCAGGATGTCGCGCCGTTCATGGATGTCGGCTGCGTGATCGGTCCAGGTGAAGCGTTTGGCATAGAGCTCGACCCCGGCCTCGCTCAGGCGCTCGCCCTTCTCGTAGCGCTCGCGAACCAGGCGACTCTCGTCGGTCGGGGATTGTGGAGTTTCGTCGGGGGCCATGCTTGGGTGCCTGTGGATGATTTTGGTGTTGGAAGGGCCGTTCCGCCGATCCAGATGGAGCCCACACAGTCTAATGGACGCCGGACGCATGTCAAGCGAGGGCCGGGGCGTTTAAGCCGTAAAGTATGATGCCGTTCTGGGAGTAAACGCCGCTTCGGTGAACAATCCCCGTTCTCGATTATGATCGGCTCTCGGCTCCCGTCCCTCGTCCTCGTCCTCGAATTCTTCAATCGATAAACAGACCTTCGCCATTGGAACACCCGATCGATTGCGCAAAAACTCGAGGGACGGGAGCCGAGAGCCGACCCCGAAGACCGTGTCGGCCTACAACCCCATCCAGCATGCGTCGTGGTGTTCAATGCTGGGCAATCGGAAAATGAGGCCTAATCACGAGTAGCCCAACAAGGTTCTAGGAGTTGGGTCTTGCGGTGGCCAACCCACGCTCCCTAACGCGGAAAGTCGCGCTCGATGCGGTCCTGAGCGAGGGGGATGGCCCGCCTAAGCCGGGCGGGACAGCCAACCCCGCCTCGGGGGCGGAAGCCGTTGGCGCCGACCCAGTCGTCGTGGCCGCGCACGCGAAGGCGGCGACCGTAGTAGCGGGCGATGTACATGGCCAGATCGGCGATAGATTCGGTCATCACCTTGGGTGGGTGTTCAGCGTCGAAGTCGCCCAGGCCGCAAATACCGAGATTCCCCCTGTTGTTGCGACCGCGCGGTTTGGAGCCGACGTGGGTGCCCAGCCGCGAGGCCGAGCGGCCCTCCCAGATTTGGCCCTGGCGATCGACTAAGAAGTGGTAGCCGACGTCGGCGGCCATGAATCGGCCGCCGGGCGAGCTGTGGCCGCGATAGATGTTGCGGATCATGCTGGCGGGGTGCTCCAGCGGTACGCCCTCGGAATGGTGGATCGTCAGGTGGCGGACCTCGCCGATGGGTTTCCAGACGCGGCCGCCATACGTCTTGGGAGCGTAGTCCTTACCACGGCCGGCCCATTCGCGGCGGCGATGGAAACGCTTGGGACCCAACTCGCGACGGAGATAATCCGCCAAGCTCATGCGCATGGCCGGCGGGACCGGGTCCTCGATGATTTGCGCGTCGGCGACGAGGACCTGCTTGATCGAGGGCACCTTGAGCAACGGGAGGGGCTTGGCCGGCTGGGCCTCCGGACCCGATGGGAGGGCCTCGATCAGGGGATTCTCGGTTTGGGGCGATGCCACGTCCAGTGCTTTAGATTCGCCCATCGTCCCCAGCTCTGCCGGAGGGGGCTGGAGCGGAGGGGGCTGGAGCGAAAGCCCCTGCGCCGAGGGGGATGGCTTCGCCGACTCCGCGGACGACTCCACAACCGGCTCCGCCGGGAGCTCCCGAGCCGGGCCGGCCTGCTCGTGGGAGGCGGGCGGATCGAGGCGTCGGGCTTGTTGTGTCAGGTCCACGCGAATCTGAACCGCGCCCAATACGGCGACGCCGACCACCACGGGGGCCCATACCCGAAACTTAAGCCATTTCTCCCAACCAATCATCATTCCGCCTTCCGAGCGTGCTCCCCTCGACGCCAAATTCCTCCGCCTCAAGCCCATAGGATGCTCGGGGCATCTATTATACCACAAGAACAGGGTTCCGGATCAATCTGACACTTCAATCCGGCGAGGGGCTGATCTAGGGCCTGTTAACACTAAACAATTGACTTTCGGGGCGGATGGCGTCATGATCCTTTAATGATGCAGATCACTCCCGAACAATACGAAAAGATTGCCCCGT
>Ga0310121_10001851_pt1 | contig 20898 bp, 18 predicted proteins | sample CB27_Tmax_986_MG_FD_203504 | JGI IMG/M metagenome (GOLD analysis project Ga0310121, IMG submission 203504) | Marine microbial communities from Western Arctic Ocean, Canada - CB27_Tmax_986 | ecosystem: Environmental > Aquatic > Marine > Oceanic | place: Canada: Western Arctic Ocean | collected...
ACGCTAGCGAGCGGGCCATCGCCGTATCGCATGAGGGCACGAATCGCGGTCGGAGAAGTGAAGATACCGGTGGCCCCCAGCTCCTCCACGACCGCACGCCAATTGGCCTCCGGCTGCGGATAGTCGAGTGCACCCTCGAAGACGACGGTCGTGCAGCCAATCAACAGCGGGCCGTACACCATGTAGCTGTGTCCCACGATCCAGCCGATATCGGACGTCGCCCACCACACGTCGGTCGGCTTCAACCCGAAGCACCAGCGTCCCATGGAAACGACGTGCACCTGGTATCCGCCATGCGTGTGGATCACCAGCTTTGGCTTGGCGGTCGTGCCGGATGTCGCAAGGATGAAAGCAGGCTCGTTTGCTTCCATCGACACCCAATCGTCCGACCGCCCATCCGCACCGGTGAGGAAGGCGTCCCACGTGATGTCGCGGCCAGTCTTCATCCACGACTCATCGCCGGACCGCCGCAACACGACCACGTGCTCGACGGCGTCCCCGACCGACTCCAAAGCTTCGTCGAGGAGAGGCTTGAGCGGGAGCTCCTTGCCTTTGCGGTAGGTGACATCGGCAGTGAAGACGACCCGGGAGCCGCTGGCGGAGATCCGATCCGCGAGCGCCTGCGCGCCAAACCCTGCGAAGATGACTGAGTGAATCGCTCCGATCCTCGTGCATGCCAGCATGAGGACGACCGCCTCGGGGCACGTCGGCATCGAGAGTGTCACGCGATCACCTTTCTCCAGGCCCAGGCCGCGTAGAGCGGCAGACAGCCGCTTCACCTCGTCCAAGAGTTGGGCGTAGGTCAACACGACCCTGTCGCCGCGCTCGCTGAGATACACCAGGGCGGTGCGGGCACCGTTCCCCTCCGCGACGTGATGGTCTACTGCGTTATAGGCGAGGTTGGTCTGGGCGCCGACGAACCAACGAAACGTAGGGAGGTCGGCTTCGTAGACACGGTCCCAGGTCCGGAACCACGGAAGCTCCTGGGCGGCCCGCTCCCAGAAACCCTCGGGATCCCGGAGTCCGTCCTCGATCCATCTCGTGACAGTCGGTGACGCGTGGTTCACCTGGCCCTCCCAGTCCAGTAGACGATGACCGCAAGGTCCGGCCTTGGATCCGGCATTGCAAGCGCGATACTTGACGGCCAGAATGCTTCTGTGCAGGCACCCGAGGGCGCCAGTCCTACGGTCGTGGTCGAAATGGCGCCCCCGACGGTAAGGCGAAGCCCGACGACGATGGAGGTCCACCATGCTCCACGACACGAGAACTAGAGTTCCGCGCAGTCGGTCTGGTATGTCGATTCCCGGCGCATCCACCATGGGCGCATTCACCATGGTGGTCGTAACGTTGGCGAGCGTCGGATGCTTGGAACCGGTCGAATCCATGCCGCAGGACAGCCCGACGACAATGGCAGGAGTCGGTTCTGGTGCGATGTCTGGCGATGTCCAGGACGCGTTTCTGCAGTGGCCGTTGCCGCCGGGAGCGGAGGAGTACGCCGACATCGATGGACGGCATCTCCTCGAGTATGTCGTGGAGCAGGCGGAGATCTCGCGTCGCTACCGGGACCAGGGGCATCCGAAGTACTGGGGCCGGATCATCGGCACCTCAGGCGATGCCGAAAGCGCGGAATGGCTGGCGGCCAAGTTCGACGAGATCGGTCTTTCGGACGTGCACATCCAACCGTTCGACCTACAGCCTCAGTGGATGCCCCAATCTTGGGAAGTCACCGTCACGGCCGGCGGAACCACCATGGAGGTGGGGTCTTCGCAGCCGGTCTACCGCGCAACCGGAACGCCGCCTGAGGGACTGGAGCTCGAGGCGGTCTACGTCGGCTTGGGCAGCGAGGCCGATTTCGTCGGGCGTGACGTCGAGGGGAAGGCGGTGTTCTCGCATAGCATGTTCGGGGTGATGGATGAGGGTGCGCTACCACGGGCAGACGCCAAAGGGGCGGCTGCCATCTTCGATGTGCACATGTTGCCAGGGAACATGCGGTACCAGGCGTATCCGAAGAACACCGGCGTCCCGACCTTTACCGTGGGTGGCGAGGATGGGATCGCCGTGCGCGATCTCATCGCGGCGGCGCCGCCGGGTCAGCCGCCGCAGGTGCACGTCCGCATGGACGTCGAGATGGTCCCGGACTTACAGACCGCGATCGTCTGGGGCACGCTGCCGGGCGCGACGGACGAGACGATCTACATCATGGCGCATCGTGACGGGTGGTTCGATGCATCCGGCGACAACGCGTCGGGCGTGGCCTCCGTCATCGGTTTGGCCGAGCACTATGCGAGCATCCCGCAGGCTGAGCGGCGGCGGACCATCATCTTTCTCGGGATCGATGGGCACCACAACTCGGGCGACGGATCGGCGGCGGGTGGCCGGTGGCTGGCCGACAACCGTGCGGAGCTGTTCGCCAAGACTGCCCTGGTGATCAACGCCGAGCACCCGTCGACGGTGCAGACCAGCTCCAGGCCTCGCTATCTCCGCCGCGACGAGATCATTTGGGCCAACTCCTACACGGCGCAGCAATGGTATGCGGGCGGTCCCTCGAGACCGGAGCTACAGGAGATCGCGGTCAACGCGTTCAGGGAGTTTGGCGTCAGCTTCTACCTCGACCCGAACCCCAGACCACCCGCAGGCGACCTCACTCGTGTATTTCGGTTCGTGCCCGGCGTGGCAACGAGTGACTTCTATCACTACTTCCACACCGACCTGGAGACCCCGGAGACCGTGCCCTGGACCGGACTTGAGGCCTCGACCCGGGCTTACGCGCGGATCATCGATGAGGTGAACAAGCTCGCCTTGAGTATCCTGCAACGGCCTGAGGAACCGACGCCCTGATCGGCTGGGCAGGCAAACCATGAAAGCCGCCGAGCTTCTCGTGCGCTGCCTCGAAAACGAGAACGTCGACTACATCTTCGGCATCCCAGGCGAAGAGAACGTCGACGTGATGGACGTCCTGCTCGACAGCAAGATTCGTTTCATCACCACGCGGCATGAGCAGGGTGCGGCCTTCATGGCCGACGTGTACGGACGACTTACGGGTAGAGCGGGCGTTTGCTTGTCGACCCTCGGTCCCGGCGCCACGAATCTGGTGACGGGTGTGGCGGACGCGAACATGGACCGGGCGCCGGTGGTGGCCATCGCGGGCCAGGCGGCCACGACGCGGATGCACAAGGAGAGCCACCAGCACCTCGATCTGGTCAGCCTCTTCGCACCCATCACCAAGTACAGCACCCAGATCCGGGAACCGGAGATCATTCCTGAGGTGGTGCGCAAGGCGTTCAAGCAAGCGCAAGCGGAAAAACCCGGCGTCAGCTTCATCGACTTTCCCGAAAACATTGCCGGTGTCGATGTCGAGGGTAAGGAGCCACTGACGGTGCAGGCGGCCGCGACCCCGGAGCCGCCCGGCGGCAAGGTCGGACAGGCCGCCGAGATCATCTCGAGGGCCAAGCATCCGATCATCATGGCAGGGAACGGAGTCATCCGCTCCCGAGCCACGGGTCAACTTCAGGCGTTCGCAGAGAAGCTCCAGATTCCGGTGGCGACCACGTTCATGGCCAAGGGCGCGATACCGTTTTCGCACCCGCTGAGCCTGGGCACCGTGGGCTTACAGGCGCATGACTACGTCGATTGCGGGTTCGACCGGGCCGATGTGATCATCTGTGTGGGCTACGACATGATCGAGTACCATCCCTACCTGTGGCACCCCGAAAAGCACGCCCAGCTCCTGCACATCGACGAAACGCCAGCCGAAGTGGATGAGCACTACATGCTGGCCGCCGGTGTCATTGGCGACGCAGGTGAGTCTCTGCGGCGGATCGGGGAGCTCGCGCAGCCTCAGCATGAGCCGAAGCTGGGCACGCTGCGGGATTTCGTACTCCGAGAGCACTCCGAGCACGCGGAGAATCCGGCGTTCCCCATGGTGCCCCAGCGTATTCTCTGGGACCTTCGCCAGGTGCTCGAGCCGGACGACATCGTTGTAAGCGACGTGGGCGCTCACAAGATGTGGACCGCCCGGCTCTATGAGGCCGAGCGCCCCAACACCTGCATCATTTCGAACGGCTTCGCCAGCATGGGGATCGGCGTGCCCGGTGCCATCGCGGCGAAGCTGGCTCATCCCGAGCGTACTGCGGTTACCGTGACCGGTGATGCGGGCTTCCTGATGAACTGTCAGGAGATCGAGACGGCGCTTCGTATCGGAACCCCGATCATCGTTCTCATTTGGACCGACGGCGAGTACGGACTGATCCATTGGCACCAGCTACGCCAATTCGGCCGACCCAGCCACATCACGTTCGACAATCCCGACTTCGTCAAGTTTGCGGAGAGCTTCGGGGCCAAGGGCTACAGGGTGCAGGCCGCCGACGAACTGGTCCCCACGCTGAAGCAGGCCATTGCCGACGACACGGTCGTAATCATCGATTGTCCGGTGGACTACTCGGAGAACATGAAGCTGACCGAGAAGCTGGGGAACCTGGTCTGCCCCATATAGTGTTCGGCTGAATGAGCGAGCACGCCGTGTGAATATGCGAGAGCGCACCGCGCAACCAACCGCCAAGAGTGGAGATCATCGATGCCCCTGCCCGAACAGCAGGAATAACTCTGCAATTCCAGCACGTCGGACTACTCAGACCTGCGGGCGATCTTTCTGAACTGCACGCTCAAGAAATCGCCTGAGATGTCCCACACCGAGGGCCTCATCAAGATTTCCAAGACCATCATGGAGAAGAGCGTAATTTCGGTGGAAGTCCTGCGTCCCGTCGACCACAAGATCGCCACCGGCGTCTGGCCGGACATGAGGGAGCACGGGTGGCCGGAGGACGAATGGCCCGAGATCTCCGACAAAGTGATGGCGAGCGACATCCTCGTCATCCGTTTTTCGATCTGGCTGGGAGAAAAAACTTCGGTCTGCACATGCGTCATCGAGCGCCTGTACTCGGGGTCCTCTCTTCTAAACGAAGCGGGGCAATACGCCTACTACGGACGTGTTGGAGGATGTCTCATCACCGGCAACGAAGACCGTGCGATGAACATCCTTTATTCCCTCCAGCACTCAGGATACGTGATGCCTCCAAAGGCGGACGCGGCTTGGCTGGGCGAAGCGGGCCCCGGACCGTCGTACCTCGACCCGGGGTCGGGCGGGCCCGAAAACGATTTTACGAACCGCAACACGACGTTCATGACTTGGAACGTGATGCGCCTGGTCGGGATGAGTAAGGACGCAGGGGGGATTCCGGCCCACGGAAACCAGCGCACTTTGTGGGATGCCGGCTGCCGGAGCGATTTCGAGAATCCGGCCTATCGCTAGACCGACTAGCGCCGATCTATCTCAGAGATAATAGAGGGTCGCGTCCGTGTTGGCGGCGCTGTAGGTACCCACCCAGATGTTGTATAGGCCGTCCGCTGCCGACGGAATGACCACCACCGGGTTGCTGTTGCAGAGATCGTCATCGTCGCACACCCAGCGCCCCTCCGGTTGATCGACCAGCAGCGTGGTGTCTTCAGCGCAGATTACGTACAGGTAGAGGTCGACGTCGCCGGAGGTCGTGTAGTAGAAGTCTACGTCAGGGCGCTCCGCCACGTATCCGTAGTTGCACGAACCGACGTCGACATCGGTACCGCCGCCCGCGGTCAATGAGACCTCATAAGGATCCGGCAAGAAGCGCTCATCAAGGTTTACGTCGCCGTATGTCGGCAGATGGTCCCGCGAAGGCACACCCATTGAGGAGCCGGGCGTCTCTGCAATAACCGTTTCCCGGACTTCCGCCAGTGGCCGTAGGGGGTCTGGCCCCAGCGAGGGCAAGCTGCCCGCGTACATAGTTGATCGGCAAAGCAAAGTTGAGGTTCTCCGCTCCCTCTGCGGCCATTCCACTCACGACCAGGCCGATGACTTGGCCTTCTTCAGTGAGCACCGGGCCCCCGGAATTTCCCGGCGATGTGGGCGCACTGATCTGGATGTGCCTGGCCCCATCAAACATACGGCTTGCGGCCACCAACCCATCCGACACGGTTCCCGCCAAGGAGGGGTCCATGGGAGCACCTATGACGATGATTCTCTGACCAGCGGACACATCGTCTGCGTTCCCTAACTCCACCGTCGACAAATCGAAACCTGCAACGCGCACTATGGCGAAATCCTTGGACCAATCGACGTCGATCACGCCCTCCACGTCGAGCTCGTCGTCATTCTGGAACCGCACCGTAGCCGACGTCGCCCGCTCGATCACATGAGCAGCGGTGACGATCGTGCCGTCACTGGACGTGACGAAGCCACTCCCGTGTCCCTGTCCCCGTCCATCCGGCCGAACGTTTGGATAATCACCGTGGCCGCGAGGGCTCGTTCTATGGGTGACTGGGCAGCAGGGGTTGACCAAGAGCAGCCGACAAGACCACGAGAAGCCACATGCTTTTCCGACAGGGCCCTAATGACGTAGTCATGCAGTGGCGACCTCCTCAATGTCTGTGGTGCTGCTCCAAACGTATGCAGAGAGTTGGCCTCTGGTCCAGCCGTCATCGGTCGGTGGCGGGGAGTCCCTCGGAGCGCGCCGCCTCCCAAAAGCGGTGGACGATCGAGGCGACGGGCTCCACGCTCCGAATCCCCGACACGCTCTTGCCGGCTTGCCAGTAGTCCCCGCGAGCGCTCTTCGCGTGGAGAGACCGCCGAAGCTGCCAGAAGGACTTCAGGGCGTAGATCGTGCGCATCCAGTGCTTGGTACGCCGTCCTCGAAGCATCCAGCGAGCCAGAGGCCCGGCACGCAGACCCAATTTCTGGACCGAGGGGGTGTTGATGACGGCTACCGGCACACCGGTGAGACGCTCGCTGTGCACGATGTCCTCTTCTTCAGAGTCAACGATGGTCTGCTTGTATTCGGCACTGGCTGAGCACTCGGTCGTCGCGATGAAGCGGGTACCCATTTGAACGCCCGCGTATCCCATTCGCAGGGCCGCGACGAATTCCTGCTCCTGCCCCACGCCGCCCGCGCACACCACGGGTAGCCCGAGGTCACCGACGTCGTCGAGGACGGCCCGGGCATTGAGAGGTCCAGCGTGTCCACCGGCCCGTCTGTTGACGGCGATGAGGCCATGGACGCCACAGTCGACCCCCTTTTGCGCCCACTTGCGTTCGGTGACGTCATGATAGACGCGACCGCCTACGGGCTCGACCCGTTGGACCACCCAGTCCGGCTTGCCCAATGAGGTCACGAAGAACCGCACACCCTCTTCGAGCGCGGTATCGATCCACTCCTCCATCCGGCGCCGGTACAGCTTCGAGGATTGCTCAATGAGCGCGTTCATGCCGATGGGTCGCTCCGTGAGGGAGCGAATCTTCCGTATGCCGGCCCGGAATTCATACCCGTGGACGTAAGTAAGAGAGATGGGTTGGAGCACGCCGAGAGCTCCCGCTTCGGAGGCTGCAGCGACGAGCTCAGGGTTGGAACAGGGGTACATGGCGCCGCAGATGATGGGAACCGCGATCCCCGCGTCCACGGTCAACTGCGTCACGGCTTCGGTCCCAGCCGCCACAATACCGCCATACGCGCCACGACGTCCCCAGCTTGATCCCGGATCTCGGCCGTCACCGTGTAATCGGTGGGCTCCAATACCGCCGGAGGATTACACGTGCACTCAGCTATCAGACGCCCTCGGGCCTTCTTGAGGAACTCCGTCGAGATCTCGGTCACGATGCCGCGCACGCTGGGCGGTAGGCCCAAGAGCATGGCGAGACCGCTGGTCAACTCACCGAAGTTGACGAGTGCCACGGCGTGCACGGACCGTAGGTGGTTCCGAACCCGGCGGCGGTCGCGGAGGGACAGGCGGGCGTACCCGGGCTCGAGCGCTTCGACACGCGCATGGATCGAGCCGCTGTAGGGCACCATGAAACGCACCGCCTGGCTGAACACCCACTTTCCGCCTGGGATGCCCGAAAGGCCCTTCCACAGTCGGCTGAGGGACGTCCCCGGTGATTCGGCGGATCTAGCCATGGTGTGATGTGCTCTCCTCAGCTGAGAGGCTCCCCGGTGCGGTGTGCGATCGGCCGGTGCCCAGCGATGGCTCAATGTCTCACGGCCAAAGATACCGGTGCGGCAGGACTCGCGTCACGCCTCGATCGTGAGGCACCGATCCGATGGCCGACCCGTATCGCCGGTTGCTGGACGGAATGTATTATTTTTCCAAGCCGCGCCGACCCGCCGGGGGCCCGGCGCGGTCCTCTTGTATACCTCCAAGATCGTTTGCGCCCATGCATGTCATCCGCCAAATGGTTCCGTCCAGGGACGACCTCGCCTCGCTGATCCGCTTGGCGCTGCCGGTCGCTACCGTCCAGATCGGAGTCATCCTCATGGGGGCAGTGGATACGGTTATGGTGGGGCACGTGTCACCGACGGATCTCGCTTCGGTAGCGCTCGGGAACCTCTACTTCTTCATGACGACGAGCTTCGGGTTGGGCACGCTGTTTGCCTTGGATCCCCTCGTCTCGCAGGCCTTTGGCGCCGGCGATCGGCCCGGGATCTCACGGGCGTTTCAACGGGGCTTCGTAATCGCGCTCGGCTTGGCGGTGTTCAGCTCGCTCCTCTTGGTGCCGGGACGTCCGTTGCTGACCTTTCTCCGCCAACCGACGGACGTAGTTCCGTTGGCCGCCGACTACGCGTTGGTGTCCATACCGGGCGTGCTGCCCTTCTACTGTTTCGTCGTATTGCGGCAGAGTCTCCAGTCGATGGGTCGGGTGGCGCCGATCGTCGTCGTAATCCTTCTGGCGAACGCCGCCAACGTCTTCTTCAACTGGGTGCTCATCTTTGGGAATCTGGGAGCCCCCGCCTTGGGAGCCGTCGGATCCGGCTGGGCGACGACGCTCAGTCGATGGTTCATGCTTTTCGCGTTGCTGGGCGTCGCCTGGCCCCTGATTCGACCCTATGTGCGGCCCTTTCGGCCCGACGCGCTCAATATCGAACCGCTCCTACGCATGTGCCGGCTCGGGGTCCCCATTGGGATTCAGTTCTTTCTCGAGTTCGGGATCTTCGGTGTGATTGGGATTCTGATGGGATCGCTCGGGACCATTCCGATGGCGAGCCACCAAGTCGCGATCAACTTGGCGAGCGTAACCTTCATGATGGCTGTTGGTGTGACCCAAGCGACCACGGTCCTCGTCGGGCAGGCGGTGGGTTCCGGGGATCCGCGAGGGGCGAGGCGTTCGGCCGGGGCCGGGCTGCTGATTGCGGGGACGGTGATGGCCTTCAACGGAGTCGTGTTCCTGTCGATCCCGGAGCTCTTGGCGCGTGTATACACGCCCGACCTAGAGGTCTGGGGGCTCGCCGCTACACTCATTCCCGTGGCTGGAATTTTCCAGATCTTCGACGGACTCCAGGCGGTCGGGTCGGGCGTTCTCAGAGGGGTCGGCGATACGTTCGTGCCGATGCTCGTCAACCTGGTAGGGTTCTGGCTGATCGGGATCCCCACCAGCCTCTACCTGGCGTTCCCGGGCGGCCTCGGGCCGCTGGGGCTATGGTGGGGGATGGCCGCGGGTCTGGGGGCGGTGGCGCTGTTTCTGCTCATTCGGATACGCATCCGATTCGGAAGAGATCTGACGCGCATTCTAGTCTAGTCGTCCGGACCGCAGAGCGATCCTAGCGGTCAGAATTTCTTCTCGATGTCGCGCTTGTAGGCATCCCAGAGCAGGTCTTTGATTTCGTCCTCCTCCATCCCGCCGTTGTCGCTCACGTCCGCGTCTCCGGGGAGCAGGTCCCGGGCGATGGTAGCCGGTGGCTTCTCGATTTCAGGGAGCGGGTCCAAAGCGATAGAAGCGGACGGCTTGTCGTCCTCAGGAACCGGATCCGGGGCCATCGAAGAGATCCAGTCCGACGTGTCCATCACTTCCTCGAAGGGGTCCCTTTCGAAATCCTTCGGCTTCTTTTTGACTGCGGCCGCTGATACCGACGCTGATGGAGACGTTGGGAGCCTCCGGCAGCTGCTTGAACCAGACTTTCAGTCCGTTCGACAGGTAGTGCGTTTCGAATCCGGCGAAGGGATTGACTTTCGCGTTTACAAAAAGGGCGGTCGGCGAGTTCGGCGTCTGCGACCAGGCGCTTCGTGGTACGACCGACCCGAAAAGTACCAGACCGAAAAAAGCCGGCCACCGAAGAAATCCAGGCTTGAACCCCGGAACAACGTTCGTCATGGTTTTCTCTCCAAACGGGCGCGGAATCGAGACCGCAATCCGCCTCACGGTTGCCGGCACGGCGGCGCGTGATCAATTTTCGGCGGAGTTCGCTCGTGCCAGCGGCGCGAGGCTCCTACTTCGACACTAATACCACGACCGCGTCCTGCCTACGATTTCTATGTCCTTTCACTTCAGCCCGTTTCGATACGCCCCATGAGGGAGCGGCACATCCGGGTTGCCAGAACGGCACGCTATTACACGCTCGGTCCGGCGGACCCCGATCTGCGAGAAATCTGGCTCGTATGCCATGGGTATCGGCAACTGGCGCGGCGCTTTCTGCCACGGTTCGCCGACCTCGACGATGGAACGCGGCTGATCGTGGCGCCCGAGGGGCTTTCCCGCTTTTACCTGCATGATTCTGAGGGTAGCCATGGGAAGGAGATCCCGATCGGCGCCACGTGGATGACGCGGGAGGATCGGGGGAACGAAATCACGGACTACATAGGGCTTCTCGATGCGGTTCTCGACGAGGTGGCCGAAGACTCGGGCCGAGAGATCATGGGCCTCACCGTCTTAGGGTTCTCGCAAGGTGCGCACACCGCGTGTCGGTGGGTGGCGGCGGGAGAGACAGCCGTAGAGCGGCTCATCCTTTGGGGAGCGTATCTTCCCGACGACTTCGATCTGGAACGCGGGCCCGACCGGTTGGGATCGACCGAGCTCATTCTGGTACGGGGACTTCTTGATCACTACATCTCTGAAGAGGCCCACGCCTTTCAGGAGGCGAGGCTCGAAGAGCTTGGAGTCTCTTTCAAGACCATCACGCACGCTGGGGGCCACGAACTCGATCCGGCCGTGCTTCGACAGATCGCGGGCATCGCGGATTAGAAGGCCCGCTGTGCTTCTTCAGCGGCCTTCCAGGTCAGAACTCCCCTATGAAAGCGATCTCCGGCACCAATTCGTATCCGAGCTCGTCGGCGACTCGCTTCTGAGCGAGGTCGATGAGGGTGCGGACGTCTGAGGCGGTCGCACCGCCTAAGTTTATGATGATGTTGGCGTGCCTCGGGAAGATCTGGGCGCCCCCTTCGGTGTGCCCCTTGAGGCCGCACTCGTCAATGAGCCGCCCGGCCCCGATTCCCTCGATCTGCTGAAAGATGGAGCCCACGCTGGGGGACACGGTCAGGTCCGGATGGCGGTCTTTCCGCCAAGCGAGATTTTCCTCCATCACCCGGCGAAGTTCCTCGGATGGAGCAGGAGTCAACCGGAAGTCCACTGTGAGGATGACGTCATCCCTCTCGTGCAGAACGCTGTAGTCGTAGCCGAACTTGAAGTATGCTCGATCCACCGTCCGCCGCTCTCCCTCTTCCGATAGGATCTCGGCGGATTCGACCACCTCCTCGATGAAGACCGTGCGCTCCCTTTCCGGCGCAGGGGAAAGAAAATGCAGGTTCTGCCACATCGCACCGCCCACGGTGCTCGGGATGCCCACGAAGTGATGCAATCCACCAAATCCGCGGTATACGGTCGCTTCGATGAGATCGGGGTAAGTGTCGACGCCCGCCCCGGCGCGGACCCGGCCGTCCTCGAAGAAGTCCGTGCCTCCCACTTCGGAGCGGATGACCAGGCCGCGAAAGCCTCGGTCCCCGACGAGCACGTTGGCGCCTTTACCGAGCAGGAAGTGCGGGATGCCGAGATCCCGAGCTGCCAAGATGGAGTCTGCCAGGTCGTCTGGCGTGCGTGCGTGGAAGAGCCGATCGGCTGGGCCTCCGATGCGAAACGTCGTCAGCGGCGCGAGCAGCGCATCGACCTCCATCCTTCCTCCACCGAGGCGCTGATCGAGTTCGAGAAGGGCTTCCTCGATGGCCATCGTCCTGGAATCGCTCCGGTTGGGGGTGGCTATACCGCGCCAAGATAGAAGGCTCGTGGGGTTGCAGGAAGCGTACTCCGCGTTGCGGCCACCTTCTTAGAGGCCCCATCGAAGCCGGAACCCGAATGCCCTTGTAGGGATCAGTCCGTCGCCCTGGGCCCCGAAGCGCGTGTCCGGGGCGGGCGGGGCCCTGCCCGGGGCGGGACGATCGTATGACCCGCCGTACACGGAGATGGGGAAGGCTCTGGTTATCGAAACGCCGGTGCTGGCGGTGACCGTGACGGCGATCATCCAAGGGCCTCCAACGTCCAAATCGAAGCCGGGCACCACATAACGGCCGGCGGCCTCCTCTGTGGCCATCCCCATTGTGGCCGTGCCGGCTGTGCGCTCCTCCGGGAGGCCCTCGACGGACACCGCCGCGTTCGTAACTGCAGCGCCTCCAACGTCCGCCACGTCGATGATGAGGCGAGTCGGACCGATGAGTGGGGGTGTCGGAGACAGGCGGAGGGTGACTTGAAACGTCGGCTCGGGTGGAGTGCCCAAGCATCCGATCATGGGCAGGGCCGCGACCGACAAGACGATTAGCAGACGCTTCATCTAAGGGTGGCCTCCAAGGGCGGCCTGTTTGGGCATCCTTGTGCGGATTCGGCCTTGAAGTAGCCACGTTCAGGGCACTTCTCAAGAACGGAAGGACAAATCGATCGAAGGTAGGGCCAGAAGATGCTGTTTCCATGGGGCTCGTCACAAGAATAAAGCTTGGCAAGCCTATCAGGGGTTTCCTATGTTTGGCTTAGCAGCTCAGCCGCCGGGTCGGCGTGATCCGCTACCGCGTCGACGAGGTCCTCAGAGAGCACATGGACCTTCCGATGGCGGCTATGAACCGGGTGATTTCTCGCATCAAGATCTTGGCCCAGCTTGATATCGCCGACCGGCTTCGCCCCAAGAAGGCAGGGCGCATGTCAGATTCGAGAATCTGTCCTACGACCTGCGCGTGTCCACGGTCCCGGCTGGCCGGTCCGACGAAAAGGCCGTTATCCGAATTCTGGGCTCAAACGTGCAGGAGACCCTCGACGATCTGTCGCTGCCGTAAGGCTTCCGGCACACTCCACGTACCACCTGGCGCGCCTTCCTCGGCCCGCATTGCGCCTCATCCCGCCCGGGTGATGGCCCGCTTGGGGAACCTTCCAATGCCAAGAAACGGTAGATTGACAGGCGTGCCCCGGCCCTGCGAGGTTACTGGGCTTTGAAACGGCCATAACCTGAGACGGACCTCCTTGATGTTCACATCCCTACGAGGCCGGATCATCGTGATCATCGCGTTGGTCGGGGCCAGCTTAGGATACCTGTTCACCAACCAGATCAAGTTGGGTCTGGATCTCCAGGGCGGGATGCACTTGGTCCTCGAGGTGGACGATCCTGAGGGCATCATGGCGCCTGAGGCCCGTGCCGACGCCATCGATCGAGCTGAGCGCATCCTGCGTACCCGCATCGATGAGTTCGGCGTCGAGGAGCCCATTGTCCAGAAGGTAGGGTCTGACCGCATCATCGTAGAACTACCGGGCATCGGACTCAACGACGAGAGCCGGGCCAAGGACCTCATTCAGCAGTCCGCGTTCCTCGAGTTCAAGCTCGTGCTTCCCATCACGGAGCTTGAGGCCGCCTTGAGCCGCATCGACCGCCAGATTGTCGGCGCGTTGGGCGTGGACTCCATTCGGGCGCTCGGCCGAAATGAAGAAGGCCCAAGTCAGGACATTCAGAACCTCATCTTCGGCGGCCAGGGCGCGGACTCCACGCCGACGGACTCCACGCAGGCGGACAGCACCGGGGTCGAACAGGGACCCGAGGTAGAGGATTCGTCAGTCAACTTGAGGCCATTCACGTCGCTGCTCTCTTCGGGAGACATCGAGGGTGCGTATTTGGTGGGCACCGAGGACATTGAGGTGGCCCAGCTGTTCCTCGCGTTACCGGAAGTGCAGCGGGCCCTTCCGAGGAACACGTCCCTCCACTGGGAGGCGGACCCGATCGGGCTAGGGCAGAGAACCTACCGGCGCCTGATAGTCACCGAAGAAGATGCGTTCGTGACCGGAGAAATGCTGGAGACGGCGACGGCGCAACGGGATCCACAGTTCAACCAGCCTCAGGTGTCCTTCCAGTTCAACAGGGCGGGCGGGCGGCGCTTTTCGAACTTCACGACGCAACATATCGGCGATTACATCGCCATCGTGCTCGACGACGAGATCGTGAGCGCGCCCGTGGTCCAAGATCGCATCGGTGCGAGCGGCGTCATCAACATGGGCAATTCCGACATGGTCCAGGCTGGCGACCTCGCGTTGGTGCTCCGGGCGGGTGCGTTGCCTGCCCGTCTGGCAATAATGGAGGAGCGCACGGTCGGACCGTCGCTCGGACAGGACTCGATCGACCGGGGCCGGATCGCCGGCTTGATCGGAGTGGTCTTCGTGGTCGTGATCATGGCCCTCTACTACCACGTGGCTGGGATCTTGGCTGTCATGGCGCTCGCTGTGTACGGCTTGCTGGTCTTGGGTGCTCTCTCGGCGTTCGGCTTTACGCTGACCCTCCCGGGGATGGCGGGCCTCATTCTGTCGGTCGGCATGGCCGTGGACGCGAACGTGCTCATCTTCGAGCGGATCCGAGAAGAGTTGACCCTCGGGCGGGCCACTCGGACCGCGGTCGACGCGGGTTTCGCCCACGCGCTTTCCGCCATCGTGGATGCCAACATGACGACGCTCTTCACGGCGCTTATTCTCTTCCAGTTCGGTACAGGGCCCGTGCGAGGTTTTGCGGTGACGCTTGCGATCGGGATCGTGGCTTCGTTCTTCTCCGCCCTGTACGTGACGCGAACTTTCTTCCTCCTCTACTTGTCGAGGAAGAAGGCATCAGACCCGATCAGCATCTGAGACGGATTCCATGAAACTGTTCAACCAAGTGAACTTTGCGTTTATCGAGAAGCGACGCCGGGCGTACGTTTTCTCCGCTGCCCTGATTCTCGTCGGACTCGCGGCGATGATCTTCAACGTGTTCAGCCTCGGGCGCTGGCAGAACTATGGTGTGGACTTCACGGGCGGTTCGCTGATCCAGGTAGAGTTCCACCAACCGACCACCGCCGCTGAGCTCCGGGCGGCCCTCGGTGGTGCGCAGGCACCGCCCATCACGCGTTTCGGTGAGGACAACGAATTTACGATCCGGGCCCCCCTCGGGAATGACGACGTGGAGACCATACGGGCCCGCTTCGAGAATCAACTTGCGGCCGCTTTCGAGAGCGACGTCTTCACCATCGTGCGGACGGAGACAGTTGGACCGAAGATCGGAGCCGAGCTCGAGCGCAATGCGTTGCTGGCCATTCTGTTCTCCTTCTTCGTGACCATGATCTATATCGCGATGCGGTTCGAGCTTCGTTTTGGCTTGGCCGCGGTGATCGCCACCGCGCACGACATTCTGATCACGCTGGGCTTCCTGGCCATGTTCAGGGTCGAGATTGCGTTGCCTACGGTGGCGGCCATATTGACGATTGTCGGGTATTCGCTGAACGACACCATCGTCGTGTTCGATCGCGTTCGGGAGAATCTCAACGCCAAGGGTGGCCGGCGGCAGGATCCGCTGGAACTCGTGAACCATTCGATCAACGCGACACTTCCGCGGACTGTGCTCACATCCGGGACGACGCTTGCTGTCCTCCTGGCTCTCTTGGTCGTCGGTGGGGCGGTGATCCGTGACTTTACGCTGGTGCTGATCCTCGGCGTGGCGATTGGGACATACTCCTCCATCTTCGTGGCTTCGCCGGCCCTGCTCGAGATCCAGAAGCGGTTCGGAGACGGTTCTGCGATCCGAGAGCGGCGCAAGAAGCGCGGGGCTCCAGCGACCGCCTAGCTCGCGACCACTTAGTTCGGCCCATGTTCGACAGTCACTGCCATCTCACAGACGGCCGCTTCGATGAAGATCGGGCGGCCGTTCTCGATGCGGCGTTGGAGGTGGGCGTCACCAGTATGGTCACGGTTGCTTCGAATCTTGAGGATGCCAGGGCCGCTGCCGACCTAGCGGCGGCTCATCCAGGACTCTGGTCGACGGCGGGTATCCATCCGCACGAGGTCTCCGAAGCGGGGGACGGCGACCTCAGGTTGGTCCAGGAGCTGGCCGCCACGCACTCCGAAATCGTCGCCATCGGCGAGACCGGCCTGGACTACTTTTATGATCACTCACCTCGCGATCTTCAGCGGCGCTGGTTCGAGGCCCACCTCGGGGTCGCCGCCGACCTCGATCTTCCGATCGTGATTCACACGCGTGAAGCGGAAGACGATACAATTGAGGTTCTACGGAACGCCCCGAAATCGGTTCGCAAGGTGCTCCACTGCTTTACGGGGAGCTTGAGGTTGTTGGAGGTGGGGCTGGAGGAGGGTTGTTACGTGTCGTTTGCGGGGATCATTACATTCTCCAAGTTCGATGGTCAGGACGCCGTCCGTGCCGTCCCGGGCGACCGCCTGCTGGCCGAGACGGATGCGCCGTACCTGGCGCCGGTTCCGCGTCGGGGGAAGCGGAACGAGCCGGCCTTCGTCGCTCATGTGGTGGTGGCACTAGCCGACATCCGGGGCGAAGATGTCGAAGAGGTTGCTGAGGCCACGGCCCAGAACGCAGAACGCTTTTACGCACTCCGGTCTTGAATATGCAGCGTACGATTCGATATGCCGCGCACGATTGAGGTCCTTTCGGATCTGGTGGCGAACCAGATCGCCGCCGGCGAAGTGGTGGAACGGCCCGCGTCCGCCGTAAAGGAGCTGATTGAGAACGCCCTCGACGCCCGGGCGACTCGCATCGACATCGACATCGAGCGCGGCGGCAAGGGACGCATCCGAGTGACCGACGATGGCATCGGCATGGGCCGGGAGGACGCGCTGCTCTCTCTCGACAGGCATGCCACCAGCAAGATCCGCCGCGCCAAGGACCTTAAATCGGTGGGCACGTTCGGTTTCCGGGGAGAAGCGCTTCCCTCCATCGCCGCAGTGTCGCGCATGACGATCGAGACGAGGGGAGCGGCGGATCAGGTGGGTACCCGGGTTAGCGTCAAGGGTGGGACGATCACGGCGGTGGAAGACGCTCCTCGAAGGCGGGGCACGACCGTCGAAATCTCCAACCTGTTCTTCAACGCACCCGCACGCTCGAAGTTCTTGAAGGCAGTCGGCGTGGAGGCGCGCGCCATCAGTGACGTCGTGAGCGTTCTCGCTCTCGCGAACGCCTCAGTCGGCTTCGGCCTCACGTCCGGCGGACGGATCCTGCTCGAGTTGCCTCCGGCCGCGGATCTGAGCGCTCGTGTCGCGGCCCTCTGGGGGAGGGAAGCGGCCACCACGCTGATCGCCCTTTCGACTGAGCCCAACGGCATGCAGGTGCGCGGTCTGATCCAACGACCCGATGCGGCCCAGAGCGGATTTCGGCGCGCTCACCTCTTCGTGAACGGGAGGCCTTTCCGAAGCCGTCCACTGCTCGCGGCCGTGGATCGCGGGTATCGCACTACGATCCCGGAGCGGGTCCGACCGTGGGCGTTCCTCTACTTGCGCATGCCTCCCGGAACCGTGGACATGAACGTACATCCCGCCAAAGCTGAGGTGCGCTTTCGGGACGCCGTCGCAGTGGAGTCCCTGGTCGAGGAAGCCGTGCGGACGGGTCTCACGTCGGAGGCGAGTGCGGCCACCTTGGACTCGCAACTGGAGTCTCCGCGGCTCATGGTCCGCGAGCCGAGTCCACCACGGCCCGATGAGTCCGACGTGGAGAGCCAAACCGCCTTGTTTCTTTCGGCGGAGGCGCCTGTCGAGCCCATCTCAGTGGTCGAGGAGCGGCCTCGCCTCTGGCAGATCCTGAACACCTACGTCCTCGCGGAGACGCGCGAAGGCCTGATCATCATCGACCAGCACTCTGCCCACGAGCGAATCCTATTTGAGCACCTGAGCCGTGCCTTCGAGGAGAGCGGGCAGGCCGGCCAAAGGCTCCTCTTCCCGCTCACCATTCGCCTCTCCAAGGCTGAGTACGAGCAAGTGGAGGCTCTCACCGGCATCCTCAACCGTGCGGGCTTCGAGATCGAGGGCTTCGGCGGTAACACGATCATCGTCCAGGCCGTTCCTGATCCGCATCCCTACTTCGATCCTGAGCGATGCCTGCGCGAGATGATCGAGGAGTTGGTCGAGGGATCCGATCTCACCCGCTCAGCCCAGAACCAGCACGAGAAAATCGCCATGACTTTCGCCTGCAAAGGGGCGATCAAGGCCGGTCAAGCGTTGAGTGAGAGCGAGATGCAGGACTTGTTCGACCAGCTTTTCGCCACCGAGCTCCCATACCACGACGTGCACGGCCGCCCGACCATCGTCCGCTTGAGCAAGAGCGAGCTGGAGAGGAAATTCGGACGGTGAGAGAGTCCGGGCAGTGAGGGTTCCGTGAGGGCAATCGAGTCGTGAGGGATTTCCTGGCGATTACAGGGCCGACGACTTCCGGGAAGACGCAGCTCTCGATCGCGGTCGCGGGGGCTCTCGACGGCGAAATCATCTGCATGGACTCCCGGCAGATCTACCGGGGGATGGACATTGGCACGGACAAGGTCTCGACGGCACACAGAGACCGGGTGCCCCATCACGGCCTCGATGTCCGCGACCCCGACGAGTTCTATAGCGCCGGGCAGTTCAGCCGGGATGCCCGCCGCTGGATTGAGGAAATCTCGGGGCGAGGGCGCGTTCCTCTCCTAGTCGGGGGCACGGGTCTGTTTCTGCGCTCTTTGACGCATCCGATCTTCGAGCAGCCGGACGTCGATGCCGTGCGCCTGGAGGCCCTTCGCGGTTTCATGGCCAAGTGGCCGCGGAGCGAGTTGGAGCGTTGGGTCGGGGCGCTGGACTCCGGCCGCGCGGATCTCGCCCGCGAGGGGGGTCCCCAGCGTTTGGGCCGGACCATCGAGGTGGCGCTTCTCACGGGTCGCCCTCTCTCGTGGTGGCACGCCGAAGGCACGCCCGACCAGGAGCCCCTCAGCGGGCTGATCGTCGTACTCGACAAGGACCGAGAGGAACTGGACCGGCGCATCGACGCCCGGGTAACCCGGATGGCGGCCGATGGGCTGGTCGACGAGGTGAAGGGCTTGCTGGACAAGGGGTATGGGCCCGAGGATCCCGGGATGAGTGGCACAGGATACCGGGAAGTCGCAGCTCACGTCTGTGGGGACATGACGTTGGAAGAGGCCCTCGACCGGATGCGGTCTCAGACGAGACAGTACGCGCGCCGGCAGCTCACGTGGTTCCGGCACCAACTACCGGAAGACGCGATGCACGTCGATACTTCCCAACCCTTGGACACGCAGGTGACGGGGGTGGTGACGGCCTGGCAGGCTGAGGCGCCAGCGATGGACGGATCAGGACGGAAAGACGGATCGGAACGGACGACGGATCACGACGGGACGGGTGAATGATCGCATGAAAATCGGGGTGACGTGTTATCCGACCTATGGTGGCTCCGGCGCAGTGGCCACGGCCTTGGGGATTGAGCTCGCTGAGCGCGGCCACGAAGTCCACTTCGTGTCCTACGCCCAGCCGTTCCGCCTGGGACATTTTCACGAGCGGGTGTTCTTCCACGAAGTGGAGATGGAGCAGTATCCACTCTTCGAGCATCCTCCATACACGTTGGCCCTCGCGGTCGCGCTCCACGACGCGGCGCGAACTTACGACTTGGACCTGATCCACGTTCATTACGCAATTCCCCACGCGACGTCGGCGTGGATCGCTCAGCAGATGCTCGGAGACGAGGGTCCCCCCGTGGTCACCACCCTCCACGGCACGGACATCACCTTGGTGGGAATCCACCCGTCTTTCCAGGCGATCACCAGCTTTTCGATTCTCCGGTCGCAGGGGATCACCGCCGTGTCCCAGTTCCTCAAGGACCAGACCGTTCGTGACTTCGGGGTCGCGGCGGATGACATCGAGGTGATTCCGAACTTTCTCGACACGAACGTATACGAGCCCGGAAAAGAGCCCTGCCGCCGCGATACGCTCGCTGAGCCGGGGGAAAAGATCATCATGCACGTGTCGAACTTCCGGCCCGTGAAGCGCGTGTTGGACGTGGTGAGCGTGTTTGCCGGTGTGGCCGAACGGATGCCCGCCCGCTTGATCATGATTGGCGATGGGCCCGAGCGGCCTCGTGCCGTCGAAGCTGCCCAGGCCCTCGGTGTGGAGGATCGCGTCAGCTTCATCGGCAAGCACGGCGCCATAGAGGAGCTCCTGTCGTGCGCCGACCTGTTTCTGTTGCCGAGTGAGTCTGAATCCTTCGGCCTCGCCGCGCTCGAAGCCATGGCCTCCGGAGCGCCGGTCGTGGTATCGAATGCTGGAGGCCTGCCTGAAGTCGTACCAGACGGCGAAGCTGGGTACCTCTTCGACGTCGAAGATGTGGATGGCATGACGGCGGGAGCCATTGAGATCTTGAGTGACCCGGACCGCTGGAAGGCGTTCAGTGAGGGTGGCCGCGCCGTGGCCGTCGAGCGTTTTTCGGCGAAGCGCGTGGTGCCCATGTATGAGGAATACTGCCAGCGGGTCGTCGAGAGGCACCGGCTCAAGCTGGACTCGCGCGTGGAGAACAGCTCGGACAACAGCGGGTGAGTGTTTGGGAGGCGATCTTCCTCGGGGCTCTCCAAGGGGCGACCGAATTCTTCCCGGTTTCTAGTTCCGGACACCTGGTGGTCGGCCAGACGCTGCTCGGCTTGGAAATTCCAGGCGTGCAGTTCGAGGTTGCCGTGCATGTGGGCACGCTGATTTCCGTGCTTGTGATGTATCGGGATCGTCTCATCGAATTGGTGTCCGGTACGCTCCGGCTGGACCGAGACGCTTTGCGTTACGTCGGGCTACTCACC
>Ga0310121_10001852_pt1 | contig 20883 bp, 20 predicted proteins | sample CB27_Tmax_986_MG_FD_203504 | JGI IMG/M metagenome (GOLD analysis project Ga0310121, IMG submission 203504) | Marine microbial communities from Western Arctic Ocean, Canada - CB27_Tmax_986 | ecosystem: Environmental > Aquatic > Marine > Oceanic | place: Canada: Western Arctic Ocean | collected...
CGTCTCGATCGGGCACTTCCAGCCCCTCAAGCAGATGAGGAGCCAAACTTCGTCCCTGCAGATGGAAGGGAAGCGGCTGGTCCATGAGCTCCAGCAGAGTTGGCAGGAGATCCACTTGACTTACCGTCTTTGCGATTCTGCGGCCTCCCGAGGTTCCCGGAACCTTCAGCAGCATGGGGACACGAATTGATTCCTCATAGCTGAACTCCTTCGACATCAGGCGATGATCCCCCATCATCTCGCCGTGCTCGGAGGTAAAAACGATGATGGTATTCTCCTCCAGCCCCAGTTCTCGCAGCCGCTGAAGGACGAAGCCCACCATCTCATCGACCAGCGTCACCAGTCCCCAGTACCGAGCCTTGGCTTGCCGGTATTCTTCGACCGTCTGGGGATAGGCAACCGGGAATTCTCCCCGCGTCAGGGAGACTCGGGCTTCCCGCTTGGGATAGGAGACGGTCGGATCCATCGGTTCGAAAAACGTCGCTGGGATTTCCATGTCGGCTGGATCATAGAGGTCATCGTTGACGTTGTCGAAGGGAGGCTTCGAATGGTCGGCAAAGGCATGGGGTTCCAGGAAGCTCAAGTAGAGGACGAAGGGACGGTCGCGATATCGCTCGATGAACTCGACTCCCATCTTGGCCAGATAGGCCGGCTTGCTGAGCTCCTTGGGAAGCCGGTTGGCCAGGTCGCGAGAGTGCCCGTAAGGTCCATCTGACTTCACGCCTCGCTCCGACAGAAAGCGGTCGTATCCTGAGCGATGGCTGTGGTCCTGGTCTGGGGACCAACTCTTTTGGTAGATCTCTGTGCTCTCGAAGTGGTCAAAGACTCTTTGGCGGAAGATCTCGTTACCCAGATGCCACTTTCCATAGTAGCCCGCCACGTAATCTCCCCGTTCCAGCATATCGATCAAGATGGAGACGTTGGGGCTTAGAGGAATGTTGTTGCCTCTCACTCCATGCGTGTGGGAATAGAGCCCGGTCAAGAGGGTTGCCCGAGACGGAGAACACATGGGATTAGCGACGTAGAAGGCCTCGAATAAGAACGCCTTCTTCGCTAGAGCGTCCAGATGAGGGGTCTTGATCTGCTTGTTTCCATAGGCCCCCAGGGTATCCGCCCGTTGCTGGTCGGTCAGAATGAAGAGAAGATTGGGTCGGTCGGGCGTGTTCTCAGGGGTCCCCAAGACGAGCCCAGCAAGCCCGAAAAGTACTAGGACTGCTCGGTAGAAGTAGGAAGAGACGCCGCCAATAGAAGAATTGGGCATCGTCAATCCCACAGCTTCCAGGCTCGGTTTCGAGGCACTGTGAGAATGAGCAGAATGGCGCTTCGCATAAGACTGATGCACTCGTGACATATGAAAACGGCTCGCCGGGTACGTCAGCCGAACGGTTTAGGCTGATCTTCGGCCTCAGGAAATTCTAGGTTTTCGAGTTGGGAAGCGCAATATCAGGGGAACAGGGGAAGGCCACGCCGGCTGTCTGCCTATCAGGGGGTGTATTTATGAAAGAAGTGGCTCTGGTACGCGGGATCCACCTGCGTGGATGATTGTTGGATCGTAGTATCGAATGGTGTGACCGGCCCCTTCTCCGGGGCCAATCCCTCCGGCCGGAATCCGATCTCAGTCGAGGTATGGAAACTGGACCTGGAGCATTTGGACGAAGGCTGGAGCACCTCCGGACTTCATCCCCATCGTGTCCTCAAACCTGCTTTGGCAGGATGCAAGGGTAAAGTCTACATTTTCGGAGGGGCCCTCTAGAACCGGAACTTCGAGAGGAGCACAAGAAGTTCACCGAGATGAAGGGGTATCGCTCCTGGCACAATGGATACATCCGCCAGAAGTACACCTACCAGCTGGATCTGGCCACTGGAGAATGGCAACGGCGGCGAGATATGCCCTATCCACGCTCCGGAGGTGAGGCCCGACTCTATCGGGGCCAATACATGCTGGTTGTCGGAGGAAGCGGCCACAGCCAGGAACACAATGCCGTGCGTCCAGGACGGTCGCAGTGGGCGCCCGCCTCCGAAGAGGAGTGGAGGGGCTTTCACGATCAGGTCCTGGTCTACGATTCAGATGAGGACATCTGGTCAGTTCTGGATCGTCCCATGCCCTACGGGATGAATACGATCCAAGCCACCCTGCTCGAGGATACCCTCTACATCACTGGAGGCGAACCGGCTACCGGATTCAATTTCAACACCGGGGATGTGGTGATGAAAGGAAAGATCAGGCTGCTGGAGAAATGACGTTACCCCCACCGTCTGAGAGAGTCCGACAGTAGCGAGGGGGTCCCAAAAGCCCTTGAAGATCGGAAGGATCAAGATCCCGCCTCGCTGTTGCTTCGGCGTGCGTACAGAGCCGTGACCGTGAGGGAGCGGGCCCCGATCACCGATCGGGACAGGTGGCGAGTCCGCTGTTTCCGGCATCGGTATGCCGGTACCGCTCATTCGCAGTCACGGCTCTGTCATCTGGCGAGCCTTCATGATCACCTCGCCATTCGAGGTTTCCGTCGGAACCGTTCGCCGCACTTTCCCGGGAGCAGAGACGTGCGACGTTCAGACGTTCCGAGGTTCCGACGAACCGTTTAAGTTTCAGCTTAGAATCGGGAACCCTCGTATATTTGGCCTATGGGTATCGACTTCGCGCCGGACTGAGGTGTAATCTGAGGCTCAACGCTGACCGGAATAGATTGAGTCTCCCCAGAATGAGAGCTAAATAGCGGGCTGAACAGGATGATCGGAGTTTGGTGTCACCTCATTCTCTTGAGCTTGCCTGCCTATCTGGTCGCCGCTCCTCCCACCTATGTAGAGCTTCCTCTGGTGAGTGCTGGGGAGCTAAGGGCTCCCGTCGTGATTTTGCAAGAGGGGAATCGCTCGCTGCGGCTCGGAAGGGGGCCTGACCCAAGACCCTGGAAGGGATCAAGCTCATGCTGCGCGCGATTAGGGATTTCCGGAAACAGCTGTGATGAATTTCGCCGACCGGTGGACACACACCCGGACACTTCCCCTTTCTTGGTCCTTGCTCCATGGCGAAAGGAGTACCCCTGGCCACGCGTAGGGAATTCCTGACGACAGCGCTAGCAGGACTCTCTTCCCGGGAAGTGGCGAGAGCGGGTCAGAGCACCATCGAGTCTTCGGCAGTGGCCCGAGTCCGGGGCCTGCAGAGGTATGGTTCTGATCGAGAACGGCTGGTTTTCCCAGCGTACTGGGAGGATCTCCCCGGTGGCCAGTTTCGTCACGAAGAGCACCCCCGTTTTCATCGCCTGCAGACCCGTCTGGACGTCCTCTACTGTCGATGTCAGCAGCCTTTGCCTCGCCTTGACCCTGGTCCACTGCGAATCCTCATCAGGCTCCGTTGTTCCCGGCACAGCCGGCCGGACCTTGTGCACCCTGGGAGTCCGCAGTGAACGTCACGGTTCCTGGGCCTTCAGCCTGGGAGCCTTGCCATCCCGATCTCGAGCCGGAACTCTCCAGGGATGGAGCCTCGTGGTCAACGCCGCCAATCCCTGGGAGGAACGGCGTCCGGTGACTGGATTCGACAACCGGGATCGGCATTCCTTCGTGCTGGCGATTCCGGGAGTCGGTAGATTTGCTTAGCTCTACTGTGACGGACAGCACGTCCTGGATCTGCTTCAGCCGATCACCGCTCGACAGAGAGCTCAGATCTCCGAACAGGAAAAGGAACGGCACGGGTCGGTTCAGCAGTTGGTTCCGGAGACTCCGGGAGCCGATGACTATGCCTTCGTGGAGAGTCGGCATCCAGGACAAGTGCTGGAGATCGATAGGTTCTCCTACTCGCAGGAACCACCGAGCACTCCTCGCCTTTCGCTGCCAGTCCTGCTGGATCTGGACTGGGAGTTGGAAGGCACTCGCATGACCGAGAACGGTTTCACTCGTTACCAGGGCAATCCGCTCCTGGCGAAGTCTGATCTGCCTGCTCCCGCCGGGACTAGCACCGGAGCCTTTCACGTCCAGGTCCTCCAGGCCGGGGGCGGCTTTGTCATGTACCTGTGTGGACGAAATCAGCTGAGCCTCCAGACCGGAATGAACAGTTTTAGCATCTATCGAGCCGTCTCTTCGGATGGGATCGATTAGAGTCTGGAGCCGCGGACGCCCGTACTTGAACCCGGACACGCGGATGGCTGGGACGGCGGAAGCCTGGGGAAGGCGGTCGTTCTGAAGGAGGGCAGCCTCTACCGAATGTGGTATGGCGGATATGTGTCGCGGCTGCGACAGGGACGCGCGGGCTACGCCGAGTCCCGCGATGGCATCCACTGGAGCCGGCCGGCGCTGGGTTTGCACAAGTTTGGTGGCGAGCAGACCAACATCTGCTTCCCCCTCCAGCCCGGTCTCAGTCATAACGAATACCAGCTTCCAGTCGAGGTGGTAAGGGACGATGAGGCTCCCCCGAAGCGACGTTATGTCATGTTCCTCCTTTCTCAGGGACCCCACGCTTTCATTGTCAACGTAGCCGTATCCCCCGATGGGAGGAACTTTTCGGTGGCTCCCCACAATGCTCGTCACTATGGTTTTGACAGTGAGCCCCGGGATTCCACCCTCCACGGAACGCCCGTGGTCCTGCGTGACGGCCGTTACTGGTGGGCCTGGGTGGGCCACATGGAAAGCGAATCACGGGGATATCGAACGCGCTGCACTGGGTGGGTGTGCCTCCAGCCTCCGAGCACCGGAGCCTGGAGTTGTGGAGATCCTCGAGGCTCCATCTGGCTCCCGATCCAGGCCGATGGGACCGGGAGCGAATCGATGTGGGAAGTGTCGTCGAGGTGGGGGATACCTGGCGTATCTACTACAGCTGCCAGGGAAGCGTAGGCCTGGCCACCATTGGGCGACATCGCCTTTACGGTCTGGAGATCCTGCCGGGCAGGAAGAGTGGTGAGATCACCTCAATAGCCCTCGAGCCTGCGAACGGCGGGTGGACCGTCGTTTCGAAGTCAATGCCAGCGGTCTGGGCGGCGACGATTTTCTGCAGGCGGAGTTATGGGAAGGAGGCCGTCGCGTGTCGGGCTTCACCTTCAAGGAAAGCTTGCCGCTAGTGCGGGATAGCCTCAGGACTGCCCTTCGCTGGAAAGGACGTGCGGGTAATCTGCTGAAAGGAGCTGGACCGTTACAAGTAAAGGTAAGGCTGACGCGGAAAAACGGGAATCCCAAGCTTCATGGGATCTACGTTTCCTAGGACCATGGTGCCGGTCTCTCAGCCTCGGAGAAGTAGGTCTTTGTGCACGTCCGATATTCGGGCACAGGCACAGGTCACCAGGGCGTTCTGAACCTCCTCCCGAAAGATCTCCAGGACACGGTGAACGCCTGCCTCTCCAGCCGTTGCCAGACCCCAGGCATAGGGACGCCCAATCAGAACCGCCCGGGCGCCCAGCGCCAGGGCCTTGAGCACATCTCTCCCTCTGCGGAAGCCTCCGTCCATGAAGACTTTAAGCCTGCCGTCCACCGTCCTCACGATCTCTTCCAGGGCATCGATCGTCGCCGGCATCCCATCTAGGGCTCGACCTCCATGATTGGAGACGATGATCCCGTCGAGCCCGGCAGAAACTGCCTTGCGGGCGTCCGAGGGGCTTACGATCCCTTTGGCCAGGAGGGGGAGTCTGGTGACGGACCTGAGCCAATCGAAGATCTCCCAAGTCAGGCCCGGATCCCTGGCGCTGTTGGCAAACTTGTAGAGCTCCTCATTGCTCATTTTTTCCGGGAGATCGTGTCCGATCTGTTGCATGACCCGGTACAGCATTCTCTGAGGCAAGGTGAAGCGGTTTCGCATGTCCTGCTCTTTCCGTCCATCTCGATCGACCGTCAGCACAACTGTCTTGAAGCCGGCCTGTTCTACCCGCTGTAGTAGTCCGCGAGTGACCTCACGGTCGCGGCGAAAGTAGAGTTGAAACCAGAGGGGACCCTTTCCGGCGGCGGCGATATCCTCGACGGTGTAGGTGGATCCAGTGCTTACCCCGAAGACCGTCCCATGGCTGGCAGCAGCTCGGGCGGAGGCCAGTTCTCCCTCGGGATGAAAGAGCCCTTGGGTCACAACCGGGGCCAGCATGACCGGAATCGAAACAGGCTCTCCCAGCACCGTCGTGGAGAGGTCGCAATGACCGATTCCGTGAAGGACGGGAGGGAGCAGACGGATGCGCCCGAAGGCCTCCAGATTATCTCGCAGGGTAACTTCATCTTCTGAACCCGTCGAGAGGTAGTCGAAGTTAGGTCGGGGCAGGCTGCCCCGGGCCAGGGCTTCATACTCGAGGACGTTGATGGGGAATCGGGTTGGTGGCAGGGGAGGAGGTATCGTGGGTCCCGCTCCAGCCACGGACTCAGTCTTCTGGGTGCCGCCAGCGGTTTGCCACAGTCCAAAGGGCCCTGTTCCCAATCCAAGAAGCTTTGCAAAGGTTCGGCGTTTCATCTTGAAGCTCCTCGTTGATTCTGCATAGATACCCAAGGAAGCCCTGGGCGGACCGATAATATAGGAAACCGGCTCATCGGAACACGATCTACACCGAAGGTGTTGATTCGCGTAGGACGGGCACTCTTGCCCGTCGAGAACACAGACGGGAAAGAGTGCCCATCCTACTACTCCCAACCCTTCTGCTAAGGGTCTGCGCAAGAATAACTTGGTAGATTTGGCGCTCAGATTTGTACCAGATTTGGCCGGGAACGATTGAGCGAAACCGCAGGCGTAGCCTGGCCTACATTGAGGATTTCTCGATTGAGGAGCGGCCGAAGATGGTGTGAAGATGAAATGCCAAAATGCCAAGTTATTTTTGCGCAGACCCTAAGAAGAGCCCAGCTCTAGAATCCGTTGGACCTCATCTGACGTAAGTTCGAGATCCTTCGCTTTCAGGTCTTCCTTCATATGCAGCTCATTAGTCGTTCCTGTCAGCGGAAGCATTCCCACTTCCATAGCGAACCGAAAGACGACTTGAGCGGGACTTGCGGCAAGACGGCTGGCAATCTTCTGCACCTCAGGATCGTCCAGAACACCTCGGTTTGCCGTCAAGAGGGAAAACCCCTGATAGATGATTTCGTTGGCCCGGCAAATCTCTCGGACTTCCTGATCCCATCCGAGAACGGCGAAGCAGCGATTCTGGACGACCATGGGCTTGATGCTTGCTCGTTCACACAGAAGATCGAGCTGTGCAGGATTGACGTTGCTTATGCCGATCATCTTGGCCCTACTGGATTCGTAGATCTCTTCAATTGCAGACCAGACCTCCCAATCGGCTTCGCCCAGGCCGACGCGTGAATAGGGTCCGTGTAGCACATACGAATCAACGTAGTCTGTATGAAGGTGTTCCAAGGAGCTTTCGAAAGACTGTCGTACCTGGGTGGTGATCGAGGCAGAAGCGTCGTAGGGAGTCCGATGATCCTGCCCGCCGGTGGGGGTAAATTTGGTTTGTAGAAAAAGCGTTTCTCGCCTGATCCCCGTGCGCTCCAGCTCCAACCGGGCTTTACCCACGAGGCCCTCGTCGTAGTGAATAATTTGATTGGCCGTGTCGATCGCCGTGAAGCCAGCGGACACCGCCAGTTCAACGAGGTGAGTTGTGGATTCCTTCTTCCACGCGGTCCCGTACATGAAAGAGGGGACTTCGACTTGGTTGTACGCCAACAAGTTACCCGTCACGGGCCTCCTGGAGCACTGCCGCTAGCGCTGAGAGATCTGGAAGAGACTCGCAATCCTCCAGCTCCCAGTCCCCAAAGGGATCCAGGAGCAGACCGTGGAGGCCAGCATTGCCGGCTCCTTCGACGTCTGTATGGTAGAGATCTCCCACGTGGAGCGTGCTTTCCTTTCGGGCTCCTGACTCGGAGAGAGCGTGTTCGAAGATCCGTGGATCCGGTTTTTCGTAGCCAACGATTGCGAAGTCGATCACAGTGGAGAAGTAGTCTCTCAGTCCGGCCTCTTTCAGACTGAGCTCAGCAGTACCGTCGGAGTTGCTCAGAGCAATCAGGTGAATCCCCAGAGTGCGGAAGCTCTCTAGCTCTAGCGCCTCCGGAACACCTGGCAGTACCCAACGCCAGATCCGATTGGCCTGACCGTCGGCTTGCAAAGTAGCGGTCAGATCGGCAGCCAGGGAGCCGATCTCCTCTTTTCCTAGACTCTCCGGCAAGTTGATGTGGGACAGGACTTCTTGGATATAGCTCCGGAAGGAGTAGTCCGGCTGGCCCGATGTCCGCCCCATTCTGCTGGAAAACTCCGGACGTCCGGCAGCCTCTGCTCGATGCAGGGCTAAGCTGCGCGACTGCAATTCAGAGGAGATGAGAGAGAAGTCAATGGAGATAAGCGTGTTGCCGACGTCCAGTGAGAGGGTTCGGATTTCAGCGCAGGGGATCATAATCCTTGCGCAGCAGAAAAATCTTGAAGGCCCTTGGTTTCCACTGACTACTGCGACTCCAGTTCGGCAAGGTCGAAGCGGTAGAAGGTGATCTCGCCGTATCTCTCGGACTCGCCGCTTGCCGTCTCTACCAGGAGGCCGATGGTCCCGTCGGCCAGACGTGTCAGCACCGAGTAGGCGGCAAATCCGCTATTCAATTGGACCGGATTGATGAACTTTCTTCCTTCGTCGTAGCTGGTCCAGACGGTGATGTTGTTTCGATTGAGACCACCTTCACCCCTCGGTGCAGAGAAAAGGATCCGATCTTTGTCGTGACCGGCGTGCTTGGCAGAGTATCGGATCAACGAGCCATCTACTCGGGGCAGGGCCAGTTTGTCCGGCCTGTCAGCCGACCAGGAGAAGCCCCCATCGGTGCTGAGGTGACGGCGTCGAAACTTGCCGTCGTTCTGACGTCCGTCCAACAGCAACCTTCCGTCGATCAACTCGACCACTTCGTCCTCGTTGGCGTCGGGTCCAGCGGTGGTCCTGCCCACCTCCCAGGTAGCTCCATGGTCGTCTGAATAGTAGACGAAGGGTGCGACCGAGACGGGACCGTTGGGTGTGCTGGAGGCAGAACGCTTGGCAGGGATCACGAGGCGTCCCCTGCGCCACTCGACGCCATCTTGCCACTCGAGCTGGATCCCGTTTCCTGGACCCGGTTCGGCTTGCCGCCAGTAGAGTCCGTCGCTGGTCTCCTCTGGTTCGTCCGGGTAGAGAACCTGTTTGCGTTCCGACCAGGTCTTGCCGTTGTCGGAACTGGAACGCACCCACACCACGTGATTCCCATCAGCAGGGTCTGGGCTCTGTCCTGGCTTGACGGCATCCGGACCAATATCTGGCCACTGCCCATAGAACAAGAAGACCGTCCTTGTGATGGCATCCACTACCGGTGTGGGATCCCCAAAATCAACCAGACCACCATTGGGGCGAAATCCGGAATCGATCACCACCAAGGGCTCCCAGGTACGACCCTGGTCAGTACTTCGCCGCATGGTCATGTCGATGGGTGCGTTCTCATCGGTCCTTGGGTCGCTGCCGTCTCCGCGTCGTGCTTCGGAGAAAGCCAGGACCGTGCCATCCGGAGCGACGATCAAGCCCGGAATGCGAAATCTATAGTAGAGGTCCTTTTGGGTAACATACTCTCCCTCAGGAGCAACAAAAGGGGTCGACACGGATAGGACCTCTGCTGAGGCTTGGAAAGAGAATGTCCATGTCGCCAGGAACGTGAGGGTGCCGACCTTGGTTAGGCGAGTATGTAAACTCAAGATTCTCTGCTCCTTTGGTAGTAGTTTCAGATAGATATTCTAATAAACTACTTTAGATTCGATGAAATAGCCAACCGGAACGGCGTGATTATAGCTGTCCTGGAAGTCCCGATCCACAATCTTGATCTTGGGGTCAAAAGGAAGTAGGACAGAATCGAAACTGGCAGCAGGGCCATAGGGGTGATATAGCTTAACTAGTTGGCGAGGTTTGAGGAGGAGATGGATATGAAGGTCGGAAGAAGTGTATTTGTGGTCTTAATAGCGGTCCTGCTACTTTCCGGCTGGTCCCAAGCGGGCGGGACTGAGAAAGAAGAGCCAAGGGAAATCGGGTCTAGACGGGAGTTGTTCGTGGATCGCTTTCTGATCGACCGATTGGAGGGTGTTGAACTCAAGCTTCACGAGCCGGTATCTGCAGGTGTGGCCATCAAGATAGACCGTCCCTGGGAGAGCAAGTTCAACTATGGTTACAAGCTCTTCAAGGAAGGTGGTTTGTACCATCTCTATTACCTTGCTCGGAAGATCATCGGCGGAGAAAAACGGTTTATTCGCTCCATCAGCTATGCCCGAAGCCAGGACGGAATCCACTGGGAAAAGCCTAACCTGGGTCTGGTCGAGGTGGACGGCAGTCGGGAAAACAACGTCGTAATGGACGGGAGGCTGGTGCCATTCGTCGACAATCGTCCTGGCGTCCCAGCTGGCCGGCGCGTCAAGGCAACCAGCTCGCATTACCGGGATCGAGACAACTGGAAGAACGAGCATCCTCTCGATGGCAAGAAGTATGTGGACTTGTTTCTTTACGACTCCACCGATGGAGTCACTTTCAAGAAGGTAAGGGAAGAGCCGGTTTTCATCACGACGCTGCCCAATGGGTTTGATGGAATCCAGTCGATCTTCTGGTCGGAGACAGAAGGCAAGTATCTCCTCTACTTTCGCTACATGACCGCCAACGACGGGACCGGAAAGCGATCGGTGGCGCGCAGTACGTCGAAGGACCTCCTCAGCTGGACCGATCCAGTGTCAATGGAGTACACGACCGGAGGTATTGTGCCTCCCGAGCATCTCTACGAGCACCAGACGGTGCCCTATTTCCGGGCACCGCATATCTATGTAGCCACGCCTCCCCGCTTCATGAAGGGACGATCCGCTTTGCCCCTTGCCGCGGCTCGACAGGCCGGGATCGTGGCGGATCCAACCTTCCCAGATCCAGATTGGCAGTTGAGAGACTGCTCCGATGCCGCGTTCATGACCTCCCGCGGAGGCAATCTCTACGACAGGACCTTCATGGGCGTCTTCGTGCGGCCAGGACCTGACACCCTGAACTGGGTCTCACGCACAAACTATCCCCTCCAGGGTGTCGTCCCCACGGGACCCGCCGAGATGTCCATTTATGTGGGCCGTCACTACGGGCATCCCACTTGGCATATCCAACGCATGACCCTACGACTCGATGGATTCGCATCCGTGAACGCTTCCTATGTCGGCGGTCAGATGATTACGAAGCCCCTGAAATTCAAGGGCAGTCGGCTGGAGATCAACTACTCGACGTCGGCGGCCGGCGGGCTCAGGGTTGAGATCCAGGATGGAAAGGGGCAGACGATTCCAGGGTTTTCGTTGGAAGAGTGCTCCGAGATCATCGGAGATGAGATCAGCCGGGTTGTGTCCTGGGAGAGGGGGGTTGAGGTGGGCAGTCTGGCAGGCGAGACCATTCGCCTGCGCTTCGTCATGAAGGATGCCGATCTTTACTCATTGCGCTTCCAATAGCGGGTGTGGTTAGCGCCCTTCACCCTTGCCCTTGCCTGCGCCCTTGCCTTTGCCCGTGTCTTTCGTGCCAATCATCCCAGATTTTTCTTCTCGGCAACGTCCGCCGTTAAGAGGCTCGATGCAAGCGAATAGATGAGGTCAGGGGAAAGATAAAGATAAAGGCAAAGGCAAGGGAATGAAGAGCTCGCGCCATCGAAATGATCAGAAGAGAGATTCGACAAACCCTGCATTTGGCCGCTCCCATGATCCTGGCCCAGCTCGCTCATATGTCCATGACCTTCGTAGATACGATCATGGTGGGCTGGCTGGGCACCCGCCAGCTGGCTGGAGTTGCCCTGGGTGGGGCGGTGTTCTTTCCCGTGCTTCTCATCACTCTGGGAGTCCTGATGGCTGTAGGTCCCATGGTGGCGCAGGGCTACGGGGGAGGCGATCGGGACGCTATCAGGGACGCTGTGAGACAAGGACTGTGGCTGGCCACCCTGCTGGGTGTCGTTGCTTTTTTGGCCCTGTGGCAGGGCTCCTGGATGCTGCGTTGGGCGGGTCAAGAGGAGGAGACGGTCGTTCTAACAGAGGGGTACTTGCGCGCCATCACGTGGGGAGTGGTACCCGAACTCTGGTTTGTGGTTCTGCGGCAATTTGTAGAGGGTCTCTCCCGCCCAAGGGTCGTCTTGATCATCACAACGGCAGGCTTGCTCCTGAACGTGGGTGCCAACTACATTTTGATGTACGGCAAGCTCGGATTTCCGGCGCTGGGGCTGGTTGGCTGCGGATGGGCGAGTGCACTGGTCTACTGGACCATGTTTCTGGTCATGGTGTTGTTCATCCTGAAGAGCGACGGACTGAGGCCTTATCGGGTTTTGTCACGTCTCGGCGGACCGGACTGGCATCGTTTTTCTGAGGTCTTTCGAATGGGATGGCCGATCGGCCTGATGCAGGGGTTCGAGGTCGGCTTGTTCTCCGCGACGGCTCTTTTGATGGGCCTACTTGGAAAGACCGCACTCGCGGCTCACCAGATCGCCCTGCAATGCGCCTCTTTCAGCTACATGGTTCCACTCGGACTCTCCTTTGCGGTCTCGGTTCGGGTGGGGCAGGCGGTTGGCCGAAAAGATCTGCAGGGAGCGCGCCGCGCCGGGCACGTGGGCATGGGCCTCGGGGCCAGTTTCATGGTGGTCGCTGCCCTCTGCTTTTGGATCTTTCCCAGGTACATCCTCTCGCTATTCCTGGGTACCGATGCTAGCGCCAACGACGAAGTAGTTTTCCACGCCGTTGGATTTCTGGCCATTGCTGCCATCTTTCAGGTATTCGACGGTCTGCAGGCGACCGCCGCGGGGGCTCTACGGGGCTTGAAGGACACGCGGACTCCCATGATCGTGGCCCTGATTTCCTATTGGATCGTGGGTCTGAGCAGTGGATATCTCCTGGCTTTTCAATTTGGCTGGCAAGGCACGGGTCTGTGGTGGGGTCTGGTCCTGGGGCTATCCACAGCGGCCCTGCTACTGTCCTGGCGCTTCAATCGACAGGTCCGTGCCAGGCTACCACATGACCATCGTTAGCAATCCTGACAGAGCCATGACCGTGAGGGAGTGGATCCGGTGCGTCAACGTAAGGGTCTTTGCAAAAATAACTTGGCATTTTGGCATCTCATCTTCACACCATCTTCGGCCGCTCCTCAATCGCGAAATCCTCAACGTAGACCCGGCTACGTCTGCGGTTTCGCTCAATCGTTCTCGGCCAAATCTGGTGCAAACCTGAGCGCCAATTCTACCAAAGTTATTCTTGCGTAGACCCTAAGGGGCAAACGCTGATTGACATCTGTACGCACCCCTGCAACCTGGAAACGTCTGGGGGTATGGTCCCTATCGGGCCCCGCTCCCTGACAGTCACGGTTCTGTCATCTGGCGAAGCTTGCGTCGCTTCCTCGTGGTTAAAGTTTCAGCCTAGCCCCGCCTCCGGCCTGAAGAGAAGGTTTACTGCAGCTAACTCTGTCCAGGAGCCCGCTTCAGCGGGCTTCTCGCGGAAAGGCTTTAGCCAGGATCCGTTCTGATCTCCACGACGAAGTCTCGATTCAGCTCTCAAGGGCACCCGAGATTCCCTGGGGTCGTCATCAGGGGCGCAAAGGACCCTCGGACCGGACTTTGGCTGAAGCCCTCACTCGAGAAGCCCGCTGAAGCGGACTTGAGTTTCACCTCACCCCGATACCCGGCCCTGAAGGACCGGTCTATTACGCTTCGAGCCAGCCTGCTGAAGCAGCCTCCGAGAGCGGTCAGATGTCGAGACCAAACGACTGTTGCGAGCTGGATCATTCGAGAGAGAAACTTCCGGTTACAGGGAAAATTGTGCGTCACTGCGTGGGGAAGAGTTGCCCCGCTCTCTCCTCGGAACCTGGGCTCATTTTGCTAACGACTCAAGTCGTTAGCGGCTCTGTCGGACTTGGCTTCGTAACACTGGTAGTTCACCCGTTAGCGGCACCTTCGGAGGACAGGAGACGTGCGACGTATTCTTGAAGTTTCAGCTTAGGTCATTGCTCCGCGGGATGGCGCCCCTTGTATGACTGTCAGGTATAGGATCTTGACCTACGGTCGCAAGACTGAGCCGATGACCTTGTAGGCTGCCTCCCGCATTTCCTGGGGGAAGTCATGGCCGCAGTCGGGGTGTTTGACGATCAGGCTGGTTTCTCCACCAAGAAGCTTGTAGATGGGCCCGGCTGCCGCAGCGCAGGCGTCGACGCTTTTCCACTGAAAGTTGCCGTCTCCCAGCGGAGCGTTGACGAAGAAGGGACGGGGAGCCAGCGCTCCTATAAGCTCCTGGAAGTCGAACGGGATCTTCTCGAATTCCCCGCGATAATTGGCCATACGGGGCATGTATCTGATCTGGGACCATCCCTTGCCGAAATACCAGTTGTCCTTTTTGCCACCCTTGTAGTCCGGATAGGAATCGAATCCACAGCTACTTGCCAAGACCGTGATCCGCTGGTCGAAGACCGCCGTATAGATGGCATTGTGCCCGCCCAGAGAGTGTCCGATGGCGGCGAAGCCTCGTGAATCGTCCACATAGGGCAGGGAAGCAAGAAGGTCGAGGCCGCGAGAGTTATCCCAGATGGCCTTCATGCTCCCGCTGACATACCGGAGCTCCCCCAGATTTGGCCAGTAGTTGGCCATGTGGGGGTAAGCTGGTGACAGGGTGACGTAACCCCGCTCCGCCAATTCGGAGGCATAGCCTCGGCCGGATTTACCGCCAAGACCCACGACCACTTTGTGTACCACCTTCATATCCGTGGGGTGCAGGCATAAGACAGCCTGAGCTCTGCGCTCGCCGGACAGAGCCTGTTTGGGAACGCAAAGGTAGGCGGGAGTGCGAGAATCAGGATCCGACTGATAGGTAATCAGGCGACGGACATAAGAGCCCAGGTCGACGCTCTCCTGGACTTCAATCTGGAGAGCGACCCGGCGTTCGTCGTCCGGGAGTTTTCCCATGACGACCTGCACTCCTTCCAGTATCTCCAGTCGCCTTTTTTGCCAGTGCTCAGGGGTCTCGACTGGCCGGACCTGCCCGTTACCGTTGTGGTACTGAAGCAGATTGTTGGGGTCCAGCCGGACAGTTTCTCCGATGGCTGGGAGTGAACAACCAAGGAGAAATGTCAGGACCGTTACAACGGATCGAGGGAAACTCATCCTCTTTTCTGCCTTGCCGTTACTGGAATCGGATCGAATACAGATCCGCATCCTTCATCACGAAGCGAAGCCTTACTGGCTTGCCCGCCAGATGCTTCAGAGGCTCCCGGTCGGTTTGCCCGCTAGGACGTGCCCACTCGACTGGTGCGGCGATCTGGTCCCCGAAAATGAGGGGGGAATCCGTGAGCGCAAATCCGGGTATGGGATTTCCGTGGATGTCTTGAATCTCGACTCTTATGCTCCCGGCGGCCGAGGTGGAGTAGTTCAGCACGAGGCCTCCCTTGTCGAAGGTGAGCACCTTGCTCACCATCTCGCCGCCCGCGTAGTCGGCGTGAAGGGAGACGAAGCCGTCAGTCCGGAGCACCATGCGTTCGAAGTGGACGGACGGAAAATCTCGCTCGCGAAGCACGTAGATCGAGATCTCTTCCTCTGACGTGGGCACGACACCCCAGGAGGCCAGATTGGTTCGGTGCATCCAGGCTCTTCGCTGGCGTCCAGGTCGGATGAAGGACTCCATGAAGCGCCGGTCCCAATGGACCCCATCACGGCTGGTCATGAAGACCGTATCGGAGATTCCCGGCCAGGGAGACTCCTTGTTGAGGGTCTTCCAGGGCAGAAAGCGGCGAGGGAAGGCCACATAGATGTGAGGGGCGCGAAAATAGGGTGTGGACGCGTTGGTGTAGAGATGATCCGACTCGGCGTCGCCGAAGTCCCCCCACTCTCCTGGGGTCCAGTTCAGGAAATCGGAAGAGGTGGCATGCTTGATGGTTCGGACGCCGTTGCGGAAGTCTCGATAGATTGACACGTACCTGCCGCGCGCCGAGTCCCAGAAGGCCACATTCAAGGAGTCGAACTTCCCATCGGTGATAATGGGCTCCTCCTGGATCTTGTCGAAGTGAATGCCGTCGGCAGAGGTAAAACCGTAGAGTACCGGCTTCCCATCACGAGAACCACTTCCCACCGCTTTATAGCGCTGGGAGGACTTGGCCGCTGGGTTATCGTCTCGAAAGGGCGCCAGGTTGTGGGATCCATCACCCTCCAAAACGATGTTGTTTTCCTTGGACCCGTTGAATTCGACGATCCCCAGATTGGGTCTGGTCCAGCTGATCCCGTCGCGGCTTTCGACGTAGACTGCGAACTGCGGATGCTCCGGCTGGACTACTTCCCCTGGCTTCAAGAAGGAGGGGATGGTGTAGCCCTCGTGGCTGCTGCCGCGATAGTACATTCGATAGCGATCCTGGTCCTTGATCACAACCTGGTAGTCGCAGGTAGCCCCTTCCCAGGGCTTGTCCAAGGTCAGGACCTTGCCGGCAGAACGTGGGTGGTGAAGCTTGAGCTGGAGTCCGTCCCTCGACTCGATGAGGAAGTCATCCACGAAAAGCTCCAGGCGGGTGCCCAGATTCAAGGCGGAGGGAGAGTCGGCGGTCTGGGCAGAGGCCACCATGGGCGTTGCCAGAAAAAGCAAAATGTAGAGCAATCGTCTAGGCACGGTTTTTATCCTTTCTTCACAGTCGATGGTCTGTGCCAGTTTACGCAGGGGGCATCTCGAGCAAGACGGTCACACCCATGTCGAGGTATTTTTGCCGCGTGTCCGGAGTGCCACTGCGGTAGCAGACCGTGGTGTCGGTGTCACGAAGCTGCTCCACAGTGTGCTGGATGCAATCGTCGCGAGTCTTGAAGGGGTGATGCGGATGGGACTCCAGACTTAGCGTCAAGTCCATCGGTCCGAAGGAAAGACAGTCGACCCCTGACTTGGCGAGTTGCCGGGCAGCCGTCACGGAGGCAACGGACTCCATCTGCATCCAGAGGACCCCGGTCTTCGCCCACCAACGGCGGTACTCTCGGTGATCGCCACTCGGATCCCAGTTCAGCCGGAAGCGGCCTCCCCAGCTCCGAACGCCTCCAGGAGCGTAGTAGAAGTTGGCTACGCCCTCGTCGACGGTTGCCTCGGTTTCCACCTGCGGGACTTCGATTCCGGAAACACCAAGGTCCAGCATGTTTCCGACCAGGTAGGTGTGGCGGGTATGTTTGATCCGGAACAGGACGGGCAGGTCGAGCTCGGCGGCGAGTTCGCAGAAGGAAAGCAATCTCTCTTCACTTAGAGGAGAGTGCTGGCCGTCCACCCAGACGTAGTCGTAGGGGCCGCTGTCGCGCAAGGCGGATAGCCTATCCTTGGAGGTCTCTGCCGGCACAGTCACGCCGATGATCGTCTCGCGTGCGTTGATGCGTTTCTTGAGCGACGTTGCCTGATCACTGAGCAATGGCATGCAGCTTCTCCTGATGAAATGGGTCATAGGTTGGGTTTCAGCGCGCATTATACATGCAAAATCGCCTTTGTATTGCAAGTCCTGTAAATCCAGATATTAGGCGGAACTATCAGGAAATGAAGGACTTAGAAATTGGATTGTTGTCACACGTGAGATTTAAAATATCGATAAGAAATGATAATTGGCACCTATTTGGCACCAGAAGGGAATGGTCTATCAACCCGACAGGCACTTCAAGTCGGCGGCTCGGTTCATCGATTTTTTCGATTCTGGGTTCCGAACGGACCGGATCTGGGAGGCAGTGGCTCACGGGTCCGATCGTCTCATCTTTCGTGGACAGGCCAATAGCAGGGTACCCTTCTTAGCTGCGGTCTTCCGAGGCCACTGCCTCGCTGATTTCACTTCGCAGCCCCCACCTGCCGCAATCCCGAGAGGATCTGGTGAGCTACTTACATATCTGGGGGCTCACCTCCATGCCGAGATCGGTTCGGCATTCCAGTTTCTAAAAGCTGTGGATACAGTGGGTATCGAGACGCCCATCGAGTATAACAATCTTGTGGAACACGTCGACCTTATCGACTCGGCGTTTCGCAGAGATTCGAATACGGACTACTCCCAGCCCTTTCCTGCCCCTAGGTATCTAAGCTGGCGTGCTCTTGCCCAGCATCGCGGAGTGCCGACAAGATTGTTAGATTGGACAGAATCCCCAATGGTCGCAGCCTTCTTCGCTGCCTTTGATGCATTGCGCGCTATAGCAGAAGGTCTGCCGCCGGCAAGGCAGCGAATAGGGGTGTTCTTTCTGGTATCCAGGCGATTGGTGGAATACGTGGATACTGTGAATGTGCCCCGTCACGCAAACGGGTTTCTGCGAGCTCAGAGGGGATTTTTTACTCGTATCCCGCAGGAAAATAAATTCCTGCTTGACCACGGGAGGTGGCCTGCCCAGGAATAGCAGCAAGAGATCACAGGCTCTGAGAGCTTGAGTCCTATGAGGCCTTCGCCAGCAGTAGAACTCATCGTTCTGAAGGGAAATTGTCTCAGGCGGAGACACTCTAAAGCTGAGCTTAGCCGAGCAGGTCGAACAACTCAATCTGTGTCACTTGCAGCCAGAATTATGAGTGGCTCTAGCCCGTCGTCCCGCAAGCCTTACGCGCGGCCTATCCGTACATGGGCATGAACTCGCCACGTTTCTTGTCGATGGCTTCAGCCACTCCCTTCTCGACCGAGGCACTGTCGGCAACGCCCAGCTCAACCACGAAGACCCTGGCGCGATTGTCTTTTTCCCAGATTTCAATGGACCCGGCGGACTCGGCGTTCTTGCCGTTGGCATCGCGCATTGACGCCGCGATGGTGTGGCCCTTGGCGGCCAGGGTTTTCCACAGCTATTCGACCGAAGACAGTGCTGGTCCCGGTGATCAATATGTTCATAACAGCTCCTCCCTGTTGGAGAGGGTCATTTGAACCTAGAACTCTTGCCGGTCCAAGCCATGTCGTCTTGAAAGTTGTATCCGACACATTTGACGAGGCGGTACGAGTTGTTTTCAGGCTGGCTGCTAGACCATTAGAGATCGCCTCTCTCTCGGCTAGTAGCTCTTCGACGTCTCGAAAGCTCAGAGTGAATCGGTGATAGACCCAAAGGGCATGGCTGATGATCTGAGGAGAGAAGGGGTAAAGGTGATATCGTGATCCCATTCCCCAGTGCTTGCTGATCCCCGGTTCGAAGAGTTGGAGCGGGCCATCTGCCGTCAGGGCACACCGCCAGGAAATCAAAAGATGGGGCGAGCGCAATGACGTAAGTCTCGACTCGAATATTTTGCCGAGGTGACGGCGACCTGATCTACAGTGAGCCGCCCTTTTCGGAGCTGATAAGAAATACGATGAATAGACCCAAGAACAGCGTGGGGTCAGGGTTCAAAACCCGTTTGGCGGCGGTGGTGTCCCTTACGGGTATCGTGATCGAGCCAGGGTGCGGATCCCAGTCGAACCGACCAGGCCGTTTCGGAGTAGCCGCTCGAGCTCGGAATCGAGGCAAATTTGACTTGCAGGAGGCTTCCGGACTCGACGGCCTGGGGATGACGCAAGGGGGCCAGGAACTGGCCCCAGTGGGTGTCCGGTGCGCCTGGCGCGTTGGTGAGGACCAGGCCATCGCCGAAATCAGCCCAGAACCAGGAAGCTAGCGCGTTTACGACAGCGTCACGATCGATACGGAAAGTCAAATCCGCCGTCAATGGTCGAGCAGCTTCTTCAAGGGGAAAGTCGAGCATCTCAAGGCTCCACAGTCCGGCGGGTTCTGCCAGCATCTCCTGGGGAGAAACGTCCTGCATCGAGGTCGGAATATCCTTGCCTAGAAGACTCATATCCAGGTCATAGGGTCGATTGAGCCAGAAGTTTCTTTCCTGATCCAGGTCCTGGCTGGAAACGGGTGCCAGCAACACCGTGACCCGATCGGGCAGCATCCTACCGCGAGGCTTCAGCCAGCGGTCTCGAGCCGTCAAGAGGGGAGCGAGGAGGTTCTCGTTGACTCCGTAGACACCGAGCCACTCAGAGAGGATGAGATCTACCTTCTCTGGAGCAGTGACCTTCTCAATATCGTTCTGGATGATTTCAATGCGGTCGCTCAATCCGTTTCGTTCCACCATCTCAGCGGCAAATTCTGCGATGTTGGTTCGTTCCACTGCGTAAACGCGCTTGGCTCCGGCCTGAGCCGCAAACATGCTGAGGACCCCCGTTCCCGCACCCATGTCAAGCACGACGTCTCCCGGCTTGACTGAGGAGAAGATTGCCTGCTGGTAGACCCGGGTCCGAGTTGCATCCCGCAGCATCCCCCGGTGGACTTCCAGGTCCTCATATTCTTCGAGGTAGTCTTGGTTTTCTTGCTGCTGGTCGTCGGTGCTTTCGATGCTAGTCATTGTGGGCCCATGCGACAGCCTCTCAAGGTCGCGTCTCTATTAGATGATAAATCTTTATTAGATCACTACTGTCCAGTTTAAAGTCAAATGATATCAACTGGTTAGCGACTCGACCTACTTCGTTTTGAAAGCGCCAATGCCTAAGTGCTTGAAAAATTGGGATTTCCCTAAGAAGCGTAGCCTTCATCGTGTGCGGGTCATTGCAGTGGCTGGGGCGCGAGGCATCTACTTAGGGTCTGCGCAAAAATAACTTGGCATTTTGACATCTCATCTTCACCCCATCTTCGGCCGCTCTTCAATCGCGAAATCCTCAACGTGGACCCGGCTGCGCCTGCGGTTTTCGCTCAATCGTTCGCGGCCAAATCTGGTGCAAATCTGAGCGCCAATTCTACCAAGTTATTCTTGCGCAGACCCTTAGGAGTTCAATCCCAACGGGATTGCGGATTCTAGCCCAGGGTTTCCGAAACCTGGGTGGCCGGATTTCCGCCCGGATATCAACCCTGTAGGAGTTGCGTTGCGATGGTATGTTCCGGGCACATAGGCAACAGTTTCTCCCAGGCACATAGGTTACAAGAGGAGTCATGTCATGGAAAGAGACGTATGTAATGGGCGAAGGAGTGAAACTGATGACCGAA
>Ga0310121_10001855_pt1 | contig 20877 bp, 15 predicted proteins | sample CB27_Tmax_986_MG_FD_203504 | JGI IMG/M metagenome (GOLD analysis project Ga0310121, IMG submission 203504) | Marine microbial communities from Western Arctic Ocean, Canada - CB27_Tmax_986 | ecosystem: Environmental > Aquatic > Marine > Oceanic | place: Canada: Western Arctic Ocean | collected...
ACCAGGAACCGGGCGCTTTGGGCTTCTTCGCCTCGGCGTAATAACGATTGTCAACTTTTGCCCGAAACATCAAACTTGCCATCGCCCGCACCCCCTGATTGGGCTATCTGATCACCCGATTGCGTCATCCAACGCCACCCCATGTCAACCTCAAAAAGGCACATTATAGGCACTTGGCGAGGGGCGTCCGATGATATACGATTGATTTTATTGGACTTAGGGTGGACAGGAAGCTGATGGCGGAGAGGGTGGGATTCGAACCCACGAGGGGCGGATTAAGCCCCTACTCGCTTTCGAGGCGAGCTCCTTCAACCACTCGGACACCTCTCCCAAGGGGCAAACCAGCGGCGGCACCGTCGCGCCGTTGACGGGGCATGGAATCCCGCTTTTCTGCCGATTCCACCGCTCCGGCGCGCTATGCTAAGCTCAATAATATCAACCATTCTACACGGGTCAAGCACAATCCCGTCAGGGGCTTTACCTGGGCGTATCTCGACACTACTACACGCCGATGGTCCAGATTTCGTCCCAATCGTTGTTGCGGAGGGCCATGTCCAGGGCCATTAGGTGTTGTTCGCCGCGCAGGGTCCAGAACTGGCCGGTGCCTTTGAAGTGGTCTTGGAATTGGATGCGCGTCGACTCCATCGCGCCCGAGCCGATCGGGCAGCCCTCGGCATGCAGTTGTTCGTAATGCAGGTGTTCGCGGTGCTGGTTGAATTGGTTTGAGAATTTTCAGCGTAGTTGATCTCGCGTTGCGTGACAGGGCGGCGCGGTTGTTCACGCTCGGCGCGCGTCTGGCGCAAGTTTTCCAAGGCTTGCAGCACGTCATGTTCCGCGCCGTGTTTGAGTTGATGCAGCAACGGCTCGACCTACACGCGAGCCTCGGCGCCGTTTTCGCCGAACTGGTCGTGGGCGACGGCCCACAGATGCACGCTCGCGTTGATCTTCGCATAGATTTGGGTCGTCTGAATCTGTTGGTGCCTCAGAATCTTTTGGACCACGGCCATGTCGATCCCACGTTCAATCATGGCCGTGGCCGCCGAATGGTGCAGTGAGATCGAGAAAGTCCGTCATCATTCGACGACGAGGACGAAGTTGTGTCATAGCAATGCGTCAATTCGAGCTCTCCAGTAATCCCTGACCCTCCAAGAATTCGCGAGCGACCTCGACCGGGCGGCGCTTCTTCTCGTCTACCTCGAAATTAAGGCGCTGCATGGTGGCATCATCGAGGAAACCGGCCAGCAGATCGAGCACGGGGCGCAGCTCAGGACGGACCGCCAGAAACTCGCTTCGGACAACCGGCGCCGCCTGGTAGGGAGGGAAGAATCCGCGGTCATCCCTCAGTGGCTGAAGCTCAAAGGCGGCGATCCGTCCATCGGTGGCGAAGGCGCAGATGACGTCGACTTCCCGTTTCGCGATCGCTTGGTACATGAGTGCGGGATCGAGGTCCCGCACCTCCCGGAACTGAAGCCCGTAAACACTGCGCAGTCCGGGGTAGCCGTCGGGCCGTTCGCTGAACTCGGCGGTGAACCCGGCTCGAAGTGTTTCGGCGATCCCGATCAGGTCAGAGATCGTCTGCAGATTACGCGAAGTCGCGTCGGACTTCCGGACGGTGATCGCGTAGGTATTGTTGAATCCAAACGGGCTGAGCCATTCGGCCGAGAAACGCCGACGGTATTCGCGAACGACCGTCTCGTGTGCTCGATCTGGGTCCGCGATCACGGATAGATCGAGAATTGCGGTCAGGGCGGTGCCGGTATACTCAGCGTACATGTCGATCGCTCCGCTTTTGAGAGCCCCGTGGCAGATCATCGTCCCCCCGAGGTTAAAGCGCCTCTCCACTATCAGACCGGTGCGCGCCTCGATGAGCTGGGCCATCAACTCCCCCAGGATCAGCTGTTCGGTGAAGTTCTTTGTGCCGATCCTGATGACCCTACCGTCTGTTCCAGATGGTCCCCAGGCCGGATTCGCGGATGAAGTGTTCGTCGAGAAGTACGCGAAGCACCCTAGGACGACAAGAGCCACCGGCATCGCGAGCGCCAACGGGCGGAGAATGCGATCGATCGCCGCCCTGAACCGGGAGTCTCTCGACCGTTTGCGCCGAAGGCCCCATTGAAGCGCTGCGATGGAACCGTCGACGACGAGTGCCAACAGCGCGACAGGCACGGCGCCGAGCAAGATCAGCTCCGTGTTCGAGAGAGCCAGACCTCGGTTGATGAACTGCCCGAGACCCCCGGCCCCGATGAAGGCCGACAGGGTCGCGATCCCGACACTGAGCACGGCGGCCGTGCGGATACCAGCCACGATCACGGGCATTGATAGGGGGATCTCGACCAGCCACAGTCGCTGGCGCGAGGTCATCCCGATCCCGCAAGCCGCCTCCACCACCGCCGGGGACACACCTTCCAGACCCGCCAACGTGTTGCGAACGATTGGCAGAAGGGCGTACAGAATGAGGGCAATAACAGCCGGGATCGCGCCGATTTTATCCAGCAGCGTTAGGAGGATCGCGAGCATCGCCAAGCTGGGGATGGTCTGCAGGATGCCGACGCCACCGATCAAGGGGCCGCGAAGCCACCAGATTCGAGCAGCGCAGATACCGAGGGGGATACCGACGAGGATCGCCGCCCCGGTGGAAACACCGCTTAGCATCAGATGTTCCCCGGTACGCAACCACAGCTCGGGGAGGCGTTCCGAGACAAGCGCGACCCACGACTCTGCGAGCATTACAGCATCTCCCCGTAGGCAGCAAGCTGCTGGGCAGGTTTCGCAAAGAGTTCACGTACGAACTCCGTTGCCGGCATCTGCAGGATCTCCTCTTTCTTTCCGATCTGCTCGAGGCGGCCGCCCTGGAGGACGGCAATCCTGTCTCCCAGGGCGAGAGCCTCGAAGATATCGTGAGTCACGAAGACGATTGTCTTTTTTAGTCGTTGCTTTAGCGCGAGCAGTTCCCGCTGCAGTGTGTCGCGCGTGAGTGCGTCCAGCGCGCCGAAGGGCTCGTCCATCAAGAGGTAGGCGGGATCCGCCGCCAGGGCCCGCGCCACACCTACACGTTGCTGCTGACCACCGGAGAGCTCCTCCGGAAACCGAGTGGCGTAGGTTTCCGGATCGAGACCAACGATCCCTAGAAGCTCGTGGGCCCGTTCCCGTCGCTTCTTGGCTGGCCAGCCAAGAAGGCGCGGCACCATGGCGACGTTCTCCTCGACTGTCATGTGGGGAAACAGCCCGATTCCCTGAAAGACGTAGCCGATCCTCCGGCGAAGGGAAATCGAGGACTGCCTGGCGATGTCCTGGCCGTCAACCTCAATGGTTCCGGACGTCGGTTGGAGTAGGTGGTTCGTCAGCTTCAGAAGGGTCGTCTTGCCGCAACCGGAGGAACCGAGGAGAACGAGGGTCTCGCCCTCATGGACCTCAAAGCACACGTCTTCGACGGCGAAGTGCTTCCCCCCATCGAACGACTTGAAGACGTGCTTGTAAGAGATCATTGTTCATCAGGCTGGCAGGACACGGTTTCATTTCCACAACGACCCCACTTGACGCCAAGGCCCGTCCAGGAGATCAGTCAGCGCTTGACTCACGTATCTGATCAGCGGCGAATGTAGCCAACCCCTTCGGGTTCACTTTCACGCGCCGACAACGTCTCCCTCATGCGTTCGCGCAGCTGTGAGAACTGCTGGGGAGGAGCCGCAATGAACAGGTCGGCGTAATGCTTGCCCTCGCGCTCCCACTCACGGGTGTCGATGCAGCGATCGTCGAGTAGAGAGAGCACCTTTTGACGCTCCTCAACGTCGGCAAACCGCCTCTGTGGAAGCCTGGCGCCGGCAACCGCTCCAAAGGTCAAGCCGTGCTCCTCGAAAACGGTTTCGATCGGCGAGGAGTCAAACATCCGCAGGATTGTGACCACTGCGAAAGGACCGAAGCCCCCGGGGTGGTCCTTGCCGAGGTGCCGCAGGACGACGTCCAGCGAGCGCTCCGTGATGTAGCCGATCGCTCCGGTGCTGATCAGCAGGTTGCAGCTACGGAACCACGCGATTTCATCCTCGGTTGGAGCGACGGTCGTCTGCTCAAAGTCCCGCGCGATTCCGCCGTCGAGTAGTCCGGCATCCACCGCGAAACGAACCGCCGACTCGGAGCTGTCGAGTCCCACCACACGCATATCGCATACCGGGGGCGTAATGTGGAGCCACATCCGCATGGCCTCGCACGCCGCGCGGTATTCAGATGGTGCGCGCGATGAGAAGAAGGCCACCATCTCATCGAACGAGCAACCGTATTTCACGATCGCTGCCCCGATCCCGTACGAACAGCCGACATCGAGCATTTGGACCGGCCACACGTCACCGTTGTGCTCTCTGAGCAGTTCCGCGGCCGCCGCACAGTAGTGTCGCGCCTGCTCGCCGATCTCGTAGCCGTTCTTCGCCATAGACGCGATATAAGCGTGCGGCGTCGGCGCAGTGTAGACGTCGTTGAAATTGGCCTTCGCCTCGTTCACAGTGTCGAAACTCATGGCATCACCGCTGGCATCGCCTGTCGTGGGTTGGATTGGTCCGGTCTCCAGCATCGGCGCGACATCGATGTGCCCGACTTCCATCATGTCGACGATGCGCTCAAGCGATTCTGCAATCGTCGCCCGCTCCGGTTCCCGCAGCGCGTTCAGCACTTCTGCGAGCGTACCCTGCAGCGGCGACGGTGCGTTCGCGACAAGCCTCTTGCCCGGTTCCGTAAGCGACACCTGGACCAACCGCCGGTCCTTGCAGTCTCGCTCGCGTTGGATGAGGCCCTTGGCCTCGAGCCGATCGAGAACCCCAATCACTGTGCTCGAACTCAGCTGAACGTGCTGAGCGATCGAGCTCGGCGTCACTGGTTGACGCTCTTCGATAAACAGGAGGCAGACCAGCTCTGGGTCCGTGATCTTGTGCTCGACCGACAGCTTGCGGGAATGCAGATCGACCGCCCGAATGATCCGCCAGAGGGCCCGGAGAACGCGGCGGTCGTAGCTTATGGTGGAAGCTGGTTCTGGCACAGTATCTGAACAGGGGACCTCGCTGGCTCCTGTGGCTCCTTTCCTTGGTCTGTTACCGGCGATCCTGAAGCTCCATGATCGCTCTTACCGCAATCGTTCGAGTATATAAGGTTAGAGTACCAAATATATTGTCCGCCGTCAAACAAAAGGTCCGGGGCGGACGAGACAACAGGGGCCAGTTGTAGGTGGTTGATGTTCGTTGAGTTGATCGATAGATACTATCATGCTGGAATGTCTTGCGCATTTGCACCGATAAGCAGTATAATCGGCAGTAATCTGTCGCGGTTATGCCCACCGACCTGCAACTCATCGACGGTTTTGAACAATTGCGCGAGTGCTTCGTGGGAGACAACCCCGCTTCGCTGTTGGAGCCGCCAAGTCCGTCTCCTGCCTCTTCGGCCCGAGACTGGGTCGTCGAGGCCTGGATTCAGGCCATGGAAAGCCGCACGGCTTCGGACGGTGCCGCGCGGTGCCGGGTGCCTTCCCTGGCGCGGGTCATCCTGAGTCAAGAGCCTGAACGGGAGGAGACCGGCGCCCTCCCCCCAGCCGACCGTCGGATGATCGAGCATGGTCGCCAACTGCCCGACCGCCTGGAGCAGGCCGCCCGGCGGCGTTTGTGGCCGATCAATTCGGGTCCCTCCGAGCGTTCCCTCACCGAGGAGGCGGCCATCTGGGACGCGCTTCTTCCGGGCCTCAGCAGCCTGCGCCCGTGGAGACTTCTGGCGCTGCTCGGTCGACCCGCAGTGGTTCCCCAGGCCCATGTTCGTCGCTTTTTATGGCGATTGGGCCTGCTTGAGCGTCGGGACTCGACCCGGGCCGCACTGCGCCAAACCGCCAGCCTGGTCGAGCGAATCGTGGGGCTGACCGGCTTGGCGGCGCCCGGGCTGGCCGTGCTGATCGACTGGCACGCCGGCGCGGACCGCAAGTTGGCGGGCGGGGGCTGGGGTGGTCAACATCCGTAATGCCCGGCTTGCCCGCTACGGCCCGGTTGTGGCTGGGCCCGATACCAGCCGACGGGTGCCGAGGAGGACGGACGTGCCACGGCCGGCGGCGGGCTCGATCCGCTCCGCGCCAAGATCGCGGACGGTCGCCAGGACCAGCTCGAGGAGATCGAACTGCTGGCCCTGCTCCTACAGGGGGGCGCGGCGAGGACCGGGGCCATGGAACTTGCCGAGCATCTCTTGCAGCACTTCGGCGGATTGGCGGGCCTGGAGCGGGTGCCCTTGGCTGAACTGCTCGAGACCCGTGGCATTTCGCGAGCCCGTGCCACGCGGCTCAAGGTCGCCCTCGAGATCGGCCGGCGCCGCGCGGCACGGGCCCTCAAGACCGGCGACCCCATTACGTGTAGCAAAGATATCTGGCGCGCCTATCGGGGCCGATTCACCCATCTACCCCAGGAGCACATCATTGTGGTTCTGCTCGACGTCAAGAACCGGATCATCCACGAACATATCGTAAGCAAGGGCACCTTGACCAGGAGTCTGGCCCACCCGCGAGAGGTCTTCGCCCAGGCCGTGCGGCCACTCCGCCGCCGCCCTGATCGTGCTTCACAACCACCCCAGCTGCGACCCCACCCCCAGCCCCGAGGACCACTCGGTGACCGTCCGGCTCAAAGAGACCGGCGAAATCCTCGGCATCCGCGTGCTTGATCACATCATCTTGGGTGCCGATGAATTCTACAGCTTCAAGGACGAAGAATAGATCGCCCCGCGCCGAGCCATTTCCAACGCCATGTTGACGATTCGGCAAAAACCAAGGAAACTTATTATTCGTTGACGTGTCGAAAGGCAGGGGCGGTGGTCCAGTGTCGGCACCGGGAGAGGATGAGCAGCGATGACGGCTATTGGGCAAAATTTGAAAAGGTTCAAGGTTTCCCAGATGGGGCGGTATCTAATTGCGAGGGCTTTCGGTTTGGGCGGCAATGGCTGGATGCGGCGTATCCGCCGGAGAACGATGCCGGGGCTGTTGATGTTGATCATTGGGGCCGGGGCGTTTGCCGATGGGGCGTCCGTGATCCAATCGGGGGCGACCAAGGTGGAGCGGCTGGGTCCGATCTATGCGGACGGGGCCGGATCGATGGTGACCTCCCGGGCCGGCGACTGGCGGCTCTCCAACGACAAAATATCGCTGACCTTTGCCGCCATTGAGGGCGACCCGGCGCCAAGCTCCCAGCCCCTGGCGGGCTACCGCGAGAACTTGCGGCTTGGCGACCGCGTTCCCGGAGCGATCATCGACTTAGCCGCCGAGGGCGAATCGCTCGATTTCTTGGCTTCGTTCACCCAGGGCATCGGCCTCGAACTGGATGGCCTCGTGGTCGAATACGACATGTCGGAGCCGGTCCAGCGAGACGCCGAAGTGGGCCTGCGCTTCGAGGGTTCGCCCTTTGATAATGCGCTCGTTCGGCTCGAAACGACCTATTGGCTGGCCGAGGGGCGCAACCGTCTTCGGGTCGAGACGCGGTTTTTGGGATGGCCCGAGGACCAACCTCTTCCACCGGTTTGTGATGTTGGAAGTTGGGGCGCCGGTGGGATGCTGGTCGAGGGCTGGGGCGTCCTGCGCGACCGCGAACCCCAGCAGCGGATCGCCGACTTCTACCTGTCCCGGGGGGGGAACCTGTGCGCGGGAGTGGCCCCGCTGAGCGGCAAGGTCGAGGGGCGCTTCAACGCCTATCCGCCCCTTTCGCGCGTGTTGCTCGATTCATTGACCGCGACCGAACTCGCCTCCCATGATGCGATTAGCACCAGTTGCCAGTTCCTGATTCCAACGATCAATGCTCTGCCGGCGGCCTCGGGCGAGGAGCCCGTTTTTACCCGCGACCTGTATGTCTTCGCCGGAGCCCCCAGCCGGCTGGTCGACCGTATTCTCGCCGACCGAGGCGTTGAGACCGGCGTGATCGAGGGCCGCGTCCTGCTGGCCCGGGACGAGTCGAAGCCGATCGCGGGGATGGATATCGAGTTTCTGCGGATTTATCGCCACCCCGAGCAAAGGCTGAAGGTTCTCGAGCAGAAGGCCTATACGATGGCCCGCTCCGATAACCAGGGGCGTTACCGCATCACCGTGCCCGAGGATTTTTACATCCCCCGCCTCCTCAGCGAGTCGGGTTCCGGCGGCTTGGGCAGCGCGGCCGCATCAAAACCGGGCAAGGTGAAGGAGCGCGTCCTCAACTTGAAGCGCCGAACCGGTGTTCATGTCAAGGTGATCGACGCCGAGACCAGTCGGCCGCTGACCGCCCGAGTCAGTTTCGAGGCGATCCCCCCCACCTATCCCGCCTATCTCGGACTTCCCGAATCGGCGGGAGGCTATTTCGAAAATGCCTACGTCGGTCCCGAAGGGCGGACGCTCCATCTCCAGCCGGGCAAGTGGGTCGTCCATGCCATGCGCGGTATCCGTTACGAATCCGGGGACCTGGACATGGCGACCACCCAAGGCCAGATCATCGAAGTCGTTATTCCGATTAAGCAAGTCAACCCCACGCCAGGATGGCAGGGCATGGAAATTGGAGTGCGCACCCAGGCCACGCCCGGTTGCATCGTGAAGGCCGAAGACATCGTGTTGATGGCCTCAGCCGAAGGTTTGGATTGGATCGTTTCGGGAGATTTCGAACACGTCACCGACTTCGGCCCGATCATCCGCGAGCTGGGCCTGGAGGGCGAGCTGGGTCATAGCCGAGGATTCCGCACCATCTTGTCGGCGCACCCCGAGTGGGGCCAGTTCTTGATTTATCCGCTCGCCGAGGACGCTCCCGATCCCGCCGAGGTGCGGGGCGAATGGGCCGAGCTGACCGAAGCCAGCGAGTTCATCGCCGCCTTGCGCCGCCTCTATCCCGGCGCGCTGATCCAAAGCGATCTGATCTACACCGAACAGGGAGAGGGGTACTTCGGGATCAAGGGCAAGAATCCCTATGAGCTATCTTTTGAGCCCAATCCCCTGATCGACACCGACATCGACGTGGTAAACCTTTTCCCCGCCCGCCAGAAATGGTCGCTCAAGGAACGGTTTGGCTTTTGGAACAACCATTGGATGTCGGGCAGGGAGTATATCGCCGTCACCGGCCCCACGGGGCGCACCGTGTTGGGCTCGGAGCCCGGCTATCCGCGCCTGCTCGTGTATACGGGCAAGCTCGATCCGGCCGAGGTGACCGAGGAGGAGCTGTTCGTCGCGTTTCAAGCCAACCGGACGCAACTGACCAGCGGGCCGTTCATCGATTATAGCGTGGGCGACTTCATGGCCGGAGACATGATCAGCCGGGACCCGAATCTGCCCGTGAGCGTTCGCATCACCGCCCCCTCGTGGGCGGACGTCAAGATTGTCAAGTTTGAGAAGGAGGGCATGGTCCAAAAGGGCCAAGCGTTTCATTCGGATCCTTCGGGAGGCCAACGCTTCCCCCTGCCCACCAGCGAGGACGTGAGCGAATATTACGTCCTGGATTTGAAGGCATTGCGTGTACATAAGCAGAAGGACACGCTGCTGGGCGTGGCGGTCATGGGCGAGGGGAACTTGCGCAATATTCTGCCCCACGGTCAGAACATGGCCAACACCCCGCCCTTCGCCGTCACGGCACCGATTATCATCGACACCAACGGAAATGGCGTCTTCGATCCGATTAGACTGTACCGCGACAAGGGCAAGTAGTTCGCTTTTCCAACGCCGGACCATAACATGAGCATTCTCAGCGGTTTCCGATGAAGGCCAGGCACATCATCTTGGTGGTGGTCAGCTTGGCGCTCATCCTTCTGGCGGTGTGGTACCTGGCCCCGCCCGCCCAGCGTTTTGGCAACGTAAATCGGCTCCACTATTTGCGCAATGCTCATCGTTACGCCGAGGCCCTCCAAGCTTACGAGGAGCTGATCCAAGCCGATCCGAAGGCGCTGGAAGCCCTGGATGACTTCAAGGACGGAACGATACGGCTGGCGATGGAACACTTCACGCGGGTGGGAGAGCCGGCCACCCCCATCGATCGCCAACGGCTCGACGACTTTCTCCAGCAGATCGAACCACGGCCGGAACTGGCCCCCCACGCGCGGCGGCTGCTGCTGCTGCTCACCGCGCGACGCGACGGGGCCTCCTCGACGACTCTCCAGGCCGCGCGCGCAATCCTGACCCATGAAGGCTACGATCCCGAGGCGTTGTGGTGGGCCGTGCTGAGTCAATACGATCCGGGCCATCCCCTGGAGGCACCGGCCGAATTGTTGGCCTATCGCCAGATCATCGAAATCCCCGAGCCGCTGAACACGAATGACGCCGATTCACCCACCTCGGGCCTCACTCACATGCGCAAGACCTTCTTCGGGGCCCTGCTTGCCCTGGCCGAGAGGGATTGGGCGGGAGGTGCCGCCCGGTTCGAGCGCTACGGCGAGATTCGTCGCTCCGATCAGCGTTTAAGGGACGCCCCGGGTCCATCCTACCGGCTGGCGTATGCCGAGTCCTTATTGCGGTCGGGCCGGCCCGAGGCGGCGGTGATCCAGCTTAGCGAGTCGTTGCGGACCCATCCCGATGACGCCCCCGCATTGGCCGCCTTGACCCGTGGGTGGCTGGCGCAGGCGAATTACCCCCGGGCCGCGCACGCGATACGCGATTTGATGCGGGTGGCCCCCGCGACCCGCGACGACCTGCTGGCCGCAAGATTCGATGTCCCCGACGCGGCCAGCGGCGCGCCTCCCCGGATGTTCAGCAAGCTTTGCCGCTCGCTCGCCGAGGAAGGACCCTATCGCGGCGATGCGCCGTTGTGGGGATTTCTTGAGGCGATCGCCGAGGGCCCGGCCGAACAGAAAGCCGTTTCATGGGTCGCGCTCAACCTGGCCAACCTCCCCGGCCCGCCGCGGGACCAGGTGGAATTGCTCTTTTCCTATTACCTGCGACACGAGCGGCCCGACGCCGCGCGGCGTCTGATCCAGACCCTCCGCGCCGGACGGCCGACCACGCCGACGATGTGCCTCGCGCTGGAACGGACGATCGATTGGTACACAACCCGGACGCCGGCCGTTCGCGACCGGCTCACGCTACATTCGCAGAGCGTGGGCGCGCTGTTGACCGAGAATAAAACCCACCACTTCGAGCTGACCCTCCCCCCCACGGCGAGCCACTTTGTTCTGCTGGTCCAGGGCTATCCGGTCGATGGGATTTGGCCGATCATCCACGTGGACCTGGGGCGTTGGGGTGAGCGCTCGTATTATCTTCACGATTACGCCACCCGCGCCCAGCCAATCCTGCTCAAACTACGCTGGCCGCCCCCCGACCGAGCGACCCAAATCACCGCCGCCGTCTCGCTCATCAACGGCGACGCCCAGGGCCGGCGCAACGTCAACATCACCCAGGCATTGGTTTTTTGAGCGGGATTAGGACTCGTCGCCCCGAGGGCGATGCTGGGATTCCGAACAATGATTCCCACACGTCCTCTGCGTCGAATGGCGGTGACTTAATCGAAATACGTCCAGCGGCCGGCGGCGTTCTCGCTTGGAAGGTCGAATTCCACGGTCAGCAGAGGACGATTGGCTTGGTTAGAGTTCTCCCGGGTGTCGAATCTCCGAGCCGATTGCTCGATATCTTCATTACCCTTGAGCAACCAGCCAAAGTTCGATGATGGCTGGTCGACCCAGCCTTGTACATCCGCCACCATTCCCACCGTCGAATCCACTGTATGCCGGCCCAGACTATCAACTTCCAGGCTGGCGCTCGTTGTCTCCGAGAAATCGCCGCCTTCGTTCATCCATTCCTCGGTATCAAAAAACCGATGGACCCACGTGGCGTCACCCGTGCGCGCATCTGTCCCGGCGCCGCCGGGGTCGCCTGCGTCTGAATTGCCTTCTCCCCAATCGGCCAAGGCCCAATGGAACGTGATGATTGTCGGATCGTCGATCCCGATAGGCTTTTTAGACATATTCAACTGAAGCATTACGCTGACAATCGTGCTGCCGGCCGGAATGTCCTTATTTACATCAAAAGCGATCAGACCCCGGCGCAAGCTTCCTTGAAGAGTTTCGCCGACATAGAAATATCTACCCTGCCCGTCACTTATGTTCCCCGAACTATCTTCATACAGCGTGTTGTCCTTGCTCGGAATGAGTTGAATCATGTCGCCCGATGCGCCCAGCGCGACCGTGACCAGCGCGATCGCTCCTAAAATCGGGAAAATGTTGGCCTTGATCCTCATCAATATACTCCTACCTTTTCTTGAGATGATCCGCTATTGCGGAGGTCAAACAATCAGCGTGCATGAGTGACCTTTATTGGTCCACAGTCTCCTTCGGAGCCGAAATCTTCGCCATGTATTTCACGGGGTCTTTGCGAAAGACGTGAGCGCAACCCTCGCAGCAAAATCGCACCAGCCGGTTGGCGTGAACGAATTCAACCGCGCCGCCCATGCTGTCCAGACCCTCGCCGCTGACCACGCACTTGTCGATCGAATACGATTCCTTGTGTTTCTCGATCACGGCTTGGGCGAGCTCGGCCATGTATGGATCGGGCTTCTCCTTAAATTCCTCGGCGCAGCCCTCGCAACAGAAGCGGATCTCGCGGCCTTCATGGGTCACGACGGCGGGTTTGTCCACCTCGGCGAGCTTGAGTCCGGAAACCGGGCAAAAGTCGAGCGGATAGGCGTCGCCGGGATGCTCCTTCACCTCGGCCTTACCGGGTTCGGTCTGGGCGCCTGCTTCGTAAGAGCACAAGGCAAGGATTGACATCAGAATGACAAACAGGGTCTTGGCGCTATGTTCGGTTTGGGTCCGCATCGTAAAAAGCCTCCTTTACGCGGTGAGATCTCATGTTACATGTTCTGAAGGAAACCCCGTCATCCGCCTCCCATCTGGACTTATGCTAAACCGGATGAAATCCTTACGGACCTTATATACCAAAAAGCACGCGATAACCGGCTTTCCTTGAGTGCTCTTGACGTTAGATGGCGAAGGGGGGGGGACGACTCAATGCTTGATCGGAGCCGCGTGAACGTCACTCCTCGGACGAGCTCTTGCGCCTGCGGCGGGCGACGCGTAAATGTTCGCGGATTTCCTGAATCTCGGGACGCAACGTGGCTGCGATCGACAGATGATGGACGGCCTGGTCCCAGTTTTCCTTCTCGAACTCCTCCAGACCCAACCTGCTTTCCTGCTCGAACAATTGGTGTTGCTCGCCCTTGGTCTCTTCGCCGAAGGGCTCAGGGGGCTGGATCTCCGTAAAGGGTCCGACGGTGTCTTGGGGTGATTGAGCGCCCAGTTCAATCTCGACTTCCTCACCGGCGTGGAAGGCCTGCGCGGGTACCCCCTGTGAGCGGTTCGCCAGTGCTTCATCGTCATCCAATAGGACGTCATCGAGCGAGAAGGAGGCCGTGTCTTCGAAGGGGTCATGGTCCAGACCGCTCTGTTCGGTATCCTCACCGTAGGAATGCGTGTCCTCCAGGGGCGCTTGCGCCTGGTCGGCGACCGGGCCATCGTCTTCGACCGTCTCCAGCAGGTCTTCGGAAACGATCGGCGCATCGGCCGTGGACTCGGCGGGGACGGGTTGGACCGATTCGATCGTCTCGGAGTGAACCGCCGTGGTCTCGGTGACACCGGGAGGGGGCTTGTCCTGTTCGGCGGCAAACGAGACCATGTCCTTCTGGTCCTCGGCGGCCAAGGAATCGAGGTCCATTTCGGCGTCGGTGGTCAGTAGATCGGTCAGTTCCGCGTCCGGGAGCTCTGGCTCCTCGCCGAGGCCCAGATCAAGGGGTTCATCAGAAACCAGCGGCTCGGGCGAGGGCGCCTGCGCCCGGGAGACCGAATCCACCACGGAATCGTCCACCGAGATCGCGTCATCAAAGGCCATGGCCAATGCGTCCAGGTCTTGTTCCTCTTCGGTTCCCGTTGCTTCCCCCGATTCCAAGTCGACCGACGGTTGCTCGGCGGGTCCGAAGAGGTCCTCTTCCACGAAATCCAGCCCGCCCCCGGCTTGCTCGGTCGGCACTTCGGGGTGGGGACCTGGGCCAAGGTTGAGCCCGAAGACATCGTCCTCGGGTGCCCCTTCGCCGGGTTCAGCCGTCCCCAGGCCCGTGGTGCCTCCCCCTCGGGCCGAGGACCGGGGGTCGCCGGCCGTCTGGGGTTCGAGCTCGCGCAGCTCGTCGTCGCCCGGTTTGGTCGACCGGGGAGCGGCTTGGACCCCAATTGAGGACGAGGAAAGGATGTCGGCGCCCGTTTGCTCCTCGGGCGTCAATGTCCCGTCGCCGCGCAACATCTGTTCCTCCTTGGCCCCACTCCGCCGCCGAAGAAGTATCATGAGCACCAGAAACAGCGCCGCGACGCCAACAATGAGGCCGGCCATGTAAGTCCTCCAGCCCATGTCATCGAAAGACCAGGCGGACCGCGCGGCGGCGGGGAGGGCCGGCGGAGGGGGCAGGCTGGGGCGGGGAGTCGACGCCATGGCGATCACGGTCCCCTCTCCCTCTTCGACTGGCAGCGTTGGCGGCTCGGGCCCGCCGGACGCCGCCGGTCCCGTTTGGATCGCGCCGACCTGGGGGGGCACTTCTCCCGGAATCCGCACAAACGCGCTGAGCGGCGGGATCTTTTCCATGTCTACTTTGGGCGACCGGTCGCCCAAATGCCGATACGGGCGCGCCCTTTTTCCCTTGGGTTTGGTTTTCTCCTTCAGCCGGTGTCGCGCCATTGTCGGATAGAATTCGTTGATCGAGAAGTCGGTGAATTTATGCTTGGCGTCCAGGCTCAGGCTGATGACCTTCTCGAAGTCATGGAGGACGTAGGCCCGCCTGATTTCCTCGCGCAATTCACCCAGCAAGCGCAATCGATCAAGCGTGTCGCTCTGGACGAGAGTGGATTCAGGGGCAAACGGCGCGCCGGCCGGGACGTTTTCGTACTCGACGGCGGGCAAGGTAGGCAAATCGGGTGGTTGGGACGCGATGGTCGCGACCGCCGCGAAACCCATGAACCCGATTAATGCGACGAACTTTTTCTGGAGCCAGTTGAGCGGGTGAAGGGGCATCATCCTTGATCTACCTTTGGACGGGAGTCTTGGTAGTATGGAGCCGGTCCGCCGCCCGACGACTCCCATCTGCTATGAGTTTAACCATTAACACGATGACAGTCCAAGAATTTTCATTCGTTTTGGCCCCTGGCGCGGTTTTTTTTGTTCTTCCCATCCCCCGGCGGATGTCGCTACGATAGACCCGTTGCCGCGCGCGACCGAGGGGGCTTTGTCGGCCCGTCAGTGCGCACCGGACAGCCGACCGCCGGTATCGCCGGGAACCCCCTCGGAACGACCTGCGCGAGAGGTGACGAAGTTGTCGGCCCCGTTGGTCGGATATCGTCGTTCCAGGCACCCGCGCTCGCTGGAGGGGCGGGGGTCAAGGACGGTGCTCGGGAGTATCGGCGCCTATCGTTCATTCCTCTTCGTGTAGTCGGACTGCCCCCAATGTTGTAGACTTACCCATGATGTCCCCTAACGTAAAACAGCAGGACTGGTCGGCATCTTCAGGGCAGGTGGGGAAGTGGGCGGCCTACCCCGTGGTCTGTCGCCGCACAACCTACACCCTGGTGCTGCTGGGCTATCTGGCCCTGGCGTCCACCGGCGAAATCCATGTGATCGCCTCGGGCTTGTTTCTGTTGGGCTGGGGAATCGGCTTTGGGCCAACCAGACTCCCCCCGTGGTGGCGCGACTGGATGTCGCCCGCGCTGTTCTGGTTGACGCTGGGGGTGATCGGGGTGTTGGTCCTGCGGGCCCGGATCGACGGCTTGTGGTACCTGCTCCTGTTCCTGGGACTGGTCAAATGCCTCACGCTCAAGGCGCCGGTTGATCATCTGCTCGCCATCCTGATGGCGTTCTTTATGTTGTTGTCCTGCTCCATCATCACAACATCCATGCTGTTTGTAGTGTTCGTGCTGATCTTCCTTGTCTTGGTTACCATCGACCTGATCTTGCTGACGATCATCAAGGAGGCGGTCCATTACCAGTGCCTGAACGCCAACGGGCGCGCCACAGAATCGGGCTCGATCATGCCCGTGCGCGTCGATTTTATCGGCAGGATGATCATGAGCAGCCTCGTGGTCGGCACGATCGTGTTGGTCATTTCCTTCGCCCTGTTCTTCATCATGCCCCATTACGAGCCGCCCAACTTGACCAAGCCTTGGATTCGACGGGGTGAACATCAGGCGCAAAGCGTCTCGGCCTACAGCGACGAGGTCAAACTCGAACCGGTCCGGAACATCCAACTGGACAACACTGAAGTGATGACCGTCGAGGTAAGCTGGCCTGAAGTGAGAGCCCTAGGCGCAAGCTGGCGTCAGGGCTCGCCCAAAGCGCCGCTACCCACCCAACTGCGGCTGCGCGGCGAGGCCCTGGCTTACTACGACGAAGAGCAGTGGCGGAAGCATCCCAACGCGCTGGAATTCAGCTCAAGTCACTGGACAGAGGTTTCCCTTCCTCACCTCTCGGTCTTTCGCCAGCCCCGGCTTGAGTACGCGTTTCAACGCCAGAAGCTCGGATTGACCACCCGGGTATTCTGCCCGGGCCAGTGGGGTGAATTTCATTTTTTTGATCGGGGCCGCAAGCTGATTTACAACCAGAGCACCCAATCGCTCAGGGTCGCGTTCACAACCCGTTCTCTGATCCGGCCCAGCCCTTTCACGGGGGAATTCCATTACACGGCCTTTTCGGGGAGGGGGCGGGAGCACTCCCAAGACCTGAGGCGGTTGCTCGCGGAGAGAGAAGAGATTGCCGAACAGAATGCCCGGCACGCCAAACGCCCGGGTTTGATCAGCGACTGGATGGACCCCGCCTTGAAAATGCCGATCCACGAACGCGGGATTTACACACAACTGCCGCGGACCGAATTATCGCGTAAGCTGGGGGAGATCTCGCGTCGGCAAGTCACGGCGCCCACGGCCGAAGGCAAGACCCTCCAGCTCGTTGATTGGCTTCGCAGTGACTTTGAGTATTCTCTAGAGCTCGATAATTCCTCGCGGATGCACCCCATCGAGTCGTTCTTGACCCGGTCGCGCAAGGGCCATTGTGAGTATTTTGCTTCGTCCCTGGCCTTGCTGCTGCGGGCCCAGGGCGTTCCCGCTCGCGTCGTCTCGGGCTTCTACACGACGGATTACGCGATGGGAAGCGATGGGCGCTCGCGGCTTTTCACCGTCAAACAAAGCGACGCCCACGCATGGACCGAGGTCTGGCTGGATCAGCTGGGTTGGCTGACGATCGACCCGACCCCGCCCCAGCACCGCGGGCGGGCCGCCCAAGCAAGCATGAAGGTATGGTGGGGGGAACGGATGGCCAATCGCGCGCGCGGCGCGTGGCAGAAGTATGTCCTCGACTACTCCGTCGCCCAGCGCCACCATATGGTCAATGCATTCCTGACTAGTAGGTTTTTAAAGATGATTGAACGGGTGTTCCGCCCGATTGCCGGGCTGTTGCCCGACGGGATGTCGCTACGCTCTCGACCGGGCGCCGACACCAGGGGGCTCGGGGTGGTCTTCTATTATGCGGGGCTGGTCCTGCTGTTCGTGTTGCTGCTGCTGATCCTCGTTTATTATCGGCGCTCACGCCGCTTCAGGCGGCTGCATGAGGCCATGCGTTCGCCCGTATTCTTTATGAACCCGCTCATCGAGCGGCTCGAGGGCCTGGGTTGGCGCCGAGGGCCGAGTCAAACGCCCGCCGAGTGGATCTCGCGGATCGACCGCGAGACCGGCGGCCGATTTGACCTGCAATGGCTGCTGGAACTCTATCACCGCTGCCGGTTTGCGCAAATCCCCCCCACCGCCGAAGAACACGCCCGCGCCAACCATGTGCTGCGCCAGATCTGCCGCGGCCGGCCGACCCGGTCATAAGGGACCTACATCTTCTCGCCAACGACACCCCGAGTGGTCTCCGTCTCGCTCTTGGCCAGCTTCTTCTTGATCACTAATCCCATCCAGGTGATGAAGCCGAAGACGGCGACGAGCACCCCAACCAGCGTCCAGGGAACCTCGCCTTCCTTGAGGCCCTTGAAGAGGGCATCGGCGCCGACAACGTAGAAGACGGTTCCGGGCAGCATGCAAAGCCACGAGAGGAAAACGTAAGTCAAAAACCTGACCTTGGTGAAGCCGAGCCCATAGTTGAGCATATTGAAGGGAAACAGCGGCACCAGACGGGTGATGGCGACAATCAAGCCGCCGTACTGCCCCGACATCTCATCGAGTTTCGCGAACTTCTCATTGCGCGCCACCCAGTCACGGATGAAGCCGCGTCCATAATACCTGGCGATCAAGAAACACAGGGTCGCTCCCAATGTGGACGCCGCGCTGACAATGACGACGCCCAAAACCGACCCGAAGATGGCGCCCGCGGCCACCGTGAGGGCCAATCCCGGTGCCATCGCCACCGTGGCAATCGTGTAGATCAGAATAAACGCAACTGGCCCCCACGCCCCCAGCGATGCGATCCACTCCTTGAGCTGCCCAAGCCTATCGCCCAGACCAAGAACCTTGGCCAATACCAGCAGGGCAACGAGCACCCCAACCATTGCGATCAGCTTCCACTTGGCTTGCGGAGCGGAGCCGGCCGGTTCCGCGTTGGGCGTTGCCGCGTTTTGCGATTGCGTTGTCGCCATTGTTTGCTTCCCTCTTTCCAACCGATTCATTCAGGCCGCCGGGGTAAGCAGGCGTTGTTCCCCAACGGGGGTCGCCTATCCTCTTAGTCGCGAAACCCCTTTTGACCTAACACCGTTAACCGCCCCTGGATTCAGGTCCCCTCGGCGTCGAGCACGTCGCCGACCTGAATCCCCCGGCCGTTCACGAAGTCCCCCGCGTCCATCTCTCGCTTGCCTTCGGGCCGGACCCGCGTGACCAACAAATGGCCCGAGCCTGTCTTGACCATGAATCCAACCCCTTTTTTGATCGAGGTCACCCTCCCCGAGGGTTCATCATTGGCCGGCTCCAGCTCCTCGGCCTCATTCTCCCACAGCGGTTCGGCCTGCACGATGGACAGGCGCCGTTGACCCGCGATGAACGAAAAGGCGCCGGGCCAGGGCGTCATCCCCCGCAGATGGAGCATGATCTCTTCAGTCGAGGCGCCCCAGGAGATCAGTCCCTCGCCCTTCTCTATGGGAAACGCATAGGTGACCTTTTCCTTATCCTGCGGGGTGCTTTCGATGGTCCCACCCCGCTGCGCTTCGTCAATCACGCGCAGGAGCATCTCGGCGCCGACCGCCGCGCACAGGTTGCCGACCGACCGTGCGTCGTCATCGGGGAGAATATCGATGGCCTGCTGGGCGACAATCGGCCCCGCGTCCAAGTCCTCCTCGATCATCATCAGCGTGACGCCCGTGCGGTCGCGACCGTCGAGTAGGCAGCGTTGAATGGGCGCCGCCCCGCGGTACTCGGGCAACAGCGAGGGATGGATGTTGAGGCAGCCAAGGCGCGGGGCTTCGAACACCTCGCGCGGCAGGACCCGGCCATAGGCCACGACCACTCCCAGGTCCGCGCCACTCTCCCTGATGGTTTCGGCCACGTGTTCGGCGCGCAGTTTCCTGGGCTCGATCACTCTTAACCCCTGCCCCTGAGCCACCTGCTTGATCGGCGAGGCCTCGAGTCGACGCCCGCGCCCCTTGGGCCGGTCGGGTTGGGTAATGACCAGGATCACCTCGTGCGGGTTGGCGATTAGCCGCTCCAGCGCCGGCAGCGCAAACTGAGGCGTTCCCATGAATACAATCTTCATGCCCGGCCCATCCTCATAACGTCGAATCCATGATCCAAGCCGCGAAATTCAGCGACATCCGATCATCCCAGGAATCACGCTTCGAGAAAAGAGAAGAAAGTGGCGCCGCCTTGATCGAGAGGAAGACTTTGGTTTGTTCGGCGAGGTGAGCTTTTGGATCTACCGGCGGGACTGGATCATCGGAGCCCGTTGGGCCGGCATGAGGCGCGATAGACCGGCGATGCTGTGATTGGGCGCCCTCGGGACCGGTGGTTGCCCGTTTATCCGTAGAAGGTCCAGGTGCGACCGACTGAATTTTCGGCGGGACCGGTGATCGTCAATGTGCGTTTGGGGCTGAACACCGAGCCTTGTATGGTACTGACCTCCAGTGCCCAGTTGTAAGTCCCCTGCTCTAGATTCAACGCGATATCGGGGGACGCCTCGAACGGATAGGTCCCCTGTTCAAACGACTTTAGCGTGAATTCATCGAGCCAGACCGAGCCGGCTTCCCCGGTGTGGATACGAAGCTGGTTCGCTAGTAGGTTATCATAGGCGAACGTGAGATTGGCCGGTTCCCACAAGCCGCTTGTTCCAGGCAGCTTCTCGCGCAAGACGATTTCGCTGGTGCTCCCATTGGTGATCTCGGCGGAGACCGCGTTGATTCCGCTTGTCTTGTACCAGAACCGCCATTGATGCATTTTGCCCAGTTCCATGGGCGGGGTTTGATAGAAGAATAGGCCCCAGCTGGCGACGTTGTCGAGGTCGATCCGTTGCGCTTGGCCATCGTAGCCCTCGTCGACCGCCGTGCCGTACTGAGTCGCTCCATCCGAAACAATGTCCCAGTCGTCGGTCACCGTGCCTTTGGAATTCTCAAAGGAGTTGTTCTTGAGCAACTCCCCGGAAACCGGAGCGAGATTGATGAATGATTCGGGTTGCCACTTACCAGACCAGTCGCCCCACAGATACACACGCAGAATCCCGTAACTGGAAGTGATATCAGACGAGAAAGTGACATCACTATGCGATCCCTTATCATTCTCTGGTGAGAGGTTCTCAAAGGTAACGATATCGCTTCCGGGGGTCGGAGTCGGGGTCGGCGTTGGTTCGGCGTTGCCGATGGGTTGGGTTGTTAGGGATTGGATTTCGGGGGGGGGGGGGGGTAGGGCTCGGTTGTAGATGTGGATTTCGTCGAGTAGGCCGTT